>Ga0265295_1000016_pt1 | contig 338509 bp, 312 predicted proteins | sample Munlansysbiofilm_FD_192503 | JGI IMG/M metagenome (GOLD analysis project Ga0265295, IMG submission 192503) | Leachate microbial communities from a municipal landfill in Southern Ontario, Canada - Methane capture system biofilm | ecosystem: Engineered > Solid waste > Landfill > Unclassified ... | reverse complement strand
CACCCCCAATCGTCCACGATGACGCTGAAACAGCGTCCACGATCAGACTGAAACGCCGTCCACGATCACGCTGAAATCCCGTCCACGATCAGCCTGAAATGCCGTCCACGATGGGCTGAAATACGCACCGGACCAATGGCGCCTGCGAAAACTTCCAGTGTGCCCGCCGCATTGGGCATGGCGAAGGCGGCATCACCCGTCCATGGAAACAGACCCATGCCCAGCGCCAGGGCACCAGCCGATTGAATGAAATGTCGTCGCTGCATGAGAGTTCAGGGAAAGTGCTCCGCGTCGTTTGTGCGGCTGGATTTCAAGCTTAAGCCAGCAGGCTTTGATATGCAGGCAATCAAGTACCGCGCCGGTCAAGCAGCGCGCGGGCGATCGTGCCCAGATCGACGTATTCGAGCTCGGCCCCGGCAGGCACGCCACGCGCCAGCCGGGTGACACGCAGGCCGCGCGGGCGCAGGGTTTCGGCAATGACGTGCGCCGTGGCCTCGCCCTCGTTGGTGAAGTTGGTCGCCAGAATGACCTCTTCCACCAGACCGTCGAGCGCGCGGGAAATCAAGCGGTCGAGGCCGATTTCCTTCGGCCCCAGCCCGTCGAGCGGACTGATGCGGCCCATGAGCACGAAGTACAGGCCGCGGTAGGTCAGCGTCTGCTCCACCGCGGCGAGGTCGGCGGGACTTTCGACCACGCAGAGCTGGCGGGCATCGCGCCGCGTATCGGCGCAGATGCTGCACACCGCGTCTTCGGTGAGCGTGTTGCAGCGGGCGCAGCGCTGCACCGCGCCCAAGGCCGCGTCGAGCGCGCGGGCGATGTGCTGCGCGGCCTCGCGATCGTGTTCGAGCAGGTGATAGGCCATGCGCGACGCCGACTTCGGGCCGACGCCAGGCAGATGCCGCAAGGCGTCGATCAAGGCATCGAGCGCGGGCACATGGCCGGGCGCGGCCTCATGCATGTCGTGAGATCAGCGATCAGAACGGCAGCTTCATGCCGGGCGGCAGCGGCATGCCCGCCGTCACCGCGCCCATTTTTTCCTGCGAAGTCGCTTCGGCCTTGCGCACCGCATCGTTGAACGCCGCAGCCACGAGGTCTTCGAGCATGTCGCGGTCTTCGGCCACCAGGCTGGGGTCGATGCTCACGCGCTTGACGCCGAACTTGCAGGTCATCGTCACCTTCACCAGGCCCGCGCCCGACTGGCCTTCGACCTCGACGTTCGCGAGCTCGTCCTGCACGCGCTTGAGGTTGTCTTGCATCATCTGCGCCTGTTTCATCAGGCCGGAGAGTTGTCCTTTGTTGAACATGGGGTGTCCTTCGATCAGAAAAGTGAATCGCCGCGCTTGCGGCACCGCCGTATTGTCGGTCAGGCCGAGGCGGGCTGTGCTGAAGGGGGCATGGGTTTGAGGCTGCCGGGCACGATTTGCGCGCCCAGGTCGTGCATAAGCTGCTGCACCAGCGGGTCGCTGCGAATCGCGGCTTCGGCATCGGCCTGCGCCTGCGCCTTGGCCCGGGCTTCGCGCTGCATCACGCTGTCGGTCACTTCGCCGACTTCGGTGCGCAGCACGATGCCTTGCCCCAAGGCCAGACGCACCGCGGCCTGCAGCTTGTCGAGCGCCCCGGCGCGGGTGAGTTGTTCGTTGGGCAGGCGAAGCAGCCAGTGCTCACCCTCTATCGCAGCCAGCTCGCTTTGCTGCGCCAGCGCGCGGGGCAGACCGGCGGGCAGTTCCAGCCGCTGCACCAGCGCGGGCCAGTCGGTGTCGGGGGTGATGTGAAGGGGCGGTTCGAGGACGGCGGGACGGGACGATGCGGCGGGCCGCGGCGCCGGCGTGGATGGGGAGGGGTCGCAGGCCAATGGCGCCATCGATTCAGGCACGGCTTGCGCCGAATACCCCGTCGCAGGTTTTTCTTGGACGGCGGGCATGCGGGCCGCGGATTCCAGCGGGACGCTCAAGGTCGCCGCGGTGCGCGGCATGGCCTTGGCTGAGGTCTGCGCCGTGGGCGCGGGCCTGGCGGCCGATGTGGCGGCTTGCACCACGGGCGGTGCCGCCGTCGCTTGCTCGTCCCGCGCAGCCATCAGGGAAGCAGTAGGCTGCGACCCCTGCGCGTCAGGCGCTGCGCTGGCCGCCCCCGGCAGCGGGAACCCGCCTTGCGGCACGCCGCCCGCCATGACCGGAGCGAAGGCCAGCAGGCGCAGCAGGGTCATGGTGAAGCCGGTGCGGTCGTCCGGGGCGAGTGACAGCTCGTTGCGGCCATGCAGCACGGTGGTGTAGGCCAGTTGCACCAGTTCCGGGCTGAGCTGCCCGGCCAGGGCGGACAGCGCCTCGTGCTGCGGATCGTCGGCTTCGGCGGCCTGCGGCACGAGTTGCAGCAGGGCAATGGTCTGCAGCAGGGCCGCCAGCTCTTCCAGCGCCATGCCAAAAGACAGGCCGCGCGCTTCCAGCGCATCGGCCTGATGGATCATCGCCATGCCATCCTGCGCCGCCAGCGCCTGCAGAATGTGCAACAGATCGCTGCGATCGACCGTGCCCAGCATCTGCTGTACCGCCGCCGTCTCCACCCGCCCGGCGCAGTAGGCCAGCGCCTGATCGGTGAGCGAGAGGGCGTCGCGCATCGAACCGTGCGCCGCGCGGGCGATGAGGCGCAGCGCGGCGTCGTCCGCAGGCACGTTCTCGGCCTGCAGCACCTGCTGCAGATGACCGACGATGGCGCCGGGCATCATCGGCTTGAGGTTGAACTGCAGGCAGCGCGACAACACCGTGACCGGCACTTTCTGCGGGTCGGTGGTGGCGAGCACGAACTTCACATAATCGGGCGGCTCCTCCAGCGTCTTCAGCATGGCGTTGAAGGCGTGGTTGGACAGCATGTGCACTTCGTCGATCATGTAGACCTTGAAGCGGCCGACCGTGGGTTTGTAGACCGCCTGCTCCAGCAGCGTGGTCATGTCTTCGACGCCGCGGTTGGAGGCGGCGTCGAGTTCGATGTAATCGACAAAGCGTCCGGCATCGATTTCGGTGCACGCCGGGCACACGCCGCAGGGCTGACTGGTCACCCCGCCCTGACCATCCGGCCCGGTGCAATTGAGCGCCTTGGCCAGAATGCGCGATACCGTCGTCTTGCCCACCCCGCGCGTGCCGGTGAACAGATAGGCGTGGTGCAGACGGTCGTGGTCGAGCGCATGGGTGAGCGCCCGCACCACGTGGTCTTGCCCCATGAGCGAAGCAAAGGTTTTGGGGCGCCATTTGCGCGCCAGCGCGACGGAAGTCATGGGACGATTCTAGGAGCCTGTCGGGCTTGGGGCGCGGAAAGCGAAAAAGGGCGGTGTGGATACCATGTGGCGGCGGGTTTGCCGCCCCATAGCCGAAGCTATGGGGCAAAAAGACGCTGCCGCAGGACGCCGCACCGCCCTTTTGCAGCCCGCGATCCTCAAGTCCGACAGACTCCTAGGAGCCTGTCGGACTTGGGGCGTCGATAGCGAAAAACGGCTCCGGCGAGGACAGTTTTTGCCGATTTCGCCGGGCAATAGTTCGACTATTGTCCAAGACCAGCCCGCAGGGCGCAGGACGCCACGAAGTGGCGGTCCCGAGCGCAGCGAGGGATGGGCCAGAGGCCCACAAAACGGTGAAAAATGGACCGGCGAAGCCGTTTTGCAGCCGACGTTCCTCAAGTCCGACAGACTCCGCCCGCAAAGCCAAGCCCTGCCGCCCCGCTACAGCCGCACCCAGAGCTGGCTGCAATCGAGTTGCAGGGCGCAGGGGCCCAGATCGATGCGGTGGCGCTCCGCGTGAAAATCGCCCGACTTCACATAGCGCCCCTCGTGCAGGTGATAGGCCTTGACCTTGCGCTGCTGCGGATACAGCAGCAGGTAATGCCCCACCCCTTCCTCGGCATACAGGGCGAACTTGGTGTGCTCGTCGCGCCGGGCGCTCTCGGGCGACACCACCTCGGCGATCAGACTGGGCGCGCGGGTGAGGCGCTCGCCCTGCGGGGCGAAGCAGATCACCAGCACGTCCGGGCGCACCACGGTGTCTTCGCCGAATTCCACATCGGTCTCGAACAGCGCCTGACACTCAGGACAACCGCGCAACTGCTCGCCCAACATCAACGCCAAGGCAAAGCTCACGGACTGGTGAGAAACCGCTGGCGACGGCGCCATCGCCAGCGGCTGGCCGTCGATCAGTTCCCAGTCGCCCTCCCAGCGGCGCCAGTCGGTCAGTGTGTAGCGTTCTGCAGCGGGAATGGAGCTCATGGGGGAATCTCCTGGGACAGAAAGCAAGGACGAGGGGGAAAGCGCCCCAGCGGTAACGTCCGAAACGCTTCGTGGTATGAGCACAACCCGCACTATGCGCGCCTTCGGTTTCAATGATAGAGCCTGCACGCCCGAAAAAGACAACCCAGACAACCGCGCTGCGTTGCCTGCAATTCGAACATATGCTACGAAGCTAGACCTGACCCTACTGACTCACTCTGACTCAGACTCACTCCGGCAGCAGGCGGAGAACGCATCGTTTCCATCTGGGAACTCCGGCCAGGAAAGCGCAATCGCGCGCTCTCGCTCATCTCGGCCTGGATAAAGCTGTGACCCCCCGAGGAGCTTACGTCCGAAACGCCGCCGGGAATACCCCGGAACTCCAATGCTGAGTCACGGGCCAAAGTCTAGCCGAACCCACAAGGCCGCGCCATGATCGAAATCACCCTCGACGACCGCGAAGTGCAGGAGCGCCTGCGCCAGTTGCAGCAGCATCTTGGCAACCTGCGCCCGGCCATGGTGCAGATCGGCGAGGCGCTCAAAATCTCCACGCAGGCGCGCTTTCGCACTTCCACCGCGCCCGACGGCACGCCCTGGGCGGCCAACAGCGAGGTGACGCTGGCGCGCTACCTGAACAAGACCGAGGGCAACCGCAAAAAGGACGGCACGCTCAGCAAGAAGGGGAAAACCCGGCTGGCGTCCAAAAAGCCCCTGATCGGCGAGAGCAAGCGCCTGTCCACCCAGTTCGCGGTGCAGGCGCTCCGTATCATCCAGCCTCGGCAAGCGAATCCATCGATCCCACTCGCCACCGATCAGGAGGCCGACGCCATGCCCGAAGCGATTCTCAATGAAGACTGGGAGAACGAAGAAGTGCTCGACATCGACGATCCGCGCATTCCCAATGCCATTCGTGACTTCGGTGCAGGATTCCGCAATCCCGCCCGCTACGTCATCGATCTGGGCCATGGCGAATACGTCCTGTACGGCGCCGACGGCGAGTTGCTCGATCTGTGTTATCTCAAATGATCGACGCCTGCGGGCTGATCACCATGCAAACGCAAAATTGGGGTGTGGGCAATCGTATCGATCATCCGTCATTCGGCGCAGGCACGATCACCTTTGTCGGCGCAGACTATTTGGGTATTGCATTCGATGATGTCGGCGAGATTTTGATTCGCCGTGAGTCCATCGAAAAGCATGAATCAGCGCATCATGAACGGCAGGAGCCCAGCCGCGAATCGATGGCATGGCCGACATCGACTTTCATCCCTGAAAGCCCGGATTCACGACACTTCTCGGGCTCGCACTGGAGCCCGTTTGTCGAAAAATCGGAGGACTTGCTGCGGCACATGCCTGAGATCGTCCAGCAAGCGCAGTTGCAGGAGGGATACGGTGATTTTCGACCCGCGCCGCGAACAGTCCCGCAGCAATGGCCTGTCGGTTTCCAACTGGTCTGGCCGCAGACGACACAAGGAATAGCGTTGACACTCCGTGTCGAAGAAGCGAGCAATGAGATTGTCAGTCTGTTCCCCTTCTTCACAACAGGCGGCCAGCACGCCCTGATACTGCACAAGGTATCTGTTTGGGAAAACGGACTTGAAGCGCAGATCACCGCGTCCTGGCTTGAGGGCGAAGTCACCTTTTACGATGCGAGATACCCGAGCAATCGGGCCTGGTACGAAACGGGCAAGGCCTACGACTTCATCCTGCTTGGCTTGGCCTACGCAGCAAGCCCGGCCAAAAAACATGAGTGGCAGATCCACCGGCATCCCGATGAGGTGGCGTGGCTGAATCAACGACTGGAAGAAGGCGAGGAACCCTATGAGGCCGATTGCACCGTGCGCATGGATGGCGCCGCCATGCTTCTGCCGGTCAGCGGCTGGGACGAAGATGATTACAGTTTCCACGCGCCGGTGAAATCAGTCACCGAGTTCAAGGATTGGCTGGGTCAGGATGGCTGGCGGGTTCGCGCCACCGTGATACGCAGCGGCGATGAGGATGGCGATCTAGACATTCTGATCACTCGGCGTGTTTGGAATGCCCAGACGCCACCGCAAGTCGGGCAGGACATCGAGGGGCAGTTATGGCTGCAGGGCTACCTCTGGATGCCAAGAATGCGCGAAACAGGCTGAAGCGCAGCCGAGATCAGCACTCCAGGTCGAGGAGCTCGCCGAGGAGCTGGGGTCAGGTCTAGCTTCGCGCCGAGGAGCTGGCGCGAGGAGCTGGGGTCAGGTCTAGCTTCGTAGCATGAAGGCAGCGAGGCGAGACTCTATTCTTTGCGCCAGCCACAGCGAAAACTTCGAGCACGAAGCAGCCGCACCGGTAGCAGTCGATGTGGCCGGGGCTGCTGCTGCCGTCGCCGTGGCGAAAGGTGACGGAGGGCGCTCGAACATGTAGTCCTGCGACTCCTGCGCGGGGTGGAAAGTTCGGAGGCGGCGACGCCGCTCCAGCGGGCGATGAAGTCGGCGGCGCGGGCGTTATCTTGCTGCGGGACGGCGGGAGAAGCGGAGAGGATCGAGGCGGTCATGGCGCGGGCAGTGTTGGCGCGATGGTAGGGCCGAGGCGCGCCCTGCCCTGCGCGCCAAGGTACTCGCCGAAGCTGTGCCCGTATGAGCGCCCCAGGGTCGGCGAGCCGACCCCCCCGGGGGGGGGGGATCATGGGGCGCTTCGTTCAGGCCGCCACGGCCTGCACCGCGCTGCGCGCCAGCCAGCGTTGCAGCCCAGACAGCAGCAACCCGTAAAGGGGCAGCACACCCAGCACGGCCATGATGAGCTTCACCGCGTAATCGACCAGGGCGATCTCCACCCAGTGCGCGGCCATGAAGGGGTCGGTGCTGGCGTAGAAGGCGATGGAGAAGAACAGCACGCTGTCCACCAGATTGCCCAGCACGCTCGAAGCGGCAGGCGCGACCCACCAGTGGCGGCTGCCCGCCAACGTGGCGCGCAGGCGCGAGAACACCAAAATATCGAGCAACTGGCCGACGGCGTAGGCGATGAAGCTGCCCAGCGCGATGCGGAACACGAACAGATTGAAGCCGCCCAGCGCCGCCCAACCGGCGAAAGCGCCGTCGTGAAACAGCACCGAGATGGCGTAGGACAGCACCAGCGCGGGCAGCATCACCCGGCGCACCACGCGCCGCGCGGGCGCCGCGCCGAGCAGCCGCGCGGTGAGATCGGTGGCCACATAGACCAACGGAAAGGTGAACGCCCCCCAGGTGGTGTGCAGACCGAACAGGGTGATGGGCAACTGCACGAAGTAATTGCTGGCGGTGATGATGGCAATGTGCAGCGCGGCCAGCGCGGACACGACGGTGCGCTGGCGAGCAGTGCTCAAGTCGAGGGTGAAGAGCATGGCAGACCTTTTTGGTTGAAAAGGCGGGTAAGGGAACCGCCCAAAGAAACGCAGAATTCTACCGAAAGCGCGTTCAACCTCAGTAAGAGGGTCTGATCGATTGACCAATGCCCTGCAAGGGCCCGAGCGGGTTTCGTGTGGACTCGATTTCCGAAATTTCCGGCTGCCCGCCCCAGAGCTTGAACACCACGCGATCGTCCACCACGACCAGCAGCATGTTGAAGCGCCAGCCGGTGGTGACGGTTTCGCGGCGAAAGTCGAGAAAATCGAGCCAGAAGTTGCCCATCCGCTTGCGATCGATGTGGCGCTGGTCGATTTCGTAGCCACGGCAGGCCGCCTGCGCCCGCAGACAGGCGCGGATGCCGGGATCGAGCGACAGCTCACTGCCCGATGGCGGCAGCAGGCGCCGCATGATGTCGGCGTAATGCAGGATGGTGATATTGGGCGTGGTCGATGGGTCGATGCCCTCGGCCTTGAGCTGCGCCGTCGTGGTGACGAAGGGCTGGATGCGCTCGAACGCCGCGTGCGCTTCGTCGAAACTGGTCCACGGCTTGCTGGTCTGCGATTGGCCGCGGGGCAGCAGCGAGGTGCATCCGCCCAGAAAGAGCATCAGGCCGAGCCCAAGAAACAAGGGAACACGCCTGCAGAGCAGGCGCACAGGCAGACAGCCGATCGCATGGGTCATCATGCAGGCAGTGTAAGGTGCGGCAGTGCCCGCCCGATGAACGCCCGTCAATATCGTGGCCTGATCTTGCCGCGTATTTACAACACGGCGGCGTTCGACCTCACCCGTAAAATCGCCGATTTTGCGCGGACGATTGCAACTGACCGCCGATCCCGCCGATTTGCATTCCCAGACCCCGCCCATGACCGAACTCGCCAAATCGTTTGAGCCGCACGACATCGAAGCCCGCTGGACCCGGCGCTGGGAGGAACTGGGCGTGTTCGCGCCGAGCATGGACGAGAGCCAACCGGCGTTTTGTGTGCAACTGCCGCCGCCCAATGTCACCGGCACGCTGCACATGGGCCATGCCTTCAACCAGACGGTGATGGACGCGCTCACCCGCTACCACCGCATGCGCGGCTTCAACACCCTGTGGGTGCCCGGCGCCGATCATGCGGGCATCGCCACGCAGATCGTGGTGGAGCGGCAGTTGCAGGCGCAGGGGCTCAGCCGCCACGACCTCGGGCGTGAGAAGTTTGTCGAAAAGGTCTGGGAATGGAAGCGGCAGTCGGGCAACACCATCACCGGGCAGATGCGCCGCCTGGGCGACTCGGTGAGCTGGGCGCACGAATACTTCACCATGGACGACAAACTGTCCAAGGCCGTGGTGGAGACCTTTGTGCAGCTCTACGAGCAGGGGCTGATCTACCGCGGCAAGCGGCTGGTGAACTGGGACCCGGTGCTCAAGAGCGCGGTCAGCGACCTGGAGGTGGAAAGCCAAGAGCACGAAGGTTTCATGTGGCACATCCTCTACCCGTTCAGCGACGGGCCGATCAACGGTGTGCGCGGCATGCACATCGCCACCACGCGCCCGGAAACCATGATGGCCGACGGCGCGCTGGCGGTGCACCCGGACGACGAGCGCTATGCCAGGTTCATCGGCAAATACGTCGATCTGCCGCTGTGCAACCGCAGGATTCCCATCATCGCCGACAGTTTCGTCGAGCGCGATTTCGGTTCAGGTTGCGTGAAGATCACCGGAGCGCACGACTTCAACGACTACGCCTGCGCGCTGCGCCACGACATCCCGCTGATCACCATCTTCACCGAAGACGCCCGCATCAACGAAAACGGTCCCAAACCCTATCAGGGGCTGGACCGTTACGAAGCGCGCAAGGCACTGCTCAAAGACCTGCAAGCCGGCGGCTTTCTGGAAAAGGCCGTGCCGCACAAGAACATGGTGCCGGTGTGTGCGCGCACCGGGCAGATCGTCGAACCCATGCTCACCGATCAATGGTTCGTCGCCACCACCCGGCCCGGCCCGGACGGCGGGAGCCTGGCGCAGAAAGCCATCGATGCGGTGGCCTCGGGCGAAGTGAAGTTCATCCCCGAAAACTGGGTCAACACATACGACCAGTGGATGCGCAACATCCAGGACTGGTGCATTTCGCGCCAGCTCTGGTGGGGCCACCAGATCCCGGCGTGGTACGGCGAGAACGGCGAGATCTTCGTCGCCCGCAGCGAGGCCGAGGCGCGCGACAAGGCGTCTGCCGCGGGCTACAACCGCTCGCTCAGGCGCGACCCCGACGTGCTCGACACCTGGTACTCCTCCGCACTGGTGCCTTTCTCCACGCTGGGCTGGCCCGAGCACACCCGCGAACTCGACCTGTTCCTGCCTTCCTCGGTGCTGGTGACGGGGTTCGACATCATTTTCTTCTGGGTGGCGCGGATGATCATGATGACCACGCACTTCACCGGACGGGTGCCCTTCCGCCACGTCTACATCCACGGCCTGGTGCTCGACGCGCATGGCAAGAAGATGAGCAAGAGCGAGGGCAATGTGCTCGACCCGGTCGATCTGATCGACGGCATCGAGCTCGCCCCCTTGCTGGAGAAACGCACCACCGGACTGCGCAGGCCGGAAACCGCACCCGCCGTGCGCAAGGCCACGGAAAAGGAATTCCCCGACGGCATTCCCGCCTACGGCGCCGACGCGCTGCGCTTCACCTTTGCCGCCATGGCCACGCTGGGCCGCAATATCCACTTCGACGCCAAACGCTGCGAGGGCTATCGCAATTTCTGCAACAAGCTGTGGAACGCCACGCGCTTCGTGCTGATGCAGGTGGACGGCTTGAGCGCGTTCGATCGCGGCATGGATCAATGCGGCGGCGACTGCGGCCCCGACGGCTATATGCACTTCAGCGCCGCAGACCGCTGGATCGTCTCGCTGCTGCAGCGCAGCGAGCAGCAGGTCGAACAGGGCTTTGCCGACTATCGCCTCGACTTTGTCGCCCAGGCCATCTATCAATTCGTGTGGGACGAGTATTGCGACTGGTATCTGGAAATCGCCAAGACGCAGATCGCCCACGGCACGCCGCAGCAGCAGCGCGCGGCCCGCCGCACCCTGGTGCGCACGCTGGAGGCCGTGCTGCGCCTGGCCCATCCCATCATGCCCTTCATCACCGAAGAGTTGTGGCAGACCGTGGCGCCGCTGGCAGGACGCAAGGGCGAGAGCATCACCGTGGCGCCCTATCCGAAGGCCCAGTTCGAGAAGATCGACGCGCAGGCCGAGGCGGAAATCGCCGCCTTCAAGCAACTGGTCGACGCCTGCCGCAATCTGCGCGGCGAACTGGGCGTCTCACCGGCGCAGCGCTTGCCCTTGCTGGCCTGCGGCGATGTGGCGCTGATCGAGCGTCACCGCCCTGCCCTGCAGGCCCTGGCCAAGGTGTCGGGGGTCCAGGTGTTCGCCGACGAAGCCGCGTGGAAGGCCGCCACACAATCCGCCCCGACCACCGCGCTGGGCGCCCTGCAGTTCGCCCTGTTCGTCGAGGTGGACGCCGCAGCGGAACGGGCGCGCCTGGGCAAGGAAGTGCAGCGTCTGCAGGCCGAAATCGCCAAGGCGCAGGGCAAGCTCTCCAACGCCAGCTTCGTCGATCGCGCTCCGGCGGCTGTCGTCGCACAGGAGCAGGAACGTCTGCGCGACTTTCAGGCGTTGCTGGCCAAGGTGCAAGAGCAGATCGCGCGTCTGCCCGTCGCGCACGCAACAGATGCATTGGCAAGTGGCGGCGCATGAGAACCGCCTCTTGCCGCGCCCCGGGGCCGTGGGTGCGCGCCGTGCGGGGCGCAGGCTCGAGGTCAAGCGCGTCAGGGCTGTCCAAGGGCATCGGTAGGGCAGGGTCGAACGCGGCATGGGGCAAGTCTGCTGCGGTTGCGCTTTGCTCTTAATTCAGCGGACTGCTCCCCGCCGGCAGCCGCTGCAGCGTCGTCAGCGTCGTGCCGATGTGATTCTCGAGTGCCAGTGCCGCGCGCGCGTCGGCGCGCCGCATCGCGGCTTCGTAGATCTCGGCATGCTCGCGATGGACGTCGGGGCGGCCTTCCTCCAGGCCGATGCACAACCGCCGGTAGCGTTCGCCGTGCTGCCACAGAATGCGCAGCACCAGGATGGTCCAGGGAGAAGCCGCAGCCGAGACCAGCTCCTCGTGAAACCGCCGGTTGCACGCCTCCCACGCCGAGCGTTGTGCGAGCGACACCGGCTGCTCGTAGGCACTCAACTCCTCGTAGGCGCGGCGAACCCGCTGTTCCCAGGCCTGGTCGCCCTGGCGCACCGATTCCCGCATGGCGTGGATTTCGATGTGAATGCGCAGCCGCGTGATGTCGGCCAGATCGGCAAGCGACATCGGCTTGACGCGAAAGCCGCGCTGTCCCTCGGCGATGACCAAGGCGTCGCTGACCAGTCGGGTCAGCGCCTCGCGCAGCGTTCCCGCGCCAACCTGGTAGACGTTCTTGAGGTGTTCGACGCGCAGCTTGGTACCCGGCGGGTAGCGGCCTTCGATGATGTGCTGCCGCAACCGCAGGTAGGCCTGCTCGACGAGGGTGCGCGCTGGCGCGGCGGCTTCGTCCCCCGAATCGGTGCAGAGAAACGCGCCCGGATCGGCCGGTGGCGGGCCGCCGATCTGCTCGAAACCGCCAGGCCCGGGGGAGGTCAGATGCGTACTGCTCATGATTTCCGCTCGTCCATATCCTCGTCTCGGCCCAGCCGATAGCTGAGTTTCGCCCGGCTCAACCCGAGCAGACGTGCTGCCGCAGACAAATTGCCCTTGGTCCTGTTGACAGCCTCGTAAAGCAAGGAGTGTTCCAGCTCTTCGATGCCTACGCCGCAATGCTGCAGCTGCTCGAGCAGCGCGCCGCAATCCATCGCATTGGCGCGATGCCGCGCCAGTTTCCCCCCGACGTCGATCCCGACGCCTGACGGCAGTCCGATCCCCGGAAACAGATCCTGAGCTTCGACCACGGCGCCGGGACGCGAGAGAATGACGGCACGCTCGACCAGATTCTCGAGCTCGCGAACATTGCCGGGCCAATTGTAATTGTGCAGCGCATCATAGGCATGGTCGCTCAGCAGCGGCACCGGTTTGCCGTGCAGCGCGGCGAAACGTTCGAGCATCGCGTGCACCAGTGGCTCGATATCGTCGCGACGCTCGCGCAGCGGTGGAATCGTGATCGGGTAGACGTTGATGCGGTAGAACAAATCGGCGCGAAACTGCCCTTCCTTGACCGCCTGTTCGAGATCGCGGTTGGTCGCCGTGACCAGGCGGACGTCGATCTTGCGACTCTGCGCCGCGCCGAGGCGCTCGACCTCGCCTTCCTGGATCACGCGCAGCAGCTTGGCCTGCGCAGTCAACGGCAGTTCGCCGATTTCGTCGAGAAACAGCGTGCCGCCATCGGCACGTTCAAACCGCCCCGGCCGTGCCGCCTGCGAGCCGGTGTATGCGCCCTTTTCCGCGCCGAACAACTCCGACTCGATCAGCTCGTGCGGAATCGCCGCGCAGTTGATCGCGACGAACGGCTTGTCGGCACGGTTGCTGAGCGCTTGCAGGGCGCGGGCGAAACGCTCCTTGCCGACCCCGGTTTCGCCGTTCAGCAGCACCGTGACCTGCGTGGGCGCGGCAGTCTGCAGCAATGCATACGCCTTGCGGAACGCCTCGGACTGGCCGATGAGCTGCGTCTTGTCCGCATCCCCGGCAATTTCCAGCCGCAGCGATTCGACCTGAGTCTGCAGGTCCTCGAGGGTGCGCAGCATCGACTCGGGGCGAAAATACGATGCCAGATCGTCGGCGTCCTCCCACTGCTCCTGCGGCTTGCCGACGATGCGGCAATGCGCGTGGCCGCAGCCCGCGCACTCGACCTCCTTGTATAGGATGGTCCGTCCCATGAGGGCGCTGGTATAGCCCGAGGCATAGCCGATGAGCATCCAGCACACCGGTCGCTCCTGGATGCCGAAGTCGCGCACGTGCACATCCGCCTCCCACGAATGCGACCAGAGGAATTCCCCGTGGAAGTGCCCGGTCTGCGGGTCGGCATCGAACCGCAGCGGCGTCACCTGGGTCATCCCTTCGAGCATGTGCAGCTGCGGACCGACGGCGAATAGGTCGTAGAACGCCTCCGCGGCACGCACACGCTTGGCCAGCGCGCCGTCGCGCTCGCCCGCATCGAACCCGGCGCGGGTGAAGCAGCGTCGGGTCTGCTCCGCCCCGACGGTTTGCATCAACTCGCGCCTCAGTGCACCGAGCGACGCGGCATGCAGCAGCAGCATGCGCTGGCCGGCGAGCCAGATCCGGCCGTCAACCGCGGAGAAATGGATCAGCCGCCGAAGATCGGCGTCGTCCGGGAAAGACGGGGGTTTGTGCTTGGGCATGACCAATTACTCGACATTTTTCCGATCGCTCGGCGGCGACGGCAAAGATAGAGGAGATTTCATCATTTCGTCAAACAGCGCTTGATCGCCTGCAGAAATGATCAAATTTCATGTTGTATCAAGGAGATATGAGTACCCATCGGCTCGGTCAAAAGTTAGGGTTTCCCCAGGGAATAGTGCGCCACGTTCAGGTGCGGCATCGGTGTTTACCCTAAAATCTCGATAATTTTGCTGTGATGCCCCCACCGCAGGCATGTTTGCTGCTTCTATTGCGCCGAGGAGACAGCGATGCATCAAACAACACCAGCCAGCCACGCAGACACCGGTTTCGATCCGGCACGACGCTTTGTGCGCGTGACCGGCAGCCATGCTCACGGCTTCATCGAATTCGAGTTCTCGATCGGATCGGACGAACTCTGCGTCGAGCTGATGCTGCCGCCCGATGCGTTCGACGAATTCTGCCTGGTGCAGCACGCCGAGCGACTGCCCGCGCAACGATGCTCGCAGGATGCGGCCGACGAGTAGCGACGCCTGTCCCGGGCAGACATCCATCCAATCAATCAAGACGAGGAGCAAAAAACGATGAGCATCGATCTGAAGACAGTTGACATCAAGCCGCTGCGCCACACCTACGCGCACGTCGCGGCCTACGTCGGCGGCGACAAGCCGGTATCGCGGTATCTGGAGGGGACGATGGGCGCGCAGTCCGAAGTCAACTTCCACTATCGCCCCACCTGGGACCCGGACCATGAACTGTACGATCCCTCGCGTACCGCCATCGTGATGCGCGACTGGTACGCGCTGCGGGATCCGCGCCAGTTCTATTACGCCACCTGGACCATGACCCGCGCCCGCCAGCAGAACGCGGTCGAGGCCAGCTTCGCATTCGTCGAATCGCGCGGCATGGTCGACGCCCTCCCGCTGGCGCTGCGCGAGCAGGCCCTGTCGGTGCTCGTCCCGCTGCGCCACGCCGCCTGGGGCGCCAACATGAACAACTCGCAGATCTGCGCTATCGGCTACGGCGCGGCGTTCACCGCACCGGCGATGTTCCACGCGATGGACAACCTCGGCGTCGCGCAATTTCTCACCCGGCTCGCGCTGACCTTGGAAGGGGCGGCTGCGCTCGACGCGGCGAAACTGGCGTGGCTCGAAGCCCTGGAATGGCAGCCGCTGCGGCGCTACGTCGAAGATACGCTGGTGGTGCAGGATCCGGTGGAACTGTTCGTCGCGCAGAACCTGGCACTCGACGGCCTGCTCTACCCGCTGATCTACGACGCCTACGTCGACGATCGCATCGCCCTCGAAGGCGGCAGCGCGATCGCGATGCTGACGGCTTTCATGCCCGAATGGCACGACGAATCCGGGCGCTGGATCGACGCCGTGGTCAAGACCCTGGCCGCCGAGTCCGAGGACAACCGCGCACTGCTCACAAACTGGCTGCGCGACTGGGAAGAGCGCGCCGCCGAAGCATTGCTGCCGGTTGCTGAACTCGCTCTGCGCGATGTCGGTCACTCGGTACTGGAAGAGACGCGCGAGCAGCTGCGCGCCCGCGCCGCGAAATGCAGCATCGTGCTCTGAGCGTTCGAGGAAACGACATGTCCAACAACGTATTCATCGCCTTCCAGTCCACAGACGAATCGCGGCCGGTGATCGAGGCCATCATGGCGGACAACCCCGGAGCGGTGGCGGTCGAATCACCGGGGATGGTGAAGATCGACTCTCCGGACCGTCTGACCATCCGCCGCGACAGCATCGAGGAGCGTACCGGCACACGCTTCGACCTGCAGCAGATCCACCTCAACCTCATCACCCTCTCGGGATACATCGACGAGGACGACGACCAGTTCACGCTGAGCTGGAGAAGCTGACACCCCCGGTCATCGCGACCGCAACCCGCGCCCGCGCGGCATATACGCATACACACACAAGGAGACGACTCATGGACACCCGTACCACCAAATCCCGACTCGGACTGAAGGACCGCTACGCCGCGATGACCCGCGGCCTCGGCTGGCAGACGACCTATCAGCCGATGGACAAGGTGTTTCCCTACGACCGCTACGAGGGCATCAAGATCCACGACTGGGACAAGTGGGAAGATCCGTTCCGGTTGACCATGGATGCCTACTGGAAGTATCAGGGTGAGAAGGAGAAGAAGCTCTACGCGGTGATCGACGCCTTCCAGCAGAACAACGGCTTCCTCGGCATCACGGACGCGCGCTACGTCAACGCGCTCAAGGTCTTCATCGATGGCGTCACGCCGCTGGAGTACAACGCGCACCGCGGCTTTGCCCATGTCGGCCGGCATTTCACCGGGGCCGGCACGCGGGTGGCCTGCCAGATGCAGTCGATCGACGAGCTGCGGCATTACCAGACCGAGACGCACTCCATTTCCACCTACAACAAGTTCTTCAGCGGCATGCACCACGCGAACCACTGGCATGACCGGGTGTGGTATTTGTCGGTGCCCAAGTCCTTTTTCGAGGACGCCATGACCGCCGGGCCGTTCGAGTTCCTCACCGCGATCAGCTACTCGTTCGAGTACCTGCTGACCAACCTGCTGTTCGTGCCCTTCATGTCGGGTGCCGCCTACAACGGCGACATGTCGACGGTGACCTTCGGCTTTTCAGCACAGTCCGACGAATCGCGCCACATGACGCTGGGCATCGAGAGCATCAAGTTCATGCTCGAGCAGGATCCGGGCAACGTACCCATCGTTCAGCGCTGGATGGACAAGTGGTTCTGGCGCGCGTACCGGGTGCTGACCCTGGTGTCGATGATGATGGACTACATGCTGCCCAAGCGGGTGATGAGCTGGAAGGAGGCATGGGAGATCTACGCCGAGCAGAACGGCGGGGCGCTGTTCCGCGACCTCGCGCGCTACGGCATCCGCGAACCCAAGGGCTGGCGCGACGCCTGCGAAGGAAAGAACCATATCAGCCACCAGACGTGGAACGTCTTCTACGGCTACAGCGGCGCCACGGCGCTGCACACCTGGGTACCGAAGGACGACGAGATGGCGTGGCTGTCGGCAAAGTATCCCGAGAGTTTCGATCGGCTATATCGCCCGCGGCTGGAGTACTACCGCGAGCGCCAGCGGCAGGGCAGGCGCTTCTACAACAAGACGCTGCCGATGCTGTGCACTACCTGCCAGATCCCGATGATCTTCACCGAACCGGGCGACCCGACCAAGATCTGCTACCGCGAGTCGGACTACCTCGGCGACAAGTACCACTTCTGCAGCGACCACTGCAAGGAGATCTTCGATCACGAGCCCGAGAAGTATGTGCAGTCGTGGCTGCCGGTGCACCAGATCTACCAGGGCAACTGCTTCCCTCCGGGCACCGACCCGACGCGCCCGGGGTTCGACCCGATGGCTGCAGTGCTCGACTACTACGCACTGGAGGACGGCCGCGACAACCTCGACTTCGAAGGGTCGGAGGACCAGAAGAACTTCGCGACTTGGCGCGGCCTGTCGCAGCGCAACTGAAGGAGGTACCGGATCATGACCGTTGCTGCCGTCAAGCCTTACGCCTTCCCCGCGCGGGACACCGTCGACAAGTTTCCCGCGCCGCTGCTCTACATCGGCTGGGAAGATCACCTGATGTTCGGTGCGCCGCTGTGCCTGCCGCTGCCAGCCTCCATGCCGTTCGGCACCATGGTCGAGAAAGTGCTGCCCGACCTGTTCGGCGAACATCCGGATTTCGCCCGGATCGACTGGAGCAAAGTCGAGTGGTTCAAGTCCGGCCGCCCCCTTCATCCAGACCCGGCCAAGTCGCTGGCGGACAACGGCATCGGACACAAGGACGTCATCCGCTTGCGCACCCCGGGACTGGCCGGCATCGGCGGATCGTGCAGCTGATAGCGCCAGAGCTCAGACCATGAGTCACCAGCTCACCATCGAACCGCTGGGTGCGACCATCGAGGTCGAGGACGGCCAGACCATGCTTGACGCCGCATTGCGCAACGGCATCTACCTGCCGCATGCCTGTGGGCACGGCCTGTGCGGAACCTGCAAGGTGCAGGTGTGCGACGGCGAGATCGACATCGGCGACGCCAATGCGTTCGCACTGATGGATTTCGAACGCGAGGAAGGCAAGGCGCTGGCGTGCTGCGCCACGCTCGCCGCCGACACCGTGATCGAGGCCGACATCGATGCGGAACCGGACGCCGAAGTGATCCCGGTGCGCGACTTCGCCGGCGAGGTCTGCCGCATCGACGACCTCACACCGACTATCCGTGCCGTCCATCTGCGGCTGAACCAGCCGATGCGGTTCCAGGCCGGGCAATACGTGCAGCTCGAGATTCCCGGGTTGAACCAGAGCCGCGCCTTCTCGATCGCCTGCGCGCCCGCGCGCACTGCAGCGACTGGCGAGATCGAACTCAACGTCCGACGGGTGCCGGGCGGCGCCGGTACCGGCTACATCCATGAGCAGCTCAAGCCTGGAGACCGGCTGCGCCTTTCGGGGCCGTACGGGCGATTCTTCGTGCGCAAGTCGGCGCGGATGCCGTTGCTGTTCCTCGCGGGCGGTTCGGGGCTGTCGAGCCCGCGGTCGATGATTCATGACCTGCTCGAATCGGGCTGGGAGCTGCCGATCACGCTGGTCTACGGCCAGCGCGACCGCAGCGAGCTGTATTACGACGCCGAGTTCCGCGAGTTGGCCCGGCGCCACCCCAGTTTCAGCTATGTCCCCGCCGTGTCGGACCCGGCGGGCGATGGTCTGTCGGTGCGGCAGGGCTTCGTGCACGAAGTCGCCAAGGCGCACTTTGACGGCGTCTTCGCCGGCCACCAGGCCTACCTGTGCGGGCCGCCGGCAATGATCGACGCCTGCATCACCACGCTGATGCAGGGCCGCCTGTTTGAGCGCGACATTTTCTACGAACGCTTCATTTCCGCGGCCGATGCGCAGCAGGTGCGCAGCCCGCTGTTCCGCAAGGTGCTGTGACATGGCAAGCCTATCGGAGACTCGACCCATGCTGCATCGCGTGATCATCCGCCAGACCGGGGAGTGCTGCGCCTGTTCGAGCGACGAGTCGCTGCTCGCCGGCCTGGTGCGGCTGGGTCGGCGCGGCATTCCGGCGGGCTGTCTGGGCGGCGGTTGTGGCGTCTGCAAGGTACGTGTGCTGCGCGGCCGGGTGCGCAGGCTCGGGCCGGTCAGCCGCGCCCGCGTCACGCTCGATGAAGAAGCTCGGGGCTACACGCTGGCCTGTCGCGTGGCCCCGTGCAGCGAGCTCGAACTCGAGGTTGCGGGCCGGCTGGAGAAGCCGTTTTTCAAGGGGTTCGCCGCTTCGGCGGGCCGCGTCGTAGGCAAGTAGATCAAGAGATCAACGAGGAGATCGACATGGGTGTGATGCGCATTGGCCACGCCAGCCTGAAAGTGATGGACATGGCGGAGGCCGTCCGGCACTACGAAAAAGTGATCGGCATGAAGACGACCATGCAGGACAAGCAGGGCAACGTCTACCTCAAATGCTGGGACGAATGGGACAAGTATTCACTGGTGCTGACGCCGTCGGACCAGGCGGGGCTCAACCACGTCGCGTACAAGGTGCAGCACGACGCCGATCTCGACGCCCTGCGGCAGCGCATCGAGGCCTACGGCATCTCCACCACGATGCTGCCCGAAGGCACGATGCCCGCCACCGGGCGCATGCTGCAGTTCGACCTGCCCAGCGGCCACGAGATGCGGCTGTACGCCACGAAGGAATTCGTCGGTACCGACGTCGGTTCGGTCAACCCCGACCCCTGGCCCGACGACATCAAGGGCGCGGGCGCGCACTGGCTCGACCACTGCCTGCTGATGTGCGAGCTCGATCCCGAGACCGGCGTCAACAAGGTCGCCGAGAACACGCGCTTCGTCATGGAATGCCTGGATTTCGGCCTGGCCGAGCAGGTCATGGTCGGGCCCGACAGCCGCATCCAGGCGGCGACCTGGCTGTATCGGACCACGACCCCCCACGACATCGCCTTCGTTGGCGGCCCCCGCAGGGGACTGCACCACATTTCGTTTTTCCTCGACAGTTGGCACGACGTGCTCAAGTCCGCCGACATCATGGCCAAGAACAAGGTCAGGATCGACGTCGCGCCGACGCGCCACGGCATCACTCGCGGCGAGACGATCTACTTCTTCGACCCCAGCGGCAACCGCAACGAGACCTTCGCCGGGCTGGGCTATCTGACGCAGCCCGATCGTCCGGTGACGACCTGGACCGAGGATCACATGGGCAGCGGCATTTTCTACCATACCGGTGAGCTCGTGCCGTCGTTCACCGAGGTCTACACCTGATCGAGCGCGGAGGTGCCGGGCATGAATCCCAACAGCGAGGTCGCGTGCAGCGTCGGGATGCGCCTGATCGGCTGGCCTGCGGCCAGCCGGGCGGTGCAGGCCGCCGCGCAGGAAGCCCAGCGCCTGGGCGTGCGCGTCAACGTCGCGGTGGTCGACGCCTCGGGGCTGCCTGCCGCCTTCCTGCGCATGCCGGGCGCGCCGCTGCACTCGATCGACATCGCCACCGACAAGGCCTACACCGCGGCGAGCTTCGGGCTGCCCACCGGGCAGTGGAGCCAGGCGCTGCGGTCGCACTCCGAGGCGGTACGCAGCGGCCTCGTGCTGCGGCCGCGGTTCGTCGCCTTCGGTGGCGGCCTGCCGATCGTCGAGGACGGCGTGTGCATCGGCGGCATCGGTGTGTCCGGCGGCAGCGAGCAGGAGGACACGCAATGCGCCCAAGCCGGACTGGCGGCGCTGGGGCTGGGAGCCTCCTGACCACGCCGCGCACCGATTCCCCCTTTTTCTTTTTTTTCGACAACCCCAACCGACAACGCACCATGCTGATGACCGAACCCCATGCGCCGGCACGCCCGCAGGCGGACTCGTCTGCCGGCGTCAAGCAGATCCGCAACTTCATCGATGGCCGCCACGCCGACGGCAGGCGCTGGTTCGACAAGCGCTCGCCGCTGGATGGATCGCTCATAGCGCGGGTGGCCGAGGCCGGGCGCGAGCAGGTCGAGGCCGCGGTGTGCGCGGCCAGGGCCGCGCTCGCCGGCCCGTGGGCACGCCTGACGGTGGCGCAGCGCGCCGACCTGCTGTATGCGGTGGCCGATGGCATCGAACGCCGCTTCGACGACTTCCTCGCCGCCGAGGTCGAGGACACCGGCAAGCCGATGAGCCTGGCGCGGCACGTCGACATCCCGCGCGGCGCGGCCAACTTCAAGATCTTCGCCGACGTGGTCAAGAACGTGCCGACCGAATTCTTCGAAACGGCCACGCCCGACGGTGCCGGCGCGCTCAACTACGCACTGCGCCGGCCGGTCGGCGTGGTCGGGGTGATCTGCCCGTGGAACCTGCCGCTGCTGCTGATGACCTGGAAGGTCGGCCCGGCGCTGGCCTGCGGCAACACCGTCGTCGTCAAACCCTCGGAAGAAACGCCGCAGACCGCCACACTGCTTGGCGAGGTGATGAATGCGGCAGGCGTTCCCGCCGGCGTGTACAACGTCGTGCACGGTTTCGGGCCGGACTCCGCCGGTGAACTGCTCACCACCCACCGCGGCGTCAACGCCATCACCTTCACCGGCGAGACTCGCACCGGTGCGGCGATCATGAAGGCCGCCGCCGACGGCGCCCGCCCGGTGAGCCTGGAGATGGGGGGAAAGAATGCCGCGATCGTGTTCGCCGACTGCGACTTCGACGCCGCAATCGAAGGCACGCTGCGCTCGTGCTTCGCCAACTGTGGCCAGGTCTGCCTCGGCACCGAGCGCGTCTACGTCGAGCGCCCGATCTTCGACCGCTTCGTTGCCGCGCTCAAACGCGGCGCCGAGGGCATGCAGCTCGGCCGTCCGGAGGATCCGGCCACCGGCATGGGCCCGCTCATCAGCCAGGAGCACCGCGACAAGGTGCTGTCGTACTACCGCAAGGCCGCCGAGCTCGGTGCCACCGTGGTCACCGGCGGCGGCATCCCCGACATGCCGGGCGAGCTGGCTGCAGGCGCCTGGGTACAGCCGACCCTCTGGACCGGTCTCGGCGACGACTCGCCGATCGCCAGGGAGGAGATCTTCGGCCCCTGCGCGCTGATCCTGCCGTTCGATACCGAGGCGGAGGTGGTGCGCCGCGCCAACGACAACGACTACGGCCTGGCCACCGCGATCTGGACGCGCGACCTGGCGCGCGCGCACCGTATGGCCGCCGCCATCGAAGTCGGTCTCGCCTGGGTGAACTCCTGGTTTCTGCGCGACCTGCGCACCCCGTTCGGCGGCGCCAAGCAGTCGGGCATCGGGCGCGAAGGCGGCGTCCATTCGCTGGAGTTCTACACCGAACTCAAGAACGTGTGCATCAAACTGTGAAGACCCCCGCCATGGACCATGCATCCACTGCCGTCGCCAACCCGGAAATCGCCCGCTCCCTCGTCGCCGCCGGCATCCGCACCAACTACCACGACGTCGGCAGCGGCCCGCCGCTGCTGCTGATCCACGGCTCCGGTCCGGGCGTATCGGCCTGGGCCAACTGGCGCCTGGTCATTCCCGCGCTGGCCAGGCAGGCGCGCGTCGTCGCGCCCGACATGGTCGGCTTCGGCTACACCGACCGGCCGCCGGGACAGCGCTACGACATGGACGTCTGGGTCGGCCAGGCGCTCGGGTTGCTCGACGCGCTGGGCATCGAGCGCGCCGACCTCGTCGGCAATTCCTTCGGCGGCGCGCTGGCGCTGGCGCTGGCGATCCGCCAGCCGCAGCGCGTGCGGCGGCTGGTGCTGATGGGCAGCGTGGGGGTGAAGTTTCCGATCACCCCGGGGCTTGACGCCGTGTGGGGCTACACGCCCTCGTTCGAGAACATGCGCCGCCTGCTGGACCTCTTCGCCCATGACCGCAGCCTGGTCAACGACGAACTGGCGCGGCTGCGCTACGAAGCCAGCATCCGCCCCGGCTTCCAGGAGTCGTTCGCGGCGATGTTCCCGGCGCCGCGCCAGCGCTGGGTCGACGCCATGGCCAGCCGCGAGTCCGACATCCGCGCGCTGCCCCACCAGACGCTGGTGATCCACGGCCGCGAGGACCGGATCATCCCGCTGTCGAACTCGCTGACGCTGGCGGATTGGATTCCCCGCGCGCAACTGCACGTCTTCGGCCAGTGCGGCCACTGGACGCAGATCGAACATGCGGCCCGCTTCGTCCGGCTGGTCGGCGACTTCCTGGCCGAGGCCGGCGCCGACGAGCCCGCTCCCCTGACCCGTTGAATCCCCCGACGCCTCCCATGACCCCCGAACTCATCGACAGCCTCGGCGACGCGCTGCATGCCGCGCTGGCGGCGCGCCACACCATCGAGCCGCTGACCAGCCGGCACCCCGACATCACCCTCGACGCGGCCTATCGCGTGCAGCAGCGCATGCTCGCGCGGCGTCTGGACGGCGGCGAAACCGTCATCGGCAAGAAGATCGGCGTGACTTCGAAAGCGGTGATGGACATGCTCGGCGTCTACCAGCCCGACTTCGGCTACCTGCTGTCGGGCATGGTCTACGGCGAAGGCCAGACGATTGCCACCGACACGCTGATCCAGCCCAAGGCCGAGGGCGAGATCGCCTTCGTGCTGAAGAAGGAACTGCTCGGTCCCGGCATCACCAACGCCGCAGTGCTCGCCGCGACCGAATGCGTGATGCCCTGCTTCGAGATCGTCGATTCGCGCATCCGCGACTGGAAGATCAAGATCGAGGACACCGTGGCCGACAACGCCTCATGCGGCGTGTTCGTCCTCGGCGACCGCGCCGTCGCGCCGTCGTGCGTGGACCTGTCCACCTGCGGCATGGTGCTCGAGAAGAACGGCCAAGTCATCGCCACCGGTGCCGGCGCCGCGGCGCTGGGCTCGCCGGTCAACGCCGTGGCCTGGCTGGCCAACACTCTGGGTCGCCTGGGCATCCCGCTCAAGGCAGGCGAGGTGATCCTCTCCGGGGCCCTGGCCGCCATGGCCGTGGTCAAGCCCGGGGACCACTTCCGCATGTCTCTTGGCGGCATCGGCAGTTGTGCGGTGCGTTTTGCCTGATGCGCCCAAGGGGACGACCATGGACTTGCAACTCTCCGGGAAAAAAGCCCTGGTGACCGGATCGACTGCCGGCATCGGCTATGCCATCGCGCGCGCACTCGCGGCCGAAGGCGTGCGCGTCGTGGTCAATGGCCGCAGCATCGACACCACGCAGGCGGCAGTAGCGCGCCTGCGAGCCGAGTTCGGGGCGCAGGCGCCGCTGATGGCCTGCGCCGCCGACCTCGGCACGGCGCAGGGGTGCGCCGCACTGATTGAGTCTCACCCGGATGTGGACATTCTGGTCAACAGCCTGGGCATCTTCGAGCCCAAGGCCTTCGAGTCGATCCCCGACGAAGATTGGCTGCGGTTTTTCGCAGTGAACGTCATGAGTGGCGTGCGGCTGTCGCGTCACTACCTGCCGCGCATGAAGGCGTGCGGCTGGGGGCGCATCGTTTTCATCTCCAGCGAATCGGGCCTGTGTCCGCCGGCCGAGATGGTGCACTACGGCATGACCAAGACCGCGCAGCTGTCGGTGGCGCGCGGCCTGGCCGAAACCACCCAGGGCACCGCGGTGACGGTCAACAGCGTGCTGCCCGGCCCGACCCGGACCGAGGGCGTTGAGCACTTTTTTGCCAAGCTCGCCGCCGCACAGGGACAAAGCCCCGAGCAGTTCGAGCAGGATTTTTTTGCCACGGCGCGGCCCACCTCCATCCTCCGACGCCTCATCGATCCGGCGGAAGTGGCCGCCGTCGTGGCCTTCGTTTGCAGCCCGCGGGCGGCGGCGATCAATGGCGCAGCCGTGCGCGCCGAAGGCGGCGTCGTGCGCTGCATTTAGGGGGATCAACCCCTCGATTCGAACCCAAGGAAACTCCCATGACCCAGAAAATCCGCTGTGCCATCATCGGCCCCGGCAACATCGGCACGGACCTGCTGGCCAAGCTGATGCGCAGCCCGGTGCTCGAACCTGTTTGGATGGTGGGCATCGATCCCGCCTCGGACGGACTCAAGAAAGCGCGCGAGCTCGGCATCAAGACCACCGCAGAGGGCGTCGACGGCCTGTTGCCCCACGTCAAGGCCGACGGCGTGCAGATTGCCTTTGACGCCACCAGCGCTTATGTGCACAAGGCCAACTCCGACAAGCTCACGGCGCTGGGCGTGATGATGATCGACCTCACGCCCGCGGCCATCGGCCCGTACTGCGTGCCGCCGGTCAACCTCAAGGAGCATGTGGGCCAGCGGGAGATGAACGTCAACATGGTCACCTGCGGCGGGCAGGCCACCATCCCGATGGTCGCCGCGGTGTCGCAGGTGCAGCCGGTGGAGTACGCCGAGATCGTCGCCACCGTGGCGTCGCGTTCGGCCGGGCCGGGCACGCGCAAGAACATCGACGAGTTCACCCGCACCACCGGCGCGGCGGTCGCGAAGGTCGGCGGCGCCAGGCAGGGCAAGGCCATCATCATCATCAACCCCGCCGAGCCGCCGCTGATCATGCGCGACACCGTGCACTGCCTGACCACGACGGCGCCGGACGAGGCGCGGATCACCCAGTCGATCCAGGCCATGCTCGCGCAAGTGCAGCAGTACGTCCCCGGCTATCGCATCGTCAACGGCCCGGTGTTCGACGACAACCGCGTGTCGGTCTTCCTCGAGGTCGAGGGCCGGGGCGACTACCTGCCCAAGTACGCCGGCAACCTCGACATCATGACCGCGGCTGCGGCGCGCACCGCCGAGATGTTCGCCGAGGAGCTGCTCGCCGGGCGCATCACGCTCGAGCCGGTCGACTCCGTCTGCGCCTGAACCCGTCCCCCATCGAAGGAACCCACCATGAATCTGCAAGGCAGGAACATCACCCTCCACGACATGACATTGCGCGACGGCATGCACCCCAAACGCCACCGCATCACCCTGGATCAGATGCGCGCCGTCGCCCGCGGCCTCGACGAGGCCGGCATGCCGCTGATCGAGGTCACCCACGGCGACGGACTGGGCGGCGCCTCGGTCAACTACGGCTTTCCGGCGCACTCCGACGCGGAGTACCTCGGCGCCGTGATCCCGCTGCTGCGACGCGCCAAGGTGTCGGCGCTGCTGCTGCCGGGAATCGGCACGGTCGATCACCTGAAGATGGCCTACGACCTGGGTGTGCGCACCATCCGCGTGGCGACCCACTGCACCGAGGCCGACGTCGCCGAGCAGCACATCACCCTGGCGCGCAAGCTGGACATGGACACCGTGGGCTTTCTGATGATGAGCCACATGAACAGCCCCGAGGGTCTGGTCCGCCAGGCGCGGCTGATGGAAGGGTACGGCGCCAACTGCATCTACATCACCGACTCCGCCGGCTACATGCTGCCCGACGACGTGCGCGCCCGGCTGAGGGCGGTGCGCGACGCGCTCAAGCCGGACACCGAACTGGGCTTTCACGGCCACCACAATCTGGCAATGGGCGTGGCCAACTCGATCGCCGCCATCGAGTGCGGCGCCAACCGCATCGACGCCGCGTGCGCCGGCCTGGGCGCAGGGGCCGGCAACACGCCGATGGAGGTGCTGGTCGCCGTGCTCGACCGCATGGGCGTGTCCACCGGCGTCGATGTGTGGAAGATCCAGGACGTGGCCGAGGATCGGGTGGTGCCGATGATGGATTTTCCGATCCGCATCGACCGCGACGCGCTGACCCTGGGCTATGCCGGGGTGTACGGCTCGTTCTTGCTGTTTGCCAAGCGCGCCGAGAAGAAGTACGGGGTGCCGGCACGCGACATCCTGGTCGAACTCGGCCGCCGCGGCATGGTCGGCGGCCAGGAGGACATGATCGAGGACACGGCGCTGAGCCTGGCCAGAGCCCGCGGCCTGCGGCCCGCACGCGTTCTGGCGGCGGCGTGAAGCAAGGGGAGCGACGATGACCCTGGACGACTCCACCCTCGATGGCCTGGCCGAACACCTGGAGACCTGCCAGGTGCAGGCCCGCGACACGCCCAAAATCACCGACGACCACCCCGGCATGGACTGGGAAGACGCCTATGCCATCCAGGATCGCCTCCTGCAGCGCAAGCGGGCGCGCGGCGCCCGCGTCGTCGGCTTCAAATGCGGACTGACCTCGCACGCCAAGATGCGGCAGATGGGCGTGGACGAGCCCGTGTTCGGTTTTCTGGTCGATGATTTCGCGCTGGCCGACGGCGCGGCGCTGCGCATGGCGGAATTGATCCACCCCAAGGTGGAGCCGGAGATCGCCTTCGTGCTCAAGCGGGAGCTGCGAGGCCCGGGCTGCCATGTGGGCGCGGTGCTGGCCGCCACCGACTTCGTGCTGCCAGGCATCGAGGTCATCGACAGCCGCTACCGCGACTTCAAGTTCGACCTCAAGAGCGTGATCGCCGACAACACCTCGGCAGCGCGCTTCGTCGTCGGCGGCAAACCCGCCCCGGTATACGGGCTGGACCTGCGTACCTGCGGCGTGGTGCTGGAGAAGAACGGCGAAGCCGTCGCGCTGGGCGCGGGCGCGGCCGTGCTCGGACACCCGGCGGCCGCGGTGGCGGCACTGGCCAACCACCTCGGACGCCGCGGCCACCACCTTCCCGCAGGCACCCTGATCCTCTCGGGCGGCGTGACCGAGGCCGTGGCGGTGGCGCCGGGCGACCATGTCGCGCTGCGCGTGCAGGGCATGGGACAGGTCGGCCTGCGCTTGGTCTGAGTCCCCCCACATCCCCAGGAGAGATCCCATGCCGTTTGCCCAGATCTACATGCTCGAAGGGCGCACGCCCGAACAGAAAAAAGCCGTGATCGAAAAGGTCACGCAGGCCTTGCACGAGGCCATCGGCGCGCCCAAGGAATCCATTCGCGTCTGGATCCACGACATGCCCAAGGAGAACTGGGGCATCGCCGGCGTATCGGCAAAAGACCTCGGACGATGAGGCCTGCGCCCCGACGAAACGACCCGACGCTTGTTTTTTTTCACCCACCCCGGCGCCCCGGCGCACGGGGTCACATCGCCCCACCTGATAGGAGACACACCATGGCACTGCTCGAAAGAATGGACTGGTACGACCTCGCACGCACCACCAACTGGACGCCAACTTACGTCAAGGAGTCCGAACTCTACCCCCCCGAAATGTCGGGCGACTTCGGCATTCCGATGTCCGAATGGGAGAAATACGATGAACCCTACAAAACGACGTATCCCGAGTACGTCAAGATCCAGCGCGAGAAGGACTCGGGGGCCTATTCCGTCAAGGGAGCGCTTGAGCGCAGCAAGATGCTGGAGAACGCCGATCCCGGCTGGATCAGCGTGATCAAGGCCCACTATGGCGCCCTTGCCCGCCCCGAGTACGCGGCGGCTTCGGCGGAGGCGCGGATGGCCCGCTTTGCCAAGGCACCTGGGCAGCGGAACATGGCCACGATGGGCATGCTCGACGAGATACGGCACGGCCAGATCCAGCTTTTTTTCCCGCACGAGTACGTGTCCAAGGACCGCCAGTTCGACTGGGCATTCAAGGCTTTTGACACCAATGAATGGGCAGCGCTGGCTGCGCGCCACATGTTCGACGACATGATGAGCACGCGCAGCGCTGTCGGCATTGGCCTCATGCTGACCTTCGCCTTCGAAACCGGCTTCACGAACATGCAGTTCCTTGGCCTGGCGGCCGATGCGGCCGAAGCTGGCGACTGGACTTTCGCCAGCATGATCTCCAGCGTGCAGACCGACGAATCGCGCCACGCGCAAATCGGCGGACCGCTGGTGCCGATCCTGATCGCCAACGGCCAGAAAGCCCAGGCGCAGCGGATGATCGACATCGCCTTTTGGCGCTCGTGGCGGCTGTTCTCGGTGCTCACCGGCCCAATGATGGACTACTACACCCCCTTGAAGGATCGCAAGCATTCCTTCAAGGAATTCATGCAGGAGTTCATCGTCAATCAGTTCGAGCGCTCGATTTTGGAACTGGGTCTGGATCGTCCTTGGTATTGGGACCAGTTCCTCGAGGAACTCGACTACATGCACCACGGCATGCACTTGGGCGTGTGGTTCTGGCGACCGACCGTCTGGTGGAATCCGGCGGCGGGGGTGACCCCGGAAGAACGCGCCTGGCTGGAAGAAAAATACCCCGGCTGGAACGACACCTGGGGCAAAGCCTGGGACGTCATCACCGACAACCTACTCCAAGGCAAGCGCGAACTCACCTACCCGGAGACGTTGCCTGTCATTTGCAACATGTGCAACCTGCCGATTGCGGCCACACCGGGCGAACCCTGGAAAGTGCGCGACCATGCACTGGAACACAAGGGCCGCTGGTACCACTTCTGCTCGGAGGGCTGCCAATGGTGTTTCGAACAGGAACCCGAACGCTACGAGGGGCACATGACTCTGGTCGACCGCTTTGTGGCCGGAATGATCCAACCCACGGATCTGAACGGCGCTCTGAAGTATATGGGTCTGGCCCCAGGCGAGATCGGCGATGACGCGCACGGCTATGCGTGGGTGGAGCACTTCCGCCAAAAGCCTAGGGCTGCGGCCTGAGCGTGCGATGCCATGACCCCCATGGCGAATCAACACCTGTCTGATCAGTGGCGGCATTCCGACCACTGATCAGACTTCTCAACCTCTGGAGAAGATTCAATGGCGCAATTTCCACTCGTTTCCAATTTTCAGGGTGACTTCGTCCTGCAGATGCTGCCGGTCGATACCGAGTTCACCATGGACCAGGTCGCCGCGGAGGCCGCCCGCCATTCCGTCGGACGACGGGTCGCGGCGCGCCCCGGCAGCGTCATGCGTGTACGCAGGCAGGGTTCAAACGAACTTTTCTCCCGCGGTCTGACCGTGGCGAAAGCGAACCTGAGGCCAATGGAGTGCATCGAGGTGATCTGGGAGCCAGCGTCCGCTGGCCGTTGATACAACAGGAGGGCGACATAGTGTTCAAGAAAGTATGCACCCTAGATGATGTCTGGGAGGGGGAGATGGATTGCTATGAGGTCGACGGGCAGGAGGTGCTGCTCGTGGGACTCGAAGGCGGCGACATCAGAGCCTACCAAGCTGTCTGTCCACACCAAGATATTCCATTGGCCGAAGGAAGGTTTGATGGCAAAAGGCTGATTTGCCGTGCCCACCAGTGGGTATTCGACGCTTGCACGGGCATTGGCATCAACCCGGGCGACTGTCGCCTCGCCAGCTACCCGATCAAGATCGAAGACGATGCAGTGTACGTCGACACCGCCGACATCAAGCCCTTGTTCGCGCACACTTGATCCGGCCTTATCCAACCGTCAAAGGATTCAACCATGAGCAATGCTGCAGTCATTCATGAAAACAACCACGTCGGCCCCGTCATGCGACAGGGCGAGTTGGCTCAAGCGGTCGCCGAAGCCGCCAAGATCGACAACCCTGATAAAACCGTGTCGGTGTTCGACAAAATCGCGTACCTGCGCATCCAGGCCGATGAAGAGATGGTCATTCGACGCCAAACCATCGAGGAAATGCTCGGACGAACATTCAAGATGAGCGAGATTGAAGTGGACCTATCGTCTTTCGCCGGCCGCATCGAGATGACTCCCGATCAAGTGAGATTCTATTTCGAGCAAAGGTTCTGATGCTGGCTGTTTACATTCCACCATCCCATAATTCGAGGAGACATACCATGAACGAAGCCGAAGTTCTCAAGCCACTCAAGACCTGGAGCCACTTGGTCACGCGACGGCGCAAGCCCAGCGAATATGAGATCGTTTCGGTCGGACTGCACTACACCGACCGCGACGACAACGCGCCTTTCGAGCTCGACCCGAATATGTTCATGGCGCGCTGGTACAAGCAGTTCCGCAACGCTAGTCCACTCAAGCACAGCGACTGGAATGCGTTCCGCGATCCGGATGAATTGGTCTACCGCACCTACAACATGCTCCAGGACGGTCAGGAAACCTATGTCCGTGGGCTGTTCGATCAATTCAACGAGCGTGAAAACGACAAGGCGCTCGAGTCGAACTGGGCCGGCACCTTGGCGCGTCTGTATAGCCCGGGGCGTTACCTCTTTCACACGCTGCAAATGGCTTCCGCCTATGTGATGCAGATAGCTCCGGCCAGCACCATTACCAACTGCGCGGCATTCCAGGCAGCGGACTCGCTGCGTTGGGTCAGCCATGTCGCCTACCGCACCAAGGAGCTCTCCCTAACCTTCCAGGATAAGGGCTTCGGCAACGATGAGCGAAACTACTGGGAAACCGATCCGGTTTGGCAAGGCTATCGGGAACTAATGGAAAAAGTGTTGGTGGTTTGGGACTGGGCCGAGGCCTTCGTCGCCCTGAACCTGGTAGCCAAGCCGGCCATCGAGGAAGCCGTGCTTCGCAAACTCGGCGAGTCGGGTCGCCACAACGGGGACATGCTTCTGGGCATGTTGACCGACGCCGAGTTGCTGGATGCCGAACGCCACCGCCGCTGGGCTTCGGCACTGGTAAAGATGGCGTTGGACACCGAGGGAAATGCACAGGTCCTCAAAGGCTGGGTCTCGAAATGGGAGCCGCTGGCCGATCTTGCCATCGACAAATTCTGCGGCGCCCTGCCGGATGTACCCCAAGCCGCTGTCGACGCGCAGACAGCCACGCGAAGGTTCCGCAACTCGCTAGGCATCTGACGAGGGCCTTGAGGCATCGCGGCAACCGGACTTGATCCGCACATTGCCTGCCGCCGCGCCCCAAGGTTGCGGTGGTCGTGTGCACCCCTTGTGAAGGACTCTCCTTGAATCAAGTGATTCATATCGACGGCAGCCCGACCCGATTCATACAGACTGGGAGCGATACGGTGTTGCGCGCCGCTCTGCGCGCCGGAATCGGATTTCCGTACGAGTGCAATTCGGGCGGTTGTGGCAGTTGCAAGTTTGAAATTGTTGCCGGCGAAGTGCAGGTACTCTGGCCAGAGGCCCCTGGCCTGATGGATCGCGACCGGCGCAAGGGTCGGCATCTGGCGTGCCAATGTGTGGCAACGGGGGAACTGACGATCAAGGTGCGTACCGACGCAGCATATGTGCCGCGCATTCCACCGCGACGGCGCCGTGCGCGGTTGGTCGGCACCACCGACGTGACACACGACATTCGTGAGTTCCGATTCGTCAGCGAAGGCACAGCCGACTTCCTTCCGGGGCAGTATGCAAGCGTGGTGATCGATGGCGTCGGTGCGCCGCGGGCCTACTCCATGTCCAACCTGCCCAATGCCGAAGGCGAGTGGCACTTTCAGATCCGCCGGGTGCACCAAGGTCAGGCGACCACCCGGCTGTTCCATGCCTTGCAGGTCGGCCACGAAGTTGAGATCGACGGGCCTTACGGGCTCGCGTATCTCAGAGAAGACAACACGCGCGACATTGTCTGCGTCGCCGGCGGCTCCGGCCTCGCGCCGATGGTATCAATCGCGAGGGGAGCGGCGACAGCTGGGCTGCTCGGCACCAGGAAGCTGTATTTTTTCTACGGCGGCCGCACGCCGCGTGACCTGTGCGGTGAGGCCCTTCTGCGGGAGCTTCCGGGCTTTGGTGATGCCATTTCGTACCACCCCGTGATCTCCGAAGGGGGCAGCGACAAGGCTGCGGCATGGAGCGGCAACGTGGGATTCATCCACGAATGGCTGCCGCGCGTGCTGGGTGAAGGACTGGCGCAGTACGAGTTCTATTTCGCGGGGCCGCCACCCATGACGCAAGCCATCCAGGAGATGCTGATGGTGACCTACCACGTCCCCTTCCAGCAGATTCACTTCGACCGATTCTTCTGAATCCTTCACAGGGAGATGCCACATGAAGGCTGCCGTCTACTTCGGTCCGGAACAGATCCGGGCGATCGACATTCCCGATGCCGCCTTGCGGCAAGACCATGAAATGCTGGTCAAAGTGACAGCCACCTCGATCTGCGGCTCCGACCTGCACGTGTACCGCGGGGCGCTCGATCCGATCATGGATAAGGGCAAGTCGCAAACCGGCCATGAACTCATCGGCGAAGTCCTGGCCGTCGGCAAGTCGGTTGGCCGCTTCCGCAAGGGTGATCGCGTGAGCATGGCCTATTCCTGCTCCTGCGGCCATTGCTACATGTGCGAAGTGGGACAGACCGCGCATTGTGAAACCACGCGGAAGGCGGTGTACGGGTTCGGCGTTCCCTTCGGCAACTTGAACGGCACTCATGCCGAGGCGATGGTGATCCCGCACGCCGATGGTCACGCAATCCTTGTGCCTAAGGAGATCCCCGATGACGCGGCGCTGACCCTGTCGTGCAACCTGCCATCGGCCATCATCGCCAATAAGCTCGCCGATATCCAGCCTGGGGAATCGGTGGCACTGATAGGCTGCGGTCCGACCGGCCTGATGACGCTGGACATCGCGCTGCAGCGCGGGCCCGGCCGAACGGTGGCGGTCGACAAGGTACCTCATCGGCTTGCCGCAGCGCGCGCGAAAGGCGCAACGGCCATCGATGCATCGCAAGCCGACTGGAAGGACCAGGCCTTCGCTCATTGCAGTGGTCGCGGCTTCGACAAGGTGATCGAGGTGGTTGGCCTCCCCGAAACGCTGCAGATGTGCCTTGACATCGTGCGCCCCGGGGGAACAGTGACGGCCATGGGAGTATTTACCGACAGTACCTTCAACCTCAATCTGGCTGACGTGTTCCTGCGGGATATCACGTTGCACATGAACGGCTTTGCCAATGTCCAGCCATTCATGTGGCAGGGCCTGCGAATGCTGGAACATGGCGTGATCAAGCCGCAAGAGTACTTCTCGCACATCTTCGCTCTGGCCGATGTGGACAAGGCCTATGCCATGTTTCAGCACAAATCCGATGGCGCGATGAAGATGCTCATCCGCCCTTGACGTTTTCTTCCAGCCGTCGTCTCTTCCCGGCCGGGCCGGTGGATGTATGGTGCCAAGCGCGTGCGCCAGAGCCGGCAGCCACAACACGCGCAGGCACCCGTCCCGGATACGCTCAATCAACGACGTTTCCGGACAGGCTGGGCTTGCCCGGCTTGCGCTCCCCGGTCTGATAGTCCACCAATTCGCGCAGGGTCTTGCCCGGCTTGAAATGCGGGATGCGCTTTTCCGGCACGGCCACCTGCTCGCCGGAACGGGGATTGCGCCCGATGCGGGCCGCGCGATGGCTGACGCTGAAGCTGCCAAAGCCGCGGATCTCGACCCGGTGCCCGTCGTCGAGCGCCTGCGTCAGCGCGTCGAGTATGGTCTTGACCGAAAGCTCGGCGTCGCGATGCGCCAGTTGGGGGAACTGGGCTGCCAGGATTTCAACGAGATCAGAGCGAGTCATAGGAAAGGCAGGTGAAAACGGCGGCTTCGGTGAAATCACCCAAGCCGCCGCAGATCAGGACGAAGCCCGCAAGAACGAGTCGATCAACGAAAAGATCAACGCAAAAGATCAGGAGCCTTTGTCCATCTTGGCGCGCAGCAGAGCGCCGAGGTTGGTGGTGCCGGCATCGCGGGTGTCGCCCGCCAGACGGTCCATCGCCTCTTGCTGCTCGGCGGCGTCTTTCGCCTTGATCGACAACTGGATGTTGCGGGTCTTGCGATCGATGTTGACGACCACGGCCGAGACTTGATCGCCTTCCTTGAGCACATTGCGGGCGTCTTCGACGCGCTCGCGTGAAATCTCGGAAGCGCGCAGATAGCCCTCGATGTCGTTGCCCAGATCGATGGTCGCGCCCTTGGGGTCGACCGCCTTCACCGTGCCCTGGACGATCTTGCCCTTGTCGTTCAGCGCGGCAAACGACATGAACGGATCGTCGAGCATCTGCTTGATGCCCAGCGAAATGCGCTCGCGCTCGATGTCGATGGCCAGCACCACGGCCTCGACGTCCTGGCCCTTCTTGTAGTTGCGCACTTCCGACTCGCCGGTGTCGTTCCACGACAGGTCGGACAGGTGGATGAGGCCGTCGATGCCACCGGGCAGGCCAATGAACACGCCGAAGTCGGTGATCGACTTGACCGGGCCGGAGACCTTGTCGCCCCGCTTGTGGTTGGCGGCGAATTCGTCCCAGGGGTTGGGGCGGCACTGCTTCATGCCCAGGCTGATGCGGCGGCGGTCTTCGTCGATTTCCAGCACCTGCACTTCGACCTCGTCGCCGAGTTGCACGACCTTGCTCGGGGCGACGTTCTTGTTGGTCCAATCCATTTCGGAGACGTGAACCAGGCCTTCGATGCCCGGCTCGATCTCGACGAAAGCCCCATACTCGGCGATATTGGTGACCTTGCCGAACAGGCGGGTGCCTGCCGGATAACGGCGCGACACGCCGTGCCACGGGTCATCGCCCATCTGCTTGAGGCCCAGAGACACACGGCCCTTCTCGGCGTCGAACTTGAGCACCTTGGCGGTGACTTCCTGACCCGGGGTGACCACTTCGCTGGGGTGGCGCACACGACGCCAGGCCAGATCGGTGATGTGCAGCAGACCGTCGATGCCGCCCAAATCGACGAAGGCGCCGTAGTCGGTGATGTTCTTGACCACGCCGGTGACCAGCGCGCCTTCCTGCAGGGTTTCGAGCAGCTTGGCGCGCTCTTCACCCTGGCTGGCCTCGACCACGGCGCGACGCGACAGCACCACGTTGTTGCGCTTGCGGTCGAGCTTGATGACCTTGAACTCCATCGTCTTGTTTTCGTAGGGCGTGGTGTCCTTGACCGGGCGGGTGTCGAGCAGCGATCCAGGCAGGAAGGCGCGGATGCCATTGACCATGACGGTCAGGCCGCCCTTGACCTTGCCGGTGGTGGTGCCTTCGACGAATTCGCCGGTTTCGAGCGCCTTTTCCAGCGCCAGCCAGGAGGCCAGGCGCTTGGCCTTGTCGCGCGACAGCACGGTGTCGCCGCGGCCGTTCTCCAGCGCATCGATGGCGACCGAGACGAAGTCGCCGACATGAACGTCGGCTTCACCCTGATCGTTGTAGAACTCTTCGATGGGGATGTAGGCGTCGGACTTCAGCCCGGCGTTGACGACGACAAAATTCTGATCGACGGCGACGACTTCGGCGGTGATGACTTCGCCGGCGCGCATGTCGCGCGATTGCAGGGATTCTTCAAACAGTGCGGCAAACGACTCGTTGGAAGCAGCGGAAGACGCCGCACTTGGGGACACAGAGGACATTGAGTTAAGACCTTCAGACCACGAAAGACCGTGGGGTTGGGGAGAAAAAACTGAAAACGCGCAGGGCGCGCGTTCAGGCCTGTTGACGCCACAACGCCAGCACTGCTTCAACCGTTTGCGAAAGGCTCAGGTCGGTGCTGTCCAGCAGTTTGGCATCCATTGCGGGCTTCAGAGCCGCCACGGCGCGCTGGGCATCCCGTGCGTCGCGCATTTCAAGCTCCGCAAAAACGTCCGAAAGTATAGCGGGAATCCCTTGTGAAATCAATTGTTTATACCGACGCTCGGCGCGGCTGCGGGCGCTGGCGGTGAGGAAGACCTTGAGCTGCGCGTCGGGAAAGACGACGGTGCCCATGTCGCGCCCATCAGCCACGAGTCCCGGCACACGGCGAAAGCTGCGCTGCAGGGCGAACAGCGCGTCGCGCACCGACGGTACGGCGGCGATGGTCGAGGCGGCCTGTCCCACGGCTTCGGTGCGCAGTTGCGCCGCATCGAAGACTTGTCCGTGCAGCACGATGCGGTCTTCGGCAAAGGTGACCGGCAGCTCGGCCGCCAAGCGCGCCAATGCGGCGCCGTCGTCCAGCGGCACGCCCTGTTGCAAGGCTACCCAGGCGGTGAGGCGGTAGAGCACGCCCGAGTCGAGAACATGAAAGCCCAAGGCCTCCGCGACAGCACTGGCGATACTGCCCTTGCCGGAGGCGGTCGGGCCATCGATGGCGATGACCGGCACGGGCCGGGCGATGCGGGCAAAGTCGTCGAAATAGCCGGGGTAGGTCTTGGCCACGCAAGCCGGATGAAGAATGCGGATGTCGGCGTTGCCGAAGCTGGCCAGCGAAAAGCACATCGCCATGCGGTGATCGTCGTAGGTGGCGATGGCGGCGCTGTGCCATTGCGCGGCGGGCAAGGGGTACACGCGCAGCCAGTCCGCCCCGGATTCGACCTGCGCCCCCAGCTTGGCCAACTCGGTGGCCATGGCGTGGATGCGATCCGTCTCTTTCACGCGCCAACTGCCAATGGCGGTCAGCGTGGTCGGCGCATCGGCGAACAGCGCGGTCATCGCCAGGGTCATGGCGGCGTCGGGAATGGCCAGACAGTCGATGTCACCGCCGCGCAGCGCGGTCAACCCGGCTTGCAGGCCGTCGGTTTCGATGAAGTCCTCGCCCCAGCGCACCTGGGCGCCGAGGTCTTCGAGCACGCGCGCAAACGCCACATCACCCTGAATGCTGTCGCGCCCCACGCCTTGCACCCGCACCGGCGCGCCCTTGCCGTGCAACTGACCGAGCACGCCCGCCGCCAGGAAGTAGGAGGCCGACGAGGCATCGCCCTCGACGGCGATGCGTCCGGGGCTGCGCAAGCGGCTGCCCGCGGGAATGACGAACCGCTCCCACCCGCTGCGCTGCACCTGCACGCCAAAACGCCGCAGCAGCTTGAGGGTGATCTCGATATAGGGCCTGGAAATGAGTTCGCCCTGCACGGTGATGGCGATGTCGTGATCGCTCGCCTTGAGCGGCAGCGCCAGCAGCAAGGCGGTGAGGAACTGGCTGGAGACGTCGCCGCGCACGGCCACGTCACCGCTCAGTCGAAAGCTGCCGGCGCCGATGTGCAGCGGCGGATAACCCTCCTGCCCGGCGTAGCGAATTGCACAGCCGAACCGCCGCAGCGCATCGACCAGATCGCCGATCGGGCGTTCGTGCATGCGCGGCACGCCGTGCAGCCGGTAGTCTCCTCCCTGCAGCGCCAGCGCAGCCGTGAGCGGACGGATCGCGGTGCCCGCGTTGCCCATGAACAGATCGGCCTGCGCGGCCGGAAAGCGCCCCGCCCCGCCCTGCACGCGCGCGGTGCTGCCGTCGCGCTGCACGGCAATGCCCAGCGCCTGCAGTGCCGCAAGCATCACGCGGGTATCGTCGGAATCGAGCAGGCCGGTGATCTCGGTCTGCCCCTCGGCCAGCGCGGCGAGCAGCAGCACGCGGTTGGATATGCTCTTGGAACCGGGCAAGACGACTCGTCCACCCGCGCCGATGAGCGGCGGCAAATCCAGAAATTCCGGCAAAACTTCAGGCATCCTCATCGCTCCCCATCGGAGCGTCCCAGCCTTGGCGCACCTGACTGGCGCGGCGAATCAAGGCTTCGACCGCGCTCCAGTTGCCCTGCTGAATCTGCGCCTCGAAGCCCGCCAGCGCCTGTTTGTAGAACTGCAGTTGCCGCAGCACTTCGTCGCGGTTGGCCTGCAGCACATCGCGCCACATCGACGGGTCGCCCCCGGCGATGCGGCTGAAATCGCGGAACCCCGGCCCGGCCAGTTGCAGAAAGGCGCTGCCCTGCGGCTGGCTGGACAGCGCATAGACATAGCTGAAGGCCAGCAGATGCGGCAGGTGGCTGACGGCGGCGAAGGCCGCATCGTGCGCTTCGGGCGACATCACCGACACTACCCCGCCGATGGATTCCCAGGCCTGGGTGGCGATGTCCACCAGGCTGTCGCTGTTGGCCGCAAGCGGCGTGATGACCACGCGCTTGCCGTCGAACAAACCGGCTTCGGCATGCAGCACCCCGCTTTTTTCCTTGCCCGCAATCGGGTGGCAGGGCACGAACTGGCTCTGGCGTGAGCCCAACTGCGATTGCGCCGCCGCCGCCACATTGCCCTTGGTGCTGCCCACGTCCATCACCAGCGCGTGCGGCTCCAGGCCGTGCCGCAACTGCTTGAGCAAGTCGCCGGTCGAGATCACCGGCACCGCCAGCAGCACGAGATCAGCGCCGTGCACGGCGCGCAGGGCCGAGTCGGCCTCTTCGTCGATGACGCCGCGCTCCAGTGCGGTGCGGGTGGTCGTGGGCGACTTGCTGTAACCGACGATGCGCCGAGCGAGCCGGGCGCGGCGCGCCGCCAGGGCGAAGGAGCCGCCCAAGAGCCCGACGCCCAGAATGGCCAGGCGCTCGAACTGCACAGAGGCTTCGTCGCCGATCAAGGTGTCCATGGCCTCAGCTTGCGGCATAGTGAGCACGCAACGCTTCGATGCAGGTGGCGTTCTCCTCCTCGGTGCCGACGGAGATGCGCAACCACTGGGGCAGACCGTAGTTGTCCACCGGGCGGGCAATCACGCCGCGTTGCAACAGCGCCAGATTGACCCGGGCGCCAGCACCGGCGTCTTCGCCCACCTTCACCAGAATGAAATTGCCTTGCGACGGGACGTGGCGCAGGCCCAGCGCATCGAACGCCGCGGCCAATTGCGCCTGCCCAGCGCGGTTGACGGCATAGGCCTGCTCGATGAAACCCTGGTCGTCGAGAGCAGCCAGGGCCGCGGCCTGCCCCAGGGTGCTGGTGTTGAAGGCCGAGCGCACGCGGTTGAGCACGTCGGTCAGCGCAGGCTGCGACACGCCGTAGCCCATGCGCAGGCCGGCCAGGCCATAAGCCTTGGAAAAAGTGCGCGAGACGATGAGATTGGGAAACTCGCGCACCCAGGCCATGCTGTCATAACGCAGATCGGGTTGGATGTATTCCACATAGGCTTCGTCGAGCACCACGGCGACGTGCGGCGGCACCTGGCGCAGAAAGTCGTGCAGCTCGTCCGCGGGCAAAAAGGTGCCGGTCGGATTGTTCGGGTTGGCCACAAAAATCAGCTTGGTCTGCGGCGTGATCGCGGCCAGCATGGCGGGCAGATCGTGTCCGAAATCCCGGTCGGGCACGATCTGGTGCGTCGCTCCCACGCCCTGCACCGCCTGGGTGTAGACGATGAAGCTGTAGCGCGAATACAGGCCGGCATCGGCATCGGTCAGCAAGGCGCGTGCGGCCATTTCCAGCAGGTCGCTCGATCCGTGGCCCAGGGTGATCCATTCGGCGGACACGCCCAGTTTGTGCGCCAGCGCCTGCTTGAGCGCGTAGCCGTCGTTGTCGGGATAGCGCGGGCTGTCGGCCAAGGCTTGGACGATGGCCTGCCGCGCCTTGGGCGACATGCCCAGCGGGTTTTCGTTCGAGGCCAGCTTGACGATGCGCTCGGGCTGCAGACCGAACTGCCTGGCCACTTCGGCGATGGGCTTGCCCCCGATATAGGGCGAAATGGCCTGGACATAGTCGGCGCCCCAGCGGGCTGGCTTGGCTTGGTGTTCTGACATGGTGAAACTTTCAGGGGGGTTCTGCGGTATGGCGGGTCACTGAGGCGGAAAACCGTGCTGCCGTGCGCTGCGATCAGTTCTCGCGCGGTTTTTTGTCGATGGGGTAGGAGCCCAGGCATTTGTACATGGCGCAGACCGACTGCAATTCCCGCAATGCGGCCGCCACCTGCGGCTCATCCTGATGCCCTTCGACGTCGATGTAAAAAGCGTATTCCCATTCCCCCGAGCGGGCAGGGCGCGATTCGAATCGCGTCATGCTGACTCCGTGTTCGGCCAGCGGCTTGAGCAGGTCGTACACTGCGCCGGCGCGGTTGGGCACGGAAAGAATGAGACTGGTGCGGTCGGCGCCGGTCGGTTCGGGCTGCGCCGCGCCGAGCACGACGAAGCGCGTGGTGTTCTGCGCCTCGTCCTGGATGGCGCGGGCGGCGATGTGAAGGCCATACAGCACCGCGGTCGACTCGGCGGCAATCCCGGCGATGCTGGCGTCTTGCGCAGCCAGCCGGGCGCCCTCGGCATTGCTCGATACCGGCCGAATCTCGGCATCGGGCAGATGCGCGCGCAGCCAGCCCGCGCATTGCGCCAGCGCCTGGGGATGCGCGGCAACCGTCTGAATTCCCTGCAGATCGGGCGTGCACCGCAGGAGGAAATGCCGCACCGGCAGGCTCACCTCCCCGCACAGATGCACGGGATGGGCGAGCAGCAGATCCATGCTGCGCGCCACCGCGCCCTCGGTGCTGTTTTCCACCGGCACGATGGCGAATTCGCTTTCGCCGCTGAGGTAGCTGCGGAACACGTCGTCTATGGTGGCACACGGAAAACCCTGGGCGCTCGCACCGAAGAACCGCCGCGCCGCCTGCTCGCTGAACGTGCCGGCCGGGCCGAGATAGGCCACGCGCTGCGGCGCCTCCAGCGCACGGCAGGCGGACATGACTTCACGCCAGATGGCGCTCACGCCGTCATTGCGCAGCGGCCCGGTGTTGTGTTCGTGCAGTCTTTCGATCACCTGGCGTTCGCGCTCGGGACGGAACACCGGCAGGTTCAGCCGCTGCTTGATGTGGCCGATTCTCTGCGCGGCTTCTGCACGCTGATTGAGCAGCGCCAGGATCTGCTTGTCGAGGGCGTCGATCTGGTCGCGCCAGGGGCTCAGCTCATCTCGGGGATCTTGGCTCATCGGATTTCAGCCGTGGCGTTTTTCAAAGTCTTTCAGGTAATCCACCAGCGCCCGCACGCCTTCGAGCGGCATGGCGTTGTAGATCGAAGCCCGCATGCCGCCGACCGACTTGTGCCCCTTGAGCTGCAGCAGCCCGGCGCCTTCCGCGCCTTGCAGGAAGGCGGCATTCAGGGCGGTATCACGCAGATGGAACGGCACGTTCATGCGCGAGCGGCAGTCACGCGCAACCCGGGTCTCGTACAACTCGGAGGCATCGAGCGCGTCATACAGCAGATGCGCCTTGGCGATATTGCGCGACTCCACGGCGGCCAATCCGCTCAGCCCCTCGAAGCGCTGGCGCTTGATCCACTGCAAGACCAACCCGGCGATGTAGATCGCGTAGGTGGGCGGGGTGTTGAACATGGAGTGGTTGGCCGCCACCACGGCGTAATCGAAGGCGCTGGGGCAATGCGGCAGGGCATGACCCAGCAGATCGCGCCGAATGATGACCAGAGTCAGACCGGCCGGGCCGATGTTCTTCTGCGCCCCGCCATAGATACAGGCATAGCGCGACACATCGATTCTGCGCGACAACAGGTGCGAGGACATGTCGGCCACCAGCGGCACGCCGTGGCTGTCGGGCACGAAGTGAAACTCCACGCCGTCGATGGTTTCGTTGGTGCAGACATGCAGGTATTGCGCGTCGGGACGGATGCTCCAGGCGGCGTTGTCGGGAATGCTGCCGTAGCCCTGGTCGTCATGCGCGCTGGCGCTCAGGTGCACGTCGCAATACTTGCGGGCTTCGAGCTGGCTTTTCTGCGACCAGCTTCCCGTGACCACATAGTCGGCCTTGGCCCCGCGCGAAAGATTGAGCGGAATAATGGCGTTTTCCGCAATCGCCCCGCCCTGCATGAACAGCACGGCGTAGTCGTCCGGGATCTGCAGCAATTCACGCAGATCGGCTTCGGCCTGCGCGATGATGGACTCGAACTGCGGGCCGCGATGGCTCATTTCCATCACGCTCATGCCGCTGCCGTGCCAGTCGAGCATCTCGTCGGCCGCCTGCTGCAGCACCTCCTCGGGTATCGCTGCCGGCCCGGCGGAAAAGTTGTAGGGGCGTGGTTTGACCATGCTGATTTACTCCGTTGCTGCGTCGCCGCTACCGTCCGCCGCAGACGGCTCCTCGTCGCCCTCGGCCTCGACCACCGGCTGCACCTGGATGAGATGCGCCTTGGCGTCCAGCGCAATCAGGGTGACGCCCTGCGTGGCGCGGCCCATTTCGCGGATTTCCTCCACCCGGGTGCGCACCAGCACGCCGGTGTCGGTGATGAGCATGATTTCATCGCTGGTTCGCACCAGGCAGGCAGCCACCACCTTGCCGTTGCGTTCCGAAGTCTGGATGGCGATCATGCCCTTGGTGCCGCGGCCATGACGGGTGTATTCGGTGATGGGCGTGCGCTTGCCGTAGCCGTTTTCCGTGGCGGTCAGCACGCTCTGGGTTTCGTCCTCGGCCACCAGCAGGGCGATGACGGCCTGTTCAGGCTCGAGCTGCATGCCGCGGACCCCGCGCGCCTCGCGCCCCATCGGGCGCACATCGGCTTCGTCGAAACGCACCGCCTTGCCCGCATCCGAGAACAGCATGACGTCGTGCTGGCCGTCGGTGATGGCCGCACCGATGAGGTAATCATCGTCATCGAGCGCGACGGCGATGATGCCCGCGGTGCGCCGGTTGGCGAAGGCCGACAGCGGCGTCTTTTTCACCGTGCCGCGCGCCGTCGCCATGAAGACGTAGTGCTGCTCGTCGAAGGCCTTGACCGGCAACACCGTGGTGATTTTCTCGCCCGCCTGCAATGGGAACAGATTGACCAGCGGCTTGCCGCGCGAGCCGCGTCCGCCCATCGGCGCTTCATATACCTTCATCCAGTACACCCGGCCGCGATTGGAAAAACACAGCAGCATGTCGTGGGTGTTGGCCACGAACAATTGCTCGATCCAGTCGTCTTCCTTGGTGCCCGTGGCCAGCTTGCCCCGGCCACCGCGGCGCTGCGCCCGGTATTCCGCCAGAGGCTGGCTCTTGACATAGCCCGAATGCGAGATGGTGACCACGAGGTCCTGCGGGGTGATGAGATCTTCGACATCGATGTCATAGGCATTGACCTCGATGTGCGAGCGGCGCGCATCGGCGAACTCGGCGCGCAGCGCGCCCATTTCGGTGGCGATGATCTCGGTCATGCGCTCGGGTCTGGCCAGGATGTCGAGCAGATCGGCGATCTGCTCCATGACCTCCTTGTATTCGCCGACGATCTTGTCCTGCTCCAGGCCGGTCAGTCGCTGCAACCGCATCTGCAGGATCTCCTGCGCCTGCGTCTCGCTCAAGTGATAGCCGTCGGGTTTTAGGCCGTAGCGCGGGTCGAGATCGTCAGGCTGGAACGGGGTGATGTCGCCCTCGACGCGCGACAGCATGGCGCGCGCCTCGCCCGGCTCCCAGACCTGCGCCAGCAGACGCTCCTTCGCAACAGGTGGCGTGGGCGCGGCCTTGATGAGTTCGATCATGCGGTCGACATTGGCCAGCGCCACCGCGAGGCCTTCGAGCACGTGGCCGCGTTCGCGCGCCTTGCGCAAGTCATACACCGTGCGGCGGGTGATGACTTCGCGGCGGTGCGACAAAAAGGCCGCGAGCATCTGCTGCAGATTGAGCAAGCGCGGCTGGCCGTCCACCAGCGCGACCATGTTGACGCCGAAGGTGTCCTGCAACTGCGTCTGCTTGTACAGGTTGTTGAGCACCACCTCGGGCACTTCGCCGCGCTTGAGCTCGATGACCACGCGCATTCCGGACTTGTCGGATTCGTCCTGAATGTGGCTGATGCCCTCGATCTTCTTTTCCTGCACCAGCTCGGCGATGCGCTCGAGCAGCGTGCGCTTGTTGACCTGGTAGGGCAGCTCGTCGACGATGATGGCCTGACGCTGGCCCTTTTCGAGATCTTCGAAATGGCAGCGCGCCCGCATCACCACCCGGCCGCGCCCGGTGCGATAGGCATCTCGCACCCCGGAAGTGCCGTAGATGATGCCCGCCGTCGGGAAGTCGGGCGCGGGTACGCGCTCCATCAAGTCTTCGATCGTCGCCTCGGGATGGCGCAGCAGGTGCAGACAGGCGTCGAGCACTTCGCCCAGGTTGTGCGGCGGGATGTTGGTGGCCATGCCCACCGCGATGCCCGACGAACCATTGATCAGCAGATTGGGCAGCCGCGCGGGCAGCAGCAGCGGCTCCTGCTCGGAGCCGTCATAATTGGGCCCGAAATCGACCGTTTCCTTGTCGATGTCGGCGAGCATTTCGTGCGCGATCTTCGACAGGCGGATTTCGGTGTAGCGCATCGCCGCTGCGTTGTCGCCGTCCACCGAGCCGAAGTTGCCCTGGCCGTCGACCAGCATGTAGCGCAGCGAGAAATCCTGCGCCATGCGCACGATGGTGTCGTACACCGACTGGTCACCGTGCGGGTGGTACTTACCGATGACGTCACCGACGATACGCGCCGACTTCTTGTAAGGACGGTTCCATGCGTTGCTCAACTCGTGCATCGCATACAGCACGCGCCGATGCACCGGCTTGAGGCCGTCTCGCACATCGGGCAATGCGCGCCCCACGATCACGCTCATCGCGTAATCGAGGTAGGAGCGGCGCATTTCCGTCTCCAGGCTGATCGGCAGGGTTTCTTTGGCAAAAACGGACATGAGTGAGGGCTTTGCAGCGAGAGATCAAAGGTCGCAATGGCGCGGTTCGGCCCGACCATACCGGGCTCCGCCCATGGAACACCCGGATGAATGAAACGAATGATGTTAGCAGCCCCGATTTCGTTGACTGGTTTCAGCGCAAAAGCAGGGATATCGAAAAGACCTGACGGAAAAACCCATGCCGGCGTTGCGAAATAGCAACATCCGTATCCGCCTATGGCGCCAGACTGTAAACGAATCGTTTCTACGTTTGATCGTCACAGACGCTGTGGCAAAATCATTGCGGGTTTACTAGCAGTACTCGTAATGAATGCATGCGCGGGATGTCGGGTTGGGGAGCGCAAGCGAATTCAAGTCGCAATGGCTCTTTTCATAGACCTCCCGCCGCATATCATGGCTTATCATGGCAGCAAGCAGTTCTGGCTGCGATGAACGATCAACGACCGAGAGGAAATAACATGATCCACCCCCAAAAAATCGCAAAAATGTTCGCGGCAGCGGTTATTGCAACGTCTTCCTTGGCCGTTGCCCATGCCGGTGAAGCACGCAGCATCAACAACTGGCAAGACCCGTATGGTCTGACCTGGATGAACGGCGACAACAAGCTGTGCTGGCAGGACGGTTTCTGGACCCCGGCGACCGCCTCGAGCGAAGCTTGTGGCCTGCCCGTCGTAGCGAAGGCTGCACCCGCCCCGGCACCCGCGCCGGCCCCGGCTCCCGCGCCGGCCCCGGCTCCTGCCCCCGTGCCTGTGAGCGAAAAGGTCACCTACAACGCCGATACCTTCTTCCAGTTCGACAAGGCTGTTCTGCTGCCAGCCGGCAAGCAAAAACTCGATGATCTCGCTGGCAAGATCAAGGCCATCAACCTGGAGGTCGTGATCGCCACCGGCTACACCGACAGCTTCGGCACCGTGGCCTACAACCAGAAGCTCTCCGTCCGCCGTGCCGAAGCGGTGAAGGCTTACCTGGTGAGCCAGGGCGTTCCGGCTGACAAGATCTACGTCGAAGGCAAGGGCAAGACCGACTTCCGCGTCGATCCCAAGACCTGCAAGGGCACTTTCAAGCAACGCGTCGAATGCCAGGCCCCCAACCGTCGTACCGTGGTCGAAGTGGTCGGCACTCACATGGTCACCAAGTAAGCCGCGCCTTACTGTCTGACTATTCCACCCCAAAAGCCCCGCCCTGCGGGGCTTTTCTTTTTGGGCATGGCATCGATCCAAGCAGCGCCTTCGCTATATTTGAGGCGCCCATACACCAAAACATCCGGGCCTCACACTGTCCCGTTCACAGGAGAAATCATGGATCAAGCCGAACTTCGGCATTCTGATGGAAACACCGAGCTGCCGTCGATGGACCCGCTCTGGATGCCATTCACCGCCAATCGACAGTTCAAAGCCGCCCCCCGATTGCTCGTCAGCGCGCAAGGGATGTACTACCGCTCACACGATGGCCGCCAGATTCTGGATGGCACTTCAGGGCTGTGGTGCGTCAACGCCGGTCACGGCCGTCCGGAGATCAGCGCAGCCATCGCCCATCAGGCGCAGGAGATGGACTATGCCCCTTCGTTCCAGATGGGCCACCCCCTGCAGTTCGAGGCGGCCCATCTGCTGGCCGAGATCGCCCCTGCCGATCTGAAAAAGGTGTTCTTCACCAATTCCGGCTCCGAGTCCGTGGATACGGCCTTGAAAATCGCGCTGGCCTATCACCGCGCACGTGGCGACGGCACGCGCACGCTGTTCATCGGGCGCGAGCGCGGCTATCACGGCGTGGGCTTCGGCGGCATTTCGGTGGGCGGCATGGTGGCGAACCGCAAGACCTTCCGTGGTTCGCTGCTGCCCAATGTGGACCATCTGCCGCACACTTACGCCCCTGAGCATCAGGCGTTTTCGCGCGGCGTGCCGGAATGGGGCGGGCATCTTGCCGACGATCTCGAACGCCTCGTCGCGCTGCATGATGCAAGCAATATCGCCGCGGTCATCGTCGAGCCGGTGGCCGGCTCGACCGGCGTGCTCGTGCCGCCCAAGGGGTATCTGGAGCGGCTGCGCGCGATATGCGACAAATACGGCATCCTGCTGATTTTCGATGAGGTGATCACCGGTTATGGCCGCCTGGGGACGCCGTTCGCCGCGCAGTATTTCAAGGTCACGCCCGATCTCATCACCACCGCCAAGGCGGTGAACAATGCCGCAGTGCCGCTGGGCGCCGTGTTCGCGCGCAATGGCATTTACGACACCGTGGTGAACGGATCCCCGGACGGCGCCGTCGAATTTTTCCACGGCTACACCTATTCGGGCCATCCTCTGGCGATGGCCGCTGCCGTCGCGGCGCAAAAGATTTACCAGCGCGACGAACTGCTCACCCGCGTGCACGACGAGGGCATTGCGCACTATTGGCAGGAAGCGCTGCACGCCTTGCGCGACGTGCGGCACGTCAAAGACCTGCGCAATATCGGGCTGATCGGCGCCATCGAACTGGAGCCGCGGCCTGGCGCAGCAGGCAAGCGAGCCTATGAGGCGTTCGTCGGCTGCTACACGCGCGGTCTGCTGGTGCGGTACACGGGAGACACGATTGCGCTGTCGCCGCCGCTCATCATCGAACGCGGCCAGATCGATCAGATCATGTCTACCCTGCGCGACGTGCTGCGCACCCTCGATTGATTCCCGCATCGCCCACTCGCTCGACCCGGCCTAGGAGCCTCTCGGACTTGGGGAACGTCGGCTGCAAAACGGCCTCGCCGGTCCATTTTTCACTGCTTTCTTGGGCAATAGTCAAACTATTGCCCGGCGAAATCGGCAAAAACTGTCCTCGGCGGGGCCGCTTTTCGCTATCGACGCCCCAAGCCCGACAGGCTCCTAGCGCCGGGTTTTTCATGTCTTGTCGCCGTCACGTCCTGGAAACCGTCGGCGCGCGTTAAAGTGCGCTCATTGCTGCGAATGACGCTTTCTTTTTCGCTTCCACACATGGACTCCCTGCTGCGCTGGTTCATTCCCTGGGAACCGTCTCCTGCGGCCCTTGCCCTGCTGGCGACCGGGGCGGTTCTCTATCTGCGCGGCTGCCGCAGGCGAAAGGTTTCTGCCTCGCGCCAGATCCGGTTCTGGCTGGGCTGGGTGCTGATGTGGCAGGCATTCCAGACCCGCTGGGACTATTACGCCGAACACCAGTTCTTCGTGCATATCTCGCAGCAGATTTCGCTGCACGATTTCGCTCCCCTGCTCATCATGTGGAGTTATCCGCTCGCTCCTCTGCGGGCCGGCATTCCCGTGGGCGTGCGGGTGCGCTGGCTGAAGCCGTTTCAGCGCAACGCCGTCGTGCGGGGTCTCAAGCTCGTGCTGTTCAACCCCTACTTTGCTGCGTTGCTGTTTGGCGGCATGGCCTTGCTGTGGCTCATTCCGTCTTTCCATCCCTTCGTCATGCTCAATGCGCCGACTTACCGGCTGATGAACTGGAGCATGGCGCTCGATGGCCTTCTGTTCTGGTGGCTGGTGCTCGATACCCGCCCCAATCCGCCTGCCCACCTTTCACCCGGTAAGCGCGTTTTCCTGCCCCTGGTGGCCATGCTGCCGACGATGGTGTGGGGCGCCATCCTGGCGCTGAGCATGACCGACTATTACCCGATCTACGAAATTTGCGGACGCGCGCTGAGCCTCGATCCCTTAACCGATCAGCATCTCGGTGGCCTGATCCTGTGGATTCCTGGCTCCTTCCCCATGATCCTGGCCAGCATGATCGCTCTGCGCAGCTGGATGCGGCTTTCGGAGAGCGGCCGCCTCAAGACACGCTCGAACAAACACGTCGTTGCTGCGGCCTCACCTGCCGTACCTCCCACGGTTTGACCCCGGAAGAGCGGACTTCAAGACTTCAGCGCACCCGTTTGCGCGGGCTGGCCGGATTGGCGGCCTTGCGGCCTGCGGCCGCCTTCCCCTCGGTCGCCTTGCCTTTTGGCCCAGTCGCAGCACTCGCCTTGGTCGCCACCTTGTCTGCGCGACGCTGACCCTTGCTGCCCGCTTTGGCCACCCCATTTGCCGCCGCCCGCGGTTTACGCACTCCCGCCGACATCTGTGGATTCAGCGCAAACACATCCTCGTCGACGCCCTTGATCTCCCCGGACGTGGGCAAGGGTTTGTTCGGCGGGGTGGACTTTGCACCCTCGCGCACCAGACGGAAATCGATCTTGCGGCCGTCGAGATCGACACGACTGACCTGCACGAGCAGGCGTCCACCCAAGGCATAGCGGATGCCGGTACGCTCGCCCCGCAGTTCGCCGCGAGCCTCGTCGTAGCGAAAGTAATCGGCGCCTATCTCCGAAACATGCACCAGGCCTTCGACGAACAGCGCATCGAGCTGCACAAACAGGCCAAAGCTCGTCACAGCGGTGATCGTTCCCGCATATTCCTCCCCCAGCTTGTCGCGCATATACCAGCACTTCAACCAGCTCTCGACATCGCGGCTGGCCTCGTCGGCGCGGCGCTCGTTGGCGGAACAATGCAGGCCCACCGCCTCCCAGACAGGGAGTTCCCTGGCCTGTTGCTTGCTCACCGGCGCGGCCGGCGCCACACTGGCGGCCTGACGCTGTGGCGCGCGGCGCGCGTTTTGATCGCCGCGATTGAGTTCGATGCGCTCGCTGAACTTCGGCGTGTAACGCGTGCCCTGCAGAATGGCCTTGATACCCCGGTGCGTGAGCAGATCGGGATAGCGCCGGATCGGACTGGTGAAGTGGGTATAGGCGGGGTAGGCCAGGCCGAAATGCCCGCTGTTGTACGGCGTGTAAATCGCCTGCTGCATGGATCTGAGCAGGAGCATCTGGATCTGCAAGGCGTCCGGTCTGTCCTCGATGGACTGCGCCAGCGCCTGATAATCGGCCGGTTCCGGCACGCCTTTGCTGCCGCCCAGCGTGAGCCCCAGGTTGCGCAGCAAGGTACGCAAGGCTTCGAGCTTTTCGGGCGTAGGGCCTTCGTGCACGCGATACAGCGCAAGCTGCTTGTTGCGCTCCAGAAAATCGGCAGCACAGACATTGGCCGCCAGCATGCATTCCTCGATCAGCCGGTGCGCGTCGTTGCGATGGCGCGGCACGATGGCCTCGATCTTGCCCGCGGCATTCACCACGATCTGCGTCTCGGGAATATCCAGATCGAGCGCGCCTCGAACCTGACGCGACTTGAGCAAGGCGTGAAACACGCCATGCAGATTGAGCAGATGCGGCACCAGAGGTGCGCGTTCGCGCGCCAGCTTTCCCGCCGTGTTGGACAGGATGTCCGCGACCTCCGTATAGGTCAGCCGCGCCTGCGAACGCATCACCGCCGGGTAGAACTGATAGGCCTTGATCTCGCCCTGCGCGGTGATCAGCACATCGCACACCATGCACAGGCGGTCAACCTGGGGATTGAGCGAACACAGTCCGTTGCTCAACTTTTCCGGCAGCATGGGGATGACCCGCCGCGGAAAATAAACCGAGGTAGCCCGCTCCAGCGCATCCGCGTCGAGCTCCATGCCCTCGCGCACGTAATGCGAGACGTCGGCTATCGCCACCAGCAGACGCCACCCCTTGGCGCGGCCGACCTTCGCAGGCTCGCAATACACCGCATCGTCGAAATCCCGCGCGTCCTCGCCGTCGATGGTCACCAAAGCCAGATCGCGCAGATCGATGCGCCCCGCCGAATCGGCCTCTCGAACCGCATCAGGCAATGCCGCGCTTTCGCCCAGGGCTCCGTCCGAAAATACATGCGGTACGCCATACTTGCGCACCGCGATCTCGATCTCCATTCCAGGATCGTCGAGTTCCCCCAGAACCTCCAGCACCCGCCCCACCGGCTGCACGTTCGGCAGCGGCGGCTGGGTGATCTCGACACTCACCACCTGGCCTGCATGCGCCTTGCCGATGGCATCGGGCGAGATGAGGATGTCCTGCACATAGCGCCTGTCCTCTGGCGCCAGCAGCCACGTCCCGCCCTCCTGCAGCAAGCGCCCGATGATCGGGCGCTTGCTGCGTTCCAGAATGGCGATGATCTGCCCCTCCGTCCGCCCACGTCGATCAGGCTTGCCCACACGCACACGCACCCTGTCCAAATGCAATACGGTGCGCATCTGCTGCGGGGGGAGATACACATCGGGGCCGCCATCATCGGGCGTAACGAACCCATGACCATCGCGATGACCGCGCACGATACCTTCAACAATCACGGAATATCCTTTTTCTGACTGCGGGCCACTGCAAAGTCGCGGCCTTGACGCCGCATGAAGACGAAGCCCAACGCTGTTCTGACTCGCATTATCACCGCGGACCCCGAACAACCTCAAAAACTCAGCCCGGCCTTTACAGGGAACAACTTTATGCTAAGATACCCAGCTTCGTTGCCCAGATGGCGGAATTGGTAGACGCACTAGTTTCAGGTACTAGCGCTGCGAGGCGTGGAGGTTCGAGTCCTCTTCTGGGCACCAAACCGCGGTAATACACAACACCAACACAACACCACCTCATCAAAGCCCTGTGAGCCAAGCACTTACAGGGCTTTTTCTTGTGCGCCCGGCCAGGACGCAGCTGATCCTGGCGCCACTTGGCAATCGCCGCATCGACGCCGTCGAAGCTGAAGGCGTCGAATACCGCGCCGCGCACCTTGGGCTCCAGCGACTCCCACTCACGGATTGATCGTCCGCATCGACGCGAAGGCCGGCGCTGACCGCCAGCTCCAGCCGCTCGCGCACGGCAAGCCGGTACGCGGCGCGATGACTATTTCGCTCCAGAAAGGGTGAGAAACGAGAAGCAATCGGGGTACGTCGATAATGTGATCACGTTTTCCACGCCGGGGGCCACCATGAGCAAGCCCATCCTCTTGATTCAGGTCCGCTCCGATGACGGCCAGCGCCATTTCTGCCATGCCCTCGAAGAGGCGTATACCGACGGCGCGATGGCGGCCGGCTGCGAGGTCCGGCGTAACGGCGTCGCGTCACTGGACATTGCGCTGCTGCACAGCCAGCAGGAATGGGAGCACGGCATGCTGCCCGTCGCTCTGGCGCAATTGCAGGGGGCGATCAAGTGAGCGGGCCGGGCTCAGGCAGCTTGGCTCGCGAGGCGAATGGACCCGCCATGCCCTTGCCGTCAAGCCAGGCCGCCGATGCGCTGATCGATGGTCTGCAGCAGGTGCTGCAGGCGAGCACCGGCCGCCCGGTGCGGTGCGTCCAGACGCATATCTCCTGGGTATTGCTCGACGGCGAACACGCCTGGAAAATCAAGAAGCCCGTCAGGCTCGGCTTCCTCGACTTCAGTGAACTCGCGCTGCGGCGCCAGGCCTGCGAGGACGAGCTGCGGCTCAACCGCCGCCTCGCCCCTGCGCTCTACCTGGACGTGGTGCCGATCCACGGCAGTGCGAGGGCTCCACGCCTGGGCGGCGACGGCGAGCCCATCGAGTATGCGCTGCGCATGAAGCAGTTCGCTGCAGGCGCCCTGTTGAGCGAAAGGCTGGCTGCCGGCACCCTGGACGCGCAATCGATCGACCGGCTGGCCGCGCGGTTGGCCGCATTTCACGCCGCCGCACCCGCGGCCGGCGGCGATACGCCCCACGGCGACCCGGCGGTGATTCTTGCCGCCACATCGCAGGTGCTGGCGGGGCTGGAAGCGCAGGCCGGCGTCCGCGCGGTGGCCGACCTGCGCGACTGGTGCGAGGCGCAGGGTCGGCGTCTGCGCGCACGCTTTGCGGCCCGCAAGCGCCAGGGCTGGGTGCGCGAAGGCCATGGCGATCTGCACCTGGACAACCTGGTCATCCTCGGCGAGGAGGTCACGGCGTTCGACTGCATCGAGTTCGACCCCGGCTTGCGCTGGATCGACGTGCAGAGCGACATCGCCTTCTTCATCATGGACCTGGCGGCGCACGGACGCAGCGACCTGGCGTTCCGCTTCCTCGACCGCTGGCTCGAAGGCTGCGGCGACTACGCCGGCGTCGCCGTGCTGCGCTACTACGCCGTCTATCGCGCGCTGGTGCGGGCGCTGGTTTCGGGACTGCGCCGCGCCGAGGGTCTGGCCGCCGCCGGGCCGGACTACGTCGCTGCGGCGCGGCGGCTGGCGCAGGCGACCGATGCACGCCTGCTCATCACCCACGGCCTGTCGGGATCGGGCAAAAGCCATCTGACGCAGCGGCTGCTGGAGATCGCGGGAGCGATTCGCCTGCGTTCGGACGTCGAGCGCAAGCGGCTTTTCGGCTTGCACCCGCTCGATTCGTCCGCGCCGATGGCGCAAGGCATCTATACCCCGGCAGCGACGCGGCGCACCTACGCGCGCCTGCGTGAATTGGCTGCGGCCGTGCTCGATGCCGGTTACCCGGTGATCGTCGATGCCGCGTTTCTGCGGGCGCGCGAGCGCGCCGCGTTCCGCCGACTGGCGGACAGCAAGGGCGTGCCGTTCACCATCCTGCACTGCCATGCCGAACCCGCTGTGCTGCGCCAGCGCGTGCGCGCGCGCAGCACCCGCCGCGACGATGCCTCGGAAGCCGATCTCGCCGTGCTCGACCGCCAGCTCGCAACCGGCGAGCCCCTCGGCGCCGACGAGCGCGCCGCCTGCATCGACGTCGACACCACGCTGCCGCCCGACATCGGCGCGATCGCGGCCCATTGGCTGGCGCTGCGATGACCGCCCCACAGCCTCCCGCCACGCCGCCGATTCCGCGGCGGATCGATGTCTGCAACGGCGACGCCGACGGACTGTGCGCCGTGGTGCAGTGGCGTCTGGCTACCCCCGCGCAGGCCGAACTCGTGACCGGGCTCAAGCGCGACATCGCCTTGCTCGACCGCGTCCAGGCGGGGCCCGGAGACGAGGTCCTGGTGTGCGATCTGTCGATGCAGCGCAATCGCGCCGCGCTGCTGCGCCTGCTCGCTGCCGGAGCGCGGGTGAGCTACTTCGACCACCACCTGGTGCGCAACGTCCCAAGCCATCCGCATCTGCAGGCGCATCTCGATTTCTCGCATGACGTCTGCACCAGCCTGCTGGTCGACCGTCATCTGGGCGGGCGCTTTCGCGCCTGGGCGCTGGTCGGGGCCTACGGCGACAACCTGCGCGGGGTTGCCGACGCCATTGCCGCCTCGATCGGGCTGGATGCGGCGCAACGCGAGCGCTTGCGCAGGCTCGGCGAGGCGATCAACTACAACGCCTACGGCGACGACGAGCGCGATGTCCATATCGCGCCTGCGCAACTCTACGCGATCATGGCGCGCTACGACAGCCCGCTGTCGTTTCTCGAGCACGAGGCGATCGCCGAGCAAATCGACGCCATGCGCCAGGCCGATCTGGCGCGCGCGCAGGCGATCCGCCCCTACCGGGAGGACGCGCAGGGCCGCGTGTGGCTGCTGCCCGATGCGCCCTGGAGCCGGCGGGTGATCGGCACCTTCGCCAACGCGCTGGCGGCCGCGCAGCCCAGGCGTGCCCACGCTGTGTTGAGGCAGACCATTGCCGGCGATTTTGTCGTGAGCGTGCGCGCACCGCTCGACCAGCCGTTCGGTGCGAACGGTCTGTGCGCCCGCTTCGGCGGCAGCGGCCGCGCCGCCGCGGCTGGCATCGACCGGTTGCCGCAAGCCGCGCTCGGGCGCTTTGTCGATGCTTTCGCCGCCACGCACTGGGGTCAGGCGTAAACCTGAGGAATCTCTGCACGAATCCCCACTTCACGCTTCCTCCCCACACTCGGTCGCCCTCATGCAGTTGCGCTTCGCTTCGCTCGCTGTGATCAACTCACGGGAGAACTTGCACCCACAAGAGTGGAGTGCGCCCTGCCGGGCGCACCCACCAAAAAACCCGCTGAATGCGGGTTTTTTGCGTCCTCAAACCAGCCGCAGATCGACCGGCTTCGCGCCCGGAAAGATCGCCTCGATCTGCGAAGGCCGCAGCCCCCATAGCCGCTGGAACAGCCCGCCGAGCAGGTCGCGGCAGTCGCTCAGCACCGGGTCGTCGCGGTTCTGGTTCAAGGTGGACGGCGACTGCACGATCTGCTCACCCACGATGCGCCCGCCGCGCACCGCACCGCCCAGCACCCAGTACACCGTGCCGTGGCCGTGATCGGTGCCGCGGTTGCCGTTCTCGCGGAAAGTGCGGCCGAACTCGCTGAGCACGACCACGGTGGTCTCGCGCCACGCCGGGCCCATCGCCTGCGCCATGCCGGCCAGCCCCTGGCCGAGTGCGGCGAGCTTGTCGGCGAGCTGGCCTTTGGCGCCGTTGTCGCTGGCTTCGTTCACATGCATGTCCCAGCCGCCGACGTCGATGAAGCCGACGTTGAAGCTGTCGCGCATCAGCCCGCCAATGCGCACCGCTTCGGCGACGAAACCCTTGGGCGCGACCGCGCCGCGGCTGGCCGCCGCCATCTCGGCTTGCCAGCCCGAGGCCTGCATGTCTTGCTTCACGGTCTGGCGCACGGCAAAACCCTCGCGCACCGCGGCGCCCTGGGCCGAGCCCGTCCACATGCTCTCGATCAGCGCCCGCTGGCGATCATCGATGCCCGAATGTCCAGCCTGGGCGATGGCCAGATTGGGCACGCGCTGCGTGCCGCGCAGCGACAGCGGCAACTGCGCGGTGAAGGCCATGGGCCGGGCGCGCGCGCCGATCTGCTGCACCAGGCGGTTGAGAAAACCGTCGTTGAAATCGCGCGTCTGCGTCCCCTGGCCGAGTTCGATGTGATCCTGGGTCTCGAAATGGCTGCGCGTCATGTCGCGCGTGCCGGCGAAGGGCACGAAGGCCAGTTGGCCTGCCTGCCACAGCGGCAGCAGCGACTCGCGCAGCGCCGGATGCAGCGCCCAGTCGGCGTTCAGCGCGATGGCCGCATCGGCGCCCTCGCCCGGCCGCGGCACGGCGATATGCGGGCGCGACGCGTAGTAGAAATCGTTGGCATGGGGCACGAGCAGGTTGGTGGCGTCATACGCGCCGCGCAGGAACACCAGGATGAACTTGGGCTGCCCCTGCGCAGCGGGCGCGGCCCACAGGCGGGTCATGGGAGCAGCCAGCGCAGCGGCTGTGGCGGTTTGCAGAAAATGGCGGCGTTGCATGGTTTTTCCTTCAGGCATTCATGAATTCGGGCGATGAGAGCCACAGCGCGTTCCATTGCACGCGGTTGTCTGCCTGCGCCAGCGCGCGCAGGGTGGCGACGCTGAGCTGATCTTGCTGGGCGAGGTAGACCGGGCTGCGGGCGAGATCGGGCGGCGGGCGGTGGGGCGGCTTGGGTTTGGGCTTGGGGGCGGCTGCCGCCATCGGGCCGGGGTCTTGCCCGGCCACAAGCGGCGCGCTCTGCCGCAGGAAGGCGGGCGGCGGCTCGAACATCGCCGGTGCGCCGCTGCCGATCTGGCGCGCGACTTCGAAGCGCGCGGTGAGCTGGCCCGAGCCGTCCCAGGCGAGCGCGTTCAACGGATAGCCGTCGGGCGTCTGCCGTCCGAACAGCGGCTCGCCCAGGCGGGCCAGCATGCCCAGCACCGGCTGCGGGTTGCGGATCGGCGCGCCGCCCAGGGTGGCGCGCAGCGCCGACAGCACGTAGCGCATCGGGTCCTTGAACTGCGGCTGCCGCAGGCTGGCGGCGAAGGCCGCGCTGGTGAACATCGCCCGCAGCACTTCGGCGATCTGCCCGCCCGTGGCCTGCCAGCGCCGCACCATGATCTCGACCAGATCGGGGGGCGCAGGATCGGCGACGAAATACTGCGCCAGTTGCGTGCCGACGTGCCGCGCCGTGGCGGGATGATCGGCCAGCAGGGTGATGACCTCGTCGATCTCTTCCAGGCCGCGGCCTTGCAGGGTGTGGCCGAGCACGGTCTTGGGATCGGGGTCGTGCCGTGCGGGGTTGAACACCACCAGCCCCCGCCGCCACAGGTCGGCGCGCCAAGCCGGGCGCACCCGCACCGGCTGGTCCAGCAGATCGACGCCCAGGCCGGTGAGGGCACGCGCCAGGTGGGTCACATCCGCCTGGGTGTAGCCGCCGCCCACGCCCAGGGTGTGCAGCTCCATGACCTCGCGCGCATAGTTCTCGTTCACCTGCCCGCGCGCGTTCTGCGCATTATTCAGATAAAGCAGCATCTGCGGCGAAAACATCGTGGCGCGCAGCAGATCGCGGAAGCGGCCCAGCGCATGCGGGGCGATGACGCGCTGGGTGTAATCGCCCATCATCGGGCCGACATGGCCGCCGCGAAACACGTTGAAATGATTCAGCCAGAACCAGCTCAGGCGCTGCTGCAGGGCGTTTTGCGCATACAGACCGAGCCACACCTGCTGCGCCGCGGCTTGCTGGGTCAGCGCGTATTTGTAGCGATTGAGCGCCTTCAGGCGGGCCTCGGTCTCGGCGGCATCGGTTTGGGGATTGTTTTTGCGGGCCAGGCGAATCGCGCGTTCTTCACGAACGATGGGCGGCATCAGCGCTTCGAGCGGCTGATTGACCGGCAAGGCGGCGAGCTGCGCCGCCAGGTCCGTCGGCAGCGCCGGGCCGAGCGGTGCGCGTAATTGCGCGTCCAGATAGGCCGAAGCGCCCATGCGCGACAGCGCCTGCAATTGCTCGGCGCTGGCGCCCCAGCCCACGCGGTCGAGAAAGGCCGCGGGACGAGCGTGCGCGGCGGCATCCAATCCAGCGGGCTCTGCCTCACCTGGGGCCGGCAAGGTCTGCGACCAGGCCGCTGATGCCAGACCGGTCAACCCCAGCCCCGCAACACCCAGACCGCCGAGAAAATGCCGCCGCGATAGCCGTGCCTCGGCCTGCAAACGGTGTTCCATCGTTCAAGCTCCTTTCAGCCACAAACGACCCAACGGCATGGATGCCTGCCGCCATCAAGACCGTCTGGAATCAACGCAAACCCGGCCCGCCCGGTGACAGCAGCGTCGCACGCAGTTGTCACCGCTTGTATCGCTTCAGCGACCTGGAGCGGGCAGTCCCAGCACGCGAGCCCCCGGCTGGATGTCGTGCTGCGCGAACCAGTGCAGCGGCGTTTCCAGCGCGTAGCGCACCTCGGCCTGCGCGCAATGCACGTCTTCGGTCATCGGCTGCATGTCCGCGATGTTGACGATGCGGCCCTGCGCCGTGACGAAGGCCACCGACAGCGGGATGAGGGTGTTTTTCATCCACATGCAGACCGGCTGGGTCTGCGCGAAGACGAACACCATGCCGTGATTCGCGGGCAGGCTGCGGCGGTTCATCAGGCCGGTCTGCTGCTGCTCGGGCGTAGAGGCGACTTCGGCGGTGAGGACGTGGCCGCCCACATGCAGGCGGACCGTCGGCAGGCCGGTGTTCACCTCGGTCTGCGCGGCCCACAGCGGGGCCGTACCGGACAGGCCGAGCGCGAGAACGAGAAAAAGAAGAGGACGAAGCGGCGTCATGGTCAGTCCTGGGAGAGCGCTGAAAAATTCCTCCCCCGCTGGCGGGGGAGGTGAGGAGGGGGAGACCAGCGTTGGATTCACTTCGCTTTCTCCCCACCCCACCCCTCCCCACAAGTGGGGAGGGAGATTGCATCAGCGTTTGCCTGGAGGTCGCGCTGCAACAGGCAGACCGCACTGGCGGCGATGCCCTCGCCGCGGCCGACGAAGCCCAGCCGCTCGGTGGTCTTGCCCTTGACGTTGACCTGTCCCACGTCCACCTCCAGCAGCGCGGCGATGCGCCGGCGGATGGCGTCGCGATAAGGTGCGAGCTTGGGCGCCTGCGCCATCACGGTGCAGTCCACATTGCCTATCGTCCAGCCCTGCGCCAGCACGCTCTGCCGCGCCTGCTGCAGCAATTCCCCCGAATCGGCGCCCCGGTAGCGCGCATCGGTATCGGGAAAATGCTGGCCGATGTCGCCCAGCCCGGCCGCGCCCAGCAGCGCGTCGGTGATGGCGTGCAGCAGCACGTCGGCATCGGAATGGCCGAGCAGTCCGAGGTGGTAGGGAATGGTCACGCCGCCGATGATGAGTTTGCGGCCGGGAACGAGGGCGTGGACGTCATAGCCCTCGCCGATGCGGATTTGCGTCATGTTCATGCTCCAGAGCGCGCGGCGAGCAAGGCCTGCGCGAGTTCGAGGTCCTGCGGATAGGTGATCTTGAAATTCCACGAGGCGCCAGCAACCAGCAGCGGGTGCGCGCCTTGGCGCTCCATCGCGCCGGCTTCGTCCGTGGGTGAGACATGATCGGCAATCGCCGCCCGCAGCGCCTCGCGCAGCGCACCGATGCGAAACATCTGCGGCGTCTGCGCCAGCCAGCGCCCCTCGCGCGGCTCGGTGCGCGCCACCCGACCCGCGGAGTCGGCCGCCTTGAGCGTATCGGGCAGGGGCAGCGCCAGCAGGCCGCCGACCTCATCCTCCAGGCAGGCGTCGATCAGGCGGTCGATCAACTCAGGGGTGATGCAGCAGCGCGCGGCGTCGTGCACCAGCGCCCAGTCGTCGGGCCGCGCGCCTGCTTCGAGCAGAGCCTCCAGGCCGCCGAGCACGCTGTGCGCCCGGGTGGCGCCGCCGCGCGGCACCCGATGCAGCCGCGGATCGGGCCGCAGGCTGAGCGCCGCCCAGTCATCGCCCGCCTGCACCACCACCGAAACCGAGGCGATGCGCGCAGTCTGCAGAAAGGCTCGCACCGTGTGCTGCACCACCGCCTCGCCCAGCAGACGCCGGTATTGCTTGGGCATGTCGCCGGGCAGACGCGATCCGCTGCCGGCGCTCGGGATCAAGGCATGGCAACGAGGGGAGAGGAGGGTCGATTCGGACGGCATTTGCATCAGGACACGAGGCGGCCCGGCACTTTGGGCGAAAATTTGAACAATGTCGTCTATTGTCCATGCCCTGCGCGCCCAAGTGCCCGCGCTCAAGCCCGGCCAGCGCGTGAGCTGGCCGCTACCCACCGGAAGCGCCGATGCCCTGCTGCTGGCCGAGCTGTGTTCTCCGCGCGACGATGCGGCGCCCTGGCTCATCGTCACCGAAAGCGCAGGCGACGCCCAGCGCCTGCTGCTCGAAATCCCGTGGTTCGCCCCGCAGTTGCGCGTCGGTCTGCTGCCCGACTGGGAAACCCTGCCCTATGACAGCTTCTCGCCGCACCAGGACCTGATTTCCGAGCGGCTGGCCACGCTCTGGGCCATCCACAACCGACAGATCGACGTGGTCATCGCCCCGGCCAACACCGCCATCCAGCGGCTGGCCCCGGCGGAATTCCTCGCCGCCTACACCTTCGATTTCCGCCAGGGCGAGGCGCTCAACGAAGCCGCACTGCGCGCCCAGCTCGTGCTCGCCGGCTACAACCCCGTCAGCCAGGTGATGGCCCCGGGCGAATACGCGGTGCGCGGTGGCCTCATCGATCTGCACCCCATGGGCTCGCCCGTGCCCTACCGCGTCGATCTGTTCGGCGACACCATCGACTCCATCCAGGCCTTCGACGCCGACACCCAGCGCAGCCTCTACCCGGTCAAGGAAGTGCGACTGCTCCCGGGCCGCGAATTTCCGCTCGACGAGGCGGCGCGCAAGCGCTTTCGCGCCCGCTGGCGCGAGGTGTTCGAGGGCGACCCCAGCCGCAGCCCGCTCTATAAAGACATGGGAAGCGGCGTGGCCGGCCCCGGCATCGAGTACTACCTGCCGCTGTTCTTCGAGCACACCGCCACCCTGCCCGAGTATCTGGGCGAACACGCCCGCGTGGTGCTGCACGGCGATATACCGTCGGCCATCCACAAGTTCTGGAGCGATACCCAGGAGCGCCACCGCCTGCTGCGGCACGACCCCGAACGCCCCGCCCTCGCCCCCGACCAGCTTTTTCTGAGCGAGGAGGCGTTCTTCAGCCGCATCAAGCCCCTCGCCCAGCTCGCGCTGCGGCCCAAGGCCGATGCGCCGCAGACTGACAAACCAATCAGTGCAGAGTTACCTGACATCAGCGCCGACCGCCGCGCCACCCGCCCGCTGGCGCGCCTGGCGCAATGGTTGGAAGAGGTCCTCCCGCAACAGCGGCGCGTGCTGCTGCTGGCCGAATCCGCCGGACGCCGCGAAACCCTGCGCGAATTGCTGCAGGAGTCCGGCCTGTCCGCCCAGCCCGCCGAGAACTGGGCGGAATTCGCCAGCGGCGCCACCGGCTTCGCCCTGGCCGTCGGGCCGCTGGCGCGCGGCTTCTCGCTGCCGGCCGACCGCCTGGCGGTGCTGACCGAAACCGAACTGTTCGCCCTCAACCCGGCGCAGCGCAGGCGCCGCAAGCAGGAGCAGGCCAGCCACGTCGATGCCCTGATCCACGATCTCGCCGAGCTGCAGCCCGGCGACCCGGTGGTGCATGCCAATCACGGCATCGGCCGCTATCAGGGTCTGGCGGAACTCGATCTGGGCGACGGTCCGGCGGAGTTCCTGCATCTGGTCTATGCGAACGATGCGGTGCTGTATGTGCCGGTGTCGCAACTGCATCTCATCAGTCGCTACAGCGGCGCGTCGCCAGAAGACGCGCCGCTGCACACCCTGGGCTCGGGCCAGTGGGACAAGGCCAGGCGCAAAGCCGCCGAGCAGGTGCGTGATGTCGCCGCAGAGCTGCTCAACATCTACGCCCGCCGCGCCGCGCATCAGGGCCATGCCTTCCGCTACAACGCGCAGGACTACGAGGCCTTCGCCGCCAGTTTCGGCTTCGAGGAAACCCCCGACCAGACCGCGGCCATCCACGCGGTGATCCAGGACATGATCTCCCCCAAGCCGATGGACCGCCTGGTGTGCGGCGACGTCGGCTTCGGCAAGACCGAGGTGGCGCTGCGCGCCGCGTTCGTCGCGGTGATGGGCGGCAGGCAGGTGGCCGTGCTCGCGCCCACCACCCTGCTGGCCGAGCAGCACTGCGAAACCTTTCGCAACCGCTTCGCCGACTGGCCGGTACGCATCGCCGAGCTGTCGCGCTTTCGCTCGACCAAGGAGATCAACGCCACGCTCGATGGCCTGGCCCGCGGCACGGTGGACATCGTCATCGGCACGCACAAGCTGCTGTCGCCCACGGTCAAGTTCGACCGGCTCGGTCTGGTCATCGTCGACGAGGAGCACCGCTTCGGCGTGCGCCACAAGGAGGCGCTCAAGGCGCTGCGCGCCTCGGTCGATCTGCTCACCCTCACCGCCACGCCCATTCCGCGCACCCTGGGCATGGCGCTCGAAGGCCTGCGCGATCTGTCGGTGATCGCCACCGCGCCGCAAAAACGCCTGGCGATCAAGACCTTCGTGCGCAGCGAAAGCGGCGCCGTGATGCGCGAGGCCATCCTGCGCGAAATCAAGCGCGGCGGTCAGGTGTACTTCCTGCACAACGAAGTCGAGACCATCGAAAACCGCAGGCGCCAGCTCGAAGAACTGGTGCCCGAAGCGCGCATCGAAATCGCCCACGGCCAGATGCCCGAGCGCGATCTGGAGCGGGTGATGCGCGACTTCCACGCCCAGCGCTTCAACCTGCTGCTGTGCACCACCATCATCGAGACCGGCATCGACGTGCCCAGCGCCAACACCATCGTCATGGCGCGGGCCGACAAGTTCGGCCTGGCGCAGTTGCACCAGTTGCGCGGCCGCGTCGGGCGTTCGCATCACCAGGCCTACGCCTATCTGCTCGTGCCCGATGTGCAGAGCCTGACCAAGCAGGCAGGCCAGCGGCTCGAAGCCATCCAGCAGATGGAGGAACTGGGCTCGGGCTTCTACCTCGCCATGCACGACCTGGAGATTCGCGGCGCCGGCGAGGTGCTGGGCGAGCAGCAGTCGGGCAATATGCAGGAGATCGGCTTTCAGCTCTACAACGACATGCTGAGCGAAGCCGTCAAGGCACTGCGCGCAGGCCGCGAGCCCGATCTGCTCAACCCGCTGGGCGTGACCACCGAGATCAATCTGCATGTTCCCGCGCTGCTGCCGAACGACTATTGCGGCGACGTGCATGCCCGGCTTTCGCTCTACAAGCGTCTGGCCAGCGCCACCACCCCCGCCCAACTCGACAGCGTGGCCGAGGAAATCGTCGATCGCTTCGGCCGCCTGCCGCCACCGGCGCAGGCGCTGGTGGACACGCACCGGCTGCGGCTGATCGCTCAGGGCTACGGCATCACCCGGATCGACGCGGCCGAGGAAGTGGCCGTTCTGCATTTCCGCAAGGATGCCCCGGTGGATGCCGCGCGCATCATCGACCTCATCCAGAAAAACCGCCACATCAAGCTCACCGGCAACGACCGCCTGCGCATCGAGCGCCCGACGAAAGACGCCGCGCAGCGCGCCCAGCTCATCCGCGACACGCTCAAGCAACTCGGCAGCCCAAGCCCCCAGACGGTGCAGCTTGAGCGCGTGCCGTAAAGTTCGATCGCGCCCTCGCCACTCCCTCATTCATATAAGCACCATGCACCACCTCATCGTTCAGCGCCACGCCACACCGCTAACCCAAGACGACCTCGACTCGCTCAGCCGCATCGCCAACGCGATGGACGCGCAGCCGCTTGAAAACAGCCCTGACCACGCCGCCCGCCTGCGCGATATCCGCAGCACTGGCCCCGGCGTGCGTCGCGCCCTCGACGCCTACTGCCAGGAGCGCCAAATCGACTGGGCCATCGTGCCCGCCGGGCTGAAACTGCGCGACTTCAGGCTGCTGGCGATGGACATGGACTCCACGCTGATCAATATCGAGACCGTCGATGAAATCGGCGCCGCCGTGGGCAAGAAGGACGAGATCGCCGCCATCACCCTGGCTGCCATGCGCGGCGAAATCGCCGACTACGCCACCAGCCTGCGCCAGCGCGTGGCGCTGCTCGCCGGCGTGCCGCTGGCCGCGCTCGACCGGCTCTACACCGACACCCTGCGCCTGAACCCCGGAGCCGAGGCCCTGCTGACTGCGGCCAAGGCGGCTGGGCTGAAAACCCAGCTCGTCACCGGCGGTTTCACCCACTTCACCGACCGGCTGAAACAGCGCCTGGGCTTCGACCGCGTCGCCGCCAATGTGCTGGGCGTGAAAGACGACGCGCTCGACGGCACACTCGTGGGGGACATCATCGACGGCGCGGCCAAGAAAAGAGCCGTGCTCGACTTCTGCAACGACCTGGGCTGCGACCCCGGCGAGGTGCTGGCCATCGGCGACGGCGCCAACGACCTGCCCATGATGCATGCCGTGGGCTTCAGCGTGGCCTTTCACGCCAAGCCCAAGGTACGCGAAGCCGCCACCGCCGCCATCGACTTCGGCGCTCTCGACAGCCTGCTCAACTGGTTCGAGTAAAGGCCCTTTATGGCTTCTTTACGGCTGGCTGGCCGGATACTGCGAACCGATCACCGCCCCCAGGGCCGCACCCGCGGCAGCGGCCGCATCCTTGCCATTGCCGTGGCCGAAGCGTGAACCCACCAGACCGCCGGCCACCCCGCCGATCACCGTGCCCGGCGTGATCTGCGTGGCGTAGGGATTGGCCGCATTCGCCCCCACCACCGCGCCCAGCGCCGCCCCCGTGGCCGCCATGGCCGTGCGCCCATTGCCCGCGCCGAAGCGCGAACCGATCAGCCCACCCGCTACCGCCCCCAGCGCTGCGCCCGGCACAGCCGATTGCGCCACCGGCGCCGGGGCATAACCCGGCTGCGCCGTGTAGGCAGGCGCCTGCACATAGGCGGGTTGCTGCGCATACCCCGGCTGGGCATAAGGCGCATAACCCGGCTGCTGATAAACAGGTTGCGGATAACTCGGCTGCTGCGCACCTCCATACGCCGTCGAATACGACGGCGGCGCCACGGCGCAGCCGCCCAGCACCCCCATCAACAACACTCCCCCGAGCAAACCGGTGTGTCGAATCATGACATTTCTCCTTGGAACGATAGACACTGATCCAACAACGCGCCTCACCCGGACTGTGACGACAGCCGCCAAGGTCGCGCAGCGCGGTTAGCGTGCGCAGATGTAACGGCGGTTGTCGTCCTACTCATTCTTCCGGCATCATCACAATATCAAGATGGCAAGAAGAAAATTTGTTATATCAAATTCAAATACAGTCATGCAAACGCAGCAAGTTCGGCCCATCGCGCACGCGGCGAGGAATTCGGAGGGACAGTGGCGAGAGCCGCATGACTTGCAAACTCACCTTATCGGTGTCGCCTCGTTGTCCGCTCAACATGCGGCGACCTATGGTGCAGACTGGGCGCGTCTTGCCGGACAGTGGCACGATCTCGGCAAATACCGGCCCCGTTTCCAGCACTACATCAGGCAGGCCAGCGGATACGACTTTGAGCCTGATGCCCATATCAAAGGAGAAGCTGGCAAAGCCCCCCATTCGACCGCCGGCGCGCTGCACGCCATCGCCCGTTTCGGCCCCGCAGGGCGCGTGCTGGCCTACCTCATTGCTGGCCATCACGCAGGGCTGGCCGACTGGTTCAGCGGGCTCGACACCCGGCTCGACGATCCGAAAAGCCATGCAGAACTCGCCGAATCGCTCGCCGAAAATCCGCCCGCCGACATTCTGGATGCAGGCGATTTCAAGCCCGATCTCACCGCAATCCCCGGTGGCAAGAACGGCTTTGCCCTCTGGGTACGCATGCTGTTTTCGGCCCTGGTCGATGCCGATTTCCTCGACACCGAGCGCTACATGGACCCGGAAAGGTTCGATAGCCGCAATGGTTGGCCGAGATGTGAAGGACGGCAACCCCAACGGCGACCCGGACGCGGGCAACCTGCCGCGCCTGGATGCCGAAACCGGGCATGGTCTGGTGACGGATGTCTCCCTCAAGCGCAAAGTGCGCAACTTCGTCGGCCTGGTCAAAGGCGATACCCCTCGATTCGACATCTTCGTCAAAGAGAAATCGGTACTGAACCAGCAGATCGAACGAGCCTACGAAAAAAGCCCTGACGTCCAGGCCGCGATGGAAGCCTGGAAGTCGTGGCAAAAAGACAAAAAGAACAATCCGAAACCCAGCCGTCACTATGAAGACATTGCCCGGGACTGGATGTGCGACAACTTTTTCGATGTACGGGCATTTGGTGCGGTGATGAGCACCGGCGATGAAGATTCAGAAAGCAAACTGAAGAAAACCGCCGGGCAGGTTCGCGGCCCTATTCAGCTTACCTTCGCCCGCTCGGTGGACCCGATCGTTGCGCAGGAGCATTCCATCACGCGCATGGCAGTGACCAATGAGAAGGACCTCGAAAAAGAACGAACCATGGGCCGCAAGCACACCGTGCCCTATGGGCTTTATGTCGCGCATGGCTTTGTTTCCAGTTTCTTCGCCAAACAAACCGGCTTTTCGGAGGAGGACCTCGAACTGCTGTGGCAGGCGCTCGCTCAGATGTTCGAACATGACCGTTCCGCCGCACGCGGCGAAATGGCAACACGCGGACTGTACGTGTTCAAACACGACTCTGAGCTAGGCAATGCACCCGCGTATGCCTTGTTCGAGCGACTCCGTATCGAGCGGCGAGAAGGCATCGATGTGCCACGCAGTTTTGGCGATTACGACGTACGCTTTGACAGTCAAGCCATCGAAATCGGCAGTGCGCAAGCCCTTGGTAACGGTGCCACCTTGCAGCGACTGGCCTGATGACCAAACGAAACACAGGGGTTGCCATGACCGAAATTCACTTCATCGTCGAGCAAGCCCCCGAAGGGGGCTATGTTGCCCGTGCCGTCGGGGCAGATATTTTCACCGAAGCCGACAACATCGAATCGCTGCATGCGCAGGTGCGCGACGCGGTGCATTGCCACTTCGAAGCGGCAGATCGCCCCGGCCTCATTCGCCTGCACATCACCCGCGAGGAAATGCTCACCGTATGAGGCTGCCGCGTGATCTGTGCGGGGCGGATCTCGTCAAGCGGCTGGAGCGCCTGGGCTACCAGACCACGCGGCAGACCGGCAGCCACTTGCGGCTGACCAGCACGCTTCGAGGCGAGCACCATGTCACCGTGCCGCGCCACGATCCGTTGCGTATCGGCACGCTGGCTGCCATTCTGGATGCGGTCGGGGCACACCATGGCCTCAGCCGCGATGCCTTGCTTGATCGGCTGTTCAACTGACCGCGCCGCGCCGTGAACCCCGCAGACGACCCCGTCCCGCTCTCAGCCTTGCAGCACTGGGTGTACTGTCCGCGGCAATGCGCGCTCATTCATCTGGAACAAGTCTTCGACGACAACATCCACACCGCGCGCGGCAACGCCGTGCACAGACTGGTGGACACGCCCGGCTACGAAATCCGCTCCGGGGTGCGGGTCGAACGAGCCTTGCCGCTTTGGTCGGATCGTCTGGGGCTGATCGGCAAGGCCGATCTGGTGGAGTTTTATCCCGACGACTCCGTCTTTCCGGTGGAGTTCAAGCACGGTCACAGGCGTCAGAAAACGCACGACGACATTCAACTCGCCGCCCAAGCCATGTGCCTGGAAGACATGCTGGGGCGTCCGGTACCGCGCGGCGCCATTTACCACGCCAGCAGCCACCGGCGGCGCGATGTCGCCATCACGCCCGAACTGCGCGAACTCGTCGTGCAAACCGCAGACGCCATACGCGCGATGCTGAGCGCCGGCACACTGCCCCCGCCGGTGTTCGATGCACGCTGCCGCGAGTGCTCGCTCAAAGACATCTGCCAGCCCGAAGCCCTGACCGCAACCGTCATGCAGCGAGCATTACGGGTCCAATTGTTCAACCCGGAGGACTGATGCTGACGCTGCAAAACACCCTCTATTTGATGACGCCGCAGGCCTATGTGCACATCGACAACGCCACCTTGCGCGTCGATGTCGAGCGCGAAAAGAAGCTCCAGGTCCCCCTGCACCACCTCGGCGGTCTGGTTTGCTTCGGCAACGTCCTGGTGTCGCCCGCGCTCATGCACCGACTGGCCGACGAAGGCAAATCACTCGTGCTCCTCGATGACGCCGGGCGCTTCAAGGCCCGGCTTGAAGGCCCCGTATCCGGCAACATCCTGCTCAGGCAGGCCCAGCACCGGGCTGCGGGAGATGCGACAGTCAGCCTCGAAGTCGCGCGGCAGAGCGTAGGCGGCAAGATCAAGAACAGCCGCAGCATCCTGCAGCGCGGCGCGCGCGAAAGCGCCGAACCCGACGAAGCGGCCGCGCTCACCCGCGCCGCCGACAACCTTGCCGCCTCACTGCGAGCCACGGCCCAAGCTCCCACCTTCGACATTCTGCGAGGCATCGAAGGCGAGGCCGCCCGCGGCTACTTCGATGCGCTCAACTACATCGTCAAACCAGCCCTGCGCGGCGTCTTCCGGTTTGAAGGCCGAACCCGGCGCCCGCCTCTGGATCGCTTCAATGCCCTGCTCTCCTTTCTGTATGCCCTGCTCATGAATGACTGCCGCTCAGCGCTCGAGACAGTGGGTCTTGATCCACAGCTCGGTTTTCTGCACACCGTGCGGCCAGGCCGCGCGGCGCTCGCGCTCGATCTCCAGGAAGAATTTCGTGCCGTTCTGGCTGACCGGCTGGCGCTCACCCTCATCAACCGCGGCCAGATCGCTGCAGAAGACTTCGATCAGCACGAAGGCGGCGCCGTTCTGCTCTCCGACAAGGGGCGTCGCAAAGTCGTGACCGCCTGGCAGGAGCGCAAGCAGGAAGAAGTCACCCACCCCCTGCTCGAGACCAGGATGCCCATCGGCCTGCTGCCCTTCGTCCAGGCCCGGCTACTTGCCCGCAGCATTCGCAGCGAGATGGACGCCTACCTCCCCTATCTGGCGCGGTAGCTAACGCGAACGACCATGCTCATCATCGTGACGTATGACGTCTCCACCGAAACCGCAGCAGGCCGCAAACGATTGCGACGCGTCGCCAAGGCTTGCGAACGTGTTGGGCAGCGGGTGCAGAAATCCGTGTTCGAATGTGAGGTCGATGCAATGCGCTTTGAAGCCCTTGAGCGAGAACTACTCGACGAGATCAACCTCGAGGAAGACAATCTGCGCTTCTATCGCATCACCGAGCCCGCCAACATGCGCGTCAAACAATATGGGGTCTTCCGCTCCACCGATTTCAGTGGCCCCCTTGTGGTGTAAGCCGCGAACCGGAATCACCGCCCGGAACCCTGCAGGTTCGCGCATCGTGCAAGCCCTTGATCTTTCACAATTTGACGGAATTTCCTTTTCGCCGAACCCGGTTTCAACACGCCGAAGCAGCCGGTTCGCGGAAAGGACTTGCAACTCCGTTGCACAACAACACGTTGCCGCAACAGAGTATCGCCCGGATTAAACCCCGGGCGCGGATTGAAACGATCTGGAGGTCACGCACGCCAACGGCATCCGCCGCGTATCGCCCGGATTAAACCCCGGGCGCGGATTGAAACGACGAGAGCGCTGCCTCACCCCGCCACTCACCCGACGTATCGCCCGGATTAAACCCCGGGCGCGGATTGAAACCACAGGAGCACTGATTCGTGGCCATCCCCGCCGTCGAGTATCGCCCGGATTAAACCCCGGGCGCGGATTGAAACTCGGCGCGGAGCAGGATTCCCCTGCAGGCTGTGGCGGTATCGCCCGGATTAAACCCCGGGCGCGGATTGAAATTCAATCTGTGGGAATAAGCCGCTGCATCGCCTGCCTCAAGTCGGCGATCAGATCGTCAGCGTCTTCCAGGCCAATGGCCAGCCGCACCAGGCCGCCTGCGTGCGGCCAATGCGATGGCGGACGCATGAGCTGCACGTCGTAGGGCACGGCCAGGCTGACCGGACCGCCCCAGGAATAGCCGATCTTGAAGAGCTGCAGGGCATCGACGAAGGCGTCGATCTGCGCTGCCGAATGGCACGGCTGAAAAACGACGCTGAACAACCCGCCTGCGGCGCAGCAGTCGCGCTGCCAGTGGGCATGGCCGGGACTGCCGGGCAGTGCGGGATGGAGCACCTGCGCCACGGCGGGCTGGCCCTGCATCCACTGTGCGATGCGCCGCGCGCTGGCATCGTGTGCGTGGTAGCGCAGCGGCAGGGTGTGCAGACCGCGCAGCACGCGGGCGACGTCGTCGCCGCTCACGCCCAGACCGAGGCGCATGTGGGTGAGCAGCAGGCGTTCGTGCAGGGCGTCGTCGCGGGTGGTCACGCTGCCCATGAGCAGGTCGGCGCCGCCGCTCTGGTATTTGGTCAGGGCCTGCATCACCACGTCCACGCCGAGATCGAAGGGCTGCAGGGCGATGCCTGCGGCCCAGGTGGCGTCGATGGCGGTGCGCACGCCGTGCTGCCGCGCTACGGCGATGAGGCCGCGCAGATCGGGCATTTCCATCGTCACCGAACCGGGCGCTTCCAGCCAGAGCAGCCGGGTCTGCGGAGTGATGAGCGCGGCGAGTTCGTCCGGGGTGCAGCGGGCGTCGTAAAGCCGGTGCTCGATGCCCCAGGCAGTGAGCAATCGCTCGGCCAGCTCGCGGCTGGGGCCATACACATTGGAGGGCAGCAGCATGGTGTCGCCCTGTTGCAGCAAGGCCAGATCGACGAGCGCGATGGCCGAAAGCCCCGAGGGACAGAGCACGCAGTGGCGCCCGCCGTCGAGCGCGGCCAGGCGCTCTTCGAGAATGAAAGTGGTGGGGGTGCCGTGCAGTCCGTAGGTGTAGCCCGCCTTGCTGCGCCAGTCGCGCGCGCGCATGGCCGCCACATTGGGAAAAATCACGGTGGAGGCGTGGTGCACGCCGGGTTCCACGGCGTCAAAACCCGCCGGTGGTTGATACGGGTGGTGTTGCAAACGAGTGGACAGACGAGGTGACTGCTGTTGCATTTTGGAAGGCGTCAAGGGTTTTTGGTCTAATTGGGGCTCTTGTTGACTCGACATGGATCGGGCTCCGCGATGTGGGGGTCTTGTTTTGCGGGTTTGCACAAGCGGCTTGTCCGCATGGCAAACCAGCGTGAAGCATAGGCCCAATGTCCGGCCCTTTCCGACACTCCCTCCTTGGATCCTGACCCTGCGTCTTTGTTGCCCGGCTCATCGTTACCCAAACCCTGTGCCGGGTTTGCCACCACCGCCCAGCGCTCTGCGCAGCCCTTGCGCACCGACCACCCTGCCTGCGCGATCCCGCCCTGTGTTTCCGAGCGCTCCGGATGGGCCGCCGCACAGTCGTCTGCCTTGTTCCGTGTTTCGCCCGCCCTGGAGCGCCCGTCATGGAAGTGCTGATTCTGTTTGGCCTGATCCTGCTCAATGGTCTGTTCGCCATGTCGGAGATCGCGCTGGTCACGGCGCGCCGCGCCCGCCTCACCGCGCTGGCCGAAGCGGGCAACGACAACGCCCGCACCGCGCTGCACCTCTCGGAGCAACCCACGCGCCTGCTCTCCACGGTGCAGATCGGCATCACCTCGATCAGCGTGCTCAACGGCATTCTGGGCGAGGCGGCGTTTTCCGAGCCGGTGGCCAACTGGTTGATCTCTCTGGGCCTGTTGCCCAAGTTTGCTGGCGTAACCGCCACTGCGCTGGTGGTGTTGGCCATCACCTACGCCTCCATCGTGATCGGCGAGCTGGTGCCCAAGCGCCTGGGCCAGCTCGCGCCCGAGCGCATCGCCATGGTGATGGCGCGGCCGATGACCTGGCTGGCGCGGGCAGCCTCGCCCTTCGTTAGATTGCTGTCGATTTCGACCGATCTGCTGCTCACCCTGATGCGGGTGCGGCACGACACCATGCCGCAGATGACCGAAGCCGAAATCAACGAGGTCCTCGAAGAAGGATCGGACGCCGGGGTGATCGAGGAGCAGGAGCACGAAATGGTGCGCAATGTGTTCCGCCTCGACGACCGGCAGATCGCCTCGCTGATGACCCCGCGCAACGAAATCGAGTATCTCGACGTCGATCAGCCGCTGTCCGAAAACCTGAACAAGATCGCGCAGTCCACGCATTCGCGCTTTCCGCTGGTGCGGCGCGGGCTGGAAGAAGTGATCGGGCTGGTGTCGACCAAGGAGCTTCTGGGCCGCTTCATCCGCCGCGAGGGCATCGACGATCTGAGCAAGGCCGCCATTCCGGCGACCTTCGTACCCGAAAGCCTGACCGGGTTGGAACTGCTGCAGACCTTCCGCCAGAGCGCCGAGCACACCGCGATGGTGATCGACGAATACGGTCAGACCATGGGCATCGTCACCGTGCAGGATCTGATGGAAGCCATCGCCGGGGAGTTCAAGTCGCATCCGTCCGAGGAACCCTGGGCGATGCAGCGCGAAGACGGCTCGTGGCTGATGGACGGCCTCATCACCGTCGACGATCTCAAGAGTCGCTTGAATCTCGCCCACCTGCCCGACGAGGAAAAGCAGCGCTACAACACGCTCTCGGGCATGCTGATGCTGTTGCTCGCGCGCCTGCCGGCCACCGGCGACATCGTGCATTGGGGCGACTGGACTTTCGAGATCGTCGACATGGACGGCAAGCGCATCGACAAGGTGCTGGTGCAGCGCAAGCCCGCCGAAGCCGCGGACGAGTTCTCCGAGCCGAACGAAGGACGCGATTCGAGGCTCTGAACCTCGGCGCGGCGTGGCTGCGCCCCCTGCCCCCAGCCCATGCTGCACGACGCCCTGCTGCTTCTGCCCGATTTCACCCTGATCGTGCTGGGGCTTTTGCTCGTGCGCTTCACCGCGCTCAACCGTAGCGTCTGGGACGGGGTGGAGCGGCTGGTGTATTTCGTGCTGTTTCCGGCGCTGCTGTTCTCCACCACCAGCCGCGGCCATGCCAGCCTGAGCGATACGCGCGATCTGGTCGTGGCCGCAACCGCCATGTTCCTCATCGGCATCATGCTGGCGTATGGCGCATTCTGGGCGCGCAAGGCCGATCAGCGCTGCGTGGCCAGCGGCGTGCAGACGGCGTTCCGCTTCAACTCGTATATCGCCCTGGCGGTGGCCGACCGCGTCGGCGGGCCACCTGCGGTGTCGCTGGTTGCCGTGCTCATCGCCGTGGGCGTGCCGATCTGCAATGTGGCGGCGGTGTGGGCGCTGGCCCGCCATGCGCAGAGCAATGTCTGGCGAGAGCTGCTGCGCAACCCCCTGCTCATCGCCACCGCGGCCGGGCTGACGGTGCATGGCCTCGGCCTGTCGCTGCCCGAGCCCATCGTGCCCGCGCTGGATCGGCTCGGTCATGCCTCCATCGCACTGGGGCTGATGACCGTGGGCGCCGGGCTGCAATGGCGAGGGCTGCACCGGGAATTGCCCGTGGGCATCTGGTTCCTCACCATCCGCCACCTGCTGCTGCCCCTCGTGGCGATGGCCCTGGCCTGGGCGTTACACCTGCCGCCGCTGCAGGCCTTGGTGCTGGTGCTGTTCGCCGCCATGCCCACCGCGTCGAGCGCCTATGTGCTGGCCGCGCGCATGGGCGGGGACGGACCCTACGTCGCCGGTCTGGTCAGCCTGTCCACGGTGCTCGGCGCCTTCTCCATTCCGGTGTTCCTGGCCGTGATGCAGCACTGATTGATCTCCAATTTTTCGCTTTGTGACGTACCGCATACTGAGCGTTTCAGTGTGGTTTACAGTGAGATGACATTTTTGCCCTGTATCCTTACTGTCTTGAAATGACACTCACCTCCCTGCCCAGGATGAAACGGCCCCCTGACTCGCTCCGTTCGTTCCCCCCCGAGGGGGGCGTCAGTTCCTTCGGAACGGCCGTGCGGAACTGACATGCCGAATTTCCACGTCATTTTCTGGAGACACGCCGAAGCCGAAGACGCCGTGGGCTCGGCGCAGGGCGACGAGATCGATCTGCGCCGCCCTCTCACCAAGCAAGGCCGGCGCGATGCGGCGCTGGTTGCAGCCTGGATCAAGTCGCAGTTGCCCAAACCCTGGACGGTGGTTTCCAGCCCCGCCCAACGTGCGCGACACACCGCGCAACACCTCAACGACTATCCGGTCATCGACCCACGCCTGCGACCGGAATCGTCCCTGGAAGAACTGCTCTCGGTAGTCGCCGAATTTCCACGCGATGGCGGTGCGCTGGTGCTCGTCGGCCATCAGCCCACCCTGGGACGCGCCGGACTCTACTGGATCACCGGCTGCGATCAACAGTTCTCGCTGCGCAAAGGCGGTCTGCTCTGGGCGGTGGAGCGCAACCGCGAAGCGGGCATCCAGCGCAGTCTGCGCGCCTGCGTCAGCGCCGATCTGCTGGGCGATTGATCGCTTTGCTCACAACGCTTGCACTGTCACACCAAATTCACGATTCTTTCACTGAACCGTCACGGCGCATTCTTATCTTCCGCTCAAACCTGTGGAGGAAAGACCATGTTCGACGACGAACACGCGCATCCGATGGAAAAACGCACGGAGCAGCATCCGGCGAGTCTGGGCGCCCAATCGGTTCAGACGCATTCGGTTCAGACGCATTCTGCACCGATCTCGCAGCATCTCAGCGTCGCCTGGGCGCGCCATGCCGATGAAGTGCGTGAGGCGCAGCGCCTGCGCTACAAGGTGTTCGTCGAAGAAATGGGCGCGCAGGTCAAAACGCCCGAACCCGGTCTGGACATCGATCTGTTCGACGCCTACTGCGACCATCTGCTGGTGCGCGACGCCGAAGGGCGGCTGATCGGCACCTACCGCGCCCTGCCCCCGCATCAGGCCAGGCGCGTGGGCACGCTCTACACCGAAACCGAGTTCGATCTCACCCGCCTGTACCACCTCAAGCCGCGCCTGCTGGAAATCGGGCGCTCCTGCGTGCACCGCGACTGCCGCAACGGCGCGGTCATCATGGCCTTGTGGAGCGGCATCGCCACGTATATGCAGCGCCATGGGCTCGATGCCCTGATCGGCTGCGCCAGCATGTCCATGCGCTGCGGCGGGCACACCGTCGCGAGTCTCTGGGCGCAGTTGCAGAAAAGCCATCTGGCCGCCATCGAAGACCGGGTGCATCCACGCCTGCCCCTGCCGGTGCAACACCTGCGGCAAGACCTCGCGGTCGAGCCGCCGCCGCTGCTCAAGGGCTATCTGCGCGTCGGTGCCAAGGTGTGCGGCGCCCCTGCCTGGGATCCGGACTTCGGCGTGGCCGATTTTCCGCTGCTGATGCGATTGAGCCAGGTCAACCGGCGCTACGCGCGGCATTTCCTCGGTCAAGTGAACCTCGCCTGAGCCTCGCCTCGCGCAGGCGCAAGCCTTCGACCTCAGCTCGTCCCCACCATATCCTGCGGCCGCACCCAGCGGTCGAACTCTTCCGCACTCACCAGGCCCGAAGCCAGCGCCGCCTCGCGCAGGGTGCTGCCGCTGTGGTGGGCGGCCTTGGCGATGGCCGCGGCGCGGTCGTAGCCGATGTGCGGCGCTAGCGCGGTGACGAGCATCAGCGAACGCTGCATCAACTCGGTGATGCGCGCGCGGTCGGCCTCGATGCCGCGCGCCAGATGATGATCGAAGCTGGTCATTGCGTCGGTGAGCAAGCGCAGGCTTTGCAGCACGTTGTGCGCGATCAGCGGCTTGAACACATTGAGCTCGAAGTTTCCCGAAGCCCCGCCGATATTGATCGCCACATCGTTGCCGAACACCTGCGCGCACACCATGGTGAGCGCCTCGCACTGCGTGGGGTTGACCTTGCCGGGCATGATGGAGCTGCCCGGCTCGTTCTCGGGAATGCGAATCTCCCCCAGACCGCTGCGCGGCCCCGAGGCCAGCCAGCGCACGTCGTTGGCGATTTTCATCAGCGCCGCCGCCAGCGTTTTGAGCGCACCGTGCAGGAACACCAGCGCTTCGTGCCCGGCCAGCGCGGCGAACTTGTTGTCGGCGCTCACGAATGGCAGCCCGGTCTGCCGTGCCAGTTCGGTGGCCACGCGCACACCGAACGAGGCATGCGTGTTCAGCCCCGTGCCCACCGCCGTGCCGCCCACTGCCAGCGCATACACCGGGCCGAGCGCGGCATCGATGGCCCGGCGCGAAATATCGAGCTGGGCGACATAGCCCGAAAACTCCTGACCCAGGGTCAGCGGGGTGGCGTCCTGCAGATGGGTGCGGCCGATCTTGACGATGTCGGCAAACGCATCGGCCTTGGTCTGCAGGATGGTGCGCAGGGCGATGAGCGCGGGCAGCAGGTATTGCGCCGTCTGCGCAGCCGCGGCCACATGCATGGCCGTGGGGAAAATATCGTTCGACGACTGGCCCATATTGACCTGGTCGTTGGGATGCACGATGCGATCCAGCCCGACTCCGCCGCCCAGCAGCACCGAGGCGCGGTTGGCCAGCACCTCGTTCATATTCATATTGGTCTGCGTGCCCGAGCCGGTCTGCCACACCGACAGCGGAAACTCGTCGGGATAGCGCTCGGCGATCACCTCATCGGCCGCCTCGATGATGGCCTGCGCGATGCGCAGATCGAGCTTGCCCAGCTCGGCGTTCACACCGGCGCAGGCGCGCTTGACCAGAGCCAGCGCCCGGATGAACTCGCGCGGCATCTTCTCGGTGGAAATGGCGAAATGCTGCAGCGAGCGCTGCGTCTGCGCGCCCCACAGATGCGCCTCGGAGACTTCAATGGGGCCGAACGAATCGGTCTCGATGCGCATGCCCTCGCTGGGCTCTTTGGACTGTTGGGCGGTATTGCCGTCTTGGTTCATGGGTATCTCCTGATCGGTTGATGCGTTTGTAGCGCCTGCGCTGCAACATTTCCACTGGCGAGGTTGTGACCGCATCATTCAGTCACCTCGTCGGGATAAAGTCTTGCAACGCGATTTGCGATTGGATACGCATGTCAGCTTGACCCGATTCGGCTTGAGATCCTAGACTGCATCGCAACAACAACGGCGATGGAGTTCGCCAAAACCGCGCGGGGCCGCCCCCAAGCTGATGACTCCTACCTGCCGCAAGCGGCTTTGCCCACTTGCGCTTCACGACAGGGAGGAATCATGCGCGGTGACGTCATCTTGCAGCAAGTGTGTCAGATGCTGACCATTGTGCTGCTCTCTCCCCTGCTGCACGGCTTCATCGTCACGATGGAAGAAAAGGTGCAGCGCGGTCGCGGCCCCAGCCTCTTCCAGCCTTACCGCGATCTCTACAAGCTGTTCCGCAAAGAGATCGTGGTGCCGCAGACGGCTTCGTGGATCTTCTGGGCGGCGCCCATCGTGGCGTTCTCGGCCATGCTCACGGTGCCCATTCTCATCCCGGTGCTGACCGACTACCCGCTGCCGCTGTCGGACATGGGCGACATTCTCGGCGGCGGGCTCATTCTCACCCTGGGCGGCTTCGCCATTTCGCTCGCCGGGCTGGACAGCGGCCATCCCTACGGCGGGCTGGGATCGAGCCGCGAGGCCATGCTGTCGATTCTGGCCGAACCTACGCTGATCATGGTGTTCGTCGGCATCACCCTGCTGGCGCAGGCCATGCTGCCCTTTGTCGTCAACCATCTGCTGGCGGCCAGTCCCGCGGTGTTCTGGAGCCCGGCGCATCTGTTTCTGGTGGCGGCCTTTTTCATTCTGCTCACGGTGGAAACCGAGCGCCTGCCCATCCATTCGAGCATTCACTACGAGATCTACATGATCGGCGAGGCGCGCATTCTCGAATACTCCGGCCCGCTGCTGGCGCTGCTCAAGTGGGCCTCGTGGATGAAGCAGGCCATTCTCTACACCATTTTTCTCAACGTGCTGACGATTCCCTGGGGGCTGTCGATCGAGGGCACGGCGCTCGGACTGCTGGGCGCAACTCTCGCGCTGCTGGCCAAGTGGGCGGCAGTCGCCCTCATCATGGTGTTCGTCGATACCGCGCAGTCGCGGCTGCGTTTCTACCGCTATCAGGAGCCGCTGGCGCTGTCTTTCCTGATGGCGCTGCTGGCCATCGTGGCGCGGCAGGTGTGAGGAGCCCACCATGCTGATCTTTCACCTCGGCGGTGTGCAGGCCTCGTTGTTCAGCCTGCTGACCATCGTCGCGCTCATCCTGGCCTTCGTCATGCTGGGTTCGCACTGGATCAAGAACCACATCCTGGCGTTCGCCGCGGAGTCGTGGGTGATCGCGGCGCTGTCGGCGGCCATCGGCATCACCGGCCACTATCCCGAGCTGGTATTCATCGCCGCGCTGACCGCGCTGTTTCGCGGCACGCTGCTGCCGTACCTGCTGCTGCGCATCGTCAACGACCTCAGGCAGAACCGCGAGTTCACCCCGCTGCTGCAACCGTCATCGAGTGTGGTGCTGGGCGGCTTTCTGGTGCTGTTTTCCTACGCCCTGGCGCACAAGCTGGGGGTGCGCATGAATCTGGTGGACAACATCGCGGTGCTGGCGCTCACCGCCATGTTCGCGCTCAAGCTCATCGGCTTTTTGATGCTGGTGCTGCGGGCGGAGGCGGTGAGTTCCATCCTCGGGCTGCTGGTGATCGAAAACGGCATCTTTCTCGGCTCGCAGATTCTGGTGCCGGGCATGCCCCTGCTGCTGGAAATGGTGATTCTGTTCGACCTGCTGATCATCGTCTCGACCTTCGGCATGCTCATCCGCTTCCTGCACAAGGAAGTGGGCACGACGAGCAGCCGCGAACTCACGCGACTGGTGGGGTGAGGCGATGATCTGGAACGTCCTCTATGCGATCTGGACGGTCACCGGGCTGGCGATGGCGGGGGGATGGGTCTCGCGACGCAGCCGCGTGGCCGAGGCGCTCAATCTGGCTGCGGCCGTCATCGACTTCGTGCTGGTCGTGGTGCTGCTGATCGCCACGCCGGGTCAGCCGATCACGGCGCTGAATCACTACCTGCTGCTCGACGACTTCGGCGTGTGGGTGATGTTCTGTCTGGCCATCGTGTATCTGCTGGCCAGCGTGTATGCGATTGGCTATATGCGCTGGATGCATGGCGAAGCGGCGCGGCTGCATCGCTTTTACTCGCTGTTCGCCGCATTTGCGCTCACCATGTTCCTCGCCCCGGCGCAGAACAACCCCGGCCTGTACTGGATCGCCATCGATCTCACAACAATAGTCAGCGCCTTTCTGGTGGGCTTTCAGCGCGCACCCGAGAGCATCGAGGCGGCGTGGAAATACATCGTCATCGTCTCCGCCGGGCTGGGTCTGGCGCTGCTGGGCACGGTGCTGTTTTACTGGGCCGGCACCTTCATCCTCGGCCCGGTTTACGACATGACCTGGGCCAATCTCGCCTCCATCGCGCCCAAGGCCGAGCCGCTGTTGCTCATGCTCTCCTTCCTGCTGGTGCTGGTGGGCTTTGGCACCAAGGTGGGGCTGGCGCCCATGCACACCTGGCTGCCGGATGCGCACAGCGAAGGCCCGGCGCCGGTGTCGGCCATGCTGTCGGGCGCGCTGCTCAACTGCGCCATGCTGGGCATCTTGCGCTATCTGCACATCCTGCGGAGCACGTCCATCGAAACGATGGCGCGCACCGCGCTGGTCGTGCTGGGCGCCTTCAGCCTGTTGGTGGCGGCGCTGTTCATCAGCCGACAGACCATCATCAAGCGCCTGGCGGCGTATTCGAGCGTGGAGCACATGGGCGTGATCGCGCTGGGATTTGGCTTCGGCGGGCCGCTGGGTGTGATCGGCGCGCTCTATCACATGCTCAACCACTCGCTGACCAAGTCGCTGGTGTTCTTCGGCGCGGGCAACATGATGCACGCCTACGAGAGCAAGGACATCGCCAGGATTCGCCGCGTGCTGCGCTTTTTTCCGCGCAGCGGCGCGATCTGGCTGGCCGGGGCAGTGGCCATCACCGGCGCGCCGCCATTCGGGCTGTTTCTGTCGGAGCTCACCATCCTGCGCGGCGGCATGCAGAGCGCCAACCCCTGGGCGGTGTGGTGGATGGCGGTGCTGCTCATCGTCATTTTCATCGGCTTTCTCAACCACTTCCGCGCCATGTATTTCGGCCCGCGTCCCGACCATGCCCCGCATCTGAAATTGAAATTCGTGCACGTCGCGCCGATGGCCGTGGCGCTGGCCGCCATCCTGCTGCTCGGCCTGTGGTGGCTGCCGCCGATCTGGGCCCATCTGGCGAGCATCGCCACGCAACTCGGAGGGGTTTGAGATGAAACTGCCCCCTGACTCGCTGCGCTCGCATTCCACCTCGCGGCTTGCAAGCCACTCGGATTCGCATGGCATGAGTCAGTCCGCAGGGACTGCCTCATGTCCCGCTCATCCCCCCGAGGGGGGTGTCAGCTCCTTCGGAACGGCCGTGCGGAGCTGAGATGAAACTGCCCCCTGACTCGCTGCGCTCGTTCCCCCCCGAGGGGGGTGTCAGCTCCTTCGGAACGGCCGTGCGGAGCTGACATGCGCCACTGCGACACCGCCCGCCTGAGCCCCGCCGAACTGTTGACGGCGGCCGACAGCCTGCTCACCGAACTGGGCGACGCCCCCAGCGCGCACGGTCGCATGCAAATGGCCTATGCCTGCGGCTGCGCCGACGGCGACATCGAGGTGATCTACGTCCTCAGCCAGGGTGCGAACCAGCCCTACAAGGTCTGGCGCGTGCGACCGGAACATCACACCCTGCCCTCGCTGGCCAACAAGCTGCCGCTGCTGGGCTGGTACGAGCGCGAGATGATGGATCTGTACGGTCTGCACTTCGAGGGCCACCCCGAGCCCAACCCGCTGGTGCTGCACGAAGGCGAGCCGCGCGACCCGGCGCCACTGGCGTCTGGCTTCGACCCCGCGGCCCCGACCAGAGACTATTCGCCGCTGCCGCCCATCGTGCCGCAGGTGCAGGGGCCGGACATCCAGCGCCTGCCCTTCGGTCCGGTGCGGGCCGACATCGTCGAGTCGGCGCAGTTCCTGTTTTTCTACATCGGCGAGGGCATCCTGCACTATCACCCGCGGTTGTTCTACAAGCACCGGGCGATGGAGGCGCGGTTCCAGGGCCAGCCATTCGCCGCAGGGGCCGTGCTGGCCGAGCGCGTCAGCGGCATCGATTCGGCAGCGCACGCGCTGGCCTATGCGCAGGCAGTGGAAGGCGCGATGGGCTGGCGCGCACCGCCGCGCGCGCGCTATCTGCGCGTCATCCTCGCCGAGCTGGAGCGGCTGTACAACCATCTGCACTACCTCGGCCATCTGTCCAAGACCACCACGCTCAAGGTGGGCGAAGCCGAGGGACATCTGCTCGAAGAGCGGGTGAAGCAGATCAATGCCAGGCTCACCGGCAGCCGTTTTCTGCGCGGCCTCATCACCCCCGGCGGCCTGCGGCGCGATGTCGATCTTTCCGGGCTGGACAAGGCGCTCGATGCCATCAACGACGAGATCGAGCGCTATCTGCAGCACCTGGAAAACACCCGCAGCCACCTCGACCGGCTGATGACCACCGGGCGTCTGGCGCGCCAGGTGGCGTTCGATCAGGGCGCCTGCGGCCCGATCGAGCGCGCCAGCGATCTCGACCGCGACCTGCGCCGCGACCACCCCTACGCCCACTATGAGAAGGTGCGCTTTTCCGTGCCGGTGCAGCCGGGCGGCGATGCCCACGCCCGCTCGCTGGTGCGCATGGAGGAAATCCGCGAATCGCTGGCCATCATTCGCCAGACCATCGGTCGAACCAAGCCCGGCGAGGTGCTGCGCTTGGACGTCATGGAAGACGCCGACCCGCAGGGCGAGGGCCTGGGCTGGGTGGAGGCTGCGCGCGGTGGGCTGCTTTACGCGGTGCATCTGAGCGAAGACCGCACCCGGCTGCAGCGCGTGAAAATCAAGGAGCCGTCGTTCTCGAACTGGCGGGTGTTTCCGTTCACTGTGGAGGACAGCAATATGATGGATTACGCCATCAACGAAGCCAGCTTCGGCCTGTCCATCGCCGGCGCCGATCGTTAAAGGGGAGAGCCGCCATGCCTGTATGGACCTGGTTCGGCCTGCAAAAAGGCCGCGCGACCACCTCCTGGCCCGAACACCCCGGCGCCGATGGGCAGGAAGGCGTGCTCGGCCTGCCGCGCTTCGATGCGGCGCGCTGTACTGGAGAGCGCCCCCAAGCCGCTGCTTTGCAGCGGCTGCCCACCGAGAGGGATGAGAAAACTTGGGGCGGCCCTGCGTTTTCTCATGAGCAAGGCGGCTGCAGCGATTGCGTGGCGGCCTGCCCGGCGGCGGCCATCACGCGCAACGAAGCGGGCGCGGTTCAGCTCGACTACGCCCGCTGTGTGGGCTGCCAGATCTGCACCGAAGTCTGCCCGCAAGGCGCGTTCACCGTCAGCCATGACTGGGCTTTCGGCGTGCGCGACAAGGCCGATCTGGTGAACCTAGGCTGCGGACAAGACTCCCCACCCCAACCCTCCCCACCGGGTGGGGAGGGAGAAAAGCGCGCCTCCCCCACCTCGTGGGGGAGGGCGGGAGGGGCATCCGAAAGTGACGCGAAGCGCAGTTCTCACCTCCCCCACTTGTGGGGGAGGGCGGGAGGGGCATCCGAAGAAGACGCGAAGCGCAGTTCTCACCCCCCCCACTTGTGGGGGAGGGCGGGAGGGGGAGAAGCGAACACCGCCGCACTCGAACAGCAACTCAAAGGCTTTGGCCGCAGCCTGCACATCCGCCACGTCGACGCCGGTTCGTGCAACGGCTGCGAAAGCGAGCTGCAAGCCCTGCTCAATCCCTTTTACAACCTGCACCGCCTGGGGATTTTTTTCACGCCCTCGCCGCGTTTTGCCGACCTGCTGCTGGTCACTGGCCCGGTGACCGCAGCGATGCGCGAGCCCCTGCTGCGCACCTATGAGGCCATGCCGCAGCCGCGCTGGGTCATGGCCGCAGGCACTTGCGCCACCGGGGGCGGCACGAATGGCGGCGGCTATGCCTGTCATCATGGGTTGGAGGGCATTCTGCCGGTGGACGTGTGGCTGCCCGGCTGCCCGCCCAACCCGGCGGCCTTGATCGAGGCGCTGCTTCTGCTGCTGCGGCGCAGGCCACAGCGGGTGCATGGAGGCCTTCATGAATCTGCCTGATTCCGTCTCACTCGCTGCATTCGGTCTGGCCGCGCTGGCCTGGGTGCTGGCGCTGCTGGCCGATCTGTTCATCGGCACCGTCCTGCCGCGTCTGCTGCTGGCGGCGGGCTGCGCGTTGGCGGCCCTGGGCGCGCTCTGGGGCCTGCCCGAAGGCGGCGCCAGCCTGACCCTGCTGGTTCTGGGCAATGCTCCCGTCGTCTTCCGGCCCGATGCCGCCGCGCTTTGGCTGATGCTGCCCGCGCTGCTGCCTGCCTTGTTCGCCAGCCTGCTCGGCGGCACGGGGCAAGCCCGTGGCTGGGCCGCGGGCGCGGCGCTGTCGCTGCTCGGCGCGCTGGGCGTGTACGGCTTGCAGGACGGCGCGAGCTTTCTCATCGCCTGGGAGATCATGGGCTTTGGCGGCGCGCTCATGTTGCTGGCCGACCATCGCAGCGTGCAGGCCGGGCGCGACAACCTGTTCATGCTCGCCCTGCTCGAAGTCGGCGGCGTGGCCCTGCTGCTGGCCGTGCTCATGCTGGGCCAGAGTCTGGCCTTCGGCACCTACGCGCTTCAGTGGACGCAGTGGGGCGTGGCTTCGGCCTTCTTCCTCGGTCTGCTGTGGCTGGTGGGGTTTGGCGCCAAGCTGGGACTGCTGCCGTTTTACGAGTGGTACCCCGGCGCCTACGGCAGCGGCAGCGGCGCAAGTGGTGCGCTGATGTCGGGGGTGGTGATGAACGCCGCCTACTTCGCCCTCGGCCGCGCCCTGCTGCAATGGATGGGCGATCCGCCCTGGCTTGCCTCCTTCGGGGTTGTGGTGCTGGCTGCAGGCACGTTCACCGCCATTCTGGCCATACTCCATGCCTTCCAGCAGAGCGACTGGCGACGGCTGCTGGCGTTCTCTTCCGCCGAAAACGCCGGGGTGGCGGTGACCGCCCTGGGCGCGGCGCTGGTCTTCCGCGCGGGCGGGCAAGACACCCTCTCGGCCCTGGCCTGGATCGTCGGCATGCTGCATCTCATGGGCCACAGCCTGGCCAAGGGCACGCTGTTTCTCAGCGCCGACGCGGCCGCCGCATTACAGGGCAACCATCATCTGCGGCAAAGCGCCATCCTGCGCCATGCGCCGCTCACCCTCGGCCTGGGCGCGGTGTTCGGCGCCATGAGTCTGGCGGCCATGCCGCCCACCGCGGGCTTTGTGAGCGAGTGGTATCTGTTCCAAAGTCTGTTCCACGACTTCACCCTGAAGACCGACGGCTCGCGCATCGCCCTGGCGCTGGCCGGCGCCGGCATGGCGCTGACCGCCGCCATTGCGCTGGCGACGATGGTGAAGCTGTTCGGCATCGGCCTGCTGGGGCAGAACGAGGAGCAGGCGGCACACCACCGCAAACACCAGACCACACTCACAGCGTTGCAACGGGGAGCCGTGCTCATCACCGGTCTGGCCGTGCCCGCGTTCGCGGTGAGTCTGGTGTTCTGGCTGCCGCAGATGGCCGCCTCGGCCTGGCCCGCCGCGCAAGCGCCGCAGCAGATGACGCACGACTGGCTGCTGGTGCCGCTGTCGGCCGGGTTCGCCTTCATCTCCCCGGCCATGCTGGTGATCGTCGTGCCCTTGCTCGCCCTCATTCCGCTGGCGCTGGTGTGGGGACGGCGCCGCTACGCCGTGCGCCGCGCGCCACTGTGGTGCGGGGGCGAAGACTACGCCGCGCACGCCGGCGCGACCACCGCGCTGTCGTTCTCCAATGCGCTGCGGGTGTTCTACAACTTCATCTACCGTCCGCAAAACGCGGTGGCGCGGCAGTTCGAGGGCAAGGCCTATTTCCTGAAAGAATTGCAGTTCGATTATTCGCAGGCGCCGCTGTTCGGCCCGCTGCTGTTCAACCCGGCAGTGCATGCGGTGCAATGGTTGGCGCGCAAATTGCGTTTCCTGCAGAACGGACTGATGAACGCCTATCTGGCCTATATCGGCGTGTTGTTGTTGGTGATTTTTGGCTGGGTGCTGGTGTGGACGCCGGGCTGAACAGGGCGTCCTGAGTTTCCTGGGCTGCGTCCTGCGGCGTGGCAGTTCTTTCGTTTCCAACCTGCTTTTTCCAAACTTCGGATGCTTTGAATGACTTACGTTTTCATCGCCCTTTTCGCCATCATCGGCGCCTTTGCCCGCTATGGACAGACGCTCGTCGTTCAAGGCATGCTGGGGCGCTCGTTTCCGTTTGCCACGCTGTCGATCAACGTCCTCGGCTCGTTTCTGATGGGTTTTCTGTTTTTCGAAACGCTGGAGCGCATCAACCTCAGCCCTGAACTGCGCGCCGGCATACTCACCGGCGGTTTGGGGGCCTACACCACGTTCTCGACCTTTTCCCTCGAATCGCTGTCTCTGATCGAGAACGGCGAAATGGTGAAAGCCGGGTTGTATATCGGCGCCTCGGTCGTGCTGTCGGTTGCAGCGGCCATGTTCGGCGCCTTTCTGTCACGCAATATGGGAGTCTCGGCATGAGCACCAAATCCGTCACCCTGGTTCGCGTCTATATCAAGGAGGGCGACAAGGACAGCGATCATCACGACCTGATGCGCTCGATCTTCAAACTGCTGCACGAGCAGCACAAGGTGCACGGTGTCACCGTGTTTCGCGGCGTGGCCGGCTTCGGCAGCAAGGGGGAAGTGCATGCCGACGATCTGCTGCGGCTGAACGTGCATCTGCCGCTGGTGCTGGAATTTTTCGACGAACCGGAAGTGGTCGAAGCCGTGCTGCCGCGCATCCAGGAAATGGTGCCGCCAGGCCACATCGTCTATTGGTCGGCGCAGTGCGGCTGCAATTGATTCGCTGATAGTGCTTTCCAAAGCGAGCGCATCATGGGCGAGCGCAGCGCCTTTCAGTACTGCACGTGGTGCTTTGCCGAAATTCCTTTGGATGCCGAGGTCTGCCCCGACTGCGGCACCGACCTCGACGATTACGCGCGGCACACGCCCTACCCCGACCGCCTGATTCATGCCCTGCACCATCCCTTGAGCGAGACGCGCATGGGCGCCATCATCGCCCTGGGCAAGCAGGCTGACCCGCACACCAGCGGCGCGCTGGCCGATTGCGCGCTGGAGCACGATGGCGATGTGATCGAAGGGCTGGAAATCCTGCACGCCCTGGAGCAAATGCCTGCTGCTGACCCGCTGTTGAGATCGGCGCTGCAAAAGTTGGCCGAGCGGCACCCGGCGCATGCGGTGCGTACCCGCGCCCAGCGCCTGCTTCAAACCCTTTGCAAAGTCGATTTACAACAGGATCACGATTCATCCGACCCGAAGACTTCGGCGTAAAGATCGGCGCCGAAGCTGGTCTGCAAGGCATCGCCCACTTCGAGGCGGAAGCTGCGGCTGCCGTCGTCGCGGCGCTGTGCGCGCAGCATCAGCACCTGCCCGGCGTCCTGGTCCTGCAGCCGCCGGGCGGCATCGAACAGATGCGTGACCAGCGCCACCTTGATGCCGCGCTGACGCAGCGCATCGACGACCTGCAGCAACAGCTCGGAGCCTTCGCGCTCGTTGGTCGAGGCAAAAGATTCGTTCGACAGCCACAGCGCGCCTGGGCGTATCTGGTCGGCAATCGCGCTCATGCGGGCCAGCTCCTCATCGAGCTTGCCGCCCTGCATGCCGGCGTCTTCCTCTCGCTTGTAATGGCTGAACAGACCGGTGGTCAGCCCGCCTTCATATGCCTCGGCGGCGACGAACAGCCCGGCATGCAGCATGAGTTGGGCCAGTCCGAGCGAACGCAGGAAGGTGGACTTGCCGCCCTGGTTCGCCCCGGTCACCGCAATCAGGTTCTTGCCCTTGGCATCGAGCGTATTGCCCACCGGGGCGCGCTGCAGGGTGAGCGCCAGCGCGGGGTCGCGCAGCGCCTGTGCGCGCAGAGGCAAGGCTGCGGCGGGTTGGAAACCGGGCAGGCACACCGGCACTTCCAGCTCGGCCAGTCTGTGCTGCAAGTTGAGGCTGGCCACATAAAACCCCAGTTCGGCGCGCAGCAGCTCGAAAAAATCCAGCACATGATCGGTGGCCTGCGCCATGGCATTGGCCACGTCGTTGATGCCGCGATCGACCAGTTCGGACAGCGCCTGCGCGCCCGCTTCGTCACGCTCGGCCAGGCGGAAGGTGTATTGCGGCGGCGCCTGGTGCAGCAGTCGCGCGAGCCAGCCGGGGCGGTTGCCGTTGCCCGCATGCAGCACATAGCCGCTGCCCGCGTTCCCCGCGCCCAGACCCGCGCTGAGCAGCACCCCATGCCGGAAGCGCAGCGTCTCCAGATGCGCCTGCACGGTGTCGAAATAGTCGTCGCCGATGTCGCGCTGCAGGCTCGCGAACAGCGCGCCGAAGGCTTCGGAATGAAAATGGCTCGCCAGGCTGTCGGCTTGCTGCCGCAGCCGGCGCAGGTATTGCACAAAGGTCTGCAGCAACTCGACCGCGCCGCGCAGATTGAAGCTCGGATAGCGCCCGAACAGCCCCAGACCGAACAGATGCTTCTTGCGGCTGTCGATGGCTTGGACCACCAGGGCATAGAGCGCGCGCACTTCTTCGGGATGATCGAGCGCGTCGCGCAGCGCAGCTTGCCGGTAGGCGATGACGCGGGCGTCACCCGCGCCGCTGGCGGCCATCAGGGTGCGAGCGGCCACGTCGAGCAAAAAGGCGTCGCCCTGCGCCATCACGGCCAGCAGCGTGTCGACCTCCAGATCCTGCGCCAGCTCGGGCCACTGGGGCGGCGGATCGGCCTTGGGGTCGAAGTCGCTGTCGGGAAACAGCAGATGGGCTTTCATGCTGTGATCCGTTCGAGCAACTGCTGCCGCGTGACGCCGAACTTTTTCGCCAGCGCCAGGGCGTAAGACTTGCCGTCGGCGGCGCGGCGCACGACCTTGAAGGTGCGGATCGTCGGGTCTTGCGCATCGACCGTGCCGACCATGCTCACGGTGTGCGCATCGAAGGTCGAAAGCTCGTCGAGAAAGGTGACCAACACGCAGGCCGCGCCGATGGCGGAAAGCCGGGCCATGATGCGCCGCGCCAGCCAGAGCGCGTCACCTGGCGTGGTGGATGAAAAAATCTCGTTCATCAGCACCAGGCTGCGCGGCGTGGCCGCAGCCAGAATGCGGTGCATGCGCACCAGATCGTCCTGCAGCTTGCCGCGCTGATTGCTGATTTCTTCGACCCGCTCGAAGTGGGTGAACATCTGGTCGGGCAGCAGCAGGCTGGCGCTGCGCGCGGCCACGGTCAGTCCCAGCGAGGCAATGTGGTGCAACTGGCCGAAGGTGCGTGCCAGCGTGGTCTTGCCGCCGTGGTTGGGGCCGGTGACCACCATCATGCGCTCCTCGCCCAGCAAGGCCATGTCGTTGCACACCACCGGTTTCTGCGCGTCGAGGCACTGCCGGGCCAGCGCCAGGTCGTAGGCTTCACGGGCGTCGATGCGGCCCTGCTCCAAGGTCAGCGCAGGAAAGCACATCGGCAGGCCGGCGCGCTCGAAGCGCTGGGTGTATTCGATCCACGACAGATACCAGGCCAGTTCGCGATCGAGGCGCTCGATGCGGGCATCGGCAAATCCTTCCTGCTCGCGGCGAAACTGCGCCAGCCGCCCGAAGACTTCGGGGTGGAGCAGGGCGACCCGGTCGAGTATCTGCCCTTCCACATGATTGAGCCGGGAAGCCGGGGTGAACTGCACGCGGTAGTCCTTGACCTCGCCCTGACGGAAGCGCGCGAAGGTCTCTGCGATGGTGGCGCTGTAGTCGGGCTGCTGCGGGTCTTGCAGCACCGTGACCGTGGTGCCGTCGATGCGTACCGCGTAACGTATCTGCGCCATCGCGTCGATCAAAGACCGAGCCTCGGTCATGCGGGCGATGTGCGCAGGTGAAGCGAGCAAGGCGGCGACGTGATCGCGCAAGGATTGCATCGCCTGCGATTGCAACCCGGCGCCGACCAGCGCCAGATGCAATGCTTCGAGGGCATGGCCGTAGATCAGCGCCGCATCCACGAACCAGCGCTGTCCTTCGGCAGCGTAGCCCGCCTGCCTGTCCCGCCGCAGCGCGGCGCGCAAGTCCTGCATGCTGCGCTGGAACGCGCGCATGCCCTTGAGCAGCGGCGCCTGCTGCAGATCACGCAGCGCAGCCTGACGATATTGCACGAGGCTCAAGTCGTGCAGCGGCGTGCCGAACAGCACCTGCAGCACAGCCAGCACCTCGGCGCGATACGGGGCTTCGTCATCCGCATGATCGATCACATAGAGCGATGGCTTTTCACGCGGCGCAAAGCCGGCGTAAGTCGCGGAGAAAATCGCTTCGAGGAACAGATCGTGAAACACATCGCGCAGATCGGGGCGCGACTGCGCGGCCTCCTGCTCTGGCGTCGGATAGACGATGCTGTAAAAACCCGACGCCGTGGTCACGCCGACCCCAGCATCAGACGGTCTGTGCTTCAACCTGAACCGCAACAGCCTGTTGCGGCGCAGCCGCTCCTGCCTTGCCCGTATCCGTCTGGCCGGCACGCGCATACTGATAGCTGCGGTTGAACGGATACTCGCTCTGCCGTGCGCGCAGCATGCTTTCGCAGTCGATGCGATCTTCCACCACCCCATTCGGACGGCTGCCCAGTATCTGGAACAGCGAAATCCACCCCTGCTCGAAACCCATGGCCGATCCGGCGAGGTACAGCCGGTAGGCGCGCAAGGTCTTTTCCGCCTTGTCGCCCAACACGCGTCGGGCTTCGTCGAGACGGCCTTCGAGCGCATCGACCCAGTACCACAGCGTCTTGGCGTAGTGCGGACGCAGGCATTCCATGTCCAGCGGCTCCAGCCCGCCGCGCGACATGGCGTCGGCCATCACGCTGATGTGCACGAGCTGGCCGCCGGGGAAGATGTATTTCTCGATGAAGTCGCCCATGCCGCCGGCGAGCTGGCTGTTGTCCACCCCGCCCGCCGTGATGCCGTGGTTCATCAACAGCCCGCCGGGTTTGAGCAGGCGGCGGATTTTGCTGAAATACAGCGGCAGGTTGGGACGGCCGACGTGCTCGCACATGCCCACCGAGGCCACCTTGTCGAAGGGCTGGGTTTCATCGACGTCACGGTAGTCTTGCAGCAGCATCTTCACCCTGCCCTGCAGTCCCTTTTGTTCGATCAGATTGTTGACGTAGGCGTACTGATTCTTCGACAGGGTGATGCCCGTGGCATTGACGCCATAGTGCTCGGCGGCCCACAGCAGCAGCCCGCCCCAGCCCGCGCCGATGTCGATGAAGCGCTCGCCCGGCTTGAGCATGAGCTTGGTGCAGATGTGATCGAGCTTGGCTTCCTGCGCCTGGGCCAGGGTCATCGATGGCTCGGCGAAATAGGCGCAGGAATAGACGCGGCGCGGATCGAGCCACAGGGCGTAAAAATCGTCGGATATATCGTAATGGCTCTGGATCTGCCTGGCGTCCTGCTTGCGGCTGTGGTGACTGTGTTCCCACAAGGTGCGGCGCAGGCCATGCCAGAGTCGCGCCGTGGCGGCCGACGGCTCGTTGCGCGGATCGTCGTCGAGCAGCACCGGGGCGATGCGCATGAGATCGCGCAGATTGCCCAGAATGTCCACCATTCCCTCGACATAGTCTTCGGCCAGCTTGCCGATCTGCCCGGTGGAGATGTGCCACAGCGCACGCTTGTCGCGCAGCCGCATTTCCACCTGCGCATGGCTAGGCCCCACACGCTGGCCGCCCGGCAGCACCACGCTGCAGGAGAGCGGAAGTTGCGACAGACGTTGATCCACCCGACCGAGAAGAGAAGACGGGATCGAAGACATACTGAACTCCTTTCAGATGTGGGCAGACGCGACGCAAAGCGACTGCGGATACAAGTAGATGGGGAAGTTCTGTCGATGGCAGCCCTGAGCGGGCTCACGGTCCTGCACCTGCGGCAGGATGAAATTGATCTTACTGAATGTGAACATCAACAACCCCCCTGAAGAGGGCCTTCCGTTGCGCAGACAACCGTCGACCATGAACAGGGGTAGGAGTCATCAGCCCAAGAGTGGAAGGCTCTGGCAAGGCATTTGTATGGCGAACTCCAGCGCCTTCGATATATAGAGAATCTAGGCCATGATCCAGGAAGGGTCAATGCCCCAAACCGCTCCAATTGCATCGAAATACAAGCTACCGGCATGACCCACAGGCTCAGTATTTCTGCCGCGCCGGAATCACCCCGCGCACGCCGCCCAGCGGCTCGGCCACGTCGCCGGCAAAGCGTGGAATGAGGTGCAGATGCACATGAAAAATGCTCTGCCCGGCCGCGCGGCCGCAATTCACGCCCAGGTTGAAGCCGTCGGGCCTGCGCTCGCGCAGCAGCAGGTCACGTCCCGTCGCGGCCAGAGCGAGCAGCGCCTGCTGTTCCTGCGGCGTGCAGTCGAACCAATCGGCCACATGACGAAACGGAATGAGCAGCAGATGCCCCGGGTTGACCGGGCTGCGGTCGTACACCGCAAACCCCAGTTCATTGTGCAGCACCCAGGGCATGTCCTGGCAGAACGGGCATTGCGGATCGCCGCCCTCTCTCATGTCAGGCCCCGCAGATGCGTGGTGTCGTTGACGAGTTGCAGCGCCACCTTGCCCTGCGCATCCACGCTGAACAGATTGAGGCAGCAAGGTTTTTGCGTGATGCGCCAGTAGCCGGAAAGCGGCAGATCGAGCGCGTGCAGCAGCAGCGCGCGATTGACGCTGTCGTGCCCCACCAGCACCACCGTGTGGTCGGCATGGCGCTGCATCAAGGTACGAAGGCCGTCTGCGGTGCGCAGCGCCAGATCCTGCAGCGACTCGCCGCCGGGAAAACGCACCCACTGCGGCGCGCTTTTCCACAGGGCATATTCCTGCGGATGCGCCGCCTTCACTTCGTCGTGGGTCTTCCATTGCCACTCGCCATAATCGAGATCGTTCACGCCGTCGAGCACCTGTGCGCTCAGGCCGCAGGCTGCGGCAATCTCTGCGCCGGTTTCGCGGCAGCGCCCCATCGGGCTGGTGTAGACCGCCTGCGGAGCGAACTCGGCGGCGATGCGCTGCGCCACCGCCTGGGCCTGCTGGCGACCGAGCGCGGTCAACGCCAGTTCCATGCGCCCGCGAAAGCGCTCGGGATGAATGCCTTCGACTTGGCCATGTCGCGTCAGGATGATTTGCATCGCATGCTCCTCCTTCAGATCGATCGAACCTTATGCGGCAGACATGACGCCATCAAGAAAGACTGTGTAACGCGACATTCCAGTTCAGCCGCGCCCACTCGGCGGCCTCCTGCCGCAGGCTGTATTCGGTCAGCGGATTGGCCCTGAGCCAGGATTGCGGGGCGATGATGTCGAGCGGCGGACGCAGGCCCGGGAGGCTCACCCCGGCGGGCTGATAGCGCAGGTGCAGACCATCGATATCGACGGCGGTGCGGTTGCGCGCCAGAATGACCGCCAGACGCAGCGCCATGACAGCGTCGAGATCCAGGCTTTCCAGATCGGTGGCGCTGAGTTTTTTCAGCTTGCCGGTGTGCGCCAGCACCAGTTGCGCCAGCGCGGCCTGCTCGCTGCGCGAAAAGCCTGGCATGTCGGCGTTCGCGGCGATATAGGCCGAATGCTTGTGATAGGCGCTGTGCGAGATCGACAAGCCGATTTCATGCAATTGCGCGGCCCAGCGCAGCAGACGCTGCTCCGCATCGCAGGCGTCGGGGCGAAGCTGCGCATACAGCCGCAGCGCCAGTTCGGCAACCCGCTGCGCCTGCTGCGGGTCGGCGCCATAGCGCTGGATGAACTGCAGCGCCGTCACCTCGCGCATGTCGTGCGACTGCTCGCGCCCGAGCAGATCGTAGAGCACACCCAGGCGCAGGGCGGCGTCGGTGACTTCCATGTGCTCGATGCCCAGCTCCTCGAACACGCCGAGCATGATGGCCAGCCCTCCGGCCGCCACCGGCACGCGGTCGGGTTTGAGCCCCTCCAGGCGCAGCTTGTTCAGATTGCCCGCCCGCACGAAGGCTCGGCGCAGTTCGCGCAGTCCTTGCAAGGTGATGTCGCCCGGCTGGTCGGGCGGATTGAAACCATTGGAACCGAGCATGTCGGCCAGCGCGCGTGCCGTGCCGCTCGAACCCACGGCATGGTTCCACCCGCTGCGCCTGAAGTCGGCGGCGATGATCTGAATCTCCTTGCGCGCGGCAATCTCGGCGGCGCGCATCGTGGTTTCGTCCACCTGATTGCCCGGAAAGAAACGCTGGCTCATCGACACGCAGCCGATGTAGAGCGACTCCATCATCCCCGGCTCGTAACCCTGGCCGATGATGAACTCGGTCGAACCGCCGCCGATATCGACCACCAGACGCCTGCCCTGCACCACCGAGACCGAATGCGCCGCGCCGATATAGACGAGCCGGGCCTCTTCCCGCCCGGCGATGACCTCGATCGGAAACCCCAGCGCGGCCTGCGCGCGCTGCAGGAATTGCGGCGCATTCTTCGCCACCCGCACGGTGTTGGTGGCCACAGCGCGCACCCGGTCCGGGTGAAACTGCCGCAGGCGCTCGCCGAAACGATGCAGGGTCTGCAGCGCGATCTGCTGCGCCGCTTCGGAGAGATACTTCTTGTCGTCCAGCCCCGCGGCCAGACGCACGGGCTCGCGCAGCGAATCGATGGCGTAGATCTGCACCCCCGCAGCGCTGTCCTGAGCCCGGCCGATCAGCATGCGAAAACTGTTCGACCCGAGATCGACGGCGGCGAGATGATGATTGAGCAGATTGGGCATACCAGGAATTGAACGTCGGTTTGATGACAGGTTTTTGAAAACTGTCATCAAGATTTCATCGGAAACCGTCATTCTCGCTCGGTTTGTTTCCGGTGCTGGCAAAATGCCGGTTGTTTGTTCACCCGAATTCTTCATGCCCCATCCCAACACTGCGCCACGCCTGCTCAATCGTGAGCTGGGCACCCTCGAATTCAATCGCCGCGTGCTGTTCCAGGCGCTCGACGACACCAATCCCCTGCTCGAACGCCTGCGCTTTCTCAGCATCATGTCGAGCAATATGGACGAGTTTTTCGAGACTCGCGTCGCCACCCTGCAAGACATGCTGGAGGCCGATCCGAACTCGCATACACCCGACGGCATGCGAGTCAGCGACGCCCTGGTCGAGATTTCCGCGCGCGCCCATGCGCTGATCGCCGACCAGTACCGCGTCTTGCAACAGGCCGTGCTGCCCGCGCTGGACAGGCAGGGCATTCGCCTCTACCGCCTGTGCGACTGGACCGACGCGCAGCGCGCTTGGGCGCAGCACTATTTCGAGACCGAAGTCTCGCCGCTGCTCACGCCCATCGGTCTCGACCCGGCGCACCCCTTTCCTCGCGTCATCAACAAGAATCTGGTGTTCGCCGTGCAGCTCGGCGGCACCGACGCCTTCGGCCGCAACATCGAGCTGGGCGTGGTGCAGACGCCGCGCACGCTGCCGCGCATCGTGCCCATGCCTGCAGAACTCTGTGACGTGCGCTATGGCTTCATCCTGCTGTCATCCTGCATGCAGGCGTTTGCCGCGCAGTTGTTTCCGGGGCTCGAAGTGCTCGGGGTGCATCAGTTCCGCGTCACCCGCAACAGCGAGCTGTTCATCGACGACGACGACATCACCAATCTGCGCGCCGCCTTGCAGGGCGAATTGCGCGCCCGCCATTTCGGCGATGCCGTGCGGCTCGAAGTCGCCGCCGACTGCCCGCCCGCGGTCATCGACAGACTGCTGCGCGAAAACAATATCCTGCCGCGCGACTGCTACCGCGTGGACGGCCCGGTGAACCTGGTGCGGCTGCAGGAAATCCTCGATTCCGTCAACGAACCGCAACTGCTGTTCCCGCCCTACCTGCCCGCCCTGCCGCGCGACTGGCCCGGAGTCGATGCCGAGATTTTCGACCGCATCCGCGCGCGCGACATCCTGCTGCATCATCCCTACGACGCCTTCTCTCCGGTGGTCGATCTGGTGAAGACGGCCGCGCGCGATCCTTCGGTCGTTGCCATCAAGCAGACCATCTACCGCACCGGCGGCAACTCCGAGCTGATGGACGCGCTCATCGAAGCCGCGCGCAACGGCAAGGAAGTCACCGTGGTGCTGGAGCTGATGGCCCGGCTGGACGAGGAGACCAATATCAACTGGTCGTCGCGGCTGGAAGATGCGGGCGCGCACGTCGTGTTCGGCGTGGTCGGCTTCAAATGCCACGCCAAGATGCTGCTCATCGTGCGCCGCGAAGCCAGCGAGGGCAACGGCCACAAGGTGCTGCGCATGTATGCGCATCTGGGCACCGGCAACTATCACGCCCGCACCGCCCGACTCTACACCGACTTCGGCCTGATGACCGCCCACCCGGAGATCTGCGAGGACGTGCGCCGCGTGTTCCTGCAGATCACCGGCTCCAGCCAGGCGCAGGAACTCAAACGGCTGTGGCAAGCCCCCTTCACCCTGCATGCCAACGTGCTGGCCGCCATTGCGCGCGAGGCCGACCATGCCCGCAACGGCAAACCGGCGCGCGTCTGGGCACGGGTCAACGCCCTGCTCGAACCCACGGTCATCGAGGCGCTTTACGCCGCCTCGCAGGCCGGAGTCGAAATCCGGCTGCTGGTGCGTGGCGCCTGCATGCTGCGCCCAGGAGTTGAGGGGCTGTCGGACAACATCCGCGTGCGCTCGACCATCGGACGCTTCCTCGAACATTCGCGGGTGTTCTACTTTCACAACGGCGGCGATGCCGAGGTCTATATTTCTTCGGCCGACTGGATGGAGCGCAATCTGCTGCGCCGGGTCGAGATCGCCGTGCCGCTGCTCGACAACAAGATCAAGGCGCAAGTCATCCGCGAAGGTCTGCGCGTGCAGTGGCAACACCCGGGCAATGCCTGGGAGATGGACAGCGACGGCAACTACCACCGCCCGCGCGGCTCACGCAGCCGGCTGAGCTGCCATCAGGTGCTGATGCACTCGCGGCTGGAACGCAGGAATTGACCGCCTGAAACTGCGCCGTTTCAAGCCGCTTTGAGCGCGTTTTCCGCTGCGTTTGCGGCAGACGGCGTTCCTGCGGGCGCCAGTCGTGCCGCCGGGAAGCGCACCACGAAACGACTGCCCTTGCCCGGCGTGCTGTGCACCAGCAACTCGGCCTGGTGGCGCAGCAGCACATGTTTGGCGATCGCCAGCCCCAGACCGGTGCCGCCGGACTCGCGCGAACGTCCGCGATCGACCCGGTAGAAGCGCTCGGTCAGTCGCGGAATGTGCTCGGCGGCGATGCCGATGCCGGTATCGATCACGCTGAATTCGGCCCAGCGCGGTTTGTCGTCGACGAACACGGCGTCCCATTGCAGATGGATGCTTCCCCCGTCCGGCGTATAGCGCACCGCGTTGCTCACCAGATTGGACAGCGCCGAGTGCAGTTCCTGCGGACTGCCACGCACCCACAGATCGGTGCGCACTTCCATCCCGATCCGATGCCGCCCGGAGGACAGCGCCAGCGCCTCGTTCTGATACTGCGTCATCATCGAAGGCATGTCGATCACCACTTCGGCGGGGGGATAGGGGTCGCCTTCCAGTCGCGCCAGCACGAGCAGATCGTCCACCAGATGCCGCATCCGGTCCGACTGCGCCTGCATCATGTCGAGCACCCGCAGGCGCTGCGTATCGTCCAGCGGCATGTCGCGCATGGTCTCGACGAATCCGCCCAGCACGGTCAACGGCGTCTTGATTTCATGCGACACATTGGCCACGAAGTCGCGGCGCATCGCCTCGGTACGCTCGAGCTGGGTGATGTCCTGGGACAGCAGCAGTTTCTGCTGGTCGCCGTAGGGAAAAATCTGCACGCTCAGCGTGAACTGGGCGCGCGAACCTGCACGGTGCATGTGCAAGGGCTCGTGAAAATGCCCCGCCTGCAGATAAGCCACAAATTCCGGATTGCGGATCAGGTGCACCGCATGCTGGCGCAGATCGCGCTGGACATCGAGGCCGAAGTGCTGCGCCGCCGTGGCGTTGCACCAGTCGATCTGGTTGTTCTCATCGAGCAGGATCACCCCGATGGGCGAGACCTGCAGCGCCTCGATGAAGCGGTGCAGCTTCGATTCTTCGTAGCCCACGCGTCCCGTCCACAGGCGCAGTTGACGTGAGGCGCGATAAAACACCTCGGCCCATGCCCCCGAGCCCTTGGGCGTCGGCGTGGCTTCGGGCGCCCTGAGCCAGCGGATCAGTTGCGACAGCGCCAGCGAATCGCGCACCACTACGCCGACGAGCACCAGCAACGCCGCCATGATGGCTCCAGGGTATCCGTCGATCAGAGTACCCACCCCCGCCGCCAGCAGAACCAGAAGCAGGATGAGCGAGATGCGCCAGGCGACAGAGATCATGGAAAAACGCGCGCTTAAGTGTAGGGCTTGTGCCAAACGGCAATGTAAAGCAGATGCAGCCCCATTCGCCAGGCCTGCATCAAGCCCATATCAAGTCAGGCCGCCGACGCCTGCAGCGAGCGCGACTGCGCAGTAAAGCGATAGCCCGCGCCGCGCACCGTTTCCACCATCTCGGCGCACTGCACCTGCGCCAGCGCCTCGCGCAGGCGCTTGATGTGCACGTCGACCGTGCGCTCTTCGATGAACACATGGTCGCCCCACACCTTGTCGAGCAGCGCACTGCGACTGTGCACTCGTTCGGGATGCGCCATCAGGTAGTGCAGCAGCTTGAATTCGGTCGGCCCCAGGCGGATTTCGATCGGCTCGCTGCCCGGTTTTTTATACAACGCGCGGCGGCTCGATGGATCGACTGACAGCCCGCCCATCTGGACCAGCTCATCGGTGAGCTGGGGCGCGCGGCGCCGCAGAACGGCGCGAATGCGAGCCAGCAGTTCCTTGGGTGAGAACGGCTTGGTGATGTAGTCGTCCGCCCCGGCGTCGAGGCCCTGCACCTTGTCGCCCTCTTCGCTGCGGGCGGTGAGCAGGATGATGGGTATGGCCTTGGTCCGGGCATCCGTGCGCAGGGCGCGAGCCAGAGCCACCCCTGACATCCCCGGCAACATCCAGTCGATCAGCAACACATCGGGCAGCACGTCGCGAATCACTCGCAGCGCTTCCTCCGCACTGCCGGCGCGGATCGGGCAATGTCCCGCATGCTGCAGGTTGATCGCCAGCAGTTCGGCGATGGCAGGCTCGTCCTCGACGATCAGAATATTGCTCGACAGGCTCATGGTGGGGTGCTTTTCAGAACAGGACGCGGATCAAGGCACGCAGATCAAGGCGCGCGAATCAGAGCGAGTCGGCCACTTCACGAAAGGCTTGCTTGTTGTGCCGCACGTCGGCGCCGCGCACGATATAGATCACGAACTCGGCAATGTTCTTGGCGTGGTCGCCGATGCGCTCGATGGCCTTGGCCACGAACATCAGATCGAGCATGGTGGAAATGGCGCGCGGGTCTTCCATCACGTAGGTGATGACCTTGCGGGTGAACCCCTCGAACTCGTCGTCGATGCGGAAGTCGGATTCGACGATGTCGACCGCGGCCTTCTCGTCGAGGCGTGCAAAGGCATCGAGCGACTTGCGCAACTGCTCGATGGCCAGATCGGAGCCATGCTGCAGATCGCTGATGCCGATGGACATGGGCACACCCGATGCAACGATGTCGCGGGCCATGCGCGCGATGCGCGCCGCCTCGTCGCCCGCCCGTTCCAGGTTGGCGATGGTCTTGGAAATGGCCACCAGCAGACGCAGGTCGCGCGCCGTGGGCTGGCGCTTGGCGATGATCTGCGTGATCTCGGCGTCGATGTCCACCTCCATCTGATTCACCCGCTTCTCGACCTGCAGCACATTGCGCGCCGCCTCGATGTCGAGATGGCGCAGGGCATAGATGGCCTGCGCCAGTTGCGATTCGACCTGCCCACCCATTTCCAGCACACGAGTGGAGACGGCATTGATTTCAGCGTCGAACTGAGTCGACAGATGGGGTTTGTCGTCCATGGTGCGGTCCAGTAAGTAAAACAATCGGCAAAGGGCTGTGCGAGTCTTAGGGTCGACAGTGGAAGAAGCCAGACCGATCAGCCGAAGCGACCGGTGATGTAGTCCTCGGTCTCCTGCTTCTTTGGCTTGAGGAAGATTTGATTCGTCTCACCAAACTCGATGAGCTCGCCCAGATACATATAGGCGGTGAAATCGGACACCCGCGCGGCCTGCTGCATGTTGTGCGTCACGATGGCCACGGTGTAGTCGCGCTTGAGTTCGATGACCAATTCCTCGATCTTGGCCGTGGAAATGGGGTCGAGTGCGGAGGTCGGCTCGTCGAGCAGCAGCACTTCGGGCTTGATCGCCACGCCGCGCGCAATGCACAGCCGCTGCTGCTGACCGCCCGACAGGCTCATGCCGCTTTGATTGAGGATGTCCTTGACTTCTCCCCACAGCGCGGTCTTGGTCAGCGCCCATTCCACCCGGTCGTCGAGTTCGGACTTCGGCAGCTTTTCATACAGCTTGATGCCGAAGGCGATGTTGTCATAGATCGACATCGGGAAAGGCGTGGGCTTCTGGAACACCATGCCGATCTTGGCCCGCACCAGCGACACGTCCTCCTTGGAGGTGAGGATGTTCTTCCCTTCGAGCAGGATCTCCCCTTCGGCGCGCTGCTCGGGGTAGAGCTCGAACATGCGATTGAATACCCGCAGCAGGGTGGACTTGCCGCATCCGGACGGGCCGATGAAAGCCGTCACCTTGTTCTTGGCAATTTCCATGTTGACGTTCTTGATCGCCTTGAATTTTCCGTAATAGAAATCCAGGTTTTTCACCGTCATGCAGACAGGGGTCTGGAGGGTTTCGGCAACAGCGCTCATCAGGGGTCTCTCAGTATTTTTGACGAAGCAGGAAGCGTGCAGTCATATTGGTGACGAGCACACCAAAGGTAATGATCAACACACCGGCCCAGGCCAGGCTTTGCCAGTTGCTGTACGGACTCATCGCATAGTTGTAGATGGTCACCGGCAGGTTGGCCATCGGCTGCGAAAGACCGACATTGAAGAACTGGTTGTTCAGCGCGGTGAACAGCAGCGGCGCGGTTTCACCGGTGATGCGCGCCACGGCAAGCATGATGCCCGTGAGCACGCCGGCGCGCGCTGCGCGCAGGACCACCGCGGAGATCACCTTCCACTTCGGCGTACCCAGGGCGTAAGCGGCCTCGCGCAGCGAACCCGGCACGAGCTGCAGCATGTCTTCGGTGGTGCGCACCACTACGGGCACGACCAGCAGCGCCAGGGCGATCGACCCCGCCCAACCCGAAAAGGTCTTGGTGTTGGCCACGATCAGTGCATACACGAACAGGCCGATGATGATGGAGGGGGCGGCCAGAAGAATGTCGTTGATGAAACGTGTCACCTTGGCCAGCCAGCCCGTTGTGCCATATTCCGACAGGTAGACCCCGGCCATGATGCCCAGCGGTGTACCGAGCAGGGTGCCGACGAACGTCATGGCCACAGAGCCGTAGATCGCGTTGAGCAGACCGCCCTCGGCCATGGGAGGCGGCGTCATTTGGGTGAAAGTCGCCAGACTCAATCCGCCGACGCCGAGCAGCAGTACCGAATACAAAATCCAGAGCAGCCAGATCATGCCGAACACCATCGCCACCAGCGATAGCGTGAGCACCACGATATTGGTCATCTTGCGGCGACCGAAAAAGCGCTGGCGGAAGTCGGCTTGGGGGGGTTGGCTCAAGGCGGTGGTACTCATGTGCGGCTTCCTTCCCCTTTGGCGAGTTGAACCAGCAGCAGCTTGGACAGCGCCAGCACGACAAAAGTGATGAAAAACAGGACCAGCCCGAGATAGAACAGGGCTGACTGATGCAGGGCCCCTGCTTCGGCGAACTCATTCGCCAGCACCGAGGTGATGGTGTTGGCCGGGGCGAACAGCGACGAGCTGAACGCGCTGGTATTGCCCACGATGAAGGTCACGGCCATGGTCTCGCCCAGGGCGCGCCCCAAGCCGAGCATGATGCCGCCGATGACACCCGCCTTGGTATAGGGCAATACCACATGGCGCACGACTTCCCAGGTGGTGCAGCCGATGCCGTAGGCGGATTCCTTGAGCATGGGCGGCGTGATCTCGAACACGTCCTTCATCACCGAAGCGATGAAGGGGATGATCATGATGGCCAGGATGATGCCCGCCGAAAGCAGGCCGATGCCGACCGGCGCCCCCTGGAACAGAAAGCCGATGCCGGGAATGCCGCCGAACAGGTTCTGTATCGGGGCCTGTACATAATTCGCCAGCAAGGGCGCAAACACCAGCAGACCCCACATGCCGTACACAATCGAAGGGATGGCGGCGAGCAATTCAATGGCAGTGGCCAGAGGACGACGCAGCCAGGTGGGTGAAAGCTCGGTAAGAAACAGGGCGATGCCGAAGCTCACGGGCACCGCGATCAGCAGCGCGATGATCGAGGTGACCAGCGTGCCGTAAATCATGGAGAACCCGCCGTACTGATCGTCCGTCGGGTTCCAGGTGGAACTGGTGAAAAAACCGAGGCCGGTCGCCTGGATCGCTGGCCAGGCGCCGATGAACAGCGACACGATGATGCCCGCCAGGGTCGCCAGGGTGAGGATGGCCGCGCCACGCGCCATGCCGGAAAACAGCAGGTCGCCGAGTGGACTGTGCACGCGCTTCTGGCCTGCACCGGGCTCACCGAGAGCCGCTTGGGTGGTTGCGTTCATGGGGGTTGTGGGATAGCTCACGGCCATGAGGGTAAATCCTTCAATCAAACCGGCCCGGGCGGAGCTCTCCGCTCGGGCCTGTGACATCCCGCGACGATCAACTGATAATGAAGCGGTTGATCATCGCGAGGGATTTGCTGCTCGCAGGATTACTTCCAGACCGGCTGGCCGCTGGCGGATTTCACGACGCCCCATTCCTTGTAGATGGATGCTTTCACCGAATCCGGCATGGGGATGTAGTCGAGTGCCTCGGCGTATTTGTCGCCATTCTTATAGGCCCAATCGAAGAACTTGAACGTGTCGGCGGTCTTTTCCGGCTTGTCGGCGATCTTGTGCACCAGGATATAGGTGGCGTTGGTGATCGGCCAGGAGGCGTCGCCCGGCTGGTCGGTCAGCACCTGGTAGAAAGTCTTGGACCAGTCGGCACCCGCAGCGGCCGACTTGAAGGCGTCAATGGACGGCTTGACCACCTTGCCGGCCTTGTTCACCAGATCGACGACGATGAGCTTGGGGTTCTGCTTGGCATAGGCGTATTCCACGTAGCCGATGGAGTTGGGCAATTGGGAAACGAAGCCCGCAACACCCGGATTGCCCTTGCCGCCCGTGCCGACGGGCCAGTTGACGGTGGTGCCGAACTTGTACTTCTCGGCCCACTCGGGGTTGGTCTTGGACAGGTAATTCGAGAAGATGAAGGTGGTGCCCGAAGCATCGGCACGGCGCACGACGGCGATTTGCGCATCAGGCAGCTTCACGCCGGGGTTGAGCTTGGCGATGGCCGGGTCGTTCCACTTGGTGATCTTGCCCATGTAGATGTCAGCCAGCACAGCGCCGGTGAGCTTCATTTCATCGGACTTCATGCCGGCGATGTTGACCACCGGCACCACGCCGCCCATCACGGTGGGGAACTGGATCAGACCATCCTTGGCGAGTTCCTCGTCGGTCAGCGGCATGTCGGATGCGCCGAAGTCGACCGTCTTGGCCTTGATCTGCTTGATGCCGGCGCCAGAACCCACGCCTTGGTAGTTCACCTTGCCCAGGCCGGCCTTGTTGAACTCGTAGGCCCATTTTTCATAGACGGGCTGGGGAAACGTGGCGCCAGCGCCCGAGATTTCCAGAGCGTTGGCGCTGTAGGCGGCGGCCAGGAGGGTAGAGGCCAGCAGGCTTTTGACGATGATTTTCATTGAATGATCTCCCTGAGGTGGTACCGCAAACGGTACAGAAAGAGTGATGCAAAAGTGGTGAAGCAACGCGCCTCGATGGCGGTTGCAGACACTTTAGGACACGAATATGACATTTTCGTGTCAGTCACAGCGAGACGCCTGCCACCCGCGACAAAGCATCAGACGGTCCGCTTTGAAGTCAGGAAAGCTCTGGCCACCAGATTGATGACCAGCACCATCGCCACGACCAAAAAGGCCGCGGCATACGCCAGTGCGTGTGCCGAGGCAAAGGGTTCGTTGATGAAATTCCAGATCACATAAGTGAGGTAGCCGATCGGCTCCTGCGTGAGATGGCCGTTCCACAAATAGTTGGACCAGCCTGCGGTATAGATCAGCGGCGCCGTCTCGCCCACAGAGAACGCGAGTGCAAACAACACCCCGGTGATCACCCCTGAGCGTGCCGCAGGCAACAGCACGCGCAATACCACCTGATGCTCCTTGCAGCCCAGCGCATAGGCCGACTCGCGCAGGCTGGTGGGATTCTGCCGCATCGCCAATTCGGTGAATCGCGCGATATAGGGCATGACCATGATGGCCAGGGTAATGGCGCCGGCAAGCGCCGAGAACTGCCACCCCATCCCGATGACCAGAGTGACGTAGACGAAATAGCCCAGCACGATGGACGGCACGCCAGCGAGCACGTCCGCCAGAAAGCGCACGGTATTGCCCCAGCGTCCATTGCCATACTCACTCAGGTAGATGCCGGCCAGCACACCCAAGGGCGCACCCAACAAAATCGCGCCGCCGCTGAGCACCAGGGTGCCTTCGATGGCATTGAGCAGCCCGCCGCTGATGCCATTGGTGACTTGCGTGAACAGCACGGGCGAAACCGCCGAACCCCCCTTGACCAGAGTCATCCACAGGATGTCGGCCAGAGGCACGACGACGATGGCGAATGCCAGCACGCAAAGCACCGCGAAAAAGCCGCTGAACAGGCTGCGCCGCCGCTGCAGACGGCGCACACGTTCAGACGCGATGGAGACCGGCGCGGTGGGTGAGGAGACGAGCGATGACATTGACGATGACCGCGATGATGAGCAGTACCAGGGCGATTTCCGCCAGCGAGCGCACAGCCATGCCGCTGGGGTCCTGCAAGGCACTGTCGAGTTGAGAAGCGATGAAAGCCGCCATGCTGGTGATGGGGCTGTAAATCGTGTCGGGCAGGTAGTTGAGTGCGCCGCCGCTGACCATGAGCACGGCCATGGTCTCGCCCAGCGCCCGGCCAAGTGCCAGGATCACGGCGCCGATCAGCGGCACGCGCACGGAGGGCATCACGATCTTGAGCAGCACCTCGGCCCGGGTTGCGCCCAGACCGAAGCTCGATTCGCGCAACTCGCTGGGTACGCGCTTGATCGCCTCGAGCAAGGTGTTGGTGATGACCGGCAACACCATGATGGCGAGCACCAGAGAGGCCGAGAGCAGGCCATAGCCGCTGGTCGCAGCGCCCGAGAAAAAGGGAATGAAGCCCAGCACGCGCTCTAGAAACGGCGCAATATGCGTGAGCACCAGGGGCGCAAGTATTTCCAGGCCCCACAGACCATAGACCACGCTGGGCACCATGGCGAGCAATTCCACGACCTGGGCGAACGTGCCACGCAACTGATGGGGAGCAAAGTCGTTGAGAAACAACGCCACGCCAATACCGACTGGCACGGCCAGCAGCAACGCGATGGCCGAACTCGCCAGCGTGCCGACGATGAACACCCAGATGCCATAGGTGGCACCGATGGGCACTTCAAAACCGTCGCGCCTGACGGGATTGGCGTAGAGATTGCCCAGATTCCAGGTTTCCGTGGTGAGGAAATGCAGGCCGTTGAACTGAATCGCCGGCCACGAATAGCTGGTGAGGAACACCACCACCGCCAGCAGGGCCAGAGGAATCAGGGTCGAGACGGCGAGTAGTCCGGGACGAAAGACGCGCATGGCAAGTCGATTCAGAACATCGTTTGAAAACTTATCCGGCCCGCCCCGTTCAGGGCAGGCCGGATGTCACAGCACAGGGTCGCCAGGGTTTACTGAATCTTGGCGATCTGCGCCTTGCTCAGCTCCTGAATCCGAGCCGGCAAGGGGATGAAGCGCACCTGATCCAGATACTTGGGCGCGTTGCCGCCTTTGCTCTGCACCGCCCAACCGAGGAATTCACGGATGGCCTTGGCCGTCTCGGGATTCGCCTGCTTGGAATTGACGATGGCGTACTCGTAATTGATGATGGGATAGGAGTCCGCACCCTCCGAGAACACCAGGCTCAGGCGCTCATCGGCCGGGGTCTTGGCAATCAGACCGGCAGCAGCCGCACTGACCGTCTTGGCGGTCGGCAGCAGAAAGTGCCCGGCCTTGTTCTTGATCATCGCCGTGCCCAGGCCCGCCTTGGCGATTTCCTTGTGGAAGCTCACGCCGATATAAGCCACGGAATAAGGCGTCTCATGGCAGGCCTGCACCATGCCGGGGTTGCCGTTGGCGCCGACCCCGCCCTGCACTGCGGGCCAGGAAATGGTCGTGCCATAGCCGACGCTGTCATTCCACTTGGGCGTGGAGAACGACAGGTACTGGCTGAAAATGAAGGTGTCGCCGCTGCCGTCGGTACGGTGGATGGGCACGATGGTGTGGTTGGGCAGCTTGACGCCGGGGTTGAGTGCCTTGATCGCCGGATCGTCCCAGTTTTTGATCGAGCCGTCGTAGATGCCGGCCAGCACCGGGCCGTCGAGCTTGAGGTGCGTTTTGTTCAGACCGGGCACGTTGTAGTTGATGGTCTGCGCCGAGATTGCGAGCGGGATGTTGAGGATCGACGGGTTCTGCTTGATCTGCGCGTCGGCCATGTAGGCATCGGAGGCGCCGATCTGCGCCACGCCCGAAATCGCCTCGGCAATGCCGGTGCCGCTGCCCGTGCCCTGGGTCGTGATTTTCACATCGGGATGGGCCTTGGTGTAGTCGGGCACCCAGAGGTTGAACAGCGGGTACAGCAGGGTCGAGCCGGTTTCCAGCAGGGTGATCTGCGCGGCTTGTGCGGGCAGGGCGAACAGGCCAGAGGCCAGAGTGAGGCCAGCGACAGCCAGACCGGCCTTGAGCTGGGTGCGACGAGACAGATTCAAGTTCATATTCCTCTCCGAAGTGGCAATCCCCGCGCTGACGGGCGGGGCTGAACGTCATTCGAAACGCCGAATATGACAACTCCGTGATGCGATATGTCTTGTTACCACTCTCACAAATGGGCTTTTGGAAATCAAGGACTTAACCCGTTTTTAGCGGGTTGTTCACGCTGATTCGAGCAAAGCGGCCTTCAGAGCGGCAGCCACTTGCGCGCCATGCTCCTGCTCGGGGTGCTCGACCATGATGCGCAAGACCGGCTCCGTCCCCGACGGGCGGATCAGCACCCTGCCACTGCCATTCATCCGTGTTTCCGCCTCGGCGCGGGCCTGGGCAAATCCGGCGTGGGTTTTCCAGTCGAGCCCCGGCGGCAGCTTGACGTTGAGCAGGGTCTGCGACAACAGTTGCACCGCCTGCAACTGCTCGCTCAGGCTGCGGCCGGTGCGCACCACGAGTTCGAGCATCTGCAAGGCGGAGACGATGCCGTCTCCCGTCGTATGCCGGTCGAGCAGCAACAGATGCCCGGAGCCCTCGCCCCCGAGCTGCCAGCCTCGGGCCAGCAGCTCTTCGAGCACATAGCGGTCACCAACGGCTGCGCGCACGAACTCCATGCCTTGCTGTCGCAGCGCTTTTTCCACGGCGAGATTGGTCATCAGCGTGCCGACCACCCCTGCCGGACGCCGGTCCATGGCCAGCAGGTAGAGCAACTCGTCACCGTTGAACAGGCGACCGTGACGATCGACGAGTTGCAGCCGGTCGGCGTCGCCATCGAGGGCGATGCCGTAGTCGGCCTGGTGTGTGCGCACCGCGCGGATCAGGGAATCCGGCGCCGTCGCGCCCACGTCCTTGTTGATGTTGAACCCATCGGGCTGAACCCCGATGGAAATCACTTCGGCCCCCAGTTCGTGGAACACCGACGGAGCGATGTGATAGGCCGCACCGTGCGCGCAGTCCACTACCAGACGCAGCCCCTTGAGGGTGAGGTGGTTCGGGAATGTGCTCTTGCAGAATTCGATGTAGCGCCCCGCCGCATCATCGAGGCGCCGCGCCTTGCCAAGCTGCTCGGAGGGCACGCAGCCCTCGGCTTCGGTCAAGGCAGCCTCGACTTCGAGTTCCCAGACATCGGGCAGCTTGCTGCCGCCGGCCGAAAAGAACTTGATGCCGTTGTCGGCGAAGGGGTTGTGCGAAGCGCTGATCACCACCCCCAGATCCAGTCGCAGCGCGCGGGTGAGATAGGCCACCCCAGGCGTGGGCAACGGGCCCACCAGCACCACGTCGCAACCTGCCGCAATGAAACCGCATTCCAGCGCGGCTTCGAGCATATAGCCGGAAATGCGCGTGTCCTTGCCGATCAGCACCGTAGGTCGGCGCAGACCCTGGCTGCGCAGCACCTTCCCCGCAGCATGCCCCAGGCGCAAGCCGAACTCCGGCACGATCGGACTCTTGCCCACAAGACCACGAACACCGTCGGTTCCAAAATACCGTCTGCTCATTCCCTTTTCCCCATGGTTCGTTGCAGTTGCGCACGCAGCCCGCTAGCTCAAGCGCGCATGGCGTTCCACACCTTGATCGCGTCGCATGTCGGGCCGACGTCATGGACGCGCACGATCTGCGCACCGGCCGCCACACAAGCCAGCGCCGCAGCGAGACTGCCTGGCAGTCGGGCAGCCACCTCACGGCCCGTCAGTGCCCCGATCATCGACTTGCGCGAGACCCCCACCAGCAGCGGATAACCCGTTTGCGCCAGCGCCTCCAGATGCTTCGCCAGGCTCAGATTGTGCTGAAGCGTCTTGCCAAAGCCAAACCCCGGATCGAGGGCGATACGCGATCGGTCGATGCCGAGCGCCTCGGCCGCAGCCGCACGATCCAACAAGAACTGCCTGACCTCGCCCAGTACGTCGTCGTAATGCGGCGCCTGCTGCATGGTTTGCGGGTCGCCCTGCATGTGCATCAGACAAACCCCGGCGTTCGAGGCTGCGACGATCTGAAGCGCGCCCGGGCGTTGCAAGGCGTGGATGTCGTTGATGATGTCCACACCCAGTTCCAGCGCGCGGCGCATGGTTTCAGGCTGGTAGGTGTCGACCGATACCGGGACGTTCCAGCGCACAGCCTCCTGCACCACCGGAGCAATGCGCGCCCACTCCTGCGCCTGGGTCAGTTGCGCGGATCCTGGGCGTGACGACTCGCCGCCAATGTCCAGGATGTCGACCCCCTCCTCCAGCAGCGTCTGGGCATGCCGCAGCGCGAGCACCGCATCCGCATGCTGTCCGCCATCCGAAAAGGAATCGGGCGTGACGTTGACGATGCCCATGACCAGAGGCCGATGCAGAGACAGGGCGAAACGGCCTGCGTGCCAATGAGTTGCCATGGAAATGAAACCCAAAAAAATGGCCCGGTCGTGGACCGGGCCGTTGCTGAACTCGTTGTATCGAGGAGGCTTTACCGGTCAAACCGAGCAAAGCCGACGATCACAATAATCAGGCCGCGGTAGCCGACGGCGCATCCGTCGTGGCGCCCGTGGCCGGGGCGGAGGGGGTACGCGGCGCGGAGGTCGGACCGCTGCTGGGAGGCAGTTTGGGTGGCCTCGGCTCGCGCCCGGCCATGATGTCAGCCAACTGGTCGGAGTCGATGGTTTCCCATTCGAGCAGGGCCGCCGCCATCGCGTGCATCTTGTCCTTGTTCTCCTCGATCAGGCGCCTCGCCAGCGCATATTGCTCGTCGATGATGCGACGAATTTCCGCATCGACTTTCTGCATGGTCTGCTCCGACACATGCGTGGTCTTGGTGATCGAGCGGCCGAGGAACACCTCCCCTTCATTTTCCGCATACACCATGGGGCCGAGGGATTCGGTCATGCCATAGCGGGTGACCATGTCGCGCGCCAGTTGGGTGGCCCGCTCGAAGTCGTTCGAGGCCCCGGTGGTCATCTGATTCATGAACACTTCCTCGGCGATGCGGCCGCCGAACAGTACGGAGATCATGTTGAGCATGCGGTCCTTGTCCATGCTGTAGCGGTCGCTCTCGGGCAACTGCATGGTCACGCCCAAGGCGCGGCCGCGGGGAATGATGGTGACCTTGTGCACCGGGTCGGTCTTGGGCAGCATCATCGCCACCAAGGCATGGCCGGATTCGTGATACGCCGTATTGCGCCGCTCTTCCTCGGGCATGACCATGCCCTTGCGCTCGGCGCCCATCATGATCTTGTCCTTGGCGCGCTCGAAATCTTCCATTTCGACCACCCGGGCGTTGCGGCGGGCTGCAAACAACGCCGCCTCGTTGACCAGGTTGGCCAGATCGGCGCCGGAGAAGCCGGGTGTGCCGCGAGCCAGAATGTCGGCACGAATATCGGTGCCAACGGGAATCTTGCGCATATGCACTTGCAGGATCTGCTCACGCCCGCGGATGTCGGGCAGGGTGACGTACACCTGCCGGTCGAAGCGGCCAGGGCGCAGCAGCGCAGGGTCGAGAATATCGGGCCGGTTGGTCGCCGCGATCACGATCACGCCCAGATTGGTCTCGAAACCATCCATCTCGACCAGCATCTGGTTGAGAGTCTGCTCGCGTTCGTCATTGCCGCCGCCCAGACCAGCGCCGCGGTGGCGACCCACCGCGTCGATCTCGTCGACGAAGATGATGCAGGGCGCATGCTTCTTGGCGTTTTCGAACATGTCGCGCACGCGGGCCGCGCCCACGCCGACGAACATTTCCACAAAGTCGGAGCCCGAGATGGTGAAAAACGGCACTTTGGCCTCGCCGGCAATGCTCTTGGCCAGCAGGGTCTTGCCGGTGCCGGGAGGACCGACCAGCAGCACGCCGCGGGGAATTCGGCCACCGAGTTTCTGGAATTTCTGCGGATCCTTGAGGAAGTCGACCAGCTCCTTGACGTCCTCCTTGGCCTCGTCGCACCCGGCGACGTCGGCGAAGGTCACAGTGTTGCTCGACTCATCGAGCAGACGGGCCTTGGATTTGCCGAAGCTGAATGCCCCACCGCGCCCGCCTCCCTGCATCTGTCGCATGAAGTAGACCCAGACGCCGATGAGCAGCAGCATGGGGAACCAGGAAATGAAGATTTGCGTCAGGAAGGATTGTTCCTGCCGCGGCGCGCCGACGACCTCCACGCCATCCTTGACCAGATCGCCCACCATCCACAGATCGCCAGGCGAGGTGAGACTGAAGCGACGCCCCTCCGAGGTCGTGACATCCAGAATGCCGCTCTGGTGCACGATGACTTTTTTGATGCGTCCGGCTTTCGCGTCTTGCATGAACTGGGTGTAGCTCACGGCGTCTGCGGGCTGCTGGGGACGATCGAACTGCTTGAAGACCGTGAACAGCACGAGACCGATCACCAGCCAGATCGCAACTTTGGAAAACCATTGATTATTCAAAATCAACCTCCTGAAACGGGGCAAGCTCTCTCGAGGAGATACCGGGCCACCCCAAGTTTCTGCGACCCCCACGGTGGCAGGCTGGGCACGATCCAGCCCTTGGGGGCACTCAGATGCAAGACATGTAGCGCATTTTAGGCATTTCAAGGGGCGGGGCGAGACGATTGCAGAAAACCGATCCAACAAAATGGGCTATTGAATCTGCCTATCCCATCGAATTTGATGAATGGCAAGTTTGTCGGACTGTCCACATTGGCATTCGGTTTTCATCCGGCGGGTTTTTTCAGCCTGCGCGCCAGAACGAAAGTTTCCGCCGATTTGTCGCGCGACGCTTGCGGCTTGATCGCCTTCACCTGTTGGAAGACCTGCTTGAAAGCCTTCACGATCTGGCTGTAATAGCTACCGTGAAAGGTCTTGATGACGATGACCCCCTGAGGCTGCAGCCAGCGCTGGGCAAAGTCCAGGGCCAATTCACTGAGGTGTTCGATTCTGGCCGCATCGGCCGAAGCAATGCCGGTGAGGTTGGGCGCCATATCGGACAGCACCACGTCGACCTTGCGCCCTTCGAGCAGCGATTCGAGCTGGCTCAACACCGCCTCCTCCCGGAAATCGCCCTGGATGAAGTGCACATCGGGCACCGGCTCCATGGGCAACAGGTCCAGCGCAAGAAGGGTGCCCTGCACCACGCCGCCGCGCATCAGCCGGTTGCGCGCATATTGCGACCATGAGCCCGGCGTGCTGCCCAGATCGACCACGATCTGTCCAGGCCGCAGCAAGCCCTCGGCCTCGTCGATCTCCTTGAGCTTGTAGGCGGCGCGGGCGCGATAACCCTCGCGCTGCGCCAGCTTCACATAGGGATCGTTGAGATGATCCTGCAGCCAGGCTTTGCTGAATTTGTTTTTCTTCGCACTCGACATGGGTTCTTCAAGGACAATAATGCATCGAGATCACACACCACACGCGCCAAAACCGACAGACTCCTCTGTTGCGACGCGCCTGGCAATCATGACCACATTGGAACTCACCCCGCCTTTTCGAAGCAGCCTGCGCGCCCAGGCACACGGGCTCAAGCCCGTCGTGCTGATCGGCGAGCAAGGGCTCAATCCGGCCAATCTGGCGGAAATCGACGTGGCGCTCAAAGCCCACGAACTCATCAAGGTGCGCGTGTTCGGCGACGATGCCGCGGCACGCCTTGCGATGCAGCACACCATTTGCGACACGCTGGGCGCCGCTCCTGTGCAGGCGATCGGCAAATTGCTGGTGTTGTATCGGCCGCGCCCCAAGCTGCCCAAGCACGCTCCACAGGAAGAAACCCCGAGCGCGAAACGCGGCAAATCGCCCCGCACCGTCAAGGTGGTCGTGCCTTCGAGCAGCCCCACGCACCGCGCCAAGGTCAAGCGCCTCACCCTGCTGGGGAATCAGCGCCTCTCGGCCACAGGCAAGGTCAAACGCGCCAAACCGCGGCAGAGCAGCGTGAAAAAGTCGTCTCGTGGCTGAAGCGCTTCTGCATAAATCTCAGGCTGGAGGGCGCCGCGCCGGCAGACGCCAGACATAGACCGCGACACAAAGCGCCTGCAGCACGAACACCGCGCTCGCAATGCCATGCCACATTCCGGCCTGCGGCGAATGACTGTAAGCGGCCTGCAGCAGCCGCGGCACCACGCCGAATTCGCCCAGTACGGCAAAAAAGATGCCGCCAAGCGGCAACAACAGATCTGCCGGCATCGCCGCCTTGGCGGCAAAGCGCTCCAGGGCGGCGATCAGCACGCCGCAGACGATGGCGACGATGGCCATGATGTAGAACATGCGACTGGCCACGGCGGCGGCAAGCAATTTCTCGGGCACGGTGGCAAATGCCGTCGGGGCGCCGATGAAACCCACAGCCACCATGCCGCCCAGCCAGAGCGCGGCAAGAAACCAGCGCGTGCGCAGGCTGCTCATCGGAGAAACTCGCCGGGCCGCGTCCGGGGTCGGCTCGCTGCGGCAAGAACCGTGCAAAGCATCGATTTTCGCGGCGGGTTCATTTGTAATGCACGGCGAGAATTTCGTAGTGCCGCACGCCGCCCGGCGCGGTGACCTGGGCCACATCGCCCGACTCCTTGCCGATCAACGCCCGCGCAATCGGGGAATTGATGGAAATGAGTCCCAGCTTGAGATCGGCTTCGTCGTCGCCCACGATCTGATAGATGATTTCTTCTCCGCTGGATTCATCGCTCAGTTCGACCGTGGCGCCGAACACCACCCGGCCATCGGCCTGCAACTCGCTCGGGTCGATGATCTGCGCGGTGCTGAGCTTGCCCTCGATGTCGGCGATGCGGCCTTCGATGAAACCCTGCCTGTCGCGGGCGGCGTCATATTCGGCATTTTCCGACAGATCGCCTTGCGCGCGCGCCTCGGCGATCGCCTGGATCACCGCGGGTCGTTCGATGGTCTTGAGACGATGCAGCTCTTGCTTGAGTTGTTCCGCGCCTTTGCGCGTCATGGGGGTCGCCATGATCGGGCCTCCGTTAAACCAGGAAAAAAACGAGCACCGCAGGCAACAGTCTGCGGTGCTCGGATGAGCCGGAATTTTACGCCGTTGCGAACGATTGCAAAGGGTAGACCGCGATTTTCTGCAGTTGCTTCATGCCTTCGACTGCGGCGAGGGCGCCGGATATCGTCGTGTAGGTCGTCACGCGCGCGGCCAGCGCCGAAATGCGGATGGCGCGCGAGTCGGCGATGGCGTTGCGGCGTTCCTCCACCGTGTTGATCACCAGCACGATCTCGTTGCTCTTGAGCATGTCGACGATATTCGGGCGCCCCTCGGTGACCTTGTTGATCACCTGCACTTCGACGCCCGCCGCGGCAATGGCCGCCGCGGTGCCGCGGGTGGCCACCATGCCAAAACCCATTTCCACCAGTTGGCGCGCCACTTCGACGGCGTCCGGCTTGTCGCTGGGCTTGACCGACAGGAACACCTTGCCCCCCGCGGCTGGATCGGGAAGGCGGGTGCCGGCGGCGAGCTGCGACTTGACGAAGGCCTCGCCGAAGGTGCGTCCCACCCCCATGACTTCGCCGGTCGATTTCATCTCGGGACCGAGGATGGGGTCGACGCCGGGGAACTTGTTGAAGGGGAACACCGCCTCTTTCACGCAGTAGTAAGGCGGCGTGACTTCCCTCTCGACGCCCTGCTGCGCCAGCGTCTGGCCGACCATGCAGCGCGCGGCGATCTTGGCAAGCTGCAGCCCGGTCGCCTTGGACACATACGGCACGGTGCGCGAGGCCCGCGGGTTCACTTCCAGCAGGAAGATGCGGTCTTCGCCGTCCTGCTGCTGGATGGCGAACTGCACGTTCATCAGTCCGACGACGTTCAGCCCGCGGGCGAGCGCGACGGTCTGCTGCTTGATGCGCGCCACCGTGTCGGCCGAGAGCGAGTACGGCGGCAGCGAGCAGGCCGAGTCGCCGCTGTGCACCCCCGCCTGCTCGATGTGCTCCATCACTCCGGCGACGAACACCGCCGAGCCGTCGCAGATGGCGTCGACGTCGCATTCGATCGCGTCGTTGAGGAAGCGGTCGAGCAGCACCGGCGAATCGTTCGACACCTTGACCGCCTCGCGCATGTAGCGCTCCAGGTCGCGCTGCTCGTGAACGATTTCCATCGCCCGCCCGCCCAGCACATAGCTCGGGCGCACCACCAGCGGATAGCCGATCTCCTCGGCCTTTTCCAGCGCCTCGGCCTCGGAGCGCGCCGTGCGGTTGGGCGGCTGCAGCAGGCCGAGGCGCTCGACCAGTTGCTGGAAGCGCTCGCGGTCCTCGGCCATGTCGATCATGTCGGGGCTGGTGCCGATGATCGGCACGCCGTTGGCTTCGAGGTCGAGCGCGAGCTTGAGCGGGGTCTGCCCGCCGTACTGCACGATCACCCCCTCGGGTCGCTCCTTGTCGACGATCTCGAGCACGTCCTCCAGGGTCAGCGGCTCGAAGTACAGCCGGTCGGAGGTATCGTAGTCGGTCGAGACGGTCTCCGGGTTGCAGTTGACCATGATGGTCTCGAACCCGTCGTCGCGCAGCGCCAGAGCGGCGTGCACGCAGCAGTAGTCGAACTCGATGCCCTGGCCGATGCGATTCGGGCCGCCGCCGAGCACCATGATCTTGCGCCGCGACGTCGGCTCGGCCTCGCATTCCTCATCAAAGGTCGAATAGAGATAGGCGGTCTGGGTGCCGAACTCGGCGGCGCAGGTATCGACCCGCTTGAACACCGGGCGCACCTGCAAAGAGCGGCGCCGGTTGCGCACCGCGGTCTCGGAGGTGTGCAGCAGTTTGGCCAGCCGCCGATCGGAAAAACCCTTCTGCTTGAGCGCATAAAGTTGCTCGCGGTCCAGCTTGTCGATAGCGTGGTTGCGCTCCAGGTCGAGCTCGGTCTGCACGATGTCTTGAATCTGCGCCAGGAACCAGGGGTCGATGCCGGTGAGCTGGTGCACCTCGTCGAGGCGCATGCCCTGCGCGAAGGCGTCGCCCACATACCAGATGCGCTCGGGGCCGGGCTCGCCGAGTTCCTTTTCCAGCACCTCACGGTCCTGCGTCTTTTCGTTCATGCCGTCGACCCCGACCTCTAGGCCGCGCAGCGCCTTCTGGAAGCTCTCCTGGAAGGTGCGGCCGATGGCCATGACCTCGCCGACCGACTTCATCTGCGTCGTCAGCCGCGAATCGGCCTGAGGGAACTTCTCGAACGCGAACCGCGGCACCTTGGTGACGACATAGTCGATGGTCGGCTCGAACGACGCCGGCGTGGCGCCGCCGGTGATGTCGTTGCGCAACTCGTCCAGGGTGTAGCCGACCGCGAGCTTGGCGGCGATCTTGGCAATGGGAAATCCCGTGGCTTTGGATGCCAGCGCCGACGAGCGGCTGACCCGCGGGTTCATTTCGATCACGATCAGCCGGCCGTCCGCCGGGTTGACCGCGAACTGCACGTTGGACCCGCCGGTGTCGACCCCGATTTCGCGCAGTACCGCGATGCTGGCGTCGCGCATGATCTGGTATTCCTTGTCGGTCAGAGTCTGCGCCGGGGCGACGGTGATCGAGTCTCCGGTGTGCACCCCCATCGGATCGAGGTTCTCGATCGAGCAGACGATGATGCAGTTGTCGGCGCTATCGCGCACCACTTCCATCTCGAATTCCTTCCAGCCGATCAGCGATTCCTCGATCAGCAGCTCGCTGGTCGGCGACGCCTCGAGGCCGCGCTTGCAGATGATCTCGAACTCTTCCGGGTTGTAGGCAATGCCGCCGCCGGTTCCGCCCAGGGTGAAACTGGGCCGGATGATGACCGGAAAGCCAATCGAGCGCTGCACGCCCCAAGCTTCTTCGAGGGTATGCGCAATGCCCGAGCGCGCCGAACCCAGGCCGATGCGGGTCATGGCCTGCTTGAACTTCTGGCGGTCCTCGGCCATGTCGATGGACTCGGGCTTGGCGCCGATCAGCTCGACGCCGTATTTCGCCAGCACGCCGTTGTGATGTAGATCGAGCGCGCAGTTCAGCGCGGTCTGCCCCCCCATGGTCGGCAGGATGGCGTCGGGCCGCTCCTTGTCGATGATGGTCTCGATCACTTGCCAGGTGATCGGCTCGATATAGGTGACGTCGGCGGTTTCCGGGTCGGTCATGATGGTCGCCGGGTTGCTGTTGACCAGGACGACCTTGTAGCCCTCCTCGCGCAGCGCCTTGCACGCCTGCGCGCCGGAATAGTCGAACTCGCAGGCCTGGCCGATGACGATGGGGCCGGCGCCGATGATCAGAATGCTTTTTATGTCGCTGCGCTTGGGCATGGGCGAGTCTCTTTATGCAGATGAATGCGTGAAAAATCAGCGAAGAAATCAGTGTGTTCTTGCCGTGGCCGCCAGCGCCAGCTTGACGCCGAAGCCGAAGAATCCCGCGCCGGTCAGCCCCATGGCCGCAGCCGACAGCCGCCGCCTGCGACGAAAGGCGTCGGCCACCCGCGCCCCGCCGAAAATCAGCACCGACAGATAGAGCGCGCTGAAAAACTGCACGATGGCGCCGAGGATCAGAAACGACAGCGCCGGATGCGGGTAATGCGGATCGACGAACTGGATGAAGAACGAGACGAAAAAAAGAATCGCCTTGGGGTTGAGCAGGCTGATGAACAAGGCTTTTTGAAACGGGTTTTCCAGCCGCTTTCCACCCTGCTCGGCGTGGGCATGGGGGTGCGGCGCCTGGGCATGCAGCCCGGTGTCGGGCGTGCGCCAGCGCTTGAAGGCCGCGCGCAGCATATTGATCCCCAGCCAGCCCAGGTACAGCGCGCCGGCAGCCTGCACCAAGTGATAGAGGGCGAGATTGGTTTCCAGCAGCGAGGCGGCCCCGGCGGCGGCCAGCACCATCAGCACCGTGTCGCCCAGAAACACGCCCAGCGCCCCCAGATAACCCTGGCGCACGCCGCGCTGCGCCGCCACGCTGAGCACATAGAGCGAATTCGGCCCCGGCAGCAGGATGATGAAAATCACCCCGAGCACATAGGTCCACAGATTGACGACGCCGAACATCGCTCCCCTCCCGCTCAGGCGCGGTCCATCAGACCGACGAAGCGGTCGAACAGATAGCCGATGTCATGCGGGCCGGGACTGGCCTCGGGGTGGCCCTGGAAGCAGAACGCCGGCCTGTCCTTCCATGCCAGGCCCTGCAGCGTGCCGTCGAACAGCGACACGTGGGTGATGCGCACCGCATCGGACAGGCTGGCCGCATCGACCGCGAAACCGTGGTTCTGGCTGGTGATCGACACCCGGCCGGTGTCGAGATCCTTGACCGGATGGTTGGCGCCGTGGTGGCCGAACTTCATCTTGAAGCTCCTGCCGCCGGCGGCCAGCCCCATGATCTGGTGCCCCAGGCAGATGCCGAAGGTCGGCACGCCGGCGGCGATGATGCTTTGGGTCGCGGCGATGGCGTAGTCGCAGGGCTCGGGGTCGCCGGGGCCGTTGGACAGGAACACGCCATCGGGCCGCAGCGCCAGCACCTCGGCTGCCGGGGTTTGCGCGGGCACCACGGTGACGCGGCAGCCGCGCGCAGCCAGCAGCCGCAGGATGTTGTACTTCACGCCAAAGTCGTAGGCGACGACATGGCACCGCGGCTGCGCCACTTCGCCATAGCCCTGCTCCAGCGACCAGTCGGTCTGCGTCCATTCATAGGGCTGCTGCGTGGTGACGACGCGGGCCAGGTCCATGCCGGACAGTCCGGCAAATCCGCGTGCACCGTCGAGCGCGGCCTGGATCACGGCATCGGCGATTTCCTGCCCCGCCTCCAGGCCGATGATGCAGCCGCTCTGCGCGCCCTGGGTGCGCAAGTGGCGCGTCAGCCTGCGGGTGTCGATCCCGGCGATGGCCACCGTGCCGCTTTGACGCAAATAGGCGTCGAGGGTCTGCTCGCTGCGGAAGCTCGACGGTTGCAGCGGCAGGTCCTTGATGATCAGCCCGGCTGCGTGCACCCTGGCCGCTTCCACGTCCTGTGCATTCGTGCCGACATTGCCGATGTGCGGATAGGTCAGGGTGACGATCTGGCGGCAGTAGCTCGGATCGGTGAGGATTTCCTGATAGCCGGTGATGGCGGTGTTGAACACCACCTCGCCTACCGTCTGCCCGCTCGCGCCGATCGAGAGTCCGCGAAAGATCGAGCCGTCGGCGAGAACCAAGACGGCTTTGGGCAGCATGGGCAGCATGAGAATTCTCCGGTGAGCGCCCGGATGTTGGAAGGGATCACCAGCCTGGCCGGTCGATCTGGAGCGCGACTCGCAGGCGGCCTCACAAGCCGATTTGTCTGTCGGTCACGCCCCTTGGGGGTCGCCGCTGGGCGGCAACGCTTCAGGCGCACAAAATCTATCGGATTATATTCCTGTGGTTTGCCGATGCAGTTTCCACCCGGCGCTCCGGTGCGCTGATTTGCCGTCATGAACACCCCTCCCTCGCCGACGCTCCCGACCAGGCCCATCCCCCTGCTCGCCCTTGCGCTCGGCGTTTTGTTCGCGCACGCCTTGCTGCTGGCCTGGCTGGTGTTCACACCCGCGCCGGCGCCCAGCAAGCCGGAACAGCAGATCGAATGGGTCACTCTGCAGAAGGCGGCGCCGCCTGCACCCAAGCCCCCTGCACCGCCCCAGCCTGCCGCTGCCGCAGCACCCCCAGAAAGCGCGCGCCCCGCCCCCCCGAAAAAGCAAGTCGCCCGGCCTGCTCCAACGCATCTGCCCCCGCAGATCCCACCTGCACCCCGCCACCTGCCGCCGCCCAAGCCCGTCTTGCCACGCACGAACACGCTGCCGACCGAGACGCCCGCTGCGCCCTCGCACCCTCCTGCGCCCGACCTCCCGGCACCAACTGCCGATCTCGGCGCATTGCCTCAGTCCCCCGCACCCAAGGTAGTGCCTGGCACGGCCCAGCCCGCGGCGACCGCTTCCGCCCCGCCTGCGCCGGTCGTGGAAACCGCGGCCTCGTACCAGGCCGAGTATCTCGACAATCCGCCGCCGCCCTACCCCCGGCTGTCGCGCCAACTGGGTGAGGAGGGCACGGCCCTGCTCAAGGTGCAGGTCGGCCCGGATGGACGCCCGCTGCAGATCAAGCTCATCTCGTCCACCGGTTATCCCCGACTGGACGAGGCCGCCGAGCGCACCGTGGCGCAATGGCGCTTCGTCGCCGCCACGCGCAACGGACAGGCGGTCACGTCCTGGGTGCTGGTGCCGATCAAGTTCCGCATCCTGAATTGAGTCCGACTCACGACGTTTGCAGCACCCTGTCGAGCAGCAGGTCGAAATCCGTCGTCCTGGGCAAGGTACCGAAGCCACCGCCCCATTCGCCACCGAGCCGGGATGCGCAGAAGGCCTGAGCGATGGACTCCGGCGCGTGGCGCAGCAGCAAGGCGGACTGCACGGCCAGCACGAGGTCGTGGGTCAGCGCCCGGGCGCGTGAGGGCAGCGCCTGCGCATCGCGCAAGGCCGCCGTGAAACGCTGCAGATGCGCGTCGAAATGCGCGTTGCGCCCCTGCGCCGGTGCGAGTTCGGCCATCAGCGCGTCGGCGGTGCGCGGGTTCTTGCCCAGCGCGCGCAGCACGTCCAGACACATCACATTGCCCGAACCTTCCCAGATGGAATTCACCGGCATCTCGCGGTAGATGCGCGCCTGCACGTCGTCTTCGACATAGCCGTTGCCGCCCAGCACCTCCATCGCCTCGGCGGCGAGTTCGGCGCCGCGTTTGCAGATGCGGAACTTGCCCGCGGGCGTGAGCAGTCGGCGCAGCAGCGACTGCGCCTCGTCGTGCTGCGAGTCGAAGGCCTGCGCCAGACGCAGCGCCAGCGCGATGGCCGCTTCGACCTCCAGTGCCATGTCGGCCAGCACATTGCGCATCAGCGGCTGGTCGATCAGCGCGGCGCCGAAAGCCTGCCGATGTCGCGCGTAGTGCACCGCCTGGCTCAGCGCCTGGCGCATCAAGCCAGTGGTGCCGAGCACGCAATCCAGCCGGGTATAGGTTCCCATTTCCAGAATGGTCGGCACGCCGCGTCCTTCTTCGCCGAGCAGGTGGCCCCACGCGGCCTGGAATTCCACTTCGGACGAGGCGTTGGAGCGATTGCCCAGCTTGTCCTTGAGCCGCTGGATCAGCACCGGGTTCTTGCTGCCGTCGGGCGCCCAGCGGGGCACGAAAAAGCAGCTCAAACCGCCCGGCGCCTGCGCCAGCACCAGATGGGCATCGCATTGCGGCGCGGAAAAAAACCACTTGTGCCCGGTCAGGCGCCAGCCGCCTGCGCCGTCGGGCTCGGCGCGGGTGGTGTTGGTGCGCAGGTCGGAGCCGCCCTGCTTTTCGGTCATGCCCATGCCGATGAGTCCGCCGCGCTTTTGCGCCAACGGCAGGTCGCGCGGATCGTATTCCGGGCGCATCAGCGTGGGCAGCCAGTCGCGCGCCAGCAGGGCGTCGCGCGACATCGCCGGAATCGCGCCATAGGTCATGGTGGTGGGGCACATCGATCCGGCCTCGATCTGCGTCTGCAGGATGAAGCCCGCCGCCCGCGCCACATGCGCGCCCGGCTGCGGCTGCGCCCACGGGCCGGTGTGCAGGCCGCGGCGGGCGATGTCGGTCATCAGCGCGTGCCAGGCCGGATGAAACTCGATCTGGTCGCGGCGAAAGCCCCGCGCATCGAAGGCGTGCAGGATCGGCGTGTTCCGGTTCGCCAGCCGACCCTGCTCGTAACTCGCCGCCGTGCCGATCTCGGCGCCCTGGCGGGTGAGTTGCTGCTGCGCCCATGCGCCCCCCGCCCACGTCAGCGCCTCGCGCAGCGCGGGATCGGCGGTGAACAGGTTGTAATCCTGCAAGGGCGGGGCTTGATTGGTCACATCATGGGTGGGCCAGGTCATGGAAGTCTCCGGTTTGTTTGATCTGAGTGCTCTGCATTGCAGCACCGACCCTCAGTGCCCTGCAAGGAACAGCCCGTTACCATGCTCGGTTACTCGGCTGCTTCCCTGCGCTGCGCAGAACCTGTTTTTTCCATGTCGCCTTCCTCACAAGAACTCTCGAATGCAGACGCCGCTCCCGGCCGCGGCCTGACCTGGGTGCTGTTCGCCGCGCTCGTCGTCCTCTGGCTGGGCACGCTGGGCTGGCGCGATCTGGTGCCGACCGATGAAGGCCGCTACGCCGAAATCCCGCGGGAAATGGTGGTCTCGGGCGACTGGGTCACGCCGCGTCTGGACGGTTTCAAGTATTTCGAAAAACCGCCGCTGCAATACTGGGCCACCGCCGCCGTATATGAGGTGTTCGGCTTCGGCGAATGGCAGGCGCGGCTGTGGACCGGGCTGACCGGTCTGTTGTCGATCCTGTTCACCGGCTGGGCGGGCGCGCGGCTGTTCAACCGGCGCACCGGGATGTTTGCCGCGGGCGTGCTGGCGAGCATGTTCTACTGGAACGCGATGAGCCACATCAACACGCTGGACATGGGCACCGCCGCCACCATGTCCGCGAGCCTGATGGCCTTCCTGCTGGCGCAGCGCCCCGACGCCAGCCGCACGCAGACCCGTTGGTGGATGTGGGCCACCTGGGTCTTCATGGCGCTGGCCATGCTGTCCAAGGGACTGATCGGCATTCTGCTGCCCGGCGCGGCGCTGGTGCTCTACACCCTGATCTACCGCGACTGGAAGTTGTGGACGCGGCTCTACATCGTCAGCGGCCTGCTGATCTTTCTGGCCATCGCCGCTCCCTGGTTCATCTGGGTGCAGGTGCGCAACCCCGAGTTTTTCGACTACTTTTTCATCTACCAGCAGTTCACCCGTTTTCTCACCGACAAGCTCCACCGTCCCGGCGCCTGGTGGTATTTCTTTCCGATCCTGATTCTGGGCGTGCTGCCCTGGCTGGGCAGCCTGGTTCCCGCCCTCTGGCGCGGTGCCTTGCAGCCGGCACAACGCGGCGCGGCCTTTGGCGATGCGCGGGGTCGCACCCTGCACGCGCAAGGCATGCTGGTGATATGGGCGGTGTTCATCTTTGCGTTTTTCAGCATTTCCAAATCGAAGCTGCCGTCTTACATCCTGCCCATCTTCCCGGCGCTGGCGCTGCTCATTGCCGACTATCTCGACCGCGCCCGCAGCGGTGCGCTGCGCTGGCAGTTCGGCCTGCTCGCTTTGCTGGGACTGGCAGGCGTCATCGGTCTGACGCAAATGCACCGCCTGGGCAATGCCACCACGCCCGGCGCGCTGTATCAGCAGTTCGGCTGGTGGCTCGAAGGCACCGCCGCGCTGGCGCTGATCAGCGGCCTGCTGGCCTGGCGTTGGGAAGCGCGGGGGCGCCGCACCGCGGCCGTGATGGGGATCAGCGTGGCGATGACCCTGGGATTCTCGCTGAGCATTCAACAATTCCAGATTCTGGGCCGCACGGCTTCGACCAAAGATGTGGTGAACGCCATCCGCCCCTGGATTCATCCTGGCCAACCGTTTTACGCCGTGGGCACCTACGACCAGACCCTGCCCTTCTATCTCGACCGCACGGTCACCCTGGTGCAATATCAGGGCGAGCTGCATTTCGGCATCACGCAGCAGCCTGATCTCTGGGTGCCCACCTACGCCGACTTCGCCCGGCGCTGGAGTGAGGACAGACAGCCGCTGGCGCTGATGCCGCCCTCCACCCTGCCCGCGCTGCAGGCGCTGCACATGCCGATGACGGTGATTTATCGCGCGCCCCGCTTCGTGGTGATCGCCAAGCCGGGGCAGGACTATGGCGCGGCGGCTCAGGCGGCCGCCGCAAGACTGCCCACCGCGTGGAACGAGGGGCCGTCGCTGACGCCGCCCATCCTTCCTGCTGGAGCGACGCAGTGAGCGCAGTCGCCTTCGCCCTCGTGCTCACCGGCGTGCTGCTCAACGCCGCAGCGCAGTTGCTCATCAAATCGGGTGCGGAAACGGCGGGACATTTCAGCTTCACCGCAGGTCACATCTGGCAGGCGCTGCTGCACTTCGCGCTGCAATGGCAGATCCTGCTGGGGCTGACGTTCTATGCGGTCTCCGTGGTGGTGTGGATACTGGCGCTCACCCGAGTGCAGGTGTCCATCGCCTACCCCATGTTGTCGCTGGGCTATGTGGTGACTGCGTTTGCGGCCTGGTGGCTGTTCGGCGAAGCGCTGACCGCACAGAAACTCCTGGGCATTGCCGTCATCATCGTGGGTGTCATCATCGTCGCCCGAGCCTGATCGCATCCACATGAATTCTCAAGACATTCTTCCCTTCACCCGCCCCGACATCGACGAAGACACCATCGCGGGCGTCGCCGAAGTGCTGCGCTCGGGCTGGATCACCACCGGGCCGTGGTGCGCGAAGTTCGAGCAGGCGCTGTCGGAATACTTCGGCGGGCGTCGGGTGCTCGCCTATTCCTCCGGGACGGTCACGATGGAGGTCGCGCTCAAGCTGCTGGGCATCGGCCCGGGCGACGAGGTCATCACCACGCCGCTGTCCTGGGTGGCGACGAGCAACGTCATCCTGACGGTCGGCGCGACGCCGGTTTTCGTCGACATCGACCCCGTCACCCGCAATATCGATGCGGGTCGCATCGAGGCGGCCATCACCCCGCGCACGCGGGCCATCCTGCCCGTCCATCTGGCCGGCCTGCCCGCCGATCTGGATGCGATCCACGCCCTCGCCGCCCGTCATCGTCTGCGCGTCATCGAAGATGCGGCGCAGGCCATCGGCAGTCTGTGGCAAGGGCGGCTCATCGGCAGCTTCGGCGACTTCGCCTCGTTCAGCTTCCACCCCAACAAAAACATCACCTCCATCGAGGGCGGCTGTCTGGTGCTGCCTGAAGGTGCCGACGTCGACCTCGCCCGCCGCCTGCGTCTGCAGGGCGTGCAGCGCAGCGGTCTGGACGGCATGGACGTCGATGTGGTGGGCGGCAAGTCCAACCTCACCGATGTGGCCGCGCGCGTGGGCTGGGGGCAGTTGCAACGGGTCGACGAATTCAACGCCCGCCGCCGCGTCCTGGCGCAAGCCTATTTCACCGCATTCGACGCCATCGGGCTGGTCGCGCGCGGGGTGCAACTGCCGCCGCGCGACTTCATTCAGAGCAACTGGCATATGTTCCAGATCGTGCCACCGCCGCAGGTGCAGCGCGCCGCACTGATGCAGGCGCTCAAGGATCGCGGCATCATCACCGGGGTGCACTACCCGCCCATCCACCTGTTCAGCCTGTACCGCCAGCGCGGCCTCAAACCCGGCGACTTCCCTCACGCAGAAACCGTGGGCGCATCCATCCTCACCCTGCCACTCTTTCCCAGTATGCGCGACAGCGACGTGACGCGGGTGGCCGCCGCGCTCGATGCGGTGCTGCGACAATTCGGTCTATGACGCTGCATCCTCACCCCGCCGTTTCGGTGGTCGTTCCCGTTTACAACGAAGAGGCTGGTCTCGCTGCGCTGTTCGCCCGCCTCTACCCCGCGCTCGATGCCCTGAACGAACCCTACGAGATCCTGTTCGTCAACGACGGCAGCCGCGACCGCTCCGCCGCGCTGCTGGCCGCGCAGCAGCGCCTGCGCCCGGATGTCACCCGCGTGGTGCTGTTCAACGGCAACTACGGCCAGCACATGGCCATCCTCGCCGGCTTCGAGCACGCGCGCGCGCCCATCGTCGTCACCCTCGATGCCGACCTGCAGAACCCGCCCGAGGAAATCGGCAAGCTCGTCGCCAAGATGCGCGAGGGTTACGACTATGTCGGCACCATCCGCCGCATGCGGCAGGACAGCCGGTTTCGCCGCTATGCCAGCCGGGCGATGAACTGGGTGCGCGAAAAAATCACCAGCGTGCGCATGACCGACCAAGGCTGCATGCTGCGCGCCTATGGCCGCGACGTGGTCGATACCGTCAACCGCTGCACCGAGTCCAACACCTTCGTGCCCGCGCTAGCCTACACCTTCGCGCTCAAACCCACCGAAATCGAGGTGGCGCACGAAGAACGTCAGGCTGGGCAGTCCAAGTATTCGCTGTTCAAGCTCATCCGGCTGAACTTCGATCTGGTCACCGGGTTCTCTCTGGTGCCGCTGCAGCTCATGTCGTACTCGGGCATTGTGCTGTCGCTGGCTTCGGGCGCGCTGTTCCTCTACCTCATGGTGCAGCGCTTTGTCGAAGGCGCGCAGGTGCAGGGGGTGTTCACGCTGTTCGCCATCACTTTTTTCCTGCTCGGCGTGGTGCTGTTCAGCATCGGGCTGCTGGGGGAATACATCGGCCGCATCTACGAGCAGGTGCGCGGCCGTCCGCGCTACCTCGTGCAGGCGGTGTTGCAGGATATGCCGTCCGAGCCCGGCGTGTTCGTGCCGCACACCGCTCCCGCCGCAGCGCAAACCCCCGCGCAGCAATCGTGAATGCCGTCGTCTTCGCCTATCACAACGTCGGCGTGCGCTGCCTCAAGACGCTGCTCGCCCGGGGCATGCAGGTGCAACTGGTCGTCACCCACCCCGACAGCCCGAGCGAAACCCTGTGGTTCGACCGGGTGGCCGATGTCGCTGACGAGGCCGGCATTTCCGTGGCCTATGTGGACGAGGCGGTCGACGAGGCCCTGATCGACCGCGTCGTTGCTGCTGCGCCCGACTATCTGTTCTCTTTCTACTTTCGCCGCATGCTGCCCGCACGGTTGCTCGCCGCCGCGCGCATCGCCGCGCTCAATATGCACGGCTCGCTGCTGCCCAAGTATCGCGGGCGCGTGCCGGTGAACTGGGCCGTGCTGCACGGCGAGACCGAAACCGGCGCCACCCTGCACGTCATGCAAGCCAAGCCCGATGCGGGCGACATCGTCGCGCAACAGGCGGTGCCCATCCTGCCCGACGACACCGCCAAGGACGTTTTCGACAAGGTCAGCGTCGCCGCCGAGATCGCGCTGTGGAGGGTGCTGCCGCAACTGCTGCGCGGCGAGGTTCCGCGCCAGCCCAACGATCTGTCCGCCGGGAGCTATTTCGGCGGCCGCAAACCCGAGGACGGTCGCATCGACTGGGCCCATCCGGCGCAAACGGTTTACAACCTCATCCGCGCCGTGGCTCCGCCCTACCCCGGCGCCTTTTTCGATCACTGCGGTCGCCGTTTCATCGTGGCACGCGCGCGCATCGCGTCTGTAGTGCTCGCCGCTCGAATCGCGGATAAAAGCGCCATCGGTCTGCATCTCATAGATGGGCAACTCCTGGGCCGCGCCGGAGACGGCGGCGCGATCCACATTCTCGAACTCTGGGACGCTGACCAGCCCGGCGTTGCCCTGAGCCCCCGGCAAATTTCGGAACTCGTTACACAACCATGAAAAAAGTCCTCATCCTAGGCGTCAACGGCTTCATCGGCCATCATCTCTCCATGCGCATTCTCGCCACCACCGACTGGCAGGTGTACGGCATGGACATGAACGCCGACCGCGTCGAAGACCTCAGCGCCAACAAGCGCTTCAAATTCTTCGAAGGCGACATCACCATCAACAAGGAGTGGATCGAATACCACGTGCGCAAGTGCGACGTGATCCTGCCGCTGGTGGCCATCGCCACGCCCGCCACTTACGTCAAGGCCCCGCTGCGGGTGTTCGAGCTCGACTTCGAGGCCAATCTGCCCATCGTGCGCGCGGCGGTCAAGCACAAGAAGCATCTGGTGTTCCCGTCCACCTCCGAGGTGTACGGCATGAGTAGCGACGCCGAATTCGACCCGGAGAGCTCGCCGCTGATCTACGGCCCGATCAACAAGCCGCGGTGGATCTACGCCTGCTCCAAGCAGTTGATGGACCGGGTCATCGCCGCCTACGGCCAGCAGGAGGGGCTGAACTACACCCTGTTTCGTCCATTCAACTGGATCGGCGCCGGGCTGGACAATATCTTTTCCGCCAAGGAAGGCAGCTCGCGTGTCGTCACCCAGTTCCTGGGCCATATCGTGCGCGGCGAAACCATCAGCCTGGTCGATGGCGGCCACCAGAAACGCGCCTTTACCGACATCGACGACGGCATCGACGCGCTGATGAAAATCATCGAAAACAGGAACGGCGTGGCCAGCGGCCAGATTTACAACATCGGCAATCCGGCCAACAACCATTCGGTGCGCGAACTCGCCGACATGATGCTGCGACTCGCCGACGACATGCCCGAATACGCCGAACCGGCCAAGAACGTGAAGCTGGTGGAAACCAGCTCGGGCGCGTATTACGGTACGGGGTACCAGGACGTGCAAAACCGCGTGCCCAAGATCGCCAACACCATGCGTGACCTCGACTGGGCGCCCAAGACCGACATGCAGACCGCGCTGCGCAAGATTTTCGACGCCTACCGCGGCCAGATCGCCCAGGCGCGGGCGTTGATGGAAGAAGCGGGCAATTGAATCGACTCGGCAGCCCGCCTGCAGACCGCAGTACGCCGGTGCGATTGCCCTTACAATGCTCAGCGACGGGCCGCCCCGCATCGCGGCGCGGTGAACCTGGTCAGGTCGGGAACGAAGCAGCCACAGCCGTTTACCGAGAGTGCCGGGGGAACGGCTCGTCACCCCAACATCCTTGCCTGCCCGCTGCGTCTGATGCGCACTCGTTCATCGGCAACGCCCAATACATCGTCCCGGATTGCGTACCCATCCGGTACGATCGGCGCCATAACGGCAACTGTGTCAAAATTCCCATCAAATCTTTCCATCGAGGTGACCATGGCTAGCGAACTGATCAAACACACCAATGACGCCGATTTCGAGCAAGACGTGCTGAAGTCCAGCGTTCCCGTTCTCGTGGACTTCTGGGCCGAGTGGTGCGGACCCTGCCGCATGATCGCGCCTACCCTCGATGAGATGGCCAGCGAATACCAGGGCAAGCTCGCCATCATGAAAGTCAATGTGGACGAGAACCGCAGCATCCCCGCCAAGTTCGGCATTCGCGGCATCCCCACCCTGCTGCTGTTCAAGAACGGCGAGCTGGCCGGCAACAAGGTAGGTGCCGCCTCCAAATCCCAATTGACGGCTTTCGTCGACGCCCACCTATAATCCAACGCAATTCGTTGCGCGGTTCGGTTCTCTCATACTTCAGACCGCGCAACACTTGACTTGAGCCGCTACCCTGGCAGCTCAATCGCCGTGGCCACTCAGCCACGGCCCCATTCCCTCACGATTCTTTGCTGCTCGCGCGTGCCGCACTGACGCACGCACCATCCGACGATGGGCCCTTTGAAGCGTCCCATTTGCGGCGTCCCCTTTGCAGCGCCCCATTTGCAGCCTCCCCCTTCCCGAGTTTTCACCATGCATCTTTCCGAACTCAAAGCGACGCACGTCTCCAAGCTGCTTGAAATGGCGCAGTCGCTCGAGATTGAAAACGCCAGCCGCCTGCGCAAACAGGAGCTGATGTTCGCCATCCTCAAGCGCGTGGCCCGCAACGGCGAGCAGGTCTTCGGCGATGGCTGTCTGGAGGTCCTGCCCGACGGCTTCGGCTTTTTGCGCGCGCCCGAGTCGAGCTATATGGCCTCGCCCGACGACATCTACATCTCGCCCAGCCAGATCCGCCGCTTCAACCTGCACACCGGCGATTCCATCGAGGGCGAGGTGCGCGTGCCCAAGGACGGCGAGCGCTATTTCGCCCTGGTGAAGGTCGATCGCGTCAACGGCGTCACGCCCGAGGAAAACAAGAACAAGATCATGTTCGAGAACCTCACGCCGCTGTTCCCCACCGAACACATGCGGTTGGAACGCGACATCAAGGGCGAGGAAAACATCATCGGCCGCGTGATCGACATCATCGCGCCCATCGGCAAGGGACAGCGCGGCCTGCTCGTCGCCCCGCCCAAGAGCGGCAAGACGGTGATGCTGCAGTCGATCGCTCACGCCATCACCGCCAACCATCCCGAAGTCGTGCTCATCGTGCTGCTGATCGACGAGCGCCCGGAAGAAGTGACCGAAATGCAGCGCTCGGTGCGCGGCGAGGTGGTCAGCTCCACCTTCGACGAGCCGGCTGTGCGGCATGTGCAGGTGGCCGAAATGGTGATCGAAAAGGCCAAACGCCTGGTCGAGCTGAAAAAGGACGTGGTCATCCTGCTCGATTCCATCACCCGGCTGGCGCGCGCCTACAACACCGTGGTGCCGACCTCGGGCAAGATCCTCACCGGCGGCGTCGACGCCAATGCGCTGCAACGGCCCAAGCGCTTTTTCGGCGCCGCACGCAATATCGAAGAGGGCGGATCGCTCACCATCATCGGCACTGCGCTGGTCGATACCGGCAGCCGCATGGACGAGGTGATCTACGAAGAATTCAAGGGCACCGGCAATATGGAAATCCACCTGGATCGCCGCCTGTCGGAAAAGCGCGTGTATCCGGCCATCCTCATCAACCGCTCGGGTACGCGCCGCGAGGAACTGCTGCTCAAGCCGGAAATCCTGCAAAAGGCCTGGATTCTGCGCAAGCTGCTCTATCCCATGGACGAAATCCAGGCCATGGAATTCCTGCTCGACAAGATGAAGCAGACCAAGAACAACGCCGAATTCTTCGATCTGATGCGTCGCGGCGGTTGATCCTGCGGAAATCTGCAATAATTGCCCGTTTTGCCAAGTACCGGCCCTGGACAGCGCCCACAGGGTTGGCGGCTAGCGTTTGATCGTCACGATCGTTACCAAGGAACCCCCATGAAATCAGGAATCCACCCCGAATACCGTGAAGTCTGCTTCCTCGACCTGTCCACGGGTTCGAAGATCCTCATCTCTTCCACAGCGCAGACCCGCGAAACCATCAAGCTCGACGATGGCCGTGAAGTGCCCCTGTACAAGGTCGAAACCAGCGCGGAGTCGCACCCCTTCTACACCGGCCAGCAAAAGAGCGTGGATACCCTGGGCGGCCGCGTCGAGAAGTTCCGCCAGAAATTCGCCAAGGCGACGGGCAAGGCTTAAGGCGCTCAGCGAGTTCTTCGCTTTTTTCCGCTTTTCCTCGCTTTTCCTTCTCGCGTTTTTCGTGCGACGGGGTTTTTCCCAACCCCGCATCCCTCAACGGGCAGCCTGGCTGCCCGTTGTCGTTTCCCGCTGATCCATCTCCCTCATTCGCCATCGCCTCGCCATGAGCTCGCCGTTCTCCGACGGACAGACCCGCAGACCGCCGGCGCGCCCGGCGCTGCAGCCGGGCGCCGTAGGCAAGCTGCCGCGGCCACTGCTTCTGCTCCTGTGCGCGGCCTACCTGCTTCCCGGATTCATCGGGCGCGACCCCTGGCGCACTGATGGACTGAGTTTTGCGGTGATGTGGCAGATGGCGCAGGGTCTCACGTCCTGGTTTCATCCCACCTTGTACGGGCAGACGATCACGGGCGGCTGGCTGGCGCACTGGCTGGGGGCGGGATCGATACGGGCCTTCGGCGACTGGCTCGGGCCGGTGCTGGCATCGCGTCTTCCCTTCATGTTGGCGCTGGCCGCCAGCATGGGGCTGACGTGGTACGCCGCCTTCCACTTCGCCCGCCACGACGACGCCCAACCGGTGCGGCCCGCGTTTGGTCCGCCCATCTCCCCGACAGACTATGCCCGCGCCATCGCCGATGGCGTGCTGCTGACCTTGCTGGCCACGCTGGGCCTGCTCGGGCGCGGCCACGAGGCTTCGACGCAGGTCGTACAACTCGCCGCGGTGAGCGGCGTCTTGCTGGGGGTGTCGCTGCTGCCACGCAAACCCTGGAAATCGGCGAGCCTGATCGCCGCGGGTTTACTCAGCCTGGCGCTGACGGCAGCGGGCTGGTTTGCCCTGCTGCTGAGCTTCACTCTCGGCCTCGTGCTCCGGGACAGCTTGCGCCGGGGCAAAGGGAGGCCTATCAATGGAGCGCTCCTGCTGACGCTGGCCATCGGCGTGCTTTCGGGGCTGTGGGCCGAAGGACAAATGGGGTGGTCGCTGCAGGGCGGGTGGCCCGATCTGGACACGCTGGGCAATTTCTTTCGCATCGGTCTGTGGTTCACCTGGCCGGCCTGGCCGCTGGCCGCCTGGGGCTTGTGGCGCTGGCGGGAATCGCTGCAGGCCTGGCATCTGCGGCCCGCGTGGGCGATTGCTGCCCTGGCCTTGCTGAGTGCACTGGCGCAGGGCAACAACGACAAGGTTTTTCTGCTGGCCCTGCCCCCCCTGGCCATTCTGGCGGGATTCGCGCTGCCGGTCTTGCGCCGCGCGGGTCTGGCGGCGATCGACTGGTTCGCCGTGCTGTTCTACAGCCTGCTGGCCCTGCTGGTCTGGGTCATGTGGCTGGCCCTGTTCATCGGCTGGCCGCCCAAGCCTGCGGCCAATATTGCGCGACTGGCGCCGGGCTTTCAATTCACCCTCGATCCCGTCGCCCTGACGCTCTCGCTGCTGGCCACGCTGGCCTGGGGTGCGGTGGTGCTCTGGCGCACCGGCCGTCATCGCCACCCCTTGTGGAAGGGCATGGTGTTGTCAGCCAGCGGCGTCACCCTGGCCTGGGTGCTGGTGGGCAGCTTGTGGATGCCGGTGCTGAACTACGCGAGCACTTACCGCAACGTGGGGCGCGAGGTCGCGCATGCGGTGCACAGCGCCAGCGCGCTGTCGATGCAGGTCGGCACGCCCTGCCTGCAGCCCGAAGGAATCGATCTGACCACGCAGGCGCTGATCGGCTACTGGAGCCGGCTCGATTTCTCGGCCTCGCGCACGGCGCCATGCCCCTACGCGCTGGGCGCACGTGCACCGCAGCCTGCGTCGCAGTGGCGTCTGATCTGGCGTGGCGGCCGCCCCGGGGATCGCGGCGGCATGCTCTCTCTGTATCAACGTCTCGCGCCCTGAGCGCCCCATGCCCCCTCTGCGCCATCTGTTGCGTCTGGCGGCGAGTGTGCTCATCGGCCAGCTTGCCGTCATCGGCTTCGGCGTGGCCGATACCGTGATGCTGGGGCACTTTGCCTCCACGGCCAGCCTGGCCGCTCTGTCCATCGGGCAGGCGATTTACATCACGATGTTCGTCTCGCTATCCGGCGTGACGCAATCGCTCTTACCCACCTTGGGCCGCGGCTTCGGCGCGGGCCAGCCCGACGCCGTGGGGACCGGTTTTCGTCAGGGGCTGTGGCTCGCGGCGGGGCTTTGCCTCCTGGTCATCGGCATCCTGCTCTGGCCGCAACCGCTGCTGGCCTTGACCGGCCAGGCGCGCGATGCCACGGTCGATCGCTATCTGGCGATTCTCGCCCTGGGCCTGCCGGCAGCGCTTGCCTTTCGGGTGCACGCGGCGCTCAGCCAGGCCATCTCGCGCCCCTTGCTGACCGCCACTCTGCAGATCGCGGGACTGGGCCTCAAGCTGTTGCTCAATGCCGTGTTTCTGCTGCCTGAGAAATTCGGACTGCATGGCATGACGCCGCTGGGGGCGCAGGGCTGCGCTGCCGCCACTGTGCTCACGCAATATGCGCTGCTCGCCGTGGCGCTGCTGCAGCACCGTTACAGCCCTGCGCTGCGGCCCTACGCCGCGCTTTCGCGCTGGGACTGGCCGGACTGGAAGGCGCAGGCCCATTTGCTGCGTCTGGGCGCACCGATCGGTCTGAGCCTGCTGGTCGAGGTATCGGCTTTCACCTTCATGGCCTTGTTCATCGCCCGGCTGGGCAACACCGTGCTCGCCGCCCACCAGATCACCGCCAGCCTGGCCACGGTGCTCTACATGCTGCCGCTGTCGATCTCCATCGCCACCGGCTCGGTGGTCGCGCAGCAACTGGGCGCCGGCCACACCCGAGCCGCCCGGCACACGGCCTGGAGCGGCGTCGGCGTTGCCGCGCTGCTCTCCATCGTCATCGGCCTGATCGTCTGGCTGCAGCGCGGGACGATCATCGGCTGGTACACGGCCGACCCGAAGGTGCAGGCCGTGGCCGATCACCTGTTCCTGTTCATCGCGCTCTATCAGGTGTTCGACGCCGTGCAATCCACCAGCGCCTTCATCCTGCGCTCCTACCATATCGCCCTGCTGCCCAGCATTCTGTACGCGCTGTCGCTCTGGGGCGTGGGACTCGGCGGCGGTTATCTGCTGGGATTCAACACCCTGGGCATCACCCCGCGCGCGCTGCAGGGCGCAGCGGGATTCTGGATGGGCAACACGACGGGACTGGCCATCGCCGCAAGCTGCTTTGCCGTGCTGCTCTGGCGCGTGGCCCGCAGGGCTCCGGGGTAGTTTTTCGGCGCACAAAAAAACACCGCGAACTTCGCAGTTGCGCGGTGTGTTGGCCAGGCCGAAACGACCAAAGCCGGTTTCAGTCTTTGGTATGCAGACCCTTGGTCCAGGCTTCCATGGCTTCGTTGGCCGGGGCCATCGGCGCTTCCAGGAAGCTGACGACGAACTTGTCGCCCATGTCGGCAATGCCGATGGAACGGGGACGCACGGCCAGCACCATGGGGTTGGGCAGAGAAATGCCGAAGCAGAAAATCACCTCAGCAGCGGCCTTGATCTCCGGCGCAATGGTGCCGCCGATGTTCTGGGTGTGCTCCAAATGGTCGAACACGGCGATGAATTTCACCTTGGGGTTGGCCGCGATTTTTTCCTTGAAGTAGGCCACGACTTCATCGACCGTGGTGTAGCTGGTTTCCGCCTTGGACACTTCGGCGACGTAAACGGGGTATTTTTCCTGCAGCAGGGTTTGTTTCATGGGGGCTCCGGGGTTGCGCGCCATTGTGGCGCGGTTGAGGTGAGTAAACGGTTGAGTAATTTACTCGGATAGATACGTCTGCATATCGGCATGGATCAAATTTCGCGGCGATGCGCGGATTCATGCCGACTGCAGCGCCTCCAGTCGTTCGCCCAGTTCGAGCCAGCGCTCTTCCAGTGCGCCGATGCGCTCGGCCACGGCATGATGCCGCCTGCCCAGATCCACTCGCTCGGTGCCTGGCGTGTCGGGACGCGCCAGCGCCGCCTCGATGGCGCTGCGCTCGGCTTCGAGTTGATGCAGCTCATGTTCGACGCGCGTGAATTCGGCCTTGACCGGCTTGAGTTGCTGTTCGCGCTGCTGCCGCTGCTCGGCCTGCTGGCGGCGGGCTTGCTTGCGATCGACGACTGCGGGCAAGGGTTCTTCAACCGCTCTGGATGGCTGCGGCTTGTCTTGCGGCGCGCTCTGCCGCTGCGCGGTGCGTGAAAGGGCCCACTGCTGATAGTCGTCGAGGCTGCCGTCGAAATCTTGCACCTGGCCGTCGGCCACCAGCCAGAAGGCGTCGCAGGTGGCGCGCAGCAGGGCGCGGTCGTGCGACACCAGCAGCACCGTGCCGGCGAAATCCTGCAGCGCCACGGCGAGCGCCTCGCGGGTGGGCAGGTCGAGGTGGTTGGTCGGCTCGTCGAGCAGCAACAGATTGGGCTTGCGCCAGATCACCAGCGCCAGCGCCAGCCGCGCCTTCTCGCCACCGGAAAAGCTGCCGCAGGCGCGGGTCATCATGTCACCGTCGAACTGGTAGCGGCCCAACCAGTTGCGCCAGTCCTGCTCCGTCGTGCCGGGGGCGATGTCGCGCGCCAGACGCTGCATGTGCTGCAGCGGCGTTTCGTCCAGGCGCAGCACGTCCACTTCCTGCTGCGCGAAGTAGCCGATCACCAGCCCCTTGCCTTCCCGGCGATGCCCCGCCCGCAAGGGCAGCACCCCGGCCAGCGTTTTCACCAGCGTGGACTTGCCCTGCCCGTTCGCGCCGAGTATGCCGATGCGCTGGCCGCCGGTGATCTCGCGCGCCACCGAGCGCAATACCGGCGGATCGCCGTAGCCGCAATCGGCCTCGCTCAGAGTGAGCAACTGCTGCGGCAGGCTCAGCGGCTGCAGCAGCTCGATGCGCAACCCCCCGCTCAGATAGACCGGCGCCAGCCGCTCCATGCGCTCCAGCGCCTTCATGCGGCTCTGCGCCTGACGCGCCTTGGTCGCCTTGGCGCGGAAGCGCTCGACGAAGCGCGTCAGCCGCGCGATGTCCTGCTGCTGGCGGGCAAACGCCGCCTGCTGCTGCAGGAGTTTCTCGGCGCGCTGCTCTTCGAACAGGCTGTAATTGCCGCCGTAGCGGGTGAGCTTGCCGCCGTCGAGATGCACGGTGACGCGGCACACCGCGTCGAGAAATTCGCGGTCGTGGGAGATGACCAGCAGCAGGCCGGGATAGCGTGCAAGCCATTGCTCCAGCCAGACCAGGGCGTCGAGGTCGAGGTGATTGGTCGGCTCGTCTAGCAGCAGACAGTCGCTGGGCGCAAACAGCGCCTGCGCCAGCGCCAGCCGCATGCGCCAGCCGCCGGAGAACTGACTCACCGGCTTGTGCAGCTCGGCCATGCTGAAACCCAGGCCGAGCAGCAAGGCTTCGGCGCGGGCGCGGGCGGTGTAGCCGCCCGCCAGCTCGAAGGCATGCTGCGCTTCGGCCAGGGCATGTCCTGCGGCCTCGTCGTGTTCTGGCGCCTGCATGGCGGCCTGCAGCGCCTGCTGCGCGACTTGCAGCGCCCCATCGCCTTGCAGCACGAAATCGGTCGCGGTGCCGTCGGAATCGGGCACGTCTTGCGCCACGGTGGCCAGACGCCAATTCGCCGGCTTTTCCAGCTTGCCCGCGTCTTCGTGCAGACCGCCGAGCAAGAGGGCGAACAAGGACGATTTCCCGGCCCCGTTCACGCCGACCAGACCAACCTTGTCGCCGGGGTGCAGGGTCAGGCTGGCCCGGTCGAGCACCACCTGGATGCCGCGGCGCAAGACGATGTCGGTCAGCCGAATCATGCGACGAAGGCTTTGCGCAAATCGTTCGCCAGCAGCACGCAGACGGCTTCGGCATGCAGTTCGGTCTCCAGCCAGATCGCGGGCAGCGACGGGAACGCCGACTCGAAGGCCGCACGCTCGTTGCCGACCTCCAGCACCACGACGCCGTGCGCTGAAAGGTGCGCAGGCGCATCGTGCAGAAAGCGCCGCACCAGTTCCATGCCGTCCGCCCCGCCCGCCAGCGCCATCTCCGGCTCGTGGCGGTATTCCTCGGGCAGGGTCTGCATGCTGGCCGTGGGCACATAGGGTGGGTTGCACAGGATCAGGTCGTAGGTGTGCGCGGCGTCGGCAGCGAGCGCATCCCAGAGATCGGAGGCAATCAGGCGCAGGCGTTGTTCAAGCGCGTAGTTCTCGCGGTTGATCGCGGCGACAGCCAGCGCGCCTGCAGAGAGATCGACGGCGTCCACCTGCGCATCCTCCCAGGTCAGCGCGGCCAGGATGGCCAGACAACCCGAGCCGGTGCACATGTCGAGCACGCGGCACGGCGGCTCGGTCAGCCAGGGATCGAGCGCGCCTTCTGCGAGCAGCTCGGCGATGAACGAACGCGGCACGATGACGCGCGGGTCCACCACAAAGCGCAGCCCCGCAAGCCACGCCTCGCCGAGCAAATAAGCCAAGGGCTGCCGGGTGGCGATGCGTTGCGCGGTCACTTCCTCGATCTGCTGCGCCTGCTGCACGGTCAAGGGATGATCGGCGTGCGCTTCCCAATGCTCTGCTTCGGTCGCGGGCAAACCTGCGACGTGCAACACCAGCCAGGCAGCCTCGTCTTCGGCGCTGGCGCAACCGTGTCCGTAGTCGAGATCGGCGGCACGCCAAGCCCGAACCGCCTTGCCCCAGGCAGCACCCAATGTGGGGGGAACCGAAATCGCCCCCGACTCCTCCTGCGGCGTCATGCCACCAAGGCCTCGAGGGTGCGGCGGTAGATGTTCTTGAGCGGTTCGATCGCGTCCACCTCGACCCATTCGTCGATTTGGTGGATGCTGGCGTTCACCGGTCCGAATTCGACGACCTGCGGGCAGATCCGGGCGATGAAACGGCCATCGGACGTGCCCCCGCTGGTGGACAGCTCGGCCTGCAGACCCGTCTCGGCGCGGATGGCCGCCTGCAGCGCTTCGGATAGCGCGCCGGGCGCGGTGAGGAAAGGCTCGCCGCCCAGGGTCCAGTCGAGGGTGTAGTCGAGCGCATGGCGGTCGAGCACGGCATGCACCTGCTTTTTGAGCTGATCGGGCGTGGACTCGGTGGAAAAGCGGAAGTTGAAATCCACCACCAGTTCGCCCGGAATGACATTGGTCGCCCCGGTGCCGGCGTGGATGTTGGACATCTGCCAGGAGGTCGGCGGAAAAAAGGCGTTGCCCTCATCCCAGCGGATCGCCGCCAGCTCGGCCAAGGCGGGCGCGGCGAGGTGAATGGGGTTTTTCGCCAGATGCGGATAGGCGATATGCCCCTGCACACCGCGCACCGTGAGCCGACCGGAGAACGAACCACGCCGCCCATTCTTGATCGTATCGCCCAGCTTCGCAGTCGACGTGGGCTCGCCCACGATGCACCAGTCCAGGCGCTGGCCGCGCGCCGCCAGCAGCTCGCACACCCTGACCGTGCCGTCGCGCGCCGGGCCTTCCTCGTCGCTGGTGAGCAGGAAGGCGATGGCCTGCCGTGGCTTTGGATGCCGTGCCAGAAACTCCTCCACCGCGACCACCATGGCCGCCAGCGAGGTTTTCATATCGGCGGCACCGCGGCCATACAGCCTGCCGTCGCGCACCGTCGGGGTGAACGGCGGGCTCTGCCATTGATCCAGCGGTCCGGTGGGCACGACGTCGGTGTGGCCGGCAAACACGAGCACCGCGGCATCGGGCTGCGAACCGGGACGCAGCGCCCAGAGATTGGTCACGCGGAATTCGGCCGGGCCGCTTTCCACCGTTTCGCAGACAAAGCCCAGCGCCTCCAGGCGCTCGCGCAGCACTTGCTGGCAGCCCCCGTCGTGCGGGGTGACGGAGGGGCGGGAAATCAGGTCGTGGACCAGGGTGAGTGTGGGAGACATGCGGCAAATGGGCAGCGCCCGGCCTGGCCTTCAGCGCGGCGAGTCCAGGTCGAGGGTGATTTCAGTGAAGGAGGGCGTATCGTCTTCGATCGCCTCGGCGGGCGCGGCCTGCCTGCGCAGGGTGGCGTCGTTTTCCAGACGCCAGAGCAGATTGGTCGGCGAATCGGCGTAGACCAGCGCTTCCTCACGACTGACCACGCCGTCCATCACCATGGTGGCCAGCGCCTGCTCGAAGGTCTGCGAGCCTTCGGCCATCGACTTTTCCATCGCCTCTTTCACGCCGGAGAAATCGCCCTTTTCGATCAACTCGCGCACGAGCTGGGTGTTGAGCATGATTTCCACTGCGGGCGTCAGCCCGCCTGCGCTGGCGCGCAGCAGCCGCTGCGAGACGATCCCCCGAAGGCCGGAGGCCATGTCGTTGAACAGCGCGGCGCGTTGGTCCATGGGATAGAAGCCGACGATGCGGTTGAGCGCCTGATAGCTGTTGTTGGCGTGCAGCGTCGTCAGACAGAGATGACCCGACAGGGCGTATTGCAGCGCCGCGCTCATCGTTGCCTGATCGCGGATCTCGCCGATCATGATGCAGTCGGGCGCCTGGCGCAGCGCGTTTTTCAGGCCGATCGCCAGCGACTCGGTATCGATGCCCACCTCGCGCTGGTTGACGATCGACTTGCGATTGGTGAACAGGTATTCGATGGGTTCTTCCAGCGTGAGAATGTGGCCGGTCTTGTTGGCATTGCGATAGTCGATCATCGCCGCCAGCGTGGTGCTCTTGCCCGCGCCGGTGGCGCCCACCATGAGCAGCAGGCCGTGCTTTTCCATCACCAGATCGGCCAGCACGCCCGGCAGGTTCAGCGATTCCAGCGGCGGGATGTCCTGCGGAATGAAGCGCACCACCATCGCCACACTGCCGCGCTGGCGAAACGCGCTGATGCGAAAACTGCCCAGACCCTGTCGCGGCAGGCCCATATTGAGCTCGCCGGTTCGCGTGACTTCGGCCGCCCGTTCGTGCCCCACGGCTTCGATCAATAGACGGTAGGGCTCGTCGGGGGTGAGCACCTGCCGGTTCACCGCCACCGCGTGGCCATTGATGCGGATGAGGATGGGGGCATGTGGACTGATATAGAGGTCCGAAGCCTTTTTTTCCGCCATCAGCTTGAACAAACGCTCCATTGCCGACATGACTCCCCCTTGGTGTTGGTGACCGTGATCTTGATGCGGTGCGACGGCTTTCAGTCCCGCAGCAGTTCGTTGATGCTGGTCTTGGAGCGCGTCTGCGCGTCCACCCGCTTGACGATCACCGCGCAGTACAGGCTGTATTTGCCGTCGCTGCTCGGCAGGCTGCCGCTGACCACTACCGAACCCTCGGGAATGCGGCCATAGCTCACCTCGCCGGTGGCGCGGTCGTAGATCTTGGTCGATTTTCCGATGTAGACCCCCATCGAAATGACGCAGTTGTCCTCGACGATCACGCCCTCCACCACCTCGGAGCGCGCGCCGATGAAGCAGTTGTCGCCGATGATGGTCGGATTGGCCTGGATCGGCTCCAGCACCCCGCCTATGCCGACGCCGCCGGAGAGATGCACGTTCCTGCCGATCTGCGCGCACGAGCCCACGGTCGCCCAGGTATCGACCATCGTGCCCTCGTCCACATAGGCGCCGATGTTCACATAAGACGGCATCAGCACCACATTGGGCGCGATGTAACACCCATGCCTGGCCACTGCCGGCGGCACCACCCGCACCCCGGTGGCGCGCATCTGGGCTTCGTCGAGGTTGTGAAACTTGGTCTGCACCTTGTCGAAGAAGTGCAGATCGCCCGCCTGCATGGCCACGTTGTCATGCAGGCGGAAACTCAGCAGCACCGCCTTTTTCAGCCATTGATGCGTCACCCACTCGCCGCCCACCCGCTCGGCCACGCGCAGCTTGCCGATGTTGATCTGGTCGATCACATGGCCCACGGCCTCGCGCAATTCGGCCGGCGCGCTGGCCGGGCTGTATTCGGTGCGGTTTTCCCAGGCCTGGTCGATGAGGGTCTGCAGTTGTTGCGTCATGGTGAGGGTCTTGGTGAGTGGATCGGTTCGGAACAATACGCGGCAATGCGGCGGGCGGCTTCGACGCATTCGTCCAGCGGCGCGACCAGGGCCATGCGAATGCGTCCGCGCCCCGGATTGACGCCTCCCTGCTCGCGCGCCAGATAGCTGCCGGGCAAAACGGTGACATTGTATTTTTCGAGCAGACCGCGGGAGAACTGTGCATCGTCTCCCGGCGTGGCCGCCCAGAGGTAGAACCCGGCATCGGGCAATTGCACGTCCATGACCGGCTGCAGCAGGGGCAGCACCGCGGCGAATTTCTCGCGGTACAGCGTGCGGTTGTGCTCGACATGCGCCTCGTCGTTCCAGGCAGCGACGCTCGCGGCCTGCACCGCCGGCCCCATCGCGCTGCCGTGATAAGTGCGATAGCGGGTGAAGGCGGCGATCAGCTCGGCATCGCCGGCGACAAAGCCCGAGCGCAGGCCCGGCACATTCGAACGCTTGGACAGCGAGGTGAAGAACAGCAGCTTGCGAAAATCCGTCCGCCCCAGTTGCCAGGCCGCTTCCAGCCCACCCAGAGGCGGCCCCGCGCCGAACCAGATTTCCGAATAGCACTCGTCGCTGGCGATGACAAAGCCGTGGCGGTCGGAGAGTTCGAACAACAGCTTCCACTCCGCAAGCGGCATCACCGCGCCGGTCGGGTTTCCCGGCGAGCAAACGTACACGAGCTGGGTGCGCTGCCACACGGCCTCGGGCACGGCCGCCCAATCGACGGCGAAATGGCGCTGCGGGTCCACGGCGGCGAAATACGGCTGCGCCCCCGCAAGCAGCGTCGCGCCCTCGTAGATTTGATAGAACGGATTGGGGCAGACCACCGTGGCCCCGGCCCGGCTCGCATCCACCACGGTCTGCGCGATGGCGAACAGCGCCTCGCGCGACCCGTTGACCGGCAGCACCTGGCTCTGCGGGTTCAGGCTCACGCCGTAGCGGCGCCCCGCCCATTGCGCGCAAGCCTCGCGCAGTTCCACCGTGCCGACCGTGGCGGGATAGACCGCCAGTCCGTCGAGATGCTGTGCGAGCGCGTCCCGAATGAACCGTGGTGTGGGATGTCTGGGCTCACCGATCCCCAGGCTGATCGCCGACCACCGCACGGGCGGAGTCACGCCCTGGTGCAATAGGCGCAGTTTTTCAAAGGGATAGGGCTGAAGCAGATCGAGGCGGGGGTTCACGGCAGGCGCAGGGACGGGTGGGGCGTGGCGGCAAAGAGCGCTCCATTCTATGGAGCCCGGCGCAGGCGCGAACCCAGCGGTGTCACGCAAATTTTCAGCCCGGCCAGCGGATTCGCTGTCATCACAGCACCTGGAATGGCGTTACCAAGCCAAAGGCCCTGTTTTCGACCGAAACCTGCCCGCCAGAAACGGCCCACTATGCTATGGATCATGTTTACGCCCTCCCTGCTGTATCCGTGAGTGACGCTGCGCCGCCCACGTCGAGTGCACTGAACCGGTTTTGCGCCGAGGTGCGGGTGCGTGCCACGCGCGTGGCGCTGATCGAATTGCGCGACGCCGCCCTGGCCGCCGACGTGGTGCAGGATAGCCTGCTCAAGCTGGTGAGCCACTACCAGGAACGTCCGTCGGAAGAATGGGCGCCCTTGTTTTACAGCATCCTGCGCAACCGCATCACCGATATGCACCGCAGGCGCAAGGTGGAGAGGATTTTCGATTTTTTCTTCTCCGGCGAGGAAGACGACGATCAGCCGCCAAGCTGGGAATCCGTGGCCGATACCGCCCTGGGGCCCGAAGCCGAGGTCGCCAACGGCCAGCTTGCCGGACGCATCGCCGATGCGATTTCCGCCCTCAGCCCGCGGCAGCGCGAGGCGTTTTTACTCCGCGAAATGGAGGGTCTGTCGATCGTCGATACCGCCATGGCGATGAAAGTCAGCGAGGGCAGCGTCAAAACGCATCACATGCGCGCGCTGACCCGCTTGAGAGAATTGCTTGAATCCGACCATCCCGCTAAAGTTTGAACAGCCTGTATCAGGTGACATCATGACCACCCAGAACCACCTCACCCCAGCTCAGATCGACCACTATCGCAGTGGTCTGGCGACGGCTGAACAGGCCGCGCAAATCGAAGCTCATCTGAAAAATTGCCCGCAGTGCCAGCAAGAGCTGCAGTTCGGCCAGCGCCTGAGCCACCTTCTCGCACCCTTGCCTCAGCTTGCCGCACGCATGCCGCACCGCCATCCGCGCACCGTGCGCTGGCCGCGCGTATTTGCCGCGGGCATGGCAACCGCTTCGCTGGCCCTGGCCGTGTTCATCAGCGTGCCGCATCTCATGCCCCGCAACGAAGCCTATCCGGGTGGACTCAGTCCCCAGATCGCCGACGCGGTACAGAACATCGAGTTCTATCAGTGGCTGTCCAACCACCCGCAAATGCTCCAGCAGGGGCTCCAGAATGGCAACCCGGCCTGATCGCTCGCACCTCGATCGCTTGCACCATCCAGGCGCTACTGTTCGCGCCATACTGGCCATTGCGGTTGCGGCAGTTTTCAGCGCGCTGGCGATGTCGTCCGCGGCCATGGCCGATCCACGCGGCGGTCAGGGGGCTTATCAGCGCTGGGAGCAAATGCCGCCACAGCAGCGCGAGCGCATCCTGCAGGAACAACAGCGCTTCAAGCGCCTGCCGCCCGGCGAGCAGGAACGCCTGCGGCGCGAATATGACCAACAACGCGAGCAACGACGCAGGCCATAAGCCCGGCGGTGGACAATCAATCCCCGCAGGCATCACCGCCCGGCATGCGGGAAAAAGAGAAATACCTCTCCCCCGTCGCGCAGCGCATGCGTGCGCACCCCATGCGGCAGGGTCAGCTTGGTGCGGACATGACCGAAAGGCAGCCCGGTGAGCACGGGAACGCCATGCGGTTTCAGTTGGGAGCGCAGCCAGTTCACGGCGGCGTCCAGGTCATAGCCCGCATCGTGTGCGCTCAACCGATAAGCCGTGAAATGGCCGAGCAGCACGGCCTTCTGTCGCGGCAACACCCCCGCGTGGAGCAACTGGCTGAACATGCGCTCGATGCTGTAGGGATGCTCGTTCACATCCTCGAGAAACAGCACGCCCCCCACGCTCGGCAAATAGGGTGTGCCCACCAGGCTGGCGACCAGGGCGAGGTTGCCGCCCCAGAGTATGCCCTCGACTTCGAATCCGCGCGGCGCGTCGTCGCAGGCAAAACCGACCGCTTCGAGCGTGCCGTCCGCGGCGTCGATGAAACTGTCGCGCATGATGTCGTCCGGGTTCTTCTCGCCAAAATCGTAGGAGGCCATCGGCCCGCTGAACGTCACCGCCCCGTTCCTGGCAAGCAGAGCCAGTTGCAGTGCCGTGAAGTCGCTGTGCCCGACCCACATCTGTTTGCGCGTCTCGATGGCACCTGCCAGCAGGTCGTAATCGATCACCGGCAGCAGACGGCTCAGGCCATAGCCGCCGCGCGTCATCATCACCACGTCGGCCTTGCTGCGCGCGGCGTCGTGCAGGGCGCGCAGGCGCTGCGCATCGCTCCCGGCGAAGCGCTGCTGCCGCGCGAGCACCTGCGTCCCGGCCTGGACGCGAAACCCCAGCGCCCGCAGATGCGCCTTGGCCGTTTCGATGCGTTGCTCATCCTGCACCGCACCTGCGGGAGACACGAGGCGCAGCAGGCCGCGCTTGACTTGTTGTTCTGCTAAAGACTTGGTTGTTGGCATGGGCATCAGACCAAAGGCGGCTCGATATCGAGCTCGGTGACTTCGATGCCGCACAGGCAGGCATCATGCACCGCACTCTGCTGCGCCTTCTGCGCCTGGCGGCGTTCGCGGAAAAATTCCTGGAGCAAGGCGCTGCACGCCGCCTGCTCCACCCCCGCCGTGATGCTGCAGTGAGGGTTCAGGCGCGGGTCGGCGAACAGATCGACCACACTGCCCGCGGCGCCGGTCTTGGGATCGCGCGCACCAAACACCACACGCGCAAACCGCGCATGCAGCAGCGCCATCGCGCACATGGCGCAGGGCTCCAGCGTGACATAAAGGGTGCAGCCGGGAAGGCGGTAGTTGCCCAGCAAATGCGCGGCCTGCCTCAGAGCGACGATCTCGGCATGCGCCGTCGGATCGTTGTCGCCGATGGGTCGGTTGTAGCCGGTGGCAATCACCTTGCCGTCCTTCACGATGACGGCGCCCACCGGCACCTCGCCGAGCAGCCAGGCGTTCTGCGCCTGATCGAGCGCCAGGCGCATGAAGGCGCAGTCGGCCTGCGGATCGTGAACGGTGTCGCTGGGCATCGTGTCAGAGGGTATGAACAAATCCGCCATGCCCTCTCACTCGGGCGCGCTGGCCGGACTGGCTTTCAAGGCCTTGTCGAGCGATTGCCTGAACTGCTTGAGCGCGGCCGACGCCGACTGTCCTTCATCGCCTTGCCGACCCGCCCCGGCCGATGGCGCAGGCGCGCCGACCTGCGTCATGAACTGCGTGCGCACCAGCCAAACGACGATGAGCAAGGTCAACAGCAGACCGATCAAGCCGAACAGCATGCGCATATCGTTCTCCCTTCATTTCAGGATTCCCGCCCTTTGTCCGCTTTTAGTAGAACATTTTCCAGCGCAGCGACGGTATTGGCAAGCTGTCTGAGCACTTCCGGCGGCGGCAGCGGCAGCTTGAGACTGCGCCTGCCACTGGCCGGGTCCCGCTCGATCCACGGATGCGTCGCAGCGGCTGGATCAGCAGCCGACTGCAGCGCGGCAACCAGGCTCGCGCCCGCCTGCACCAAGGCCCGCCAGGCATCGGCACCACCGGGCTGCGGCACTTGCGGTTCGGTCGCGCCGGCGATGTCGTGACCCTGTGTCTGAACATTCTGCACGGGCGAAGATTCCGCCAGCGGCATCGCACCGGCCAGCTCCTCGGTCGGTGTCATGGCCGCGCTCTCGCCGGCGTGGCCGGTCACGTTCTCGACTTCCTTCATGAAGCGGTTCAGGCGCGAGCCGCCGAGCGATATCTCCCCCAAGCCGCCGTCGAGGATTCCCGCAGACAGCGATCGCTTGAAAGCCAGCACCGAGAGCATGCCTTCCTCGATCGTGCCTTTGGCGACGAAATTGACGATCTGCACCGGCCGCTTCTGGCCCATGCGGTGGATGCGGGCGATGCGCTGTTCGAGCAGCGCCGGGTTCCACGGCAGGTCCATGTTCACCAGGGTCGAGGCGTGCTGCAGATTCAGGCCGGTGGCCCCGGCATCGGTGGACAGAAACACCCGGCAATCGGGGTCGTCGCGGAAACGCTCCAGCAGCACCGGACGTTTCTCCGAGGCCACGCCACCGTGAAAGCTGACGTAGCCGATGCCGCGCGCCTCCAGCCGGCGAATCACGATGTCGTGGGTGCGCGTCCACTGGCTGAACACCACGGCCTTGGCGTCTGGCTGCTCGAACAGTTCGTCGAGCAAGGCTGCCAGCTCATCCGCCTTGACGCCGTGGTCGCTCTGTTGATCGAGCAGATAGGTGCTGTTGCACGCCATGCGCATGTTCTGCAGGGCACAGGTCAGGCGCCGCTGGTCCTGGTCGGAAAGGAATTTCATCCTCCTCCAGCGCTGGACGATCCGGGCCACGGTGTCGGCGTTTTCCTTGTGATAGGCCATCTGCGGCTCGGTCATCGGCACCAGCAGGTTCTGGTCGGTGCGCGCGGGCAACTGCGCCAGAACTTGCGCTTTGCGGCGGCGGAGCATGATCGGCGCCAGCGTCTGACCGATGCGCTCCAGCCCGGTGTAGCCGGTGACGCGCCCGCCCTCGTCCTTCACCTGATGCTCGTGCAGCAGCTTCCAGGTCGGCCCCAGCCGGTGCTGGTCGACGAACTGGACGATGGAGATGAGCTCCTCCAGCTTGTTTTCCAGCGGCGTGCCGGTGAGCACCACGGCATAGGGGCTGTCGATGCGCTTCAGGGCGCGGGCGGCAAGAGTGTTCCAGTTCTTGACCCGCTGCGCCTCATCGACGATCACCAGTTCCGGCGCCCAGGCATCGATCAGGTCGAGGTCGGGCTGGAGCTTCTCGAAGTTGGTGATCTTGCAGAAATCATCGAGCCCGTAGTCTTTCTGCCGCTGCGCCCGTCCTCCGGAAATGATGCGCGACTCGCGCCCGCAAAAGCGGGCGATCTCGCTTTGCCACTGGTATTTGAGCGAGGTCGGGCAGATCACCAGCACCCTGGACACACCGAAATGCCGCGCGAGGATCTCGGCGGCAGCGATGGCCTGGATGGTCTTGCCCAGGCCCATTTCGTCACCGATCAGCGCCCTGCCCGCCCTGACGGCAAACAGTGCGCCTTCGGCTTGGTAGGGATAGAGCGGCGCCTTGAGCAGCTTTTTCAGCCGCGGATCGTCGATACCGTGGGGAAAGAGGGCGTCGAGCGTCGCCGCGCGCCTTTGGGCATCGCGTTGGCCGGCGACGAAATCGAGCGCATCGTCATAGGCGCGCAGTTCGTGGCCGCTCCTGGCAGCGAGCGCGATGAAGCGCTCCAATGCGCTGAACCGATCCTGCGGCAGCACCCAGCCACGCTCGGCGTCGAACAAGCGCCCGGCGGCCTTGACGACCGCGGGCGGACAGTCCGTACCGGCGCGGAAGTGGATGGTGCGTCGGCCGTCGTTGCGCAGGTACAGCTCGGAAAATGCCGGGCGATAGCCGCGCGCGAAGGCCGTCTTGGCGCCCCGCTTGCGCTCCATCTGGGCGAGAACGAATTCGATGTGTTTGCAGGTCCCCAGCTCGTTGGTCGCGTAATCCGGGCAGGTGCAGTAGTTGTCGCCCGGCAGTCTGCCGCGCAGCGCGACGCGGTAGGCGCTGTTCGACTCGGAATTGCTGACGCGAAACTCGGAAAAGAACGGTTCCGTGCCGATGTTTTCCAGCCCGAACGCCTGCTCCCGACCGAACTGGCGTCGCAGGGCGCGCTGCCATTCGATGGGAGACATGGCCGCAGGCGCATGCGTGCGCGATAGCCTGGGCTCCTTCGGCAGTTTGGCTTTCTTGGCGCCGCGTGGCTGGGTCGACTTCATTTTCATGCCTGCAATGGGTTTCCGGCCAGACCTCAAATCACTCCCACTCGATCGTCGCGGGCGGCTTGGAACTCACGTCGTAGGTCACGCGGTTGATGCCGCGCACCTCGTTGATGATCCGGCTGGACACCTTTTTGAGCAGGGCGTAGGGCAGCTCGGCCCAGTCGGCGGTCATGAAGTCGGAAGTCTGCACCGCGCGCAGCGCCACCACATAGTCGTAGGTACGGCCATCGCCCATCACGCCCACGCTCTTGACTGGCAGGAACACGGCGAAGGCCTGGCTGGTGAGGTCGTACCAGCTCTGGCCGCTGACGGGGTCGAGGGTGGAACGCAGCTCTTCGATGAAGATGGCGTCTGCCCGGCGCAGCAGGTCGGCGTATTCCTTCTTCACCTCGCCGAGGATGCGCACGCCCAGGCCCGGGCCGGGGAAGGGGTGGCGGTAGACCATGTCGCGCGGCAGGCCCAGCGCCACGCCCAGCTCGCGCACCTCGTCCTTGAACAGCTCGCGCAGCGGTTCCAGCAGCTTGAGGCCCAACTGCTCGGGCAGACCGCCCACGTTGTGGTGGCTCTTGATGGTCACGGCCTTCTTGCTGCCGGTCGAAGATTTGGCGCCGCCGGACTCGATCACGTCCGGGTAGATGGTGCCCTGCGCCAGAAAACTCGCCCCTTTGTGTCCAGCCCCGCCGGCCTTGAGTTTTTCTGCCTCGGCCTTGAACACATCGACGAACAGACCGCCGATGATCTTGCGCTTTTTCTCGGGATCGGCCACGCCCGCCAACTGCCCCAGGAACAGCTCGCCGGCGTCCACGCGGATCACCTTGGCGTGCAGTCTTCCGGCAAACATGTCCATGACCAGGTCGCCCTCGTTCAGCCGCAGCAGGCCGTGATCGACGAACACGCAGGTGAGCTGATCGCCGATGGCGCGGTGGATCAGCGCCGCCGCCACCGAGGAATCGACCCCGCCCGACAGACCCAGGATGACTTCCTCATCGCCCACCTGCTCGCGGATTTTCTGCACCGCCTCGGTGAGGTAGTCGCCCATGATCCAGTCGCCGCGGCAGCCGCAGATGTCGCGCACGAAGCGGGTGAGCATGGCCTTGCCCTGCACCGTGTGGGTGACTTCGGGGTGAAACTGCACGGCGTAGTAGCCACGCGCTTCGTCGGCCATGCCGGCGATGGCGCAGCTCGGTGTGGACGCCATGAGCTTGAATCCCGGCGGCATGTCGGTGACCTTGTCGCCGTGGCTCATCCACACCTTGAGCATGCCGTGACCTTCGGGCGTGCGGAAGTCCTCGATGCCGTCGAACAGCCGGGTATGGCCGCGGGCGCGCACTTCGGCGTAGCCGAACTCGCGACGATCGCTCCACTCCACCTTGCCGCCCAGTTGCGCCGCCATGGTCTGCATGCCGTAGCAGATGCCCAGCACCGGCACGCCCAGTTCCCACACCGCCTGCGGCGCGCGCAGCTCGTGGTCTTCGTAGGTGCTGCCGTGACTGCCCGAGAGGATGATGCCCTTGGGCGCGAACTCGCGCACGAAAGCGTCGCCCACGTCGCAGGGGTGAATCTCGCAGTACACCCGGGCTTCGCGCACCCGCCGGGCGATGAGCTGCGTGACCTGCGAGCCGAAGTCGAGGATGAGGATTTTGTCGTGCATGTTGGTTTCAAGCCGCGCCCGGCGTGGTCGAGCGAATCATTCAGTCGATGTGGTAGTTGGGCGCTTCCTGCGTGATCTGCACGTCGTGGACGTGACTTTCGCGCATGCCTGCGGCGGTGATCTGCACGAACTCGGCCTGCGCGCGCATGGCCTCTATCGTCGCGCAGCCGCAGTAGCCCATCGACGAACGCACGCCGCCGACGAGTTGGTAGATGATGGCCACGAGCGGCCCTTTGTGCGGCACGCGGCCTTCGATGCCCTCGGGCACGAACTTCTCGTTGCCGGGGGCGGATGAGTTCTCGGCGCCTTCCTGGAAATAGCGATCGGCAGACCCCGCCTTCATCGCGCCGATGGAGCCCATGCCACGATACGCCTTGTAGGCGCGGCCCTGATAAAGAATGGCCTCGCCCGGCGCCTCTTCGGTACCGGCGAACATGCTGCCCATCATGACGGTGGACGCCCCTGCGGCGATGGCCTTGGCGATGTCGCCCGAGTAGCGAATGCCGCCATCTGCGATCAACGGCACGCCGCTGCCTTCAAGCGCCTTGGCTACATTGTCGATGGCCGTGATCTGCGGCACGCCTACCCCGGCGACGATGCGGGTGGTGCAGATCGAACCCGGCCCGATGCCGACTTTCACCCCGTCCGCCCCGGCCTCGACCAGGGCCAGCGCCGCGGCTCCGGTGGCGATATTGCCGCCCACGACCTCGATCTGCGGGAAATGGCGTTTCACCCAGCGCACCCGGTCGAGAACGCCTTGGCTGTGGCCGTGAGCGGTGTCCACCACGATCACATCGACGCCCGCATGGGCCAGCGCTTCCACGCGCTCTTCGGTGCCTTCGCCCACGCCCACTGCGGCGCCGACACGCAGCTTGCCCTGAGGGTCGCGTGCGGCATTTGGGCGTTCGGTGGCCTTCTGGATGTCCTTGACCGTGATCAGCCCGCGCAGTTCGAAATCGTCGTCGACCACCAGAACCCGCTCCAGCCGGTGCTGGTGCATCAATGCCTTGGCCTGTTCCAGCGGGACGCCCTCGGGCACCGTCACCAGACGCTCGCGCGGCGTCATGATGTCGCGGATGGGGGTTTCCAGCCGGGTCTCGAAGCGCAGATCGCGGTTGGTCACGATGCCCACCACCTTGCCGTTCTCGATCACCGGAAAACCGGAGATGCCATGCTGCTTCGACAACTGCAGCACGTCTCTCACCTTGACGATGGGCGAAATCGTGATGGGATCACGCAACACGCCCGATTCGAAACGCTTGACCCGTGCCACCTCGGTGGCCTGCGCCTTGGCGCTGAGGTTCTTGTGAATGATGCCGATGCCCCCCTCCTGCGCCATGGCGATGGCCAGCCGCGACTCGGTCACCGTGTCCATGGCCGCGGACACCAGGGGGATGTTGAGGGAAATATTGCGAGTCAGTCGAGTCGCAAGGCTGGTGTCCTTGGGCAACACCTGGGAATACGCGGGGACCAACAACACATCGTCGAAAGTCAACGCTTTTCCTACAAGACGCATAGATGCCTCCGAGCAAAAGGAAATTATAGGGGTGGGCATCACGCGCCGATCCGCAGCGCAGCCGAATCGGCCAGAACATCGCTCAACCGCGTTAAGCTATTGACTGCAGCGACCCTGGACTTTTCTATGCGCACCCTCGCATCCGCTCATCTTTCCCGCATGCTCGGCAGCACCTTGCTTCTGACGGCGAGCCTGCTGCTTGCAACCTCCGCCCAGGCCGCGCAGTGGAAATGGCTCGATGCCAGCGGCGGGGTGCATTACAGCGACCTGCCTCCGCCAGCCACCATTCCCGCGCGCAACATCCTGCAGCGACCCGCCGCAAGCGCTGCCGTCGCGGCCCCCGCAAGTCAACCGACATCGCCGCAACAGGCCACTAGCGAACTGGAGAAGAAAATCGCCGAGCAGAAAAAAGCTGAGCAAGCCGCGCAGGAACAGGCCAAACTGCAGCAGCAACAGGCCCAGGCGCTCGTGAACCAGCAGAACTGCCTGCAGGCGCAAAAACAACTGCAGGTGCTCGACACCGGTCAACGCATGGTGCAGATCGACGCCCAGGGCCAGCGCGTTTTCATGGACGATGCGCAGCGTGCTGCCGAACGTGCGCGGATCGTCAACCTCATTTCGCAATACTGCCGCTGAATGGCAACTGATTGGCCACCGGGCATGCCGCTCAGATTTTCCAGCGCTCGGCCAGACGCGCGGGCCGCAGCACGTCGTACTCTTCGAAGGGCTGGTGTATCCAGGGGCTCGTGGGCAACATGTCCACGTAATATTCTGGCAGGTAGGTCGAAATGCCCTTGACCCAGATGACGGCACTGCGCAGTTCGGCGATCTTTGCGCCACTGCGCAAATGGTTCTCGACCGCCTTCAGGGTCTCGCCCGAATCGGCCAGGTCATCCACCAGCAGCACGCGACCTTCGAGCTCCCCGCGCGGCAGGGTGATGTAGCGCGCGATGTCCAGGCGGCCCTGCACCGTGCCGGCGCTATCGCGGTAGGAACTGGTGGACATGATGGCCAGGGGCTTGTCGAAAATCCGCGACAGAATGTCCCCAGGCCGGACTCCGCCTCGCGCAAGACAGAGAATCTGATCGAACTCCCAACCCGAGGCATGGACCTTGAGGGCCAGTTTTTCGATCAGGGCGTGGTATTCGTCCCAGGAAACATAGAGATGCTTGCCGTCCTCGCTGAGCATGGCCGAACCTAACCTTTGTGAACGTATGGAAAAAGGAGTTTGACTGGCGCGATCAGCGCGCGCTCAGGCCTGAAATGGATGTCGCAGCACGATGGTGTGCTCGCGATCCGGGCCGGTGGACACCATGTCGATCGGCGCGCCGATGAGCTCGCCGACGCGCTGCAGATAGCTGCGCGCCTGAACGGGAAGTTGATCCCAGGCGGTGAGGCCCTTGGTGCTTTGCGTCCAGCCTGGAAAGTCTTCGTAGATCGGCTCGCAGCGTTCGATCTCGTCGGCGTCGAGCGGCAACACGTCGCGCCGCGCGCCATCGAGCGTATAGCCGACGCAGGCGCGAATGGTCGGCAGGCCATCGAGCACATCGAGTTTGGTGATGCACAGCCCCGATACCCCGTTGATGATGACCGCCCGCTTGAGCGCGGCGACATCCAGCCAGCCGCAGCGCCGCGCACGCCCCGTCACCGTGCCGAACTCCTGGCCCACGCTGGAGAGGTGATGCCCCACGCTGCCCGCCTCGGTGGTGGACAGTTCCGTCGGGAAGGGGCCGCTGCCCACTCGGGTGGTGTAGGCCTTGGTGATGCCCAGCACGTAATGCAGCATGCCCGGCCCGACACCCGAACCCGCCGCCGCCGTGCCGGCCACGCAATTGCTCGATGTGACGAAGGGATAAGTGCCGTGGTCGATGTCGAGCAGCGAACCCTGCGCGCCTTCGAACAGCAGGCGGTCTCCGCGCTGATGCGCCTGATGGATCAGATAGCCCACGTCGGCCAGCAGGGGCCGCACCTGCTCGGCGGCCTCGAGCAATTGATCCAGCACCCAGGCCGCGTCCACCGTGTCGGTGTTCAGATAATGCTTCAGCACGAAATTGTGCAGGTCGAGCACTTCGGAAAGTCTGGTCTGAAGCCGTTGCGGATGCTTGAGGTCCTGCAGGCGAATGGCGCGGCGCGCCACCTTGTCTTCGTAGGCCGGACCGATGCCCTTGCCCGTGGTGCCGATCTTGCCGCTGCCCTCGTTTTCACGGCGCACTTCGCGCGCCTTGTCGAGCGCCACATGGGTGGGCAGCACGACCGGGCAGGACTCGCTGATGTGCAGGCGTGAGCGCACGTCCACCCCGGCTGCTTCGAGGCGGCCGATTTCGAGCAGCAGGTGCTGCGGATCGACCACCACGCCGTTGCCAATGTAACAGGCGATGCCCGCACGCATCACGCCGGAAGGAATGAGCTGCAGCGCGGTCTTCTGCCCGTTGATCACCAGCGTGTGGCCCGCGTTGTGACCGCCCTGAAAACGCACCACGCCCTGGGCATGGTCGGTCAGCCAGTCGACGACCTTGCCCTTGCCCTCATCACCCCATTGGGTGCCCACGACGACCACATGACGACCCGTATTCACGCGCGTGTTCTCTCTTTCAAGTCAATCGGTCCATTGCAACGACTACAGCAGCGAGAAAATCAGCCGCAGTCCTCGACCTGCCAGGCGCCGGCCCGCTGCACGAGTTGCCGGCGAAAAGCACCCGCTTCGCGCGCCTGAGCAAGGGGTAATTGCACCACGGTTTCGCCCCGCAGCCGCAAATCGGCGACAGCCTCGGACAAACCGGGCGCGGTCGACCACTCCGCCACGATCACGGCGCGGGTCTGGGGCGCGGCGGAAAAACGTGCCACTTCGCGCAAGTCCATGGAGAATCCGGTCGCCGCGCGCGGTCTGCCAAAACTGGCACCGACTTCGTCGTAGCGCCCGCCGCGCGCCACCGCATTCGCATAGCCTTGCGCATAGACGCTGAAAATCACCCCGCTGTGATAGCGATAACCGCGCATGTCGGCCAGATCGATCTGCACTCGCGCACCGCGCTGCTGATGATGGCGGGCCAGCGCCGCCAGGTCGTCGAGCGCCTGCAGAATGAGCGCGTGTTGCGGCAAGATGCGCCGCGCCTCCTGCAGCACCTGGGCATCGCCGTACAACTCGGGCAGGGCGAGAATGGCCGCGCGTTGAGCCGGGGCGCAGCCTCGCGTGAGCAGGCGCAGCTCACCGGCATCCTTGCTGGCCAGCGCGTCGAGTATGGCTTCCATGTCCTGCGGCCCGAGCAGCAGCCCCGCCAGCGCGCCACGCACGATGCGGTTGTCGGCCAGATCGAGCGCCGCCTGTTCCACCCCCGCCAGTCGCAGGCAGTCCAGCGACAACTGCTGCACTTCGAGGTCTGCCTCCAGACCGGCATGCCCATACAGCTCGGCGCCGAATTGCAGGATTTCGCGGCTGGCATGCACCCCCTCGGGGTGGGTGCGCACCGCGCTGCCGCAATAACAAACGCGGGTCACGCCGTCCTGATTGAGCAGATGCGCGTCGATGCGGGCGGCCTGCGGCGTCATGTCGGCGCGCAGGCCCAGCGCGCGCCCGGAGATCTGATCGACCAGCTTGAAGGTCTGCAGATCGAGATCCTGGCCGGTGCCCGACAGCAGCGAGTCGACGAACTCCAGCAGCGGCGGCATGACCAGGGCGTAGCCATAACGCTGCGCCGCATCGAGGCAGGCGCGACGCAGGTGCTCGATCACCGCCGCCTCGCGCGGCAGCACATCGGAGAAATACTCGGGAAGACGCCAGTTGCTCATGAGACGCGATTGGAAAAGGACGTCATAGGTCCGTGCAAACCGCTTAAGCTTAGTTGAGGAGGGAAAGCAGAAGAAGACCGACCGCCACGGCGACCAGACCGATGAAGCGCAACTGGCCGTCGGTCAGCGCCATGATCTGCCGAAACAGTTCACGCCACTGCCGCGGAAAAAACAAGGGCATCAAGCCCTCGATGACCAACACCATGCCAATCGCAAGGAACAAGACGTTCTGCATCGCAGCCTTCCAAACCGCCAGAGGTCACCCCTGGTTCAAAGCAACCTCGGGGCGACATTACTTGGCCGGTTTGGCCGCAGAACCGCCCGGCTCGCGGAAGAACTGGAAGAACTGGCTGTTCGGATCGAGCACCAGCACATCGGACTTGTTGTTGAAGCTGGCGCGATAAGCCTCCAGACTGCGATAGAACGCGGCGAACTGCGGATTCTGGCCGAAGGACTTGGCGTAGATCGACGAGGCTTCGGCGTCGCCCTGGCCCTTGATGGTCTGCGCCTTGCTGTAGGCCTGTGAAATCACGATTTCCCGCTGCTTGTCGGCTTCGGCGCGAATCTTCTCGGCTTCTGCGTAGCCGGTCGAGCGCAGCTCGTTGGCGACGCGCTGCCGCTCGGCCTCCATGCGGCGATAGACCGACTGGGTGATGGAGGCAACGAAATCCACGCGGGTCAGGCGCATGTCGACGATCTGGATGCCCGTGCCCTTGATGTCCTTCGCAATACCGGTCTGCACGTCGCGCATGACCTGATCGCGCTGGGAAGACAACACCTCGCGCACGGTGCGCCGCGTGATCTGCTCATTCAGCGCCGCCTTGACGATCTGCGACAGCCGGTCGCCTGCGCGCCGCTGATCGCCGCCGTAGCTGCGAATGAATTCGGTCGGGTTGGTGATGCGCCATTTCAGATACCAGTCCACCACCACGTTTTTCTTCTCTGCGGTGATGAAGCGATCGGTCTCGGGGCTCTGCAAGGTCAGGATGCGCTTGTCGAGAAACACCACGTTCTCGAAAGGCGCCGGAATCTTGAAATACAGCCCCGGCTGGCTGATCACCCGTTTGATCTGCCCCAGGCCGAACACCGCAGCAAACTGCCGCTGATCGACCACGAACAGGCTCGATGAGAGCACCAGGATGGCCGCGACGAGCGCGACGAGTGCCAGAATGATCTTGTTCATCGCCCGGCCCTCACTGGAAGTTGCGCTCGCGCAGGGTATCGCGCGAGGTTCTTGAACTTGAAGGCGCGGTGCCGGCAGACCCAGACGCCGTGCTGTCGGGCGACGCGGGGCCAGCGCCCACGGAAGCCGCCGGCAGGGCCGGCACTGTGGCGGGAACGGCGGGCATGGACGATTGGCTCGACCCCGCCTTGCTCGCGGATTGCTGCAGCAATTTATCCAGCGGCAGGTAGAGCAGGTTATTGTTGTTGCGCGAATCCACCAACACCTTGGATACGCTGGAAAGAATGTCTTGCATGGTTTGGAGATACATGCGCTCGCGGGTGACTTGCGGCGCCTTGTCGTATTGCTGCAGGATTTGATCGAAGCGCGAGGTATCGCCCTGCGCCTGCGCCACGACCTGCGCCCTGTAGGCTTCGGCGTCCTGGATCAGACGCGACGCGGTGCCCTGCGCGCGCGGAATGACATTGTTCGCATAGGCCTGCGCCTCGTTCTTCAGCCGTTCACGGTCTTGTCCCGCCTTGATGGCGTCGTCAAACGCGGCCTGCACCTGCTCGGGCGGCTGCACGTTCTGCAGCGTGACCGTGGTGATGATGATGCCGGTCTTGTAGCGATCGAGTATTTTCTGCGTCAACATCTGCACATCGCTGGCAACCTGCTCGCGTCCCTCGTAGAGCACATAGTCGAGCGTCTTGTTGCCCACGACCTCGCGCACTGCCGTTTCGGCCGCCTGCAAGACGGCGTCGTCCGGGCTGCGGTTGTTGTAGAGATAATCCACCACATTGTCGATGCGATATTGCACCGCGAAGCGGACATCGACGATGTTTTCATCTTCGGTCAGCATGGCCGATTCGGGCAGGCCCGTTGCCCTGACCTCGCCGCCGCGCCCGACCTCCACCGACCGGACCTGCGAGACGTTAACGATTTCATCGGCTTCGAACGGGTACGGCAGGCGCCAGTGAAAACCGGCGTCCGTGATGTAGGCGAGCTTGCCGAAACGGGTCACCGCGGCCTGCTGGCCTTCCTGCACGATGAAAAAACCGGAAGACAGCCACCCCAGCACACCGATCACCACCAGAATGACGACGCCCACCCCCATGCCCTTGGCCGATGGGAAGAGATCGGGACGCTGCGGTGGCATGCCGCCGCCGTTGCCGCCGCGTTTCTTGCCGAACAGGCCGTTGAGCCTGCGGTTGAAATCGCGCCAGAGCTCATCGAGATCGGGCGGCCCGCCCGCACCGGGACGACGATTGGGATCCGGGGTGTTGTTGCTCTGCTGCCCGCCCGCGCCGTCGTCCTTGCCCCAGCGCGGATCATTGAGGTTGAACAGGCGCGAAAAGATCGAACCGAACCGCGAACCGGACGATCGTCCGAGCGACCGACCGGGCAAACCAACGCGCGTCCGCCCGAGCGGCAAAGAAAAACGTGAGGGAATCATGCGGAAATGGGAGTAGTGTCCGACATGGCCGAAGCCGGGGACTGAAAGCGTGGATCGGCCAGCACTGCGTCCAGCAATGCCTCTTTGAGCGAGTCGAGACCGGCGCCCGTCAAGGCGCTGACGGCAAACCGCGGCATGCTAGCACGCGCCTGGACGTCATCGGGTGGGGTGTGACCGTTTGTAACCACAAGGTTCACGGGCAACAGATCAGACTTGTTGAAGATCAAGAATTGTGGAATGTCGTCCGCACCGATTTCCTGCAGCACTGCGCTGACCTCGTCCATCTGCTCGCGCAACACCTGAGAACTCGCATCGACCACGTGCAGCAACAGATCGGCCTGCAAGGTGTCTTCCAGCGTCGCCTTGAAGGCCTCGATCAAGGTGTGCGGCAGGTCGCGAATGAAACCCACCGTGTCGGACAGGGTGACGTTGACCTGCGGGGCCAGATACAGCTTGCGCGTCGTCGTGTCGAGCGTGGCGAAGAGCTGGTTGGCTGCGTAGATTTTCGACTTGGTCAGCGCATTGAACAGCGTGCTTTTTCCCGCATTGGTATAGCCCACCAGCGCGACGCGAAACGCCCCGGTGCGCCCACGCGCGCGGCGCTGGGTCATGCGCTGGCGACCCAGTTTGCCCAGACGCACCCGCAGCATCTTGATCTTGTCGTCGAGCATCCGGCGGTCGAGTTCGATCTGCTTTTCACCCGGGCCGCCGCGCAGCCCGATGCCGCCGGTCTGCCGCTCCAGGTGCGTCCAGCCGCGCACCAGGCGTGTGGCCAGGTGTTCCAGCCGGGCGAGTTCGACCTGCATCTTGCCTTCGGCGCTCTGTGCGCGCCGGGCGAAGATTTCGAGGATCAGGCCGGTGCGGTCGATGACGGGCCTGCCCAGCGCCTTTTCCAGATTGCGCTGCTGGATCGGGCTGAGCGCATTGTCGAAAATGATGGTGTCCGCCGAAGTGGTGCTGACCAGTTCGCTCAATTCACCCAGCTTGCCCGAGCCGATGTAAGTGGCCGCATCCGGCCGTGCCCGCACGCAGGACATCTCGCCCGCCAGCGCATAACCGGCCGACGTGCTGAGCTGCTCCAGCTCGGCCAGCGCATCGTTTGCGGAGGGACGCCGCTGCTGCACGCTGACCAATGCGGCGCGCTCAGGGCTCTCGGTCGGCCCTTCAGGCTGCGGGTGCTTCTTGCTCACCGATCTGGAAGGAAACGGGACGTGCCGGAACGACGGTGGAGATGGCGTGTTTGTAGACCATCTGGGTCACGGTATTGCGCAGCAACACCACATATTGATCGAAGGATTCGATATGGCCCTGCAACTTGATGCCATTGACCAAATAGATCGACACCTGGACATGCTCTTTGCGCAGCAGGTTCAGAAAGGGGTCTTGTAGCAACTGCCCTTTGTTACTCATTTTCTTCTCCATAGGGGTGAGGAAAGCTTAAATGGCATTCATGGTCTGGAATGCAAGAGGCTGGAAAATACCATAGTGTCCGCGCAGGCCGCCGTGCTGCGGCCATCAAACGTCGCGCGCATAGGGATTGGTGGTGCTGCGGTATTCCACCCGCAAAGGGGTGCCTGCAAGATCGAATTTTTCACGCAATCGGCCTTCCAGGTAGCGGGTGTAGCTTGCAGGCACCCGGTCGAGGGCGCTGCCATGAATCACGATGATGGGGGGGTTGGTGCCGCCCTGGTGCGCGTAGCGCAGCTTGGGCCGCACCGGGCCGGAACGCGGCGGCTGTTGCTGCGCCACGGCCTCGATGATGGCGCGGGTGAGCTTCGGAGTGGGCAGTTTGCGGTAGGCCGCGGCGTGGGCGGCGATGACCGATTTCATCAGCCCGTTCAGGCCCGCGCCGGTGCGCGCGGAAATGCTGTGGAACTTGGCAAAGCCGACGAAGGGCAGACGCTGGCGGATGGCGGCCATGAGGCGTTCGCGCCCGTAGGTGTCGACTGCGTCCCACTTGTTGGCCGCCAAAACGAGCGCCCTGCCCGCCTCGACGGCGAAGCTGGCGATATGCGCATCCTGGTCTGAAACGCCTTCGGTGGCATCGAGCAGCAGCACGACGACATTGGACTGCTCGATGGCCTGCAGCGTCTTGATGACCGAAAACTTCTCCACCGCCTCGAACACCTTGCCCTTGCGCCGCAGACCCGCGGTGTCGATCAGGATGAACTTGCGGCCGTCGCGCTCGAACGGCACTTCGATCGCGTCGCGCGTCGTGCCCGGCAGGTCGAACGCGATCACCCGCTCCTCGCCGACCAGGGCATTGACCAGGGTGGACTTACCCACATTCGGACGCCCGGCGATGGCCAGACGCAGGCTGTGCACGCGCGGCGGCGCGGCTTCAAGGGCGGGGCCGGCAGCGGCATCGGCGTCGCCGGCAGCGACCACGGATTGCTGCACCTCCTCGGCGGATTCGCGGGGCAGAGTCTGCAGAATGCGCTCCAGCAGATCGGGCACCGAGTCGCCGTGGGCGGCGCTGATGGAGAATGGCTCGCCCAGACCGAGTTCGTGGAATTCGGCCAGCGCCGGGTGGTTGTGGCGTCCTTCCGCCTTGTTCACCGCCAGAAGAATCGGTTTGCCGGTCTTGCGCAATTCGGCGGCGATATGCAGGTCTTGCGGGCTCAAACCCGTGCGCAGATCGACCAGGAACACCACCAGATCGGATTCGGCGATGGCCTGGCGCGTCTGCCGCGCCATCTGGTGCACGATGCCGGTGTCGACCACGGGTTCGAACCCTCCGGTATCGACCACGATGACCGGCCGCTCCGCCATGCGCAGCATGCCGTAGTGGCGGTCGCGGGTGAGGCCGGGCATGTCGGCGACGATGGCGTCGCGCGAGCGCGTCAGGCGATTGAACAGCGTGGATTTGCCGACGTTCGGTCGACCCACCAGTGAAACGATGGGGGTCATGTGCAGATCAGTCGGGCACGAAGGCGTAGATCCCGCCCTTGGCCGTAACGACGATCATGGTCTTGCCCACCACCACCGGAGCCGACTGGATGGCGCTGCCGTCGGTGGCCACGCGGCCGACGATGCTGCCGTCCTTGGCGGAGAGAAAGCTGATGTAGCCCTGGTAATCGCCCACTGCCACGGTGCGTCCGACCAATAGCGGCGCACTGAGCTGGCGATATTTGAGCTGCACATTGGTCCAGCTTGGCACGCCATCGGCCTCCGAATACGCCTGCACATCGCCGTTGGCCTGCGTGCCGACGACTTGCTGATCGTTCATGCTCAGCGCCGTGTAGCCGTTGGCCGTGCGCGTCCACAGAATGCGGCCGGTATCGGCATCCACGCAGCCCACGGCGGATTGATAGGCCCGGGCGCACAGCGTCGAGCCTTGCAGCGCCGGCTGTCCGGTGATGCCCACGACACGCTCGACTTCGGTCACACCCCGAGGACGTGCGAGGGTGGCCTGCCAGCGCGGCAGACCGTTGTCCAGATCGTAGGCATCGATGCGTCCAAGAGCCGTGCCGACCATGACCACGCCGTCGCGCTCCACCATGCCCCCGGCCTGCTGCACCAGCAGGGAGGCAGCGCGGCTGTCGGCCTGCCACAGGCGTTTGCCGGTCGCGGCGTCAAAGGCGAACACGCGCTGGTCTGCCGCCTGCACGACGATGCGCCCGCCGACGACCAAAGGCGGGGTGAGCACCGTGGCCGGCAACTGATAACGCCACAGCAACTGCCCCCTGGGCCCGATGGAAACGAGGCCGTTGCCCTTGTCGACCACGGCGGTAAAGATGCCGTCGCTTCCCGTCCCCGCGCTGATTCCTGCAGCCACTTTGGCCGACCACTCGACCTGCCCGGTGGCGCTGTTCAGGCGCACGACCTGTCCATCCGACGAGGCCACGACCACGGCATCAGGCAGCGTTGCCGTCTGGAACCAGGCCGGCACGGCGCCGATGCGCTGCGTCCAGACCTGTTTGACGGTCAGGATGTTGACCACGGGTGTGAGCGGCGCCGGCTCGGGCGGTTTGGAGCCCGAAGCGCAGGCGCCGAGTTGAGCGGCCAGCAGCAGCGGCAGGGCGAGGCGCGCCAGCCGCATGGCGCGCCGTTGCGAAACCGGGGAAAACCGAGGGGCCGCACTCATGCTGCACCTCCGCCGACCGACTGCAGTTTTTGCTCGATGGCGGCACGTTCGGACGAATCTGCGGGCAGCGCCTTGAGCGCCGCCTCGTAAGCCGTGCGGGCCGCGTCGCGCTGGCCTTGCAACAGCGCCAGATCGCCGCGGCGCACGTCGAACAGCGCGGTGAAAGTCGGCTCGGGGACGTCGGCCAGGGTCTTGTTCGCTTGCGCGTATTGTCTGGCGTCGATCTGCAGGGCCGAGAGATTCAGACGGGCGACCGCCCGCACGCTCGGCCCCGAAGCATGTTCGATGGCCCAGTTGAGCGCGGCGATGGCCTGGTCGTTTTTGCCCGCATCGTGCAGCGACTTGGCCACGGCCAGCGCGGCCATGCCGGCATAGGCGCTGCCCGGCGCCTTGCTCTGCATGACGGCCCAGGCCTGCTCGATCTTGTCGGGGTTGTTGCTCTGGATGGCGGCCTGCACCTGCTCGAACACCACGGCGGCCTTGGCGCCTTCATTGCGCTGCCACCATTGCCAGCCGTAATACCCGGCAAAACCGACCGCGACGGCCAGCAGACCCGCGGAAATCTGGGTGCCCCAGCGCTCCCAGAAATGACGCATCCGGGCGATCTGTTCTTGTTCTTCGAAGTTGTAGCTCATGGGAAGATGCAGGACGAAAAGCCGTTATTTTAGGTAGGTCAGTCAGAGCAAGTCGCAAACCAGCGTCTGGATCGGCTCCAGCGGCACGAGACGCTGCTGCCCGTGCTGCTCATGAGAAAACGCCGGGCCGCCCCAAGTTTTCTCATCCCCCTCGGGGGGCGGCCGCTGCAAAGCGGCGGCCTGGGGGCGCTCTGCGCGCAGATCCTTGAGACCGACCTGGCCCGACTGCATTTCCTGCTCGCCGAACACCAGCGCCCAGCGCGCGCCGCTGGCATCGGCCTTTTTCATTTGCGACTTCATGCTGCCGCCGCCCATATGCAGTTGCACCCGCACCCCGGCTGCGCGCAAGGCCTCGCACAGCGGCATGACGCGCGGCATCAACTCGGGGCTGGTCAGCACGGCGTAGGCGTGCGGTGCGCTCACGGGCACGCTGCGGCCCGCCTCGATCAGCAGTTCGAGCACGCGCTCCACACCCAGCGCCCAGCCGCAGGCGGGAGCGGGCTTGCCGCCGATCTGCTCGATGAGCCCGTCGTAGCGGCCTCCCGCACAGACCGTGGCCTGCGCGCCCAGCCGGTCGGTCACCCACTCGAATACCGTGAGGTTGTAATAGTCCAGCCCGCGCACCAGTCGCGGGTTGATCGTGAACGGCTGCCCTGCTGCACGCAGCAACGCCTGCACGCCCTCGAAATGCGCCAGAGACGCCTCGCCGAGATGGTCGATGAGCCTGGGAGCCGCCTCGACCAGCGCCTGCATGGCCGGATTCTTGGTGTCGAGCACGCGCAGCGGATTGCTGTGCAGCCGACGCCGGGCATCTTCATCGAGCTGGTCGAGGTGTTTTTCGAGATAGGCGATGAGTGCCACGCGATGACGCGCCCGCTCGTCGGCCTGGCCGAGACAGTTGATTTCGAGCCTGACCTGTTCGCTCAGGCCCAGGCGCGCCCAGAGCTGACGCGCCATCAGAATGAGTTCGACATCCGCATCCGGCCCGGCAAAGCCCAGCGCCTCGGCGCCGACCTGATGAAACTGGCGGTAGCGCCCGCGCTGCGGCCGCTCGTGGCGGAACATCGGCCCGCTGTACCACAGCCGCTTGCCGCCGTCGTACAGCAGCGAATGTTCGATGCACGCGCGCACCACCGCTGCCGTGCCTTCAGGTCGCAGCGTCAGCGGCTCGCCATTGAGCGCGTCGGTGAAGCTGTACATCTCCTTCTCGACAATGTCGGTCACTTCGCCGATGCCGCGGACGAACAACGGGGTGTATTCGAGAATCGGCGTGCGCAGATTCTGGTAGCCGTAGCTGGCCATGAGCGCGCGCACCTGCTCCTCGAACCACTCCCAGGCCGCCGATTGGGGCGGCACGATGTCGTTCATGCCTTTGACGGCATTGATTCTGTCTGCCATGTTTGTTTGTTTCAATCCGCGCCAGGACTCGCCGGGCGAAACCGCACAGAAAAATTAGACCCCTGCTGTGCTTGATGATTGCCCTGAATGGGGAGGTCTCCAACCGGAGTTTGTTTTCGATGAAATTCAAGCCGCCTGTTCAGGATGGCCAGGATGGCGATGGGGCGCGCCGTAGCGCTGCTCTACATATTGCTCGACGATGCGCTGGAACTCGGCGGCGATGTTGTCGCCACGCAGGGTCAGGCGCTTTTCGCCGTCGATGAACACCGGCGCGGCCGGGGCTTCGCCCGTTCCGGGCAGGCTGATGCCGATGTCGGCATGCTTGCTCTCGCCGGGGCCGTTGACGATGCAGCCCATGACCGCCACGCGCATCTGCTCCACGCCGGGGTAGCGGCTGCGCCAGACGGGCATCTGCGCGCGCAGAAAGGCGTCGATGCTCTGGGTCAGTTCCTGAAAGAAGGTACTGGTGGTGCGGCCACAGCCGGGGCAGGCGGTGACGCTGGGGGTGAAGGCGCGCAAACCCAGCGCCTGCAGGATTTCCAAAGCCACCACCACTTCCTGGCTGCGCGGCGCATTGGGCTCGGGGGTGAGCGACACGCGGATGGTGTCGCCAATGCCCTCTTGCAGCAGCACCGCCAGCGCTGCGGTCGAGGCCACCGCACCCTTGACGCCCATGCCGGCCTCGGTCAGGCCCAGGTGCAGCGGATAGTCGCAGCGCGCCGCCAGGGCGCGGTACACGGTGATGAGATCCTGCACATTGGAGACCTTGCACGACAGCATGACCTGCGCCGCCTCCATGCCCAGCTCGCAGGCGCGCTGCGCCGATTCCAGCGCCGAGAGCACCAGCGCCTGCGCCATGATCTGCCGCGCCTCGTAAGGCTGGGCACGGCGGGCGTTGGCATCCATCAGGCTGGCCAGCAGCTCCTGATCGAGACTGCCCCAGTTCACGCCGATGCGCACGGGCTTGTCGTGGCGCAGCGCGATGTCGATCATCTGGCTGAACTGCCGGTCTTTTTTCTCGCCCTTGCCGACGTTGCCCGGGTTGATGCGGTACTTGGACAGGGCCTGCGCGCAATCGGGAAACTCGCTCAGCAACCGATGGCCGTTGTAATGAAAGTCGCCGATCAGCGGCACCGAAATGCCCATGCGGTCGAGCTGCTCGCGAATTGCGGGCACGGCGGCCGCGGCCTCGGGCGTGTTCACCGTGATGCGCACCAGTTCCGAACCCGCCGCAGCCAGTTCCTTGACCTGAATGGCGGTGCCAATCGCGTCGGCCGTATCGGTATTGGTCATCGACTGCACGCGCACCGGCGCATCGCCGCCCACGGTCACGACCTGGTCGCCCCAGGCCACGCGCGCCTGAAGCGTGCGGTGGCGCGCGGGCACGGCTTCGGGAATGGGAGGATCTAGAAGTTCCATGAATGATTTTGATTTACTTCAGGGTGAAGCGCGCGACATTCGCTCGCGTAGCCGGCGCAAGATCGACGGGTTTACCCGCGTAGGTCACCGTGGTATGCGGCGCGTTGCCGACCACGACCGACAAAGGCGTGCTCCCCAAGGGTACTTGTACGCTCTGCGACGCACCGGCTGGCAGGAGTTGCGAAAAAATCACCCGGCCATTGCTGGCAGTGACTTGCACCCAGCTTGGCGCACTTGCCGCCAATTGCAGCACATTCCCCGAGTCGGCGCCGCCTGCGGCAAATGCTGCGGACGGTGCGGATGATGCAGATGGCGCAGACGCCATCCGCACGGACGGCGAGGCGGCTGGCGCAGGCGCCGTCTGCAAAGCCAGCGGCGATGAGCCGAGGTGTGCAGGTCCAGACGCGGCCTGCACAGCCGGATGCGATGCGACGGGCGGCACGCTTTGCGCCATGCCCTGTCTGGTTTCTTGAGGTTTCACCGCGCCCGGCATCAGCCCCTCGGTCCAGCCCCGCAAGGCGGGCCAGAAAAACACCAAGGCGGCCAGCGCAATGATCAACACCGCCAGCCAGAGCAGGCCACGCGATCTGGGACCGGCGCCCGCAGCGCGGGGCAAAGGACGCTCCGGCACGCGCTGCGCCAGATCGCCCCCCTGCTCTTCGGCCATCGGGCTATGCAGCACCGGCGCGCCAGGCAGGAGGTCGAGCAAGGGCTGCGCATCGATTTTGAGCGCCTTGCAACAACTGCGCAGCAGCGCGCGCCCGAACGTGTCGTCGGGCAGCGCAGACCAGTCGCCCGCCTCCAGCGCAGAAATCTTTGCCGGGGACACCTTGAGCTGCGCCGCCAGCTCTTCGACATTGCGCCCGGCCGCCATGCGCGCCTCGCGCAGGGCCGCGCCCACCTTGACGCGGCTGGCGATCAGTTCCGGGGCGAGTTCAGTCATGCCGGATCAGTAGTTCAGCAGGGTGGAATCATCGAACCGCCCCTGCTGCGCGGCGATGGCTTCACGCGAATCGGGAAAGCGCTGTTCGAGCTGGTTGGTCCACTGCGCCGCTTCCAGCGGATTGCCCGCCTTGCGCGCAATGAGTATGCCGATCCACAGCGATTGGGCGCTGGCGTACTGACCGCCGTTGACACGGGCGATGTAGAACAACGCCTCCTTGGGCTTGCCCAGGCGATCGAGCACCACCGCCAGATTGGTGGCCAAAGCCGGGCTGCCCGGATCGAGCGCGAAACCCTTTTTGAGCGTGCCCTCCGATGCGGCCCAGTCTCCAGCGCGGTATTGGCACACGCCCAGCGCCAGATAAGTCCGCACCGGATAGCGGTAATTCGGGATGGACAGCGCCTTGTCAAACTGGGCGAACGATTCCGGGTAGCGACGCTGCTGGCAGAGGAACCAGCCGTAGTTGTGCAGCGCATCGGGATTGGTGGGCGCCAGGCGCAGCGCTTCGCGGTAATTGGCCTGCGCCTTGGCGCTGTCGTTCAGCGCCGTGTAGATGAGCGCGCGCATGGTGTAGGCGGGCACGAAATCTGACTTGTCCGCCAGCGCCTTATTCACTTCTTCGAGCGCCACCTGGAATTGACCGCGCTGGTAATAGCCCTCGGCCAGTTCCAGCCGCACCTGCACGCGCTTGAGCACATCGGTCTGCTGCGTGCTCAGGGCCGCACCCGATCCCATCTCCGCCGCGCTCTGCGTCTGCGTCGCGCAACCGCCCAGCAGAGAAGCGCCCGTCATCAGCAGAGCGAGCACGGCGCCGCGCCAGACCGCAACGCGGGACCGCGCCCAGAGATTCAGCAACATGGACGAAGACATGGGCAAAGTCTCCATGGGCAAAGTCCCCCTCAATGATGACCCAGGCCGGCTGCGGTCGGCGTGGCAGCGGCCCGCTGCATGCGGATGACGCGGCGGGTGCGATCCTGCACCTCGCCCGCGAGCTGACCACAAGCCGCGTCGATGTCGTCGCCGCGGGTCTTGCGCACGGTCGTGACCAGACCCGCATCGAGCAGCACCTGGGCGAACGCCGCGACCCGCGCGGTGGAAGACCGCCCAAGCCCGGACTGCGGGAATGGGTTGAACGGAATCAGATTGAACTTGCAGCCGACCTGCGCAGCGCGCACCAGCCGCACCAGTTCCTGCGCCAGCGCCGGGGTGTCGTTCACGCCGTCGAGCATGCAGTATTCGAAGGTGATGAAGTCGCGCGGCGCGAAGTCGAGGTAGCGCTTGCAGGCACAGAGCAATTCGTGCAGCGGATACTTGCGATTGAGCGGCACCAACTCGTCGCGCAGCGCATCATTGGGCGCATGCAGCGAAACCGCCAGCGCCACCGGGCAGTCCTGCGACAGCCGGTCGATCATCGGCACCACGCCCGAGGTGGACACCGTGACACGGCGACGCGACAGGCCGTAGCCGTCGTCATCGAGCATGGCGCGCAGCGCGGGAAGCAGCGCGCCATAATTCTGCAGCGGCTCGCCCATGCCCATCATCACCACATTGGAAATGGCGCGTTCGCCGAAGGGCAGGCCGAGTTCGCGCCGCATGGTGAACTCGGCATGCCAGAGCTGGGCCAGGATTTCCCAGGTCTGAAGGTTGCGGCTGAAGCCTTGGTGACCGGTGGAGCAGAACTTGCAGTTCACCGCGCAACCGGCCTGCGAAGACACGCACAGGGTGTTGCGCTGCGCCTCGGGAATGAACACCGCCTCGACGGCATCGCCCTGCCCCACGTCGAACAGCCATTTCACCGTGCCATCGGCCGAGCGCTGCTCGCTGAGCACGGGCAGCGCCGAAACCTGCGCGTACTCACGCAAGAACTGGCGCAGCGGTTTGGCCAGATCGCTCATGGTCTCGAAATCGGCCACGCCCTTCTGATGCATCCAGCGAAACACCTGCCGTGCGCGAAAGGCGGCATGGCCGTGACGCGCGAACCACTCCACCAGTCCATCGCGATCGAACTGGAGAAGGTTGGCAGAGGTCAGGTCAGCGGACATGGACGCTGTTTCGGCTCAAAATCAACGGGAATGAATCGCCATCGCCGGGAAGAAGAAAGCGATTTCCTGAGCCGCGGTTTCCGCCGCGTCGGAGCCATGCACGGCGTTGGCATCGATGCTGTCGGCAAAATCGGCGCGGATGGTGCCGGGGGCTGCTTTTTTCGGATCGGTCGCGCCCATCAGATCGCGGTTCTTGAGAATGGCGCCTTCGCCTTCGAGCACCTGCACCATCACCGGGCCGGAGATCATGAAATCGACCAGATCCTTGAAAAACGGGCGCTCCCGATGCACCGCATAAAACGCCTCGGCTTCGGCGCGCGACAGGTGCATCATGCGTGCGGCGACGATCTTCAGCCCGGCCGATTCAAAACGGGTGTAGATCTGCCCGATGACGTTCTTGGCGACGGCGTCGGGCTTGATGATGGAGAGCGTGCGCTCGAGGGTCATACCTGGCTCCTGAAATCAAAGGTCAATCCGCGATTGTAGACAGCGCCTGTGACGCGCCGTTTGGCCGAGCGCCGAATGGGGGTTCAGCCGGGGGTTCAGCGCCCGCCGCGATTGCCGCCACCACGCCGACGCCCGCCCCCGCCTGCACGGTGCATCCCAACGTCTTGATGGATATAGCCGAAACTGGTTTTCATCGGATCGGGCTGCGAACCGCCCTGTTTGCCGCCCTGCGCGCCGCCTGATTTGCGCCGAGGTTGGCCAGCGGGCTTGTTCCCTGTCGAGAAGTTGCCTTCGCCTGCCCAGGAACCGCCGCCGCTGCGAACGACCGGGCTCTTGCCGAACAGCGCCTCGACCGTGGTGCGGGCATAGCTGTCCGGCCCGGGCTGCTGCTGGCCCCCGCCCTGCCCCTTGCCGCGTCCGCCGCGGCTGCTGCTGCGACTGTCGTTGCGGCGTCTGCCCTGATCCTGTCCGTTTGCGCGACGCGCCGGGCGATCTCCCGCGTCGGAAGGCGCTTGGCCATTGCGGCCTTGCAGTTGCTGCACGAGCGCCTTGTCGAGTTCGACGAAATCGCCGCGACGCAGCCCTGCGGGCAACATGACACTGGCATAGCGCACCCGGATGAGGCGGCTGACCGTCAGTCCGACGGCCTCGAACATGCGCCGCACTTCGCGGTTGCGGCCCTCGGCGATGACCACGCGCCACCAGCGGTTGGCCCCCTCGCCCCCGGCTTCTTCGAGGCTGAGAAAACGCGCCGGGCCATCGCCCAGTTCCACGCCCTCAAGCAACTTGTCGCGGGTTGCAGCGTCGAGTTCACCCAGCACGCGCACGGCGTATTCGCGTTCCGCCCCATAACTCGGATGCATCAGCCGGTTGGCCAGGTCGCCCGAGGTGGTGAACAGCAGCAGACCTTCGGTATTGATGTCCAGTCTGCCTACCGCCGTCCATTTGGCCCCTTGCAGCCTGGGCAGATGTTGAAACACGGTGGGGCGCCCCTGCGGATCCTTGAACGACACCACTTCGCCCGTCGGCTTGTGATAGGCCAGCACCCGCGACTGCGCAGGCCGCAGGCGGCGCTTGATGATCTTGCCGTTGACGCGAATCTGGTCGGTGGGCAGGATGCGTTGACCCAGATGGGCGGGTTCGCCGTTGACCGAAACCCGTCCGGCCAGAATCAGGTCTTCCATCTCGCGGCGCGAGCCCACGCCGCTTTGCGCCAGCACCTTGTGCAGCTTGGGCGCGTCTTCGGCCGGCGCCAGCACGCGGCGCACGATCTCGGCGCTTTCCGCCGCCTGGTCGTAGGCGCCGGAAATGACGTCCTGAATCTGCACCCCCGCCAGCGGCGGATGCAGGCCAGCCGCTGGCTGCGTTTCGACCGGTTGCGGCGGCTGCGGATCGGTCTGCTTGCTCGCGCCTTTCGGCGCACGCGGCGGACGCTTGGATTCGCGCGCCTGCGGCGGCTGCATCTGTTCCATCTGCGGGCCTGACTCGACGGCGCCGGAACCTTCCGTCACTTCCCCGGCGGGTTCGGTCGGCAGGACGGCCAATGCTTCGGCAGAGGACGGCGCGGACATCGCGTCGATCTGCGGTGCGGCGCCTTCCTCGACGGCGACTGCGGTCTTGCGCGGAGCGCGCCGCGAGGTGGCGCGCGTTTTACGCGCTGGAGGCGTTTCGGCCTTGTCCTGCGCGACCTCGGAGGGGACGTCGAGTTCGGATGAATCAGTCGGGTCGGATGGGCTCATGGCGGGGATCGGTGTGTGAAGTCGTCGTTGGACAGCGCGCCCGCGGGCGCGTCGGGGGATGCACAAGCCGCCAGTTCAGCCTGGGCCGCAATGCCAGACGGGCGGTCGGGTTCGTCGGGTTCGGATCCATCCCGGGAGCGGACTGGGGCCGTGGCACTCGACCCCGTGGCTGGCAAGAAAACCTGGGGCGGCCCGGCGTTTTCCAGAGAGCGGGGCGCTTGGGCGTTCGGATCTTCTTGCGCCTCTGCGGTGCACGCGATTTCCGGCAGCCGTTGCTGCAAGCCGTCGAACTGCGGCAAGGCCTGCGCGCGTTCGCCCAAGGGCGGCAGCGCGTCGAGGGTCTTCAAGCCAAGGTCATCGAGAAACTGCTGCGTGGTGGCGAACAGCGCGGGCCGCCCCGGCGCTTCACGGTGGCCGATGACCTCGATCCAGCCGCGTTCTTCAAGCTGGCGAATGATCTGGGTATTGACCACGATGCCCCGGATTTCTTCGATATCGCCGCGGGTCACGGGTTGACGATAGGCGATGATAGCCAGCGTTTCCAGCACCGCGCGGGAATATTTCTGCGGCTTCTCGGGATAGAGCCGATCGAGGAAAGGCTGCATCTCCGCCCGGCTTTGAAAACGCCAGCCCTGCGCCAGTTGCGTGAGCTCGATGCCGCGATCCTGCCAGTCGCGGCGCAATTCGTCGAGCAGCGCGCGCACGGTCTCTGCGGCGATCGTGTCGTCGAACAGGCGCCGCAGCTCGGCGACGGAAAGGGCTTGAGAAGCACAGATCAGCGCGGTCTCAAGGACGCGCTTGGCCTCTTGCGTGTTCATAGATACCCGGTAAAGGGCGACATCAGCCGGAATGATTCGTCCGCCGTGCCGCAGGCGCCCGAAGGCGGGCGCGAAGTGTCGGTGCGTGGCACCCAATGAGTCGAGCGGCGATTTTAGTACGTCTGTGCAGCGCGCCTGCCGTTCATGCTTCAGGCGGCGCGCGTGATCTCTGCGGGCACGGGCGGATAGAACGCATCGGCATGCAGGTCGCGCTCGGTCAGGCCGCGCTGCAGCAAGGAGGCGCTGATGGCCTCGACCATGGCAGGCGGCCCGGCGAGATAGACCTTGGAGCCCGCAAAATCGGCGACCTGTTCGAGCAGATGCAGCGCCAGCGGGCGATGTACCGCCTGAGGGGGATCACCGGCCTGTGCCTCGTCCAGCGACAGGTGATAGCTGAAGTTGCGGTGGCTGCGGCGCATCTGCTCCATCTGCTCCAGACCATAGACGTCGGCCTGATTGCGAAATCCCGCAAACAGCACCACGGGTTCGAGCTTGCCGTTGTCCAGCGCCGTGCGCACCACGCTGAGCATGGGCGCCAGGCCCGTGCCGCCGCCCACTGCGTACAGCGGCCCCTCGTGTCGCGGGCGAAAGTAGCTCGTGCCCATCGGCCCGCGCACCAGCAACTGCGAGCCGGGCCGTATCACCGTGCCCAACAGACTGCTCAGCGCCCCGGTCGGCGTGCGGCGGATATGGAACTCCAGCATATCGTCATACTCGGCATCCACCGGCGTGCTGGCCATGGAGAAATCGCGCGCGATTTCCTGCCCGTCCACCTCGACCACGAGCTGCGCGTACTGGCCGGCGGAAAAAGTGAAGGGAATGCCGCCCATGTCGGCGAACTCGATGTGCAGCCGCAGCGCGAAGATGTCCTGCGTCAACGGCTCCAGCGCCGCCACGCGGCACAGCAATTTGCGTTCGGGGTGCGCGATCAGATCGTCGCTGTCGATCAGCCGGATGGTGATGTCTTCGCTCAGCAGGGCGCGACAGGCCAGGATGATGCCGCTGTCGCGCTGCGCATCGGGCAGCGCCTTGGGGTCGTATTTTTTCAGCTTGACCCGACCCGACTCCAGCACGCACTTGCAAGACCCGCACTCCCCCGACTTGCAGGAGTAACGAATGGGCACCTGATGCCGCCGCAACAGCTTGAGCAGGTTCTCGTCGGGGTCGGCGAGCAGATCGGTTTCCGAAGGGAGAATGTGGACTCGGGGCATGGAACGGATGCTCAAGAAACTCGCCGGGCCGCTCCAGGAGTTTCCTGGTCCACCTCGCGGCTTGCAAGCCGCTCGGATTCGGCGCCGTCCAAACTGCCGCAGGGCAGCTTGGAGCCGCGGGCCTCATCCCTTGAGGGGAGAACCGAGCCAAGCGAAGGTTTTCGGGGTGGGCTTATTCAGATGGCGACATCGCCCGTTTCGCCGGTGCGGATGCGCATGACCTGCTCGATGTTGGTGACGAAGATCTTGCCGTCGCCGATCTTGCCGGTGCGCGCCGCCTTGACGATGGATTCGACCGCCCGCTCGACCTGGTCATCCATGACCACGGCCTCGACCTTCACCTTGGGCAGAAAGTCCACCACGTATTCGGCGCCGCGGTACAGCTCGGTGTGCCCTTTCTGCCGGCCGAAACCCTTGACCTCGGTGACCGTCAGACCGGTGACCCCGATCTCGGCCAGGGCCTCGCGGACCTCGTCGAGCTTGAACGGCTTGATGATGGCGGTGATGAGTTTCATCCTGGGGCTCCTCGGTGTGATTGAAGACGGAATTTAACTGCCTGCGGGCATTTCGACAGAAATCAGAACGATTCCCGGAATTTCGAGGTGATCGGATAGCGCCAGTCGCGGCCGAATGCGCGGTGCGTGATGCGAATGCCCGGAGGCGCCTGCCGCCGCTTGTATTCGGACAGTTTGAGCAGATGCACCACCCGTTCGACGTCGGCGCGGGAGTAGCCCGCGGCGAGCACGGTTTCCACCCGTTCGTCCTGCTCCATATAGCGCTGCAGAATGCCGTCGAGCACATCATATGGCGGCAGGCTGTCCTGATCGGTCTGGCCGGCACGCAACTCGGCGCTGGGCGCGCGGGTGATGATGCGCTGCGGGATGACCTCGGTCTCGCCCCTCGCGGCCGCATGCGCGTTGCGCCAGCGCGCCAGTTCCCAGACCAGCGTCTTGGTCACATCCTTGATCACGGCAAAACCCCCGGCCATGTCGCCGTACAGCGTGGCGTAACCCATGGCCATTTCGCTCTTGTTGCCGGTGGTCAGCACGATGCGCCCGCTGTTGTTCGACAGGGCCATCAGCAGGGTGCCGCGAATGCGGGCCTGGATGTTCTCCAGCGTGGTGTCACCCTCGCGCGGTTGAAGCAGGGGACCAAGCGTAGTCCGGAAAGCCCCGAACAGCGGGGTGATCGGCAGCACCTCGTACTGCACCCCCAGTCGCCGCGCCATCTCTGCTGCATCCATGAGCGACATCTGCGAGGTGAATTCCGAAGGCATCATCACCGCGCGCACCCTGTCGGCGCCGAGCGCATCGGCGGCGATGGCCAGCACCAGCGCCGAATCCGCCCCGCCCGACAGCCCGATGATCGCCCCCGGAAAGCCGTTCTTGCCCAGATAGTCGCGCACCCCGAGCACCAGCGCGGCGTACACCTCGGCATGGTCGGGCATCAAAGCCGCCACATGCGCCGGAGCCTGCCTGAGCACCTCGCCGCCTGAAATATCGATCCGCAAAACATCCTCGGCGAACTGCGGCGAGCGCGCCACGAGCCCGCCCGCGCGGTCGAGCACGAAAGACGCGCCGTCGAACACGATTTCATCCTGCCCGCCCACCATTTGCGAGGCCACCAGCGCCATGTCGTTTTCCAGGCAGCGCTGGCGCATCACCCGCTCGCGCTCGACGGTCTTGCCACGGTGATAAGGCGAGGCATTGAGCACCAGCAGCACCTGGGCGCCCGCAGCGCGGGCCTGGCGCGGCGCATTCGGCAGCCAGGCGTCTTCGCAGATGTTGATGCCGAAATGCGTGCCCCCGGCCTCGAACACCACCGCCTGGTCGCCCGGGGCGAAATAACGGCGCTCATCGAACACCTGATAGTTGGGCAACTCATGCTTGCAGTAGGTCGCCTCGATCACGCCGCCACGCAGCAGCGAAGCCGCATTGCAGGCCACCGCCTGCTGCGTCGAGGCCAGTCGCGGCGCGTCCGCCCCGGCCAGCGCCAGCGGATGGCCGACGACCAGCGCCAATTCCGGCAGATCCGACAGGTCATGCGCAAGCTGCTTCAATGCGGACGCACTGGCCCGAAGAAAGGCGGGACGGAGCAACAGGTCTTCCGGGGGATAGCCGGTCAGCGCCAGCTCCGGGGTGACGACCAGGCGCGCCCCCTGCCCATGGGCGCGCCGCGTCAGGCGGGCAATCAGCGCGGCATTGCCCGTGAGATCGCCCACGGTGGGGTTGCATTGCAAGACAGCGAGTTGGAGAGTCATGACCGAGGATTTTCGCACCGAGTTGTCGGACGCGGTGAGCGCACTGCCCGCAGCCGACTGGGAGCGCCTGGTCGGGGCCACGCCGGGCACCACGCCGTTCCAGCGCCACGCCTGGCTGAGCGCGCTGGAGCAAAGCGGCTGTGTCGGCGCAGATACCGGCTGGCAGAGCGTGGTCATTGCGCTGCGCGACAAAGGCGGGACGCCGGCCGCTGCCTGCGCGCTGTACGTGAAATCGCACTCCTATGGCGAATACGTTTTCGACTGGGCCTGGGCCCGAGCCTACGCCGAGCACGGCCTGCCCTACTACCCCAAGCTGCTGCTGGCCGTGCCCTTCACGCCCGTGGGCGGCGCCAAACTGCTGGGGCGCGACGCCAGCGCGCGTCAGGCGCTGCTCCGCGAGGTTCTGGCCATCGCCCGGCGCAGCGGGTTCAGTTCGTTTCATGCCCTGTTTCTCGACCCGCTGGAAGCGCGCTGGTGCGCCGAGCTGGGTCTGCTCGAACGCACCACCCTGCAATTCCACTGGCGCAATCCGCCCGCTGATGGCGCCGCGCCCTGGCCCGACTTCGAGGCCTTTCTCGCCAGCCTGCGGCACGACAAGCGAAAAAAGATCAAGCAGGAACAGCGCCAGGTGCGCGACGCCGGCGTCACCTTCCGCGCGCTGCCGGGAGCCGAAATCACGGCATCGCACTGGGACTTTTTCACCCGCTGCTACGACACGACTTACGCCCTGCACGGCTCCGAGCCCTATCTGAACCGCAGATTTTTTCACGCCATCGGCGCGCACATGCCCGAGCATTGCCTGCTGTTCGTCGCGCAGCGGGGTGACCAGCCCGTGGCCAGTTCGCTCGTCGTGCTCGACCCTCAAAGCCGCATCGCGTATGGCCGCTACTGGGGCGCCGTCGCCCACATTCCCGCCCTGCACTTCGACGCCTGTTACTACCAACCCATCGCCTGGTGTCTCGCTCACGGCTACACCACCTTCGAAGGCGGCGCGCAGGGCGAACACAAAATGGCGCGCGGACTGCAGCCCGTCGCCACCCGCTCGGCGCACTGGCTGGCGCAGCCACAGTTTGCCCGGGCGGTGCAAGACTATCTGCAGCGGGAAACAGCGGCGCTTGCGCAGCATCGGAACAACCTCCAGGAGCGCCTGCCGTTCAAGGAGGTGCAGTGAACCAGCGGTGCATCAGGCCCGCTGCGCCAACTGCTTTTCGATGAAGGCGAGCAAACCCGCGCTGGCCTGCTCCACCAGATCGAGCACCCGCTCGAAATCGCGTGCAGTGCCGTAATACGGATCGGGCACCGCCGCCACCGGCGCCTGCGGTGCGAAGCTCAGGAACAGGCGACAGCGCGGGGCAAACTGCGGCGGACACTGCCGTTCCAGCAGCGCGAGGTTGTCCCAGTCCATCGCCAGCAGCAGATCGAATCGGGCGAAGTCCTCCGGTTCCACCACCCGGGCGCGCAGACCCGAGAGGTCGTAGCCGCGCTCGAGCGCATGGCGCTGGCTGCGGCGATCGGGTGGCGAGCCGACATGAAAGGCATGGGTGCCCGCCGAATCGATGCGAACCCGCTTTTCCAGCCCGGCGTCGCGCACCCTGGCGCGAAACACCCCTTCAGCAGTCGGCGAGCGGCAGATATTGCCCATACAGACGAACAGCACGGAAAACTCGGACATGGTTGGACTCACAGGCATGCGGAAATTCGACAGGCGCCCTGCGCATTATCCGGGCGGTGACGCGCCCGAACCACGGGCTTGGCAAAGTGATGTCAACCCATTCACCGGGGCGCGCATTAAGCCCCTGATCCGGCTTGGATCGTTTTCATCCCAAACATTGAAAGGTGTTTCATCATGAAAAAAATTGTTGCCACCCTGTTCGCCTCCCTGTTTGCCACCGTTGCCATGGCGCAAACCCCGGCTCCGGCCGACCCCGCGGTCTCCAAGCCCGGGGTTCACAAGGCAGTGAAAAAAGAGCATCACAAAGTTGAGCACAAGAAAGTCGTGCACAAGGAAATGAAAAAGGAACAAAAGAAAGCCCAGTAAGGCCCGCATCCGGCCAGGGGCGCACTGAAAGCCCGTTCCCGGACTTCGGGCACTCCGGCATGACGGCGAAACCCGCCGCCTTGTCCGCCAAAATCCCCCGCGGCAGCACGCGCGGGGGATTTTTTCGTTCTGCCTCGACCAGCGAGCCGCCACGCCAGGAGACCGTCGGGCTTGGGGTGCGGAAGGCGAAAATGGGCGGTGTGGATGCCATGGGGCAAAAAGCCGCTGCCGCAGGGCGCCGCAACGTCCATTTGCAGCCCGCGATCCTCAAGTCCGACAGGCTCCTGGGAGCAAGTGCTCTTGAAATCCGGCAAGACACCCCCAAGATGAGAAGGTCATTTTTCATTCCTGCGCGCTTTAGTCGCGTTCGTGACCATGCAGACCGATCCCCAGACCCCCCCTTCCGAAGCCCCGCAAGCCTCTGAAAGCACGCATCAGGAGTTGATTCCCGAGCCCGTGCTGAGCGACGAGCTGGCGCAGGCGCAGGAAGAAATCGCCAAGCTCAACGACCAATTGCTGCGCGCCCGCGCCGAGGTGGAAAACATCCGCCGCCGCGCCGAGGAAGAAGCCGCCAAGGCCCGCAAGTTCGCGGTGGAGGGTTTTGCCGAGGCGCTGCTCCCGGTCAAGGACAGCCTGGAGGCGGCCCTGGCCGACACCAGCGGCAAGCCCGACGTGCTCAAGCAAGGCGTGGAACTCACCCTGAGTCAGCTCAAATCGGCCTTCGAGCGCAACCGTCTGCAGGAAATCGCGCCCGCAGCCGGAGAAAAATTCGACCCGACCCTGCACCAGGCCATTTCGGTGCAACCGGCCGAGCAGCCGTCCGGCACGGTGGTTTCGGTGCTGCAAAAAGGCTACCGACTCGCCGAACGCACCCTGCGCCCGGCGCTGATCACGGTCGCGCAATAAACCCTTGCTGGGGCAAGACTTGAATTCGCATGGCTTGAATTCACCACAGACCTCCTCATTTAATTCGTAGTCAAAATCAGCGCCCCGCGGCGCGGCACATTCGGAGAATTTCCATGGCAAAAATCATCGGCATCGACCTGGGCACCACCAATTCCTGCGTGGCGGTCATGGAGGGCAACACCCCCAAGGTCATCGAAAACAGCGAAGGCGCGCGCACCACGCCGTCGATCGTCGCCTATATGGAAGACGGCGAGATCCTGGTGGGCGCCTCGGCCAAGCGCCAGTCGGTCACCAACCCGAAGAACACGCTGTACGCGGTCAAGCGGCTGATCGGCCGCAAGTTCACCGAAAAGGAAGTGCAGAAGGACATTGACCTGATGCCCTACAAGATCGTCGCGGCCGACAACGGCGATGCCTGGGTCGAGGTGCGCGGCAAGAAGCTCGCGCCGCCGCAGATCAGCGCCGAGGTGCTGCGCAAGATGAAAAAGACCGCCGAGGACTATCTCGGTGAAACCGTCACCGAGGCGGTGATCACCGTCCCGGCCTACTTCAACGACAGCCAGCGCCAGGCGACCAAGGACGCCGGGCGCATCGCCGGCCTGGACGTCAAGCGCATCATCAACGAGCCGACGGCCGCGGCGCTGGCCTTCGGCCTGGACAAGCACGGCAAGGGCGACCGCAAGATCGCGGTGTACGACCTGGGCGGCGGCACCTTCGACATCTCGATCATCGAAATCGCCGACGTCGAAGGCGAGAAGCAGTTCGAGGTGCTTTCCACCAATGGCGACACCTTCCTCGGCGGTGAAGACTTCGACCAGCGCATCATCGACTACATCATCGGCGAGTTCAAGAAGGAACAGGGCGTCGACCTGTCAAAGGACGTGCTCGCGCTGCAGCGACTGAAGGACGCGGCCGAGAAGGCCAAGATCGAGCTGTCGAGCTCGACGCAGACCGAGATCAACCTGCCCTACATCACCGCAGACGCCTCGGGTCCGAAGCACCTGAACATCAAGCTCACCCGCGCCAAGCTCGAATCTCTGGTCGAAGACCTGATCGAGCGCACCATCGCCCCCTGCCGCACCGCCATCACCGATGCCGGCGTGAAGGTCGGCGACATCGACGATGTCATCCTGGTCGGCGGCATGACGCGCATGCCCAAGGTACAGGAAAAGGTCAAGGAATTCTTCGGCAAGGAGCCGCGCAAGGACGTCAACCCGGACGAGGCCGTGGCCGTGGGCGCCGCCATCCAGGGTTCGGTGCTGGCAGGCGACCGCAAGGACGTGCTGCTGCTCGACGTCACCCCGCTGTCGCTGGGCATCGAAACCCTGGGCGGGGTGATGACCAAGATGATCCCCAAGAACACCACGGTGCCGACCAAGCACACCCAGGTCTATTCCACCGCCGACGACAACCAGCCGGCGGTGACCATCAAGGTGTTCCAGGGCGAGCGCGAGATGGCCGCCGGCAACAAGCTGCTCGGCGAGTTCAACCTGGAAGGCATTCCACCCGCGCCGCGCGGCGTGCCGCAAATCGAAGTCACCTTCGACATCGACGCCAACGGCATCCTGCACGTCTCCGCCCGCGACAAGGGCACTGGCAAGGAGAACAAGATCACCATCAAGGCCAACTCCGGGCTGAGTGAAGAAGAGGTGCAGCGCATGGTGCGCGACGCCGAGATCAACGCTGCCGAAGACCACAAGAAGCGCGAACTGGTCGATGCCCGCAATCAGGCCGACGCCGCAGTGCACTCGGTGCGCAAGTCGCTGGCTGAATATGGTGACAAGGTCGATGCGGGCGAGAAATCCGCCATCGAAGCCGCGCTCAAGGCCGCTGAAGAGGCGATCAAGTCGGAGGACAAGGCCGAGATCGAGGCCAAGACCAACGCTCTGCTCGCCGCCAGCCAGAAACTGGGCGAGAAGATGTACGCCAGCCAGGCGGGCGAGCAGGCCGCCGGGGGTGCGTCCGGGGGTGCGTCCGGGGGTGCGTCTTCAGCCGGAGCCGGTGCACAGGCCGCGGGCGACGACACCGTGGTCGATGCCGAGTTCAAGGAAGTGAAGGACGGCAAGGCCTGATCGTCACCGTGTTTGACATCCTCTGACGGGAGGGCCGCTGAACTTGCGGCCCTCCCGTTTGTCCATTCTTTCTATCGATCGGCAAGACATAACCCGTGGCAAAACGCGACTATTACGAAGTCCTGGGCGTGAGCAGGAACGCCTCGGAAGACGAGATCAAGAAGGCCTACCGCAAGCTGGCCATGAAGCACCACCCTGACCGCAATCAGGGCAACAAGGACTCCGAAGAGCATTTCAAGGTCATCAAGGAAGCCTACGAGTGCCTGTGCGATGCGCGCAAGCGCGCGGCCTATGACCAATACGGCCATGCCGGGGTCGACCCTTCTGCGGGCGGTTTCGGCGGCGGTTTCGGCAGTGGGGGATTCGGCGCTGGCGCGGGCGGATTTGGCGACTTCGGCAACATCTTCGACGAAATCTTCGGTGGCGGACGCCGTGGCGGCGGGCCGCAGGTCTATCGCGGCAATGATCTGAGCTACTCCCTGGAGATCAGCCTCGAAGACGCGGCCCACGGCGTGAGCAAGAGCCTGCGCATCCCCGGCTGGGAAGAATGCAGTGTCTGCCACGGCAGCGGCGCCAAGCCCGGCACCCAGCCCATCACCTGCACGACCTGTCACGGCAGCGGCCAGGTGGCGCAGCGCATGGGGCCGTTCGCCATGCAGCAGACATGTCCGACCTGCCACGGCACGGGCAAGCTCATCCCCGAACCCTGCCCGGCCTGTCATGGCCGCGGCCGCATCCAGAGGCACAAGACCCTGGAAGTGCAGATCCCGGCAGGCATCGATTCGGGCATGCGCATCCGCTCCACGGGCAATGGCGAACCCGGCGTCAATGGCGGGCCTCCCGGCGACCTCTACGTGGAAATCCACATCAAACCGCATCCGGTCTTCGAGCGCGACGGCGACGACCTGCACTGTCACGTTCCCGTGAGCATGGCCAAGGCGGCGCTGGGCGGGGGCATCGACGTGCCCACACTGGGCGGACGGGTGGAAATCGATCTGCCCGAAGGCACGCAGACCGGCAAGACCTTCCGCCTGCGCGGCAAGGGCATCAAGGGCCTGCGCTCCAGCTATCCGGGCGACCTCTACTGCCACATCACCGTGGAGACGCCGGTCAAGCTCAACGAGGAGCAGAAACGGCTGCTGCGCGAGCTCGACGAGTCGCTGAAGAAAGGCGGCGATCGCCACTCGCCGCAAGCCAAGTCCTGGTTCGACAAGGCCAAGGAATTCTTCAAGCCGCTGTAAGCAACCGGGCAAAGTGCAGCACCATGACAAGGGTGCGAAAATAGCGCCCTTTGTCATTGAAGAAGCCTCATGGACGCAGAACGCCTCAATACCATCAGCAACCGAATCACCGACCTCCAGCAGCGCGTGCAGGCGCTAAGGGGGTATCTTTGACTTCGATGCCAAGTCATCGCGGCTGATGGAAGTGGCGGGGGCGCTCGAAGACCCGCAAGTCTGGAACGACCCCAAACGCGCGCAGGAACTGGGCCGCGAGCGCAAGTCGCTCGAAACCGTGGTGCTCGGTCTGCAGAACCTCACCACCGCGCTGGCCGATCACAGAGAGCTGTTCGAAATGTCGCGCGAGGAAGGCGATGATGCGACCTGCGAGGCCATCGAAGCCGACATCGAGCAATCCGCCGCCGAAGTCGAGAAGCTGGAGTTCCGCCGCATGTTCTCCAACCCGCTCGACCCGAGCAATTGCTTCATCGACATCCAGGCCGGCGCCGGCGGCACCGAGGCGCAGGACTGGGCCAGCATGCTGCTGCGCCAGTACCTGCGCTACTGCGAGCGCAAGGGCTTCAAGGTCGAGGTGATGGAGGAGACCGAAGGCGACGTCGCGGGCATCCGCAGCGCCACCATCAAGGTCGAAGGCGACTACGCCTACGGTCAGTTGCGCACCGAAACCGGGGTGCACCGCCTGGTGCGCAAAAGCCCGTTCGATTCCTCCGGCGGGCGCCACACCAGCTTCGCCAGCGTGTTCGTCTACCCCGAGGTGGACGACTCGATCGAGATCGACATCAACCCCGCCGACGTGCGCACCGACACCTTCCGCGCCAGCGGCGCCGGCGGTCAGCACATCAACAAGACCGACTCCGCGGTACGCCTGACGCACATCCCCACGGGCATCGTGGTGCAGTGCCAGAACGACCGCAGCCAGCATCGCAACCGCGACGAGGCCTGGCAGATGCTGCGCTCGCGCCTGTTTGAGCACGAGATGCGCAAACGCATGGCCGAGCAGCAGAAACTCGAATCGAGCAAGAGCGATGTCGGCTGGGGCCACCAGATCCGCAGCTATGTGCTCGATCAGAGCCGCATCAAGGATCTGCGCACCAACGTCGAAATCTCCAACACCCAGAAGGTGCTCGACGGCGATCTCGACGAATTCATCACCGCCAGCCTGAAATCCGGTCTTTGATCCTCACGGCTCCTGTCCTCTATCGCCCCGCTGAAAACCCGCAAGCCATGACCGTCAAACCCGACACACCCGCCCGCATCACCCGCCTGGCGGACTACACCCCCCCGGCCTACGCCATCGACAGCGTGCACCTGCGCTTCGACCTCGATCCCGCGAAGACGCGCGTGCACAGCCGCATGGCGGTGCGCCGCGTCGAGGGCGCCGCCGACACGTCCCCGCTGGTGCTCGACGGCGAAGACATCACCCTGCTGACGCTGAAGGTGAACGGCGAATTCGTCGCCTTCCGCCAGGACGGCAATACGCTGGTGCTCGACAAACTGCCCGAGACCTTCACGCTGGAAATCGAAACGCTCAACGTCCCGCAGGCCAATACCCAGCTCGCGGGTCTTTACCTGTCGGGCGGCGCGTTCTTCACGCAGTGCGAGGCCGAGGGCTTTCGCCGCATCACCTATTGGCCCGACCGCCCCGATGTGATGAGCCGCTTTCACGTCACGCTGCGCGCCGACAAGGCGCTCTACCCGGTGCTGCTGTCCAACGGCAACCTCGTGTCGCAGACCGATCTGGACGGCGGTCGGCATGAAGCGGTGTGGGACGATCCGTTTCCCAAGCCCTGCTATCTGTTCGCGCTGGTGGCGGGCAATCTGGTGTGCCGCGAACAGACCGTGCGCGCCGCCTCGGGCAAGACGCATCTGCTGCAGGTCTATGTGCGCGCGGGCGATCTCGACAAGACCGAGCACGCGATGCAGTCGCTGATCAAGGCCATCGCCTGGGACGAACAGCGCTTCGGCCTGAGCCTCGATCTGGAGCGCTTCATGATCGTCGCAGTGAGCGACTTCAATATGGGGGCGATGGAAAACAAGGGTCTCAATATCTTCAATACCAAGTACGTGCTGGCCAATCCGGCCACCGCCACCGATGCCGACTATGACGGCATCGAGAGCGTGGTCGGCCACGAGTACTTCCACAACTGGACGGGCAACCGCGTCACCTGCCGCGACTGGTTCCAGCTCAGCCTCAAGGAAGGCCTCACCGTCTTCCGCGACCAGGAATTCAGCCAGGACCTGGCCGCCGCTGCAGGCGGAGAATCGGCACGCGCCGTCAAGCGCATCGAGGACGTGCGGGTGCTGCGTACCGCGCAGTTTTCCGAGGACGCCGGGCCCATGGCGCATCCGGTGCGCCCCGAGCAATACCAGGCCATCGACAATTTCTACACCGCCACCGTCTATGAGAAGGGCGCCGAAGTGGTGCGCATGATGCAGACCCTGGTGGGCCGGGCCGGCTTCCGCAAGGGAATGGATCTGTACTTCCAGCGCTTCGACGGCCAGGCCGTGACCTGCGACGACTTCGCCCAGGCCATGGCCGATGCCAACCCCGAGTCGGCGCTGGCCACGCACCTCGTCGCCTTCAAGCGCTGGTACAGCCAGGCCGGCACGCCGCGGCTGCACGCCAGCGGCGCGCTCGACACCTCCGCCCGCAGCTACACCCTCACGCTGCGCCAGACCCTGCCCGACACCCCCGGCCAAACCGGCAAGCAGCCGCAGGTCATTCCCGTCGCCCTGGGCCTGCTCGATGCCCAGGGCAAGGCCCTGCCGCTGTGGCTGCAAGGCCAGGACAAGGGCAGGTCGACCGTGCTTGTGCTCACTGAAGGCCAGCAGACCTTCGTCTTCGAGCAGATCGACGCCGACACCGTCACCCCTTCGCTGCTGCGCGGCTTCTCCGCCCCGGTGATCCTCGACTACGCCTACACCGATGCCGAGTTGCTGCATCTGCTCGCACACGACGCCGACCCCTTCAACCGCTGGGAAGCGGCGCAGCGGCTGGCGTTGTCCCGGCTGCTCGGGGCGGTCCACGGCGGCGATCTCGCACTCGACTCCGCGTACATCGACGCGCTGCGCGCCGTGCTGCGCGACACCCAGCTCGATCCCGCCTTCAAGGAGCTTTTGCTCACCCCGCCGGGCGAGGCCTACATCGCCGAGCAGCTCGACGAAGTCGATCCTCCCCGCATCCACCGCGCCCGCCAGTCACTGCGCACCGCGCTCGCTCGGCAACTCGCGCCAGACTGGCAAACGCTCTGGGACGAACTCGCGCCCGAAGGCGGTTACCGCCCCGATTTCGCCAGCGCCGGCCGCCGCGCCCTGCGCAATCTGGCCCAGGCACATCTGTGCGAACTCGGGCAGGCGACTTGGCTGGGGCGGGTCTATCAGCGCGTCAAGGATGCCGACAACATGACCGACCGCTTCGCCGCGCTGACGGCCCTGGTGCAGGTCGGCGCCGATCTGGCCAAGCCGGCGCTGGAGCGCTTCGCCGCCCAGTTCGCCCACGAAGCGCTGGTCATGGACAAATGGTTCGCGCTGCAGGCCAGCGCGCCCGACCGCGACGGCCTGCAGCTCGACCGCGTGCGTGCGCTGATGCGGCATCCGGCCTTCTCGCTGCACAACCCCAACCGCGCCCGCAGCGTGCTGTTCGCCTACTGCCAGGCCAACCCCGGCGCGTTCCACCGCGCCGATGGTGCGGGCTATGCCTTCTGGGCCGAGCAGGTGCAGGCGCTCGATGCGCTCAACCCGCAGATCGCCGCCCGCCTGGCGCGCGCCCTCGACCGCTGGCGCAAACTCGCCCCTCCCTACCGCTACACCGCGCAGCAGGCGCTGCGCACCGTGGCCGGCAGCGCCACGCTGTCCCCCGACACCCGCGAAATCGTCGAACGCGCCCTGGGGAACTGAGCCGCACTTCCCCTTTACCGAGATCACCGACCATGACCCCATCCGTCAACCTCACCCGCTACCTCGTCGAGAAGGAACGCGGCCAAGGCGCCATCACCGCCCAACTGCGGCTGCTGATCGAAGTCGTCGCCCGCGCCTGCAAGCGCATCAGCCTGGCGGTGAACAAGGGAGCACTCGGCGATGTGCTCGGCGCCGCCGGGTCGGACAACGTCCAGGGCGAGGCGCAGAAAAAGCTCGACCTCATCGCCAACGACGTGCTGCTCGAAGCCAACGAATGGGGCGGCCACCTCGCCGCCATGGCCTCGGAAGAAATGGATACCGTGTTCCCAGTGTCGGAGCGCTACCCGCGCGGCGAGTACCTGCTGCTCTTCGACCCGCTCGACGGCTCGTCGAACATCGACGTCGACGTCACCATCGGCACCATCTTCTCCGTGCTGCAACTGCCCGAGAATGCAGGTGAAGTCCGCGAGGAACACTTCCTCCAGGCCGGAGCCAGGCAGGTGGCCGCAGGTTACTGCGTATATGGCCCGCAAACCCAGCTCGTGCTCACCGTGGGCCAAGGCGTGGCGGTCTTCACCCTCGATCGCGAACAGGGCAGCTTCGTGCTCACGCAGAACGACCTGCAAATTCCGCCGAGCACCAGCGAGTTCTCCATCAATATGTCTAACCTGCGTCACTGGGCGCCTCCGGTGAAGCGCTACATCGACGAATGCCTGCAAGGCAAGGACGGCCCGCGCGGGCGCGACTTCAATATGCGCTGGGTCGGCAGCATGGTGGCCGACGTGCATCGCATCCTCATGCGCGGCGGCGTGTTCCTGTATCCGTGGGACCAGCGCGAGCCCAACAAACCCGGCAAGCTGCGTCTGCTGTACGAAGCCAACCCCATGAGCTTCCTTGCCGAGCAGGCCGGCGGCGCGGCAACGAATGGCAAGCAGCGCATCCTCGACATCACCCCGACCTCGCTGCACGAGCGTTGCAGCGTGATCCTCGGCTCGCGCGAAGAAGTCGAACTGCTGCAGCGCTACCACGCCGAATCCGCCTGAGCCGAAAACTCAACCCGCCACTGGTATAGAATGGCGGGCTTCGCCGGCATAGCTCAGTTGGTAGAGCAGCGCATTCGTAATGCGAAGGTCGGGGGTTCGACTCCTCTTGCCGGCACCAAGGACCACCGGGCAAATCAGCAAATTGAAGAACAAGCCCGACCCAAATAATCGGGCTTTTTTATGGGCGGCTTTATGCCTGAGTCAGGGTATCGGGGTAGAGAATCCTACTCAATTCCCCCAGACCGCCCCAGAAGGCAGGCCTGGGTTTCATCCGGCGCTTGAGTGCCTGCCGAAACCGACTGCTTGGTCAGGCTGCGCCCGACACCCCTGACAGCCATGTTTCCGTGCCGCGTTCGGCACGGCGTTTCTCACGCGCAGTGTGCGGATCGGTTTTTCCAGCTCTGGCAAGTCGTTTCGGATGGTCTTCCACACCAGCGACAAGTTGAGGGTCATATAGCCGTGAGAGACGCGGTTACGCGTGGCGATCATGGTGCTCCAGGGAATGCCGGGATGCTCGGCGATGAACGCTGGGGAAGCCCTCTCGATGTTGCGGGCCGCTTCGCCGATGATCTCGATGTTGCGAATCACCGCATCCTGCACGAGTCTGTTCTGCAGGAAGCCCCGTCTTCATCCATCCCTGCGGTGTACTGCGCGATGCGCTCGATGGCTTCGAGAATGTGAACGATGTAATCGGGAATGCGCAACTCGGCGCGCCTCATACCGCGCGGGCCTCTGCAAGCACCACGGCGCGGAACTTCTCGGGGAGGTCGCCCGGAGTGAGGACATCCACCGGGACGCCAAGCAAGCGCTCCAATTCGACCTGAATGGCCGAAACGTCCATGAGCGTGGTTTCTTCCGTCGGATCGACCAGCACATCCAGGTCGCTGCGGTCATCGTCCTCGCCTCGCACGACCGAGCCAAACACACGCGCATTGCGGGCGCGATGGGCCAGCACGATGCGGTGAATCTCGGCGCGATGCTCTTGCAGGGCTTGCGAGGGTTTCATGGCGCGCATTATCCCAGCTTCTTCGCCAATTTCTCCGCCTCGATGTGCGTGTAGCGCTTGAGCATTTCACCAGCGCGCAAACGCCGATCACGTGCCCAGGTTTCGGCGTCGGTTTTCAGATCGAATGTGCGGCTGATCGAGAGCATGCCCCGGCGCCGAATCTGCGCTCGCCACCCGGCTTTGCCTTTCCCGCCTCCCTCCCGTGGGGGAGGTCGGGAGGGGCATCCGAAGGAAGCGCGAAGCGCTGTTCTCACCTCCTCCACATGCTGGGGGAGGCCGGGAGGGGGCGCGTCCTTGAGGCGGCTGGGCGGCAAGGGGTGTGCCTTGGCGTGCGAACCCTCACCCCAACCCTCTCCCGGAGGGAGAGGGGGCCGATCTCACTCCTCCACTCGTGGGGGGCGGGAGGGGCATCCGAAGGAAGCGCGAAGCGCTGTTCTCACCTCCCCCACTTGCTGGGGGAGGTCGGGAGGGGCATCCGAAGGTGGCGCGAAGCGCTGTTCTCACCTCCCCCACTTGCTGGGGGAGGTCGGGAGGGGGCGCTCCGCCTCGCCATCTTCCCGTGCCCTGATGAACAATCCGGGATCATTTTTGCGAAATCGCCCCGGGCATGCGTTTGTTGTCGCGCAGCTTGAGCACGTACAGGCCGTCGTCGTCGATGCGCTGGCCTTTGCGGCAGGACAGCACTTCGGCATAAACCGCCTCGGCGCCCTTGGGCTGGGGGCGGCGGATTTCGAGCATCACCGGGTCGCCGACTTCCAGCGGATACTGCGTGAGCACGATGCGGTCGGCTTCCGGCTCGCCGCGGTCCACCCAGAGCGCGGGCCGGGCTTCGGCGCGGTCGTACCAGCCCAGGCGCAGCATCACCGGGCGCTTGGTCACGACGTTGCGCTGGTCGATGTGCAGATGCGCGGTCTTGCGCAGCAGGGCCTGCATTTCCGGCGTGTCCCAGTCGACATCGACCAGGCGCTGGGTGGGATCGAGATCAATCGGCCCCATGGTCGGCTTTCATCAGCAGGGCGAGCAGGTGATCGGCGGCGGCGCGGTAGGGCTGTGCCCGAATGGACTGCTCGCGGGCGAGGGTGTGCAATTGCGCATGCAGGCGGCCGATTTCGCCGCTCTCCAACCCCTTGTCGCGCAGGTAGCGGCCCAGTGCGCAGTGCTGGTGCGCCTGCGCCGGGTCGTCGAGTTTTTCGTCCATGCCGCTGTGCTCCCACAGCCAGTGCGTGGCGGCCGCGCCCAGCGCGGTGCGCGGGCGGGTGGGGTCGATCGACAGGGAAAAGCGCTGCAGCCAGTCGGGCAGCGCATCGGCCTGCATGGGGCGGGCGAAGGCGTAGCCCTGGCCGCAGTCGGCGCCCAGCAGGGCGGCCATTTCGACCAGTTCGTCGGTCTCCAGCCCTTCGACGACCACCTTGAGATCGAGGGCATGCGCCAGGATGATGAGCCCGCCGACGATGCCCAGCGCGCGCCGCGGCTGCTTGCGGGCGCCCTCCAGCAGTTCGCGGTCGATTTTCACCGTCTGGAAAGGCAGGCTGCGCAGGCGCAGCAGGCTGGAGTAGCCCGAGCCGAGATCGTCCATTTCCAGCGAGATGCCCAGTCGGGTCAGCGCCTGCAGGGTCTCGATGCCGGGTGCGCCCGCCGCGCCGGCCTCCAGCTCGGCGGTCTCCAGCAGTTCGAGGTGCAGACGGTCGGGCGTCAACCCGGCGCGGTCGAGCGCCTGCCCGACCCACAGCGCGCAGTCCGGCTGGGACAGCGCCTCGGGCGGCAGGTTGACCGACGCCTGGGTGCGCAAGCCCTGCGCCTCCCACAGTTGCAGGTGCTGCAGCGCCTGATCCAGCCCCAGGGTGAACAGCCGGGTAAGCTCGCTGGCGCCCAGAGAGGGAATGAATTCCTGCGGCGCGATCCACGTGCCGTCGGGCGCGCGCAGACGGGCCAGCGCCTCCACGCGCAGCAGCCGGCCTTGCTGCAGATCGATCACCGGCTGCACCCACATGTGCAGGTTCTGCGGAATCAGCAGGCTGCGCTTCTGAATGCGCTGCGCCTCGGTCAACACAGTCTGCGGGGCGCGGTGAAAACTGTTCACGGCGTGCGAGAGCGACTGCCCGATGAGTTCCAGCGCGTGCCGCATCGCGGGCGCTTCGAACTGGTTGGGATAGGCGCCGTACAGACTGAGTATGCCCGAGAGATGGTCGTGCGCGTCGCGCAGCGGAATCGACACCGCGCTGCGAAACCCCGATTGCTGCGCCGCCTCGCGCCACGGCTGCGCGCGGTCGTCGCGGGCGAAGCTGCCCACGCTCTCGATGCGTTCGTGCCGCCAGGCGCGCACCTGGCTGGCCTGCGACAGCAGGTCGGCCCGTTCGACGCTGGGGTAGTCGGCCAGGCCGTGCCGAAACCGGGCCGCATACTCCTGAAAGCGGGGCGTGGAGAATTCGGCGACGATCACGCCCTGTGCATCGGGGCGGCCATAAGCGGCGGCGGCGACACCGGGCAGACCGACGAGCTGCTCCAGCGCCCAGTGCAGAAAGTCGATGCGGCTGGTGTAACGCCCGGCTTCGCGCCCGAGGGTCTCGGCCATTTCGATGTAGCGCTGGATCACGTCCTGCGCGGCGCCGACCTGCAGGCGCAGCTCGGCCTGGATGCGCGCGGAAACGATGCGCCACAGCAGATGGCGGTCTTCGCGCCGCAGCGCGCTGTAGTACAGCAGGGTGAAAAGCTGCTGGCGGAAAAAGTCGAAAGAGGCGGCGAGCAGCGCCGCGGAGACGCCGGTCAGGGCGTGCACCCGCCCGAGGCGCTCGGCCTGGAGGCGGTGTTCGGCTTCGCTCAGCGCGGGGGAGAACAGTTGCATCAGGTGCGACTGCTGGTTTTGCTTCAGACGCGCCATGTCCTCGTCGCTCAGCGTCTGCAGCACGGCCTGCGCGTCGTCCTGCCGCTGCAGATCGTCGTAGAACTGCCGCACCCAGTCTGCGGCGGCGTAGTCGATCTGCGGGGCGATGAGTTGCAGCGCGGCTTCAGCTTGCGTGCCGTAGGCTCTGGGCTCGGTGGCCGTTGGGCCGATTTCGTCTGATGCCGCAGGCTGAGGGTTCAATACCTCGCTGTGAAACTGCCACCATTGGGTGCGGTCGAGCTTGTGCGACTTGATGGCGTACAGCGCCGTGTCGGCATGGCGCTGCAGGGTGTCGGCCTCTGCGCCGTCGAGCGGGTAGAGCGCCAGGCCCAGGCTCACATTCACCCGTATCGGCGGCGCTTCGGGCAAGGCGATGGGTTGCTGCAGCCCCGCCTCGATGCGCTGCAGGATGGGCAGGGCATCTTCCGGCTGGGCGAGGTCTTCGAAAATCAGCGCGAATTCGTCGCCGCCCAGTCGGGCGACGAAATCGGTCTCGCGCAAGGCTTGCTGCAGGCGCCGCGCCACTTCGCGCAGCAGTGCGTCTCCCGCCGCGTGGCCGAAGCGGTCGTTGAGGGGCTTGAGATCGTCGAGGTCGAGCAGGCCGAGCGCGAGAAACTGGTTTTGCCGCCGCGCGCGGCTGATCGCCCGGCTCAAGGACCATTCGAAGGCGCGGCGGTTGGGGAGCTGGGTGAGGGTGTCGTGCGTGGCACGCTGACGCAGCAGGCGCTCCAACCGCTCGCGCCGCAAGGCGCCGCCGATGAAATCGACGAGGAGATGGATGTTTTCGGTCGTCTGCGCGCCGGGCGGCTGCGCCGGCTGGAACCAGAACAGGCACAGCGCCGCCCGCACCCGCGCGCCGGTGCGCATGGGCAGCAGCCAGGCCGACTCGATGCCGGCCTGCAGCACCACCGGCAGGGCGTCGGGGGACGCGGCGTAATCGGCCAGAAAAATATCGCGCTCCTCGCGCAGCGCCCGGCCCGCCAGACCCGCTTGCGCCGTTTCGCAGTAGGCGTCGACCAGCGGCTGCTGCTCGGGCGACAGACCCCAGACGGCGCGCGCGCGCAGCTTCTTGCTTCCCTCCGCTTCGATGAGCAGCGCGCCGTCGGCGCCGCTGAGTTGCGCCGCAGCCTGCACCGCGCGCTCGAACAGGCGGTCGTAATGCGGCTCCCGGGCGAAGGCGCGCAGCAGGTCCAGGGGCAGCGGCGAAGACATCGACGGATTTGATTCTCGTGCGGGTTTCAAACGGCCTTCAAACGGCGAGATCGGTCGTCGGAATCTGGTACTGGCCCGGCCCCATGAGGTCGATGCCGCAGGGCAGGTTGTCGAGCCAGTCGAGCAACTGGCCGATGGCGGCGCCGGCCAGCGGCGCACCGTGCTGCGGCGCGATCAGCGCGATGTCGAGCTGGCGCACCATGCGCACCCAGAGCTTGAGGATCTTGTTGCTCACCATATAGCGGCGGTGGAAGGCCTCCATGCCGTGCGGCATGGGATCGAGGCTGGTGATCACATGCCCCGCCTGCGCGCCGCTGAGCAGCGACACGCCGAGGTCGCCGGAGAACAGGATCTTGCTCACCGGGTCGTAGAACTGGAAGTTGCCTTCGGCGTGCATGAAGTGCGCCGGAAGCAGCCACAGGTGGGTCTGGCCGAAGCGCAGCCGCCCGCCGGCGTCGGGCACGGCAATGACGCGCCTGTCGGTCTTGCCCAGCTTGCAGAAATGCGGCGCGAACCGCGCCCACAGCGCGGAGATGACCAGCCTGGCCTGCGAGCCCGTCATCCAGCGGTCGAGCGAGGCGATGATGTCGGGGTCGGCATGCGAGGCCAGGATGTAGTCGAGCTTGTTGGGCGCGATGTATTTGCGCATGGTCAGGCTCAGCTCGTTATAGGTCATATTGCCGCCCGGATCGAGGATCACGCCCTCGCCGTGATCGACGATGAGAAACTGATTGGCCTGCACCGCTTCCTCGTCGGGCACGAGATCGGTGAACGTCACGCAGGCATGCTGCGCGTCCTTGTAGAGTTCGATGGACATGATGTGTGTGTTTCCCCCAATGATTCGGCCAAGCCGGTGAGTTAGGCCGCAAGAGCGTGGCTGAAGACGATGCGAAAGGTTACGCCAACAGGTCAGGCCGACAAGTGCAGCCCGACCGATTGCAAGAAAGGCGCAAGCAGCGTGTGCGCCCCGCGAAATTCCACGCTCTTGCCGAGCTGCACCTGCGCCTGCTCCCAGTTGAGCAAAGCCGTCGCCGCCGCAAAATCGACCCGCTGCACCGCGCTCAGATCGACGCTGATGGCATCGCTGCGCCCGGCCTGCAGCCTGAGCTCGCGCAGGAAGGAGGTTCCCGCGGCATCCGACAACTCGCCCTGCAAGCCTACAACGACTGCGGCGAGACCTCCACCGGCCTCGATCGTCGACCTGCCGCGCCGCCCGGTCTGCAAGGTGGCGAGCTGGGTCGTCGCCCGCGCCGCGACTTCGCTCACGCGCTGAAAGCGCGGCGGCGTCCAGTCTACCGGCGAGCAGCCGCTGGCGACCGAGAGTTCCACCGCCAGATCGGTAAATCCCGCCTCGTCACCGGCCAGCCGCAGGACCTGCAGCCGCAGCTCGGCGTCGGTAGCGGCGCTCGCCGCGGCGCTGGCGGAGGCTTCGGGCGCGGCATGCAGCCGGGTTGCCGCCAGCAGCAGGTCCACGCCCAGCAGTTCCAGTTCGACGCGGCGCTCGTTCAGATGGCGCAATGCCTGGGCGAGCGCGGCGTGCTGCGATTCGGGAATGTCGATGAGCGCGCTCCAGTCCAGCGTCAGATGCGTGGCGGGATCGGCGACGAAGCGCTCGAAGGCGCGCAGTTGCAGGATGTCGAAGTGCTCCGCCGCGACGAAGTCGGCGGTCTGCCGGGACCCGGCCCGCGCCGCCTGCAACAGGGGCCGCGGCAGCGGCGTGCGGCCATAGCGCTGCACGTAATCGAGCGCGCGCGCATCGAGCTTGTCCTGCTGCGCCGTGGCCCAGTAGAAATCGAGCAGGGCCTGGAAGATCTGCTGCGCTGCGGGGCTGCGCGCGGGCTCGATCTGCAGCGCGGTGAGCAGTTGCGACTCGACCTGGGCATCGCGCTTTTCGGCGAAGTCGAACGCGGCGAGTTCGACCACGGCGGGCAGCGGCAGCGCCGAGGGCTCGCCCGCGCTCGAAGCCCAGGCCGGAGACGTGGCGACCTCGCGCCCAGGCTGCGCGCGCCTGGGCTGCATCTGCATCAACTGGCTGGCCCCCCAGCGCGGCGTGGCGCGGCGCGGCGAACCAGGGCGCAGGGTCGATGCGGCAAATTGGGTCGTGGCGGGCAGGGTCGGGTCGAACGCGCCGCTGAGCAAGGTCGAGTCGTACTGCCGCGCCTGCTCGCTTTGCATCTGCCGCTCGATGGCGTCGATCTTGTGCAGGGTGTGCTGGCGCGTGGCAGCCTGCAGCGGCGGCGGCTGCGTGGCGGGAATCGACAGCCCTTCGAGCGGCTCGGCCGACTGCGAGCGCCGATTGCGCAGCGCCTGGCGCAGCAGGTCGAACTCGCGGTTGCGCACCAGCACGGCGGCGCGCGCCATGCGCTGCGCTTCGCGGCGCTGCGCCTCCTCGCGAGCCTTGTCGCGCTGCGCATCGGGATCAAAGCGCGTCTGCGACCAGTCGGTCGTGGGGTGGCGCAGAAACCGACCCAGCCGTTCCAGGAAGCTGGCTCCCTGTCTGCTGCCGCCCAGGTCGCGGCGCCTGGCTTCGGCCTTGCCCATCACGCTCCGTGCCGCATCAGATCGGTCGGGCCGAAATCGGCCGGCAGGGTGAGCAGCTCGTGGGAGGCGTCGTCGGAAACCACGCCGCCGCGTTGGGCCGCCTTGTCGTCCGAGAGCAGCAGGCGCAGGGTGCAGCCGCCGATGCGCAGCACGTCGTCGGGCAGCAGGATCGAGGTGTTCACGCGCCGGCCATTGATCCAGGTGCCGTTGGTGCTGCCCAGGTCTTCGATCCACCAGCCGCTGTCGGTGCGCTGCAGCACGGCGTGCACGCCGCTGACGCGGGCATCGGGCAGGACGATGGTGTTGTGCGCATGTCGTCCGATGTGCAGCCGGGGCAGGCGCAACTCAAAGGCATGGCTGACGGCGTTGGGCAGAAAGACGAGAATTTTGCTCATGGTTCAACGGCAGGGAGGAGGGGCATACTTGGAGGGGAGGGTGGGCGTGGCATAGGTGGTGACACCGTCCTTGGTCGTCTGGCCGCCGGAAAAGCACACCCAGCGCAGGCTGCCCGCATCAGGCGCGGGTTGCAGCACCAGGGTGTAGCCGTCGGCCTGATTGGGGTTGAGAAGCTGGTTGTAGGTGATGATGATGGTGCCGTGATAGCCCACGAGCACGCTGATGCTGTAGTTGCCGCTGGGCGGCTCGGCGCCGTAGGCCTGGGTGCAGGCCACCGTGGCGCCGGTGCAGGTCTGATCGGTGCTGGGCCAGTCGGAGATGAAGCTGCCGTGCGTGGCCCAGTATTCGGCCACCGCGGTTTTCACCCCGTCGGCCAGGTTGATGCCCTCGATCACCCGCGCGCGCACCATGTAGTCGCGGTATTGCGGGATGGCCACCGCGGCGAGGATGCCGATGATGGCCACCACGATCATCAGTTCGATCAGGGTGAAGCCGCGCGGGCGGCGCTCGGACAGACGCGCCCGGCCTCGGCGCCGGGTGGCGGGCGTTGGGCCAAGGAAGGACTGAGAAATTCCTCTCCCGCTTGCGGAGGAGGTTAGGAGGGGGTGACGAGAGTTGGATGCATCACGCCCCTCCCCACCCCAACCCGTCCAGAGACTGGCTTTCAAGCCAGCCCCGTTCCGGCGGAGCAAAGCCAAGCAGTTGGCTTTGCCTTTCCCGCCTCCACCCCCACTCGTGGGGAGGGAGCGAACACCTCTTTTCCCCAGCGTGGTGGAGGGAGATTCAATGAACGGCCCCCTGAGCGGATGACTGCACGAATAGACCATGATTTCCCCCCGTAAAACAGGCCTTTGAAGGCGCTTTCAAATCGTTTTCAAGCTGAAGTGCAACCGGGATCGCGCGGCGTGGTATCGCGCAACACCCATTCCCAGAACGCCGCATGCACTTCGGCGCTGCTCAGGCTGAGCGCCAGGTCGGCCTCGGCGTCCTGCCGGTCCAGCGCCGTGCACAGGCGCTGGTGGAATTCGGCATGCGCGGCAAGCAGTCGCTGGTAATTCGGTTCCTCCCCGCAGGACTCGGCCTGCTGCGCCAGCCAGCGGCCCAGATCGCAGTGCTGCGTGGCCTGCGGGTCGCGCAGCGCCTGCATTTCCTCGGCGTCGAGGGTGCGCGACAGCAGCTTGCGCGCGCGCATGCGGTGGGTGACGATGGCCTGCACCGCGCGCTCGGCGCCCTGCATCTGCGGTTGCATCCACTCGCGCAGCCAGGACAGGGCCTCTTCATGGCCGTCGAGCCAGACAACAGCCTGCTCGGCGGGCATGGGGTGGGCGAACAGATAGCCCTGCACATGACGGAACCCCAGCAGGCACAGCGCGCGGCACTGCTGCTTCGTCTCCACGCCCTCGGCGATGGCGCTGATGCCCAGCAGTTGCGCCAGCCGCAGCATGCCGTAGCTCAGGCTCAGGTCGATGCCGTCCTGCAGCAGATCGCGCACGAAGCTGCGGTCGATCTTGATGACCGACACGTCGAACTGCTGCAGATGCGACAGGCTGGCGTTGCCGGTACCGAAGTCGTCCAGGCTGATCGACAGGCCGAGCCGCCGCAGTTCGACGATGGTGGCGTTGACCACGCTGCGGCTCAGCGTGGGGCCGTGCTCGGTGATTTCCAGGCTGAGATCGTGCGGCTGCACATCAGGATGGGCGGCCAGACGCTCGCGCACCGTGCCGACGAAGTCCGGGTGCGAGAAGTGGTGCGGCGAGACATTGATCGCCAGCCGCAGCGCGCGCCCCTGCCGCTTCCACTCGGTCAACTGCTGCAGCGCGGCGTCGAGCACGTAACGGTCGACCTCGATGCCCAGTTGCGGGTCGGCCAGCGCGGTCTCGAACTCCTCGGCGCGGCGCAGCCGTCCCTGCTCATCGAGCAGGCGCAGCAGCACCTCGAATTTGCGCACGAAAACGCCGTGACGCTCGGGTTCCAGGGTGAGGATGGGCTGGTAATGCAGTTGCAGGCGCTGCTGGTCCAGCGCGCCGCGCAGCAGGTCGCGCTGCTGCTGCAGCGCGTCGTGCCGCTGCTGGATGCGCTGCGAATACAGCTTGAAGCGCCCGCGCCCTGCCGCCTTGGCGTCGTACAGGGCGAGGTCGGCGCGCTGGAACAGATCGACGTTCGCCGGGTCCGCGGCCCCGCTCTGCACCGCCAGCCCGATGGAGCAGCCCTGGCGGATTTCGGCACCGTCGATCTGCATCGGCGGCTGCATCGCGCGCAGCAGGCGCTCGGCCATGCGCACCGCCTGCTCCTGTGTGCGGCATTCGGGCATCAGCACGGCGAACTCGTCGCCGCCGATGCGCGCGGGCATGTCGGTCAGGCGCACCACCGCCTTGAGCCGGTTGGCGGTTTCGGCCAGCACGGCGTCGCCCACGGCGTGACCCAGGGTGTCGTTGATGCGCTTGAAGTCGTCGAGATCGAGCAGGGCCAGGGTGTAGCCCTGCTGGCCGAGCGGATGGCGCTGCAGCATCTGCAGCCTGCGGTCGAAGCCGCGCCGGTTGAGCAGGCCGGTCAGCGCGTCGCGTTCGGCGAGGTATTCCAGCCGGCCGCGCTGCTCGTGCACGGCGGTGACATCCTGCAACTGCCACAGGGCGCCCCATACCTGCAAGCCCTCCTGCACCACGCCCTGGTGCACCAAAGGCACGTAATGCCGCAGCACCTGTCGCCCATCCTGCAGCGCGATCACCGCCTCGTCGGGGGTGTCGCGGTGGATCAGCGCCTTGATGCGCGAGCGCTCCAGTTCCGGCTCTTTCAGCCTGGGGGCGATCTGGGCGAAAAAATAGCTCCACCCCTGACCGATCAGCTCCGCCGGATGCAGGCGCAGGCCGAACAGTTGCAGGCACGCGGGGTTGATCTGCGCGATCTGTCCCGCGGCATCGAACACCACCAGGGCGCTGGGCAAGTGACGCAGCACCTCGTCGAGCGGGAGGTCGAGGGTGAAGCGATCGACATCGGTCATGAGCGCGCTCCGGGTTGGTGGAGTTCGCTGAGTTGCAGATGAATCTGGCTCAGCAGCCGGGTGAGGCGATGAGAGCAGCGGTTGTACGGGGCGTCGGTGCGCAGCGCCGCAAGCGCCTGTTCATGCAGCCCCCGGTCGGAAAGGCGCACGACCTCGGCGGCAAGCTGGTGAAACGTGGCGTGCTCCTGCTCCAGGCGCGACAGCAGATCGTCGGGAATGCGCGCATCGCCGTGCTGCGTGGCCAGCCATTTGCCCAGCAAGCAGGCATCGGTGCGGGCCACGACGGCGGCATCGCACGGCTCATCCGATTCGCCGCGGATGACGCTCTTGAAGCGGTTTTTCCAGCGCTGATGCGTGGCGATGGCCGAGTAAAAATCCAGCCCCGCGAGTTCTCCATCGGCCTGGGCGGGTTCGGGCAGGGGCACGCCGGGCCCTTCCACTTCGGCAAGTGAAGCCGCTGCCTGCTCCGCCCCCGCACGCGGTGCCTGCGGCTCTGCCCCGGCCTGCTTGCGCAACCCGTCAAACCATTTCATCTCATCTCCAAAGGGCATTCCCATGTGCCGACATGCCCGTGCGCATCGCAGGCAAAACAGGTCAACCGGGGGAATCGGGAATTCGCACGAAGATTGAAAAATCCGCTTTTCAATGCTTGCGAAGCGGATCGTAAGCAAGCCAGTCGTCGAATGAACGCCGACCCTGGGATGAGGGATTGAAAAACCGGCGATCCGTGCTTTATTTCACGAATTTGGAGGGTGGTGTGGCGAATAGGCAACTCGTTGACGATAACGCATTGGATTGTCCATACTCAAATCGACGTTCGCCTGATGCGGCGACAGGGTGTTTTTATGACATCGGTCAAGGCGCCGGTCTGGTTCTTGGATCACGAATCGCGGCACTCCCCACCCCAGCCCTCCCCACTTGCTGGGGGAGGTCGGGAGGGCGCGTCCTTGAGGCGGCTGGGCGGCATAGGGTGTCCTTGGCGCGCGAACCCTCACCCCAACCCTCTCCCGGAGGGAGAGGGGGCGATCTCACCTCCCCTACTTGCTGGGGAAGGTCGGGAGGGGCATCCGAAGGAGGCGCGAAGCGCTGTTCTCACCTCCCCCACTTGCTGGGGGAGGTTGGGAGGGGGTTACACCGGCGTGAGGCGGGCGATGTTCAGTGCCAGCCACTTGGCGCCGTGGCGCTTGAAACTGACCTGGGCGCGAGCGTCCTCGCCCTCGCCTTCCAGACTGAGCACCACGCCTTCGCCGAACTTGTTGTGAAACACCCCCTGCCCGACCCGCAGGCCGTGCGGGTTCTTATGCTCACGCCTGACCGCGGGCGGTGCGAAGGCGGGAACGGCGGTTTTTGGCGTGTCGCTCCATGCGCCGTGCGCGTCGGCGCCAAAGTGACTGCCCAAGCCCGGCTGTCCGGCGCTGAGCCATTTGAGCGATTCGGCCGGCAGCTCGTCGAAAAACCGGCTGCGCAGGTTGTAGCGCGTCTGGCCGTGGAGCATGCGAGTCTGCGCCAGGCTCAGATACAGCCGCTTGCGCGCGCGGGTGATGGCCACATACATCAAGCGACGCTCTTCTTCCACGCCGTCGGCCTCGTTCAGCGCGTTTTCGTGCGGGAACAGGCCCTCTTCCAGCCCGGTGACGAACACGGCGTCGAATTCCAGCCCCTTGGCGGCATGGATGGTCATCATCTGGATGGCGTCCCGCCCGTTCTGCGCCTGGTTGTCGCCGGCTTCGAGCGCAGCATGGGTGAGAAAGGCGGTCAGCGGCGAGAGGGTTTCGCCGGTGGCGGGGTCGATGCCCCCATCGCCTGCGCCCAGCGCACGCCGCTCTTGCGCAGTGGCTTGCAGACCGAAGCCTTCCTGCATGACGAAGGCGGCAGCGGCGTTGACCAGCTCTTCGAGGTTTTCCAGCCGCTCCTGTCCGTCGCGTTCCTCGCGGTAGTGGGCGCTCAGGCCGCTGGCTTCGAGCACATGGCGCACCAGATCGGGCAGGCTCATCGCGGCGGTCTGAAAACGCATCTGCGCCACGATGTCGAGAAAAGCCTGCAGGCTGGCGGCGCCGCGCCCGCCGAGGGCGTCCACGGCTGCGCACAGCGGCGTGGCGCGCGCGCGGGCGGCGTCCTGCAACTGCTCCAGGGTGCGCGCGCCGATGCCGCGCGCCGGGAAGTTGACCACGCGCAGGAAGGCGGTGTCGTCCTGCGGGTTGTCGAGCAGGCGCAGGTAGGCCAGCGCGTGCTTGACTTCGGCGCGTTCGAAAAACCGCAGACCGCCGTACACGCGGTAAGGCAACCCGGCGTTGAACAGCGCCCCTTCGATCACCCGCGACAGCGCGCCCACGCGATACAGCACGGCAATCTCGCTGTGCGCCAGCCCCTCGCGCAGCAGTTGGCGGATTTGCTCGATCAGCCACTGGGCTTCGGCATGGTCGCTCGACGCCTCGAACACCCGCACCGGCTCGCCCGCGCCCGCTTCGGTGCGCAGGTTCTTGCCCAGGCGGCGCGCGTTGTGGGCGATCAGGGTATTGGCGCTGTCGAGAATGTGGCCATGCGAGCGGTAATTGCGCTCCAGCTTGATGAGGTGGCGCACATGGAACTCGCGCTGGTAGTCGTCCATATTGCCGGCATGCGCGCCGCGAAAGGCGTAGATGCTCTGGTCGTCGTCGCCCACGGCGAACACGCTGCTGCCCTGCGCATCTTCCGGTCCAGCGAGCAGCTTGAGCCACTGGTACTGCAGGCGGTTGGTGTCCTGGAATTCGTCCACCAGAATGTGGCGAAAGCGCTGGCGGTAATGCGCGCGGATGGCGGCGTTGTCGCGCAGAATCTCGTAGGAACGCAGCAACAGCTCGGCAAAATCGGCCGTGCCCTCGCGCGTGCATTGCGCTTCAAAGGCCAGATAGATCTCGGCCAATTGTCGGCTTTGCGGATCGCGCGCCTGCACATCGCCCGGACGCAGCCCCTGCTCCTTGGCGCCGTTGATGAACCATTGCACCTGCTTGGGCGGATGGCGCTCCTCGTCCACGTTCAGCGCCTTGAGCAGTCGCTTGATGCTGGAGAGCTGATCCTGCACGTCCAGAATCTGAAAGGTCTGCGGCAGCCCGGCCTCGCGCCAGTGCGCGCGCAGAAAGCGGTTGCACAGCCCGTGAAAAGTGCCGATCCACATGCCCCGCACCGGGATGGAAATCTGGGCAGACAGGCGCGCCATCATTTCCTTGGCCGCCTTGTTGGTGAAGGTCACCGCCAGAATGCCCGCGGGCGTGACCTGCCCGGTGGAAATCAGCCAGGCGATGCGCGTGGTGAGCACCCGGGTCTTGCCGCTGCCGGCGCCGGCGAGGATCAGGGCATTCTCCGCAGACAGGGTGACGGCGGCGTGCTGCTCGGGGTTGAGGTGGTGCAGAAGGGTGGACATGGAGGGATTTTAAGGAACAGGCCCTAAACTCGCTTCACGTTTTCAGGGCGGGGTGAAACTCCCCACCGGCGGTAAGCGGCACAGCGCAGTGTTTCATACTGCACTTGCTGCGAGCCCGCGAGCGCCCGGTTTCCGGGGTCAGCAGATCTGGTGCGATGCCAGAGCCGACGGTCACAGTCCGGATGAAAGAAGACGAACACGCCATTGCCGCACAGGGGTAAGCCGATGTGCGACGTTGGCGTGCGCCTTGAAACGTTCCCGTCCAACTGCAAAGGAGCGTTTCCATGAAATCCCATTCCACCCAGTTTCCCTCGTCCCATGAGGGCTCATCCTTGCACCAACGTGTCGAGGCGGCCCTGGCCAGCTTGCTCCGCTGGCAGTGGTTTGACAGTCATCTGTGCAAGGCGGCAATCCGGGCCGCGTTGCCGACAGCATCAAATCCTTGAGGTCGCCCCAAGCCCGACAGTCTCTGTCGATGGCGACCATGATGTCTAGAATGAATCACCGGGCTGCAAATATCCTGCTGCCCGGTTTTTTGTGCGCGCGGCAAACACGCGCCCGTTCTGGAGACCGTGATGGACATCTTCGACTACGACAACATTCTGCTGTTGCCGCGCAAATGCCGGGTGGAGAGCCGCAGCCAGTGCGATCCGTCGACCGAGTTCGGCGGGCGGCGCTTTCGCCTGCCGGTGGTGCCGGCCAATATGAAGACCGTGGTGGATGCCCCCATCTGCCGCTGGCTCGCGGCCAACGGCTATTTCTATGTGATGCACCGTTTCGACGTGGATGTCGCCGCCTTCGCCCGGCAGATGCGCGACGCCGATCTGTTCGTCTCCATTTCGCTGGGCGTCAAGGCGGATGACCAGGCGGTCGTCGACCAGCTCGCCGCCGAGGGCACCGGCGCCGACTACATCACCATCGACATCGCCCACGGTCACGCCGAAAGCGTGCAGCGCATGATCGCGCACATCAAGCACAGGCTGCCGCAGGCCTTCGTCGTCGCCGGCAATATCGGCACCCCCGAGGCGGTGATCGACCTCGAAGCCTGGGGCGCCGATGCCACCAAGGTGGGCATCGGCCCGGGCAAGGTGTGCATCACCCGCATGAAAACCGGTTTCGGCACCGGCGGGTGGCAGCTCTCGGCGCTGAAGTGGTGCGCGAGAGTGGCGACCAAGCCCATCATCGCAGACGGCGGCATCCGCGAACATGGCGACATCGCCAAGAGCGTGCGCTTCGGCGCCAGCATGGTGATGATCGGCTCGATGCTGGCCGGGCATGAAGAATCGCCAGGAAAGATCGTGGAAGTCGATGGTCAGTTGTTCAAGGAGTATTACGGCAGCGCCTCCGAGTTCAACAAGGGCGCCTACCGCAATGTCGAGGGCAGGCGCATTCTGGAGCCGCTCAAGGGTCGGCTGGCCGATACCCTGCGCGAAATGGAAGAGGATCTGCAAAGCTCGATTTCCTACGCGGGCGGCGTCAACCTCACCGACATCCGCAAGGTCAACTACATCATCCTCGGCCAGAACAATGCCGGCGAGCATGTGCTGATGTAAGGCGCATGCAGGGGGCTGGGGATAGCATCTGCCACGAGCTCTCCGCGCCTCCATGCCACCCCTCCAATCCCCCCTCCCGACCGCCAGTAATGGTCAACGCCTGCGCGTGCTGTTCGCCGGCATCTGCGCGCTCATCCTCACCGTCGGTCTGGCGCGCTTTGCCTACACCCCCATGCTGCCCATCATGCGCCGCGAGGCCGGGCTCACCGATCTGGCTGCGGGCTGGCTGGCGACCTTCAACTACGCCGGCTACATCACCGGCGCGCTGCTTGCTGCCGCAGTGGGCAGCCTGCGGCAGAAGTTCGTGATGTACCGCATCGGGCTGGTGCTCGCCGTGGCGACGACCGCGGCGCTGGGCCTGACCGACAACGTCGCCGCCTGGGCGGTGCTGCGCTTTCTCTCCGGGCTGTCGAGCACGGCGGGATTGCTGCTGGCCTCGGGTCTGGCGCTGAACTGGCTGATCCGCAACGGCCACCGCCCCGAGCTGGGACTGCATTTCACCGGATTGGGGCTGGGCATCGTGGTCTCCGGGTTGGCCGTGGGCGCCATGATGAACCACCTGAACTGGGCGCAGCAATGGATGGGGCTGGGGCTGCTCGGTCTGGTGTTTTTCGTGCCCGCCTGGTTCTGGCTGCCCGCGCCGGCCAAGCCCGTAGCCCTGGGCGCTGGCGCGGCGCGAACCCATGCCGCCGCCCCGCCCTCGCGCCGCTGGATGGCCTTGCTCGTCGCCGTGTATTTCTGCGCCGGCTTCGGCTATGTGATCAGCGCCACCTTCATCGTCGCCATCCTGGTCAAACTGCCGCTGCTGGCCAGCCTCGGCGGCTGGGTCTGGGTGATCGTCGGTCTGGCCGCGGCGCCGTCGAGCTTTGTCTGGGATCGTCTGGCGCGGCGGCTGGGCGACATCCAGGCGCTGCTGCTGGCGTTCGGGTTGGAGGTCGTGTCCATCGTCCTGCCCGCGATGACCGCCGATGTATCGCTGAATCTGCTCGGCGCGGTGCTGTACGGCGGCACCTTCGTGGGCATCGTCAGCCTGACGCTGACCCTGATCGGCCGCAGCTTTCCCGACAATCCGGCCAAGGCCATGGCCGGGCTGACGCTGAGCTACGGCGTGGCGCAGATCGTCGCCCCGGCGATGGCCGGCGCGATGGCGGCGCACACGGGAAGCTACCGCGGGGCGCTTTTCATCACCGCTGCGGTCATGCTCGCGGGAATGGGTCTGCTCGGGGTGATGCTGCGCGACGCGGCACGACAGGCACCGGCGCGCTGATCAGGCTGCAGCCAGCAGCGCGCGCATGTACTGCGCGGTGCCCTCTTGCACCGTGGCGAAGTGATGCGTGCAGCCCGCCGCGCGCAGATGGCTGAGATCGGCCTGGGTGTGGCATTGGTATTTGCCCACCAGCGCTTCGGGAAAGGGAATGTAGGCGATCTCACCGCTTTGCACCAGTTCCTCCAGACTCAGGGGCTGTCGCCCCGCTTCCAGCCGCAGGGTGTTGACCACGGCCTGCGCCACGTCGTTGAAGGGCTGCGCGCGGCCCGATCCCAGGTTGAAAATGCCGCTCCTGCCCGGATGGTCGAAGAACCAGAGGTTGACGGCGACGACATCGTCGATCCAGACAAAGTCGCGCTGCTGCTGCCCCGGGCCATAGCCGCCGTATTCGCCGAACAACTTCACCTGGCCGTGCTCGCGGTACTGGTTGAAGTGATGAAACGCCACCGAGGCCATGCGTCCCTTATGCTGTTCGCGCGGGCCGTAGACGTTGAAATAGCGAAAGCCCACGATCTGTGTGGCAGCGTGCGGCAGCACGCGCCGCACCACCTGGTCGAACAGCAGCTTGGAATAGCCATAGACGTTGAGCGGGCGCTCGAACTCGGGCGACTCGCGAAACTCGTGGCCTGCGCCATAGGTGGCGGCGCTGGAGGCGTAGAGCAGGCGCACGCCCTGCTTCTGTCCGGCGTCGAGCAGGATCTTGCTCGCCCGGTAGTTGTTGTCGAGCATGTAGCGGCCATCGTGTTCCATGGTGTCGGAGCAGGCGCCCTCGTGAAACACCGCCTCGACCTTGCCGTAATGCCCGCGGGCGAACTGTTCGAAAAACACCGTCTTGTCGATGTAGTCGCAAATCTGCAGGTCCACCAGGTTGCGGAACTTGTCACCGCGGGTGAGGTTGTCCACCGCGATGATGTCGGTGACGCCGCGGGCGTTGAGCCCCTTGACCAGGTTGCTGCCGATGAAACCGGCCGCGCCGGTGACGATGACTCTCATGTCGTTCCCCAGAGTTCCCTCGGCGTCACGCTGGCGGTGCCGAGCTTGCCGACGACGATGCCGGCGGCGCGGTTGGCGGTGCGCACCGCGTCTTCCATCGGAAATCCCGCGCCGAGCATGACGGCCGCGGTGGCGATCACGGTATCGCCGGCGCCAGAGACGTCATACACCTCCTTGGCCTCGGTGGGAATATGCAGTTCACCGGCCTCGGTATAGAGGCTCATGCCTTCTTCCGAGCGGGTGAGCAGCAGCGCCTTGAGGCTGAGTTTCCTGCGCAGGCCCTGCGCCTTGGCGGTCAGTTCCTCTTCGCTGCTCCAGTCGCCCACCACCTGCGCCAGCTCGGCGCGGTTGGGCGTGATCAGGGTGGCGCCGGCGTAGCGGCTGTAGTCGCGTCCCTTGGGATCGACCAGAATGGTCTTGCCGCGGGTGCGCGCCAGATTCATCATCTGTTCGAGGTGTTCCAGCCCGCCCTTGCCGTAGTCGGACAGCAGCACCACGTCGTGGAAATCGAGTTCCTGCTCATAGCGCTCCAGCATCGCGGCGAGCACTTCGTGGTCGGGCTTGTGCTCGAAGTCCAGGCGCAGGAGTTGCTGCTGGCGCGACACCACGCGCAGCTTGACCGTGGTCTTGAGCGTGGGGTCCTGCCGCATGGCGTTGCGAATCGGCGTGTCGACCAGCAGCGTGGCCAGCTTGCGCCCCGGCTCGTCGGCGCCCACGACCGACATCAGCGTGGCCTGCGCGCCGAGCACGGCGGCGTTGAGCGCCACGTTGGCCGCGCCGCCGACGCGGTCTTCGTCGCGCTGCACGCGCACCACGGGCACCGGCGCTTCGGGAGAAATGCGGTCGACGGCGCCGAACCAGTAGCGGTCGAGCATGACGTCACCGACGATGAGCACGCGGGATTGGGCGAGTTGTTCTGCGTTCATGATCCGAGAAGAGAGAGTTCTTCCAGGCGGCGCGGCGGGTAGGTCTCCCAGCCCTGGCAGCCTGGACAGTGCCAGAAATAATGTCGCGCTTCAAACCCGCAGGCCGCGCAGCGGTAGCGCTGGCGGCTGCGCAGGGCATTGTCCACCGCGCCCTGCATCGCAGCCGCCGCTTCGGGCACGGCCGCGCCGGGCGTGGGGTGTTCGAGCACGCGCTTGAGCGCCAGCAGGCTGCGGTGCGACTGCAGATAGTCCTGCGCGTACCGTGCTTGTGAAGCGGGATCGGGATCGAGCAGCAGCACGGCGTCGAGCAGGTCGATGGCCGGCGTCTGCTGCAGGCGCTGACGCAGCCACGCCAGCCCTTCGTCCACCTGCCCGAGCTGCTGGCGCAGTTGCGCGATCTGCGCCGCCGCCAGCGCGACGAATTCGGGCTGCACCAGATCGATGGATTCCAATGTCTTCAAGGCCAGCGCCAGCTCGCCGCGCTGCTGCGCCCATTGCGCGCGCAGCATGCGCGGACGCACGCCCTGCGGCGCGGCCTGCAGCGCGCTATCGAGCGCCTGCTCGGCCTGCTGCGCCCTCCCGGCGGCGTGGTGCTGCAGCGCCAGTTCGCACCAATACTGCGCGATCTGCCGCTGATAGGCGCCTGCCGCGCGCTGCTCCAGTTCGCTGGCGCGGGCGATGGCCCGGTTCCAGTCCTGCGTACGCTCGCTGATCTGCAGCAGCGCCGTCAGCGCCTGCGAGGCGTAGGCGCTGCGGCGCAGGTCTTCGTAGGCGGATTCGGCGCGGTCGAGCAGCCCGGCCTTGAAAAAGTCCTGCGCCAGCGCGAGTTGCGCGCGCTCGCGCGACTCGCGCGGCAGATCGGCGCGCGAAAGCAGGTTCTGGTGCACGCGCACGGCGCGCTCGTATTCGCCGCGGCGGCGAAACAGATTGCCCAGAGCGAAGTGCAGATCGACGGTGTCGGGATCGGCGGTCATGGCTTCGATGAAGGCGTCGATGGCCTTGTCCTGCTGCTCGTTGAGCAGGTGGTTCAGCCCGCGGTAATACGCCTGCGGCGCGTCGCGCCGCAGCGCGCGCTCCTTGCCGATCTGCCGCAGGTCCACGCGCGAGGCCAGCCACCCCAGCGCGAACATCAGGGGCAGGACGAGCAGCAACCAGAGATCAAACTCCATCGATGGGCCTGTCGATCGGATGCTGCGGGAATTCGGCCGGGGCTTTGGCCGTCGCTGCAGGCAGCCCGGACAGGGGCTCATTCTCGCGCGCCGCTCGGCCCTGCCTGCGGTGCCGCATCCACGAGGGCAGCAGCGCCAGCACGCCCAGCACCGCCCCCAGCGCGAACACCACCAGCAGCAGCACGATCATCGGCGCGCGCCACTGGGCGCCGAACAGCAGGTGCAGGGTGACGGGCTCCAGATTGTTCAGCGCCAGGCCGAACAGGAGCAGAAACACGATCAGCCGCAAAAACCAGCTCAGGATGCGCATGGGATGAAAACCGAAACAGGCAATCCGACAAGCATATTGCATTCCCTGCGGCGCACGGCCAGGAGCCTGTCGGGCTTGGGGCGCGGAAGGCGAAAATGGGCGGTGGGGATGCCATGTGGCGGCGGGTTTGCAGCCCCATAGCCGAAGCTATGGGGCAAAAAGACGCTGACGCAGGGCGCCGCACCGTCCATTTGCAGCCCGCGATCCTCAAGTCCGACAGGCTCCTAGACCTTGTGAAAAACTCCGGGTGGACAATAGCCGCCATCTTCAGCCGTCATCCCGCAACCATGCCGCACCGTCCCCACGCCCTGCATTGCCCCGCCCCGACCGCCAGCGCCGTGTTCACCGACCCGCAAGCCGCGCTCGGACAGGTGCAGGCCCTCTACACCGCCGCCATTGCGCACCTGCGCGACAGGCTGGCCGAATTCATCGCCGGAACCTTGCCGCCGGGTCGGGTGCGCGCCTGCTATCCGGTGGTGCGGGTGCGCATCGACAGCGTGGTGCGCCCCGATTCGCGCCTGGCCTATGGCTTCGTCGCCGCCCCCGGCGTGTACGAAACCTCGCTGACCCGGCCCGACCTGTTCGCCGACTACCTGCGCACCCAGTTCCAGTTGCTGCTGGACAACCACGGGGTGGCGCTGGAGATCGGCGTGGGCGAGCAGCCGATTGCGCTGCACTTCGGCTTTGCCGGTCAATCGCATGTGGAAGGCCATCTCGGCCCGGAGCAGCGCAGGCAGTTGCGCGATGTTTTCGATCTGCCCGATCTGGCCGCGATGGACGACGGCATCGCCAACGGCACGCACGAAACCCCGGACGGCCAGCCCCTGCCGCTGGCCCTGTTCACCGCGCCGCGCATCGATTACTCGCTGCACCGCCTGCAACATTACACCGGCACGGCGCCCGAGCATTTCCAGAATTTCGTGCTGTTCACCAATTACCAGTTCTATGTCGATGAGTTCGTGCGCATGGCGCATGCGTTGATGAATCAGCCCGCCGGGACCGTCCCCGAAGACGACGAAGCGCCCTACACCGCCTTCGTCGAACCCGGCAACGTCATCACCCACCGGGCCAGCGCGCAGCGCCCGGCGCACACCACGGGCCAGGCCTCGACCCGCCTGCCGCAGATGCCGGCCTATCACCTCATCCTGCCCGATCGCAGCGGCATCACCCTGGTCAACATCGGCGTCGGCCCGGCCAATGCGAAGAACATCACCGATCACATCGCCGTGCTGCGGCCGCACGCCTGGATCATGCTCGGCCACTGCGCCGGGCTGCGCAACTCGCAGCGTCTGGGCGACTATGTGCTGGCGCACGGCTATGTGCGCGAAGACCATGTGCTCGACGAAGAATTGCCGCTGTGGGTGCCCATACCGCCGCTGGCCGAGGTGCAGCAGGCGCTCGAAGGCGCCGTCGCCGACATCACCCAGTTGCATGGCTACGAGCTCAAGCGCGTGATGCGCACCGGCACCGTGGCCAGCACCGACAACCGCAACTGGGAGCTGCTGCCCTACCCCGGGCCGGACCGGCGCTTCAGCCAGAGCCGGGCGATTGCGCTCGACATGGAAAGCGCCACCGTGGCGGCCAACGGCTTTCGTTTCCGCGTGCCCTACGGCACGCTGCTGTGCGTGAGCGACAAGCCGCTGCACGGCGAGCTCAAGCTGCCGGGCATGGCCGACCGGTTCTATCGCCAGCAGGTGGAGCAGCATCTGCGCATCGGCCTGCGCGCCATCGCGCGGCTGCGTCAGCAGACCATGGGACGGCTGCACAGCCGCAAGCTGCGCAGCTTCGACGAAGTCGCGTTTCAGTAGTCGTTTTAAGCGGTGTAGCGCACCTGATGCGCGTCCGCCTGGGGCCGTGGCTGGATCTCGCCGATGATCCATCCCGTTTCGCCCTCGGCACGCAAGGTGGCGAGCACGGCTTCGGCCTGATCGGCAGCCGCCACCAGCACGAAACCCACGCCGCAATTGAAGGTGCGGCGCATCTCGGCGTCGTCCATGCCGCCTTCGCGCTGCAGCCAAGCAAACAACTCCGTCTGCCCCCAGGCGGAGGGATCGAGCACACACTGCACGCCCTCGGGCAGCACGCGCGGAATGTTCTCGCTCAGCCCCCCGCCGGTGATGTGCGCCATGCCCTTGATGCTGTGCTGCGCCAGCGCCTTGAGCACGGGTTTGCAGTAGATGCGCGTGGGCGCCATCACCGCGCTGCGGAAATCCTGTCCGTCCAGCGTTTGCGGCAACTCACCCGGCGCGGTGCGGGCGATGATCTTGCGCACCAGCGAATAGCCGTTGGAATGCGCGCCGCTCGACGCCAGGCCGATGACACGGTCGCCCGGCTCGATGCTGCGGCCGTCGATGATGCCGCTTTTCTCCACCGCGCCGACGGCGAATCCCGCCAGGTCGTATTCGCCTTGCGGGTACATGCCCGGCATTTCCGCCGTCTCGCCACCGATCAGCGCGCAACCGGCCTGCTCACAGCCGCGCGCCACGCCGCCGATCACCTGCGTGGCGGTCTGCACAGCCAGCTTGCCGCATGCGAAATAGTCGAGAAAGAACAGCGGCTCGGCGCCCTGCACCAGCACGTCGTTGACGCTCATCGCCACCAGATCGATGCCCACGGTGTCGTGCCGGTCCCACTCGAACGCCAGCTTGAGCTTGGTGCCCACGCCATCCGTGCCCGACACCAGCACCGGTTCGCGGTAGCGCCGGGGCAGCTCGAACAGCGCCCCGAAGCCGCCGATGCCCGCGAGCACGCCGTCGCGCAGGGTGCGCCGGGCCAGGGGCTTGATCGCATCGACCAGCGCGTCTCCGGCGTCGATGTCCACACCGGCGTCGCGATAGGTCAGGGGAGTTTTTTGCATGATGGGCAGGCGAGGAGGGAACGGGACGCGCGGGGTGTTCGCAACCCCGTCGCATCGAGCCGGCGGCGCGGCGATACCCGCCCGCATAAAATGACAAGGCGGTGATTTTATCGAGTGTGCATCCGCACCTGCTGCATCGCCCCCGACGCTCCGACCACCCCCATGCTCCTGACCCCTCCCGTCAAGAATGCCCTCGTCTGGCTGGGCATCGGCCTCGTTGCGCTCTGGCTCATCTGGCTGCTCGGCAGCATTCTGATGCCCTTTCTCGTCGGTCTGACGCTGGCCTACGTGCTGCATCCGCTGGTCGAGCGCATGAAGCGGCGCCACATTCCGCGCGCGCTCGGCGCTGCGGTGGCGATCACTCTGGCCGTCGGCCTGTTCGTCGGTCTGTTTCTCTTGCTGGTGCCCGTGGTCACGGAGATCGTGCCGCTGATCCGCGAAAAATTCCCGCTGCTGCTCCAGACCATCATCGATTGGGGCACCCCGCTGCTGGCGCGCTTCGACATTCATGTGAAGTTCGACACCGCCAGCATGCAGCAGACCCTGGCGAAATATCTGTCGGCTCATGGTGAAGACTGGGCCGGGATGCTGCTGCGCTCGGCTGGCACCGGCGGCATGAGCCTGCTGGTGCTGCTGGGCAACCTCACGCTGATCCCCGTCGTGGCCTTCTACCTGCTGCTCGACTGGAAACCCACCCTGGTACGGGTGCGCAGCCTGATCCCGCCGAAACACCGCGACGCCGTGCTGAGCTTCTTTCACGACTGCGACGTCATCCTCGGCCAATACCTGCGCGGGCAGTTGCTGGTCATGCTCATCCTGGCGTTCTATTACTCCGCCGGACTGGTGATCGCCGGGTTCAACCTGGCGCTGCCCGTGGGCATTTTCACCGGGCTGGCGGTGTTCGTTCCCTATGTGGGTTTCGGACTGGGCCTGCTGCTGGCGCTGATCGCCGGGGCGCTGCAGTTTCTGAGCTGGTACGGGGTGATCGCCGTGGCCGTCGTGTACGGCATCGGCCAGTTCATCGAAAGCATGTACATCACGCCCAAGTTCGTCGGCGAGAGCATCGGCCTGCATCCGCTGCTGGTCATTTTCATACTGCTCGCCTTCGGCACCCTGTTCGGCTTCTGGGGCATTCTGCTGGCGCTGCCCGCCGGGTCGGTGCTGCTGGTCGTGGCGCGCCGCCTGCTGGCCTGGTACCGGCAGAGCGCGCTCTTCATCTGACCCATGAGCGAGACAATCGCGCGTCAGCAGATTCTGCCGCTGCAATGGCGGGACGAACGCAGCCTGGAGAATTTCGACCCCGGCGACCTGCCCGGCAACGTCCTGGCGCTGCAGGCCCTGCGCGATCTGTTGCAGCAACGCCGCCACACCGCGCTCTACCTTTGGGGCGAGACCGGCAGCGGCAAAAGCCATCTGCTCTGGGCCGCCTGCGATGCCCTGCGCAAGCAGGAACGCTGGGCCCTGCTGCTCACGCCGCAAACCCCGGCCTCGGCCTGGCCGGATGTCAACGACCTGCTCGCGCAGCAGCCCGGCGGCCTGCTGGCGGTGGACGATGCGCAGCAGCTTGCCGACTGGCAGCAGGACTGGCTGTTCGGGCTGTACAACGCCGCCCGCACTGCCGAGCTTGCCTTTCTCGCCTGCGGCAACGCCGCGCCCGCGGCGCTGCTGCTGCGGGCCGACCTGCGCACCCGCCTGGGCTGGGGGCTGGCGCTGCGTCTGACCGCGCCCGACGATGCCGTGCGCGAGCGCGTGCTGCAGCGCCTGGCACACGAGCGCGGGTACAGCCTCAGCCCCGAATTGCTGCACTACATGCTGACCCATCTCAGCCGTGACCTGTCGCGCCTGGCCGTGCTGATGGCCGCGCTCGACCGCTATGCTCTGTCTGCCCGGCGCCCGGCCACCGTGCCTCTGCTCAAATCGCTGCTGGCCGAACAGCCGCAACTGGCGCGCACGACGCCCGAATCGATTTGCGGCTGAAAGCGTTACCGAACCTGCCCTCTCCCCCATGCGCAAGCTCGCCCTGTTCGATCTCGACAACACCCTGATCCCCTTCGATTCCGACCACGCCTTCGGCCAATACGTCGCCGAACTGGGCTGGGTCGATGCCGAGCAGCACCGGCGGCAGAACGAAGCGTTCTATCGCCAGTACAAGGCGGGCACGCTCGATCTGGCCGCGTATCTGCGCTTCGCCCTGCAGCCCATCGCCGGGCGCGACCCAGGCGAGCTGCACACCGCGCATGCGGGCTTCATGCGCGACGTGGTATTGCCGCAGATGCAGCCCGCCGCGCAGCGGCTGGTCGAGCGCCACAAGGCCGAGGGCGACCTGTGCTGCATCGTCACCGCGACCAACACCTTCGTCACCCGCCCCATCGCCGACGCCTTCGGCGTCGAACACCTCATCGGCGTCGAACTCGAACGCGACGGCCAGGGCCGCTACACCGGCAACTGGGTGGGCACGCCCTCGTTCCGCGAAGGCAAGATCGTGCGCACCGAGCAATGGCTGGCCGCGCAGGGCCTGGGCTGGGGCGACTTCGATCAGATCTGGTTCTACAGCGACTCGATCAACGACCGCCCCCTGCTCGAACATGCCACCCACCCCGTGGTCGTCCATCCCGACCCCCTGCTGGCCGCCGTCGCCCAGGAAAAGGGCTGGCCCACACTCCAGTTGCTAAGATGAAACAGCCTCTTAACTTGCTACGCCCGTTTCCCCCCGAGGGGGATACATGATCCGCAAATTCATCAACCGCCTTTTCACTGCCAACAAGGGCGACGACGCCCCGCAGCGCCGCGGCCAGCGCCGCGACCTGCCGCGCGCCCAGCACCAGATCGACGCCAACCGCATTTCCGCCAACGCCCGCAACACGGTGCAAACGCTGCAGCAGGCCGGTTTCCAGGCCTATATCGTCGGCGGCGCGGTGCGCGACCTGCTGCTGGGCCTGAAGCCCAAGGACTTCGACGTCGCCACCAATGCCACGCCCGAGCAGGTCAAGCCGCTGTTCAAGCGCGCCTTCATCATCGGCCGACGCTTTCGCATCGTGCACGTCATGTATGGCCGCGACATCATCGAAGTCTCCACCTATCGCGCGCTGCACGATGCGCAGGCCGCCGAGTCGGTAGACGGCAACGAACGCACCTCGCGCCGCGCCCTGGCCGACAAGACGCTGGCGGTGGACAGCAGCGGCCGCGTGCTGCGTGACAACGTCTGGGGCACGCTCGACGACGATGCCGAACGCCGCGACTTCACCGTCAACGCCCTGTACTACGACCCGATCCGCGACGTGGTGGTCGACTATCACAGGGGCATGAAAGACCTGAAGGAGCGCCGCCTGCGCATGATCGGCGACCCCGCCGCGCGCTACCGCGAAGACCCGGTGCGCATGCTGCGCATCGCCCGCTTCGCCGCCAAACTGGGCTTCGACATCGACCCTGCCACGCTCGCGCCCATCGCCTCCAGCGCCGATCTGCTGGCCAATGTGCCTGCTGCCCGGCTGTTCGACGAGACCATCAAGCTGCTGCAGACCGGCCACGCCGTCGCCTCGCTGCAGCAACTCCGCCGCCTGGGTCTACACCACGGTCTGCTGCCGTTGCTCGACCCCGTGCTGGAAAAACCCGAGGGCGAGCGCTTCATCATGAATGCGCTGCAAGACACCGACCAGCGCATCGGTGAGGGCAAGACCGCCAGCCCCAGCTTTCTCTTCGCCTGCCTGTTGTGGCACGACGTGGAACAGCGCTGGAACGCCCTGCTGGCCGAAGGCGTCGCCCCCCTCATGGCGCTCGACCAGGCCGCCGACGAGGTGCTGGCGGCGCAGGCCGAGCGCCTGGCCATCCAGCGCCGTATCGCCACCGACATGCGCGAAATCTGGTCGCTGCAATCGCGCTTCGAGCGCCGCACCCCGCGCTATGCCAACAGCCTGATCGCGCACCCCCGGTTTCGCGCCGCCTACGACTTTCTCAGCCTGCGCGCCCGCAGCGGCCTGGCCGAGCCGGAACTGGCGCAATGGTGGGAAGCGTTCCAGTTCGCCGATGCCGAAGGCCGCGCCGAGATGCTCGCCTCGGCGCCGCAATCCAGCGCTGCAGGCAAGCCCCGGCGACGACGGCGGCGCAAAAAGCCGTCTGAAGGCGGCGACGCCGACGCCGTCAGCAACAGCACCGAGTAAATCGGCATGTCCTGCGCCGACGACGTCGAAGCCTTCATCGCCCTTGGCGCCAATCTGGGCGATGGCGCAGCCACCCTGCGCGCCGCAGTGCAGGCCGTCGAGGCCTTGCCGCTGACGCGCATAGCCGCCCGCTCCAGCCTCTACCGCACCGCCCCGCAACACGCCAGCGGCCCCGACTACTGGAACGCCGTCATTCTGGCGCGCACCGCCCTGTCGCCCGAGGCCTTGCTCGACGCCCTGTTGCGCATCGAATCCGACATGGGCCGCCAGCGCCGCAGCGGCGAGATCAACGCCCCGCGCACCCTCGACCTCGACCTCCTGCTCTACGGCAGCCTGAAGCGCCAGAGCGAACGCTTGACCCTGCCCCATCCACGCATGGCCCAACGCGCCTTCGTGCTGGCCCCGCTTGCCGAAATCTGGCCGGCTGGCCGCATCGACGGCGTACCCGTGGCCGATCTGGCCGAACAGCGCATCGCCGAAGGACAGGCAATCGAAAAGCTCGGGCCGCTGTGAGTTGAATCGAGGCCGACTCAACTGCCGCCAAAGAAGCGCTGCAACACATAGGCCAATCCACCCGTCAGCGAACCGACGCCCATGAACAGCGCAAAGATCACGATCAGCACCGGCCCCCAGCCATTCGCGCTTTGACGACCGGCGCCCGCGTTCCAGCGCGCGTCCCAATTCGCATCCGAGGTGAGGCCGATCACCAGGGTCTGCACCACCACGGCGATCACCACGGCGACAAAAACCGCCAGCAAGGTCCAGGTCAGCCGATCACCCAGGCCTTGTGCGACGAAGCGCCACACCCCCAGCAAACCCAGCAAAAACAGCGGGCCATGCAGCCAGGCCCAGGGGTCTTGCAAGCCGCGCAGGTAAAAGCGGTGGCCGCCGAACACGCCGGTCAACAGGGCCAGCAAGGCGGCGGTGAATCTGTTCTTGAACGGGGTCTGAGCAGTCATGGCCGGATCAGACAGGGGCGGTTTCTGCGCCGGCGCCCAGCGCGCGTTGCATGAACACCACGTCGAGCCAGCGATCGAATTTCCAGCCGACCGCGGGCATACGCCCGATTTCCTCAAAGCCGCGTGCCCGGTGCACGCCGATGGAGCCGGCGTTAGCGGAGTCGCCGATCACAGCGAGCATCTGCCGCGCCCCGCTTTGAGTGCAGGCGTCGATCAGGGCATCGAGCAGCCGCCCGCCGACGCCCTGGCGCAAACCGTTCGGGGCGATGTAGATGGAGTCTTCCACCGTGAAGCGAAACGCCTCGCGCGAGCGGAACCAGTTGGCATAGGCATATCCGATGATCTCCTGGCCACGCACGGCGACCAGCCAGGGCAGCCCGCGCGACTGCACTTCCTGCAGACGGCGCCGCATCTCGGCCTCGTCAGGCGCCTGGGTTTCGAAGGTGCCCGTGCCGTGCAGGACATGGTGACGATAGATGCCGGTGATGGCGGGCACATCTGCCGCGACGGCAGCGCGAATCGTGAATTCAGGCATGGGGTGCAATATCCGAAAGGGCCGTGTTTATAATGAGCAGTTTATTCGAGAGCCGCGTTCGCCTTTTTTCAAGGCAATTCCTGTTCGGTGCCTGCCAGTCAGTGACAAGTGAGAGTTCCGGATGGTTCCGGCGCCCGTAACACCGGTATGGGCGACTGGCCCAACCCCCTGAAAAAGGCTTGAGCCCAGTTGATTGCCGGGGCCTGACCCAGGCGACGCCCAAACACTGGGGCCGCGATTGCCTCGCTGGCCCTCATTTTTTTGACAAGGAAGCAAAATGGTTGTGATCCGTCTGACCCGTGCCGGCGCCAAGGCACACCCCTTCTACCACATCGTCGCCACCGATTCGCGCAGCCGTCGTGACGGCCGCTACATCGAGCGCCTGGGTTATTACAACCCGGTCGCCCGCGGCGCCGAAGTGCCTCTGCACATCGCCACCGAGCGTCTGAATCACTGGACGGGCGTGGGTGCGCAGGTTTCGCCCACCGTGCAGCGTCTGGTGAAGACCGCGCAGAAAAACGCCCAGAACGCCGCGCAAGCTGCGGTCTGAGCGCTCAGACTGACCGCCTTGCCCACTGCGGGTCGGCTGAAAGGTCGTCCCGCTTTTTACTTGTGCCTTTTGCTTGCATTCGTCCCCATCCGTGACGGTTCCTGACGATCTCTACCTCGTCGGTCATGTCCTCGACGCCTGGGGCGTGCGCGGCTGGGTGAAGGTCGCCCCGGATGCCCCGCAAGCAACAGCCCTGCTCAAGTCCAGAACCTGGTGGCTCAGCCGCCCGGGTTTTGAACATGAACCCGCGCCCTTTGCAGTGCGCCTGGTGCGGCGTCATGGCAGCGCCCTGGTCGCGCTGTTCGATGGCCTGCAAGACCGCAACGACGCCGAGGCGCTGCGAGGTCGGAGAATTGCCGTACGGCGTGCCGACTTCCCTGCGCCCGACGAGGGCGAGTTCTATTGGGCCGACCTGATCGGCTGCGAAGTGCGCACGCCCGAAGGCGCCGATCTCGGACGCGTGACCGGGTTGATGGAAAGCGCCGCCCATGCGATTTTGCGCGTGCAGATTGCGCAGACCAGCCTGGACGCCAAACCGCGCGAACGACTGATTCCCTTCGTCGATGCCTACATCGCCTCGGTCGATCTGCCTGCGAAGATCATCATCGCCCTGTGGGACGCCAGCTACGACTAAGGTGAAACAGCCCACTGACTCGCTGCGCTTTGACGTCATCAGCCTGTTTCCGGCTTACTTCGAGCCGCTGAAACACCACGGCGTATCGCGCCGCGCCTTCGACTCGGGACAGATGCAATTGCATTGCTGGAACCCGCGCGATTTCACCACCGATGCGCACCGCACCATCGATGACCGGCCCTACGGCGGCGGCCCCGGCATGGTCATGCTGGCCGAACCGCTCGAACGCACGCTCGATGCCATTGCCGACGACCGGCGCCATGCTTCGAGCCCAGAAGCTCCAGTCTGGCTGTTTTCGCCCACCGGGCGGCGCATCGACCAGCGACTCGTCGAAGACCTGGCTCGATCGGACGGCGCCACCCTGATTTGCGCCCGGTATGAAGGAGTGGATCAACGCCTGATCGACCGTCGGGTTCATGCCGAGATCAGCCTGGGCGACTTCGTGCTTTCAGGCGGTGAGATTGCCGCGCTGGCGCTGCTCGACGCCGTCTGCCGATTGCTGCCGGGCGTGCTGGGCAGCGCCGACTCCGCGCAGCAGGACAGTTTTTCCAATGGACTGCTCGACTGCCCGCATTACACCCGGCCCGAAAACTATCAGGGCCTGAGCGTGCCCGCAGCCCTGCTCAGCGGCGACCATGCCCGCATCGCCCGGTGGCGCAGGGAGCAGTCCTTGCGGCTGACGCTGCAGCGCCGCCCCGAGCTGATCGCGCAGATGCGGGCCGGCGGTCTCTTGAGCCAGAACGACCTGCGTTTTCTGCAGACCTTGGGTTATACTTCTTCGGTTTGATCCTCTGCTGGCCCGACCGCCTGGTTTTCTGCTTGAGAAGTGCAGACGTGGTAAATCAGGCAAACCCACCTTTCCAACACCGGCACGGCAAGATCATTGGAGAGCCTCAAATGAATCTGATCGCAACCCTGGAGCAGGAAGAAATCGCCCGCGTCAGTGCCGGCAAAACCCTTCCCCAGTTCAATCCGGGCGACACCGTCGTCGTGTCGGTCAAGGTGGTCGAAGGCAACCGCAAACGCAACCAGGCCTATGAAGGCGTGGTGATCGCCAAGCGCAACCGCGGGCTGAATTCCAGCTTCATCGTGCGCAAGATTTCGGCGGGCGAAGGCGTGGAGCGCACCTTCCAGTTGTATTCGCCGCAGATCGCGTCGATCGAAGTCAAGCGTCGCGGCGATGTGCGCCGCGCCAAGCTGTACTACCTGCGTGATCGCTCCGGCAAATCGGCGCGCATCAAGGAAAAGCTGGTGTTCAAGTCGGCTGCCACGCCTCAGGCCAACGCAACGCAAGCCACCAAAGCCACTGAAGCCACTGCATCCGCCTGATACGCGGGTCACTCGGGCCATACCGGCCCGGCCGCATCACCGCCGAAGCCGACTTGCATCGCACGTCGGCTTTTTTGTTTTCTGCCTCAAACGTGTCCACGCTACGCCTCGCCCCCATCGATCCCGAAAGCGCCGAGCTGATCGGACGCGATGAGGTGCTGCCTGCCGTACCGGCGGCAAGGCTAGCTCCGGATTGGCTGCGAAAACGCTTTGCATCGCCCACCGCATGGACGCCCGAGCTGTTTGAAGACTCGCTGCGGCTGAGCACCCAGGCGGCGCTGCGCGGCGCCGCCGTGCTCATTGCCCTGGTGCCGCGGCCGCAGGGCATGCAGGTGCTGCTGACCCGGCGCAACCTCCACCTGCACGAACATGCCGGGCAGATCAGCTTCCCCGGCGGACGCTGCGACCGCCAGGACATTCACCCCGCCGCCACCGCGCTGCGCGAGGCGCATGAGGAAATCGGTCTGCGCCCGGCTGGCGCCGAGGTGCTCGGCACGCTGCCGCTGTACTGCACCGCCTCGCGCTATGCCGTCACGCCGGTGGTGGCGCTCATTCCCGCGGCTGAGAACCTGCAGCCGCAACCCGGCGAGGTCAGCGAGGTCTTCGAAGTGCCACTGGCGTTTCTGATGGACCCTGGTCATCACGAACATCGGGAGTGGAGGCCGGGCAACGACGTGGCGCTCAATCCCCCTGCCCTGCGCCGCCGCTTTCTGGTCATGCCCTACGTCGCCAATGGGCAGCGCTACGTCATCTGGGGGGCGACGGCTGCGATGCTGCGCAATCTGTACCGCTTGCTGATTGCGTAGGATAGATGCATGGCCTTTCTCTCCGTTCTGATCGCCCTGCTCATCGAGCAACTCAAGCCGTTGGGACGCGGCAGCGCCGTGTACCGGCTGCGCCAGAGTCTGGCCGATGTGGCCGCGCGCAACTTCGATGCCGGACGTCCGCACCACGGCGTCGCCGCCTGGTTCATCGCCGTATTGGCGCCTGCCCTGATCACGCTGGCGATCTACCTCGTCGCCCTGCACTACAGCCTGCTGCTGGCGCTGGCGTGGAACGTGGCCGTGCTGTATTTCACCCTCGGCTTTCGCCAGTTCAGCCACTATTTCACCGACATTCAGGACGCGCTCAATCACAACGACAACGCCGCCGCCCGCAGCCTGCTCAAGCAGTGGAAAGCGCTCGACACCGTGGACATGAGCGCCAGCGACGTCACCCAGCAGACCATCGAACATGCTCTGGTGTCGGTGCAGCGTTATGTGCTGGGCGTGTTCTTCTGGTTCATTCTGCCCATCGGCCCGGCGGGGGCCGTGCTGTATCGCCTGAGCGACTATGTCGCAGGCAAATGGAGTCAAGCCGACAGCGAAGCCAGCCCCGCGCTGCGCAGCTTCGCGCAAAAGGCCTTCGACCTGCTCGACTGGGTGCCCGCCCGCCTGACGGCCATCGGTTATGCCATCGTCGGCAACTTCGAGGATGCCATCGATGTCTGGCGCGGCTACTCGCAGCTCTGGGCCAACCACAACACCGGGGTGATGCTGGCCTCTGCCGCCGGTGCGGTGGGCATACGTCTGGGCGCGACCGCTGCCGCCGCGCCCGCCGCCCCCACCGAGCCGGGCTGGACGCAGGAGAGCGAACGCGGCGAACCGGGGCTGGGGGGCCCGGGTGGACAGACTGCCGCGATGCCCGGCGCCATTCCCCAGCCCGCACATTTGCGCAATGTGGTCGGGCTGGTGTGGCGCTCGGTGCTGCTGTGGATGCTGCTGCTGGCCATGCTCAGCGTGGTGAGCTGGGTGAGTTGACCAACCCGTTGACCAACCCGTCGCTCAACCTGCCAACAGCGCATTCACGCGGCGCACATAGGCTGCCGGATCGTCGAGCTGGCCGCCTTCGGCCAGCAGCGCCTGATCGAACACCACCTGGGCCAGATCGTCGGCATGCGCCTCGTCAGCCGCCACGCGCTTGACCAGCGCATGCAACGGATTGATCTCCAGCACCGGTTGGGCGGCGGGAACCTCATCACGCCCGGCCTGCTTGAGCAGGCGCGCCAGATGCGCGCTCATGCCATCGTCGGTGGCGACCAGACAGGCCGGGGAATCGACCAGCCGCTTGGAAATGCGCACTTCCTTCACCCGCTCGCCCAGCGCCTGCTTGAAGCGGTCGATCAAGGCCTGATGATCGGCTGACTGCGCCTTGTCGTCCTGCGTCTCGTCGGCCTTGTCGTCTGCGCCCTTGATGTCGCTGAGATCGACCGCGCCGCGCGCCACCGATTGCAGCGGCTTGCCGTCGAACTCATGGAGAAAACCGAGCATCCATTCGTCCACCCGGTCGGTGAGCAGCAGCACCTCGATACCCTTCTTGCGGAAGACCTCGAGCTGCGGGCTGGAGCGGGCGATTTTCGGCGTCTCGGCGGTAATGTAGTAGATGGCTTTCTGGCCCTCTTTCATTCGCGCCACATAGTCGGCCAGCGACACGCTCGGCGTATCGTCTTCGTTGTGCGTGGAGGCCGCGCGCAACAGCCTGGCCAGACGCTCGCGGTTGCCCAAATCCTCGCCGAAACCCTCTTTCAGCACCGCGCCGAACTCTCTCCAGAATGCGGCGTATTTGTCGCGCTCGGCCGTGTCTTCGCTGCCCGCCAGGTCTTCGAGCATGGACAGCACGCGCTTGACCGAACCTTCGCGGATGGCGCGCACGTCGCGGCTTTCCTGCAACATTTCGCGCGACACGTTCAGCGGCAGATCGGCGCTGTCGATCACCCCGCGCACGAAGCGCAGATAGGTGGGCATCAGGCTTTCGGCGTCATCGGTGATGAACACGCGCCTGACATACAGCTTGACCCCGGCTTTTTGCTGCCGGTCCCACAAGTCGAACGGCGCCTTGGACGGGATGTAGAGCAACTGGGTGTATTCGCTGCGGCCCTCGACGCGGTTGTGCGTCCAGCGCAGCGGCGGGTTGCCGTCGCCGCTGATCTGCTTGTAGAACTCGATGTACTGTTCCTCGGTGATGTCGGACTTGCTGCGAGTCCACAGCGCGGCGGCGCTGTTGATCTGCTCCCACTCGTCGGTGGCGACGTATTTGCTCTGCTCGGCATCCCACTTTTCCTTGCGCATTTCGATGGGCAGGGAGATGTGGTCGGAGTATTTGCCGATCAGGTCCTTGAGCGTCCACACCCGCAGGTATTTGTCGATCTTGTCTTCGTGCGGCGTGTCCTGCGCATCGGCGCGCAGGTGCACAATGACATCGGTGCCGCGCTTGGCGCGGGTGATGGTTTCCACCGTGAACTCGCCGGTGCCGTCGGACACCCAGCGCACGCCTTCATCCGCCTTCATTCCGGCCTTGCGCGATTCCACGGTGATGCGATCGGCCACCATGAAGCCGGAGTAGAAGCCCACGCCAAACTGGCCGATCAGCGCCGCATCGGGCTTTTGCTGCTCGCCGAGCTTTTGCATGAACTCGCGCGTGCCCGACTTGGCGATGGTGCCCAGGTGTTCGACGGCCTCCTCCAGGCTCATGCCGATGCCGTTGTCGCTGATAGTCAGCGTGCGCTGCTCGGCGTCCACCGCGATGCGGATGCGCAGATCGGCATCCCCCTCCATCAGCGCCGGGTCGTCGATGGCCTGAAAGCGCAGCTTGTCACAGGCGTCGGAGGCGTTGGAAATCAGCTCGCGCAAAAAGATGTCGCGGTTGGAATACAGCGAATGGGTGACCAGATGCAGCAGTTGCCGCACTTCGGCCTGGAAGGCGTGGGTATGCGCGGCGGCGGGGGCGGGGGCGGGGGCGGGGGCGGAATTGGCTTGTTCAGTGCTCATGGTGCGTGCGGAAAAAGAAAACAAAAAACCTGTCGGTAAATACGGCCGGCGCGTTGAAAATCAAGTCCCCTGCAGCGGATCAGGCCCGTCGCCCGCCGTCGCAGCCGCGGCGCGGGTATCGATGCTCAACGCGACAGCCAGGCGCGGCAAGGCGCGCAGGGCATTGGCCGTGGTCTGCCGGGCGGTGTGCTCCAGCGACCAGCCGCGCAGCTCGGCCAGGGTCTGCGCGATGCGCGGCAACTGCTCGGGCGAGTTGGGCACGAGGGGCGCGTCGGTCTGCGTCTCGCGGGGGCGGTAGAGCCAGACGGGCGGCATGTCGGGCGCGTCGGTTTCGAGCACCGGCGCGGTCTCGGGAACCTCGGCTGCCAGACGGCGAATGTTAAGCGCACGCTCGAAAGTCATGGCGCCGCCGAACCCAAGAGCAAAACCCAGATCGACGAAGCCGTGCGCCTGCTGCGGGCTGCCGTTGAAGGCGTGGGCGATGCCCGCAGGCCGCCCCGCTGCGAAACCCGCGCGGCGCAGACCGGCCAGCAAGGCGTCCTGTGACTTGCGGACATGCAGGATCACCGGCAGAGCGAAATCGCGGGCGATGCGCAACTGCGCCTGATAGAAGCGCTGCTGTTTTTCGCGATCGAGTCCGGGGACGAAAAAATCCAGCCCGATCTCACCCAGACCGACAAAGCGCGGGTCGGACATCGCCTCCTCCACGCTGCGGCGCAACGCCTGCAGATCGGCATCCTGCGCCCGGTCGACGTAGAGCGGGTGGATGCCCAGGGCGTAGGCCCAGCCGCAGGCGCGCGCAAGATCGCGCACCGTATCGAAATTCTCGCGCGCCACGGCCGGAATCACCCCGCCCACGACTCCCACCCGGCGTGCCTGTGCCGCCACACGCGGCCCCTGCCCCCCAAACTCGGCGGCATCGAGATGCGCGTGGGTGTCGATCCATTCTGGGGTCTGCACAGTCTGCATGGTCATCATCCCGCCTCTGGGCATAGGCATTCAGTGTAAAAAATCACAATATCGCGCTCCGTGCTGATGACAACCGAAAAAGTGCCGCAAAAATTCACGGAAAATCCCCGATATCACTCGCATCATTCGCGGAAAGGTTCACCCTGATGGTTGCACCGGCCGTCTGCGCCCTTTCCGGAAATTCATCATGCATCGCCGCCAATTCCTCCAATCGCTTGCGCAGAGCCGACTGCTGACCAACCCCTTGGGGCGCACCAGTCTGCTGGGTTTCGGCCTGCTCGGCGCCATGGCCGGCCCGGCCCTGGCGCAGAGCGCCCCCGCAACCTTCGCCTGCACCTGCGGAAATTGTCCCGACTGCCTGCAAGGCGCGGCTGACCCCACCCTGCCGCCCGCCGTCGCTTTTTACTACGGCGCACGCATTCCGGTGGACGATCTGCGCGCTTTCGACTGGGTCGTGCTCGAACCGCAGCATGCTCTGGCGCAAGACAAAAACATGGTCCAGGCGCTCGGCCCGCACACCCTGGCGCTGGCGTATGTCTCGGTCGGCGAGGTCACCCCCGAGCGCCCCTACTTTGCCGACATGCCCAAGGCCTGGCTGCCCGCGTCGAACGCCGCCTGGGGTTCGCGCGTGATCGACCAGACTGCCGCCGGCTGGCCGCCATTCCTGCGCGAGCGCATCGTCAAGCCACTGTGGGACGCCGGTTTCCGCGCCTTTTTTCTCGACACCCTCGACTCCTACCAACTGCTGGCCAAGACCCCGGCCGCGCAACAGCAACAGGCGCAGGCGCTGGCGGAAACGCTGCGCAGTCTGGTCGCCGCGTTTCCCGGCATCCGCCTGATGCTCAACCGCGGCTTCGAACTGGTCGATGCGACGCTGGCGCCAAGCATTCTGGCCGTGACCGCCGAATCGCTGTATCGCGGCTGGAATCAGGGCCAATCCGCCTATGTCGAAGTCAAGGCCAGCGACCGCGAATGGCTGCTCGCCCGCTTTGGCGAAATGCGCAGCCGGTTCAATCTGCCCTGTGTCGCCATCGACTACTGCGCCCCGCAAGACCGAGCTGCCGCCCGACAGACGGCGCAGCAAATCGCCGCGCACGGCCTGATTCCCTGGGTGGCCGACCCCACGCTGGAAAGCCTGGGCGTGGGCACGGTCGAGCTGGTGCCGCGCCGCGTGCTGCTGCTGCATTCCTGCGAGCAGGGCGACAGCCCCGAGTTGCAGGCGCAGAGCGCGCACCTCTATGGCGCCATGCCGCTCGAATATCTCGGCCTCGTGCCCGAATACCGCTATGTCGGCGCCCCTGCCATCACCGAGCCGCTGGCGGGGCGCTACGCCGCCATCGTGCTCTATCCCGATGACGGCAAGGTGCCTGCGGACATCCGCGCCCTGCTCAAGCGTGCAAAGAAGGAAGGCGTTCCCGTGGCCGTGCTGGGCTACGCCGATTTCGACGTGCTGACCGAACTCGGCGCGAAAGTGGGCGACGGGCCGCTGGCGGCGCCCATCCGGGTGCAGCGCCAGCCCGGCACGCCCAATGGCGAAGTCATCCCCCTGGTCAGCCCGGAGGATTCCACGGCCATCGCCGCCGGGTCTGGGGCGCAGGTCTGGCTGCGCGCCACCGGCGCCGACGGACAAGTCATGGACGGCGCGGCCATCACCCCCTGGGGTGGCTACGCGCTGGGGCCGTTCGGCGTGTTCAATCTGCCGGGCAATGCCGGCACGCGCTGGGCCACCCCGCCGATCGAGTTTTTTCGCGCCGCGCTGCGCGTGGGCGCCGACCCCATGCCCGATGTGGCCACCCGCACCGGGCGCCGCGTGTTTTTCGTGCATTTCGACGGCGACGGCTGGCCCAATGCCTGCGACCAGCCCGGTTCGCCGCTGGCCTGCGAGGTGCTGGTGCGCGAGTTTCTCGAAAAATACCAGGTGCCCACGCTCGGCTCGGTCATCATCGGCGAAATCAGCCATGAAGGGCTGTATCCCAAACTGGCCGATCAGTCGCAGAAATGGGCCAGGCGCATGTACGCCCTGCCCTGGGTCGAGGTCGGCAGCCATACCTGGAGCCACCCGTTCAACTGGGTCGAAGCGAGCAAGACCCATAGCCTGGGCAAGCCGAGCAAGGCCTATCCCTACGGCTTTTACCTGCCGCTGCCCAATTACACCTTCAGCACCCGAAGCAATGTGGTGGGCGCCGCCGAATACATCGACCAGAAACTCGCTCCACCTGGCAAAAAGTGCAACATGATTTTGTGGCCGGGCGACTGCAACCCGCCCAATGAAGCCGTGGCCATGGCCTACGAAACCGGTCTGGGCAATATCAACGGCGGCGGCGCGCCGATCAGCAAGTCCCAACCCACGCTGTCGAACATCTGGCCGATGGGCATCCCCAAGGGGCGGTATTTCCAGGTGTATGCGGCGCAGTCGAACGAGGAAGACTTCACGCACAACTGGACCGGCCCGTATTTCGGCTTCGAGCGCGTGATCGAGAGCTACCGGATGACCGACTCTCCGCGCCGCATCAAGCCCATCGACCTCTACTACCACCCCTACATCGTCACCAAGGCGGCGGGCGCCAAGAGTCTGCACACCGTGTACCAGTGGGTGCTCAGGCAGCCCACGCACGCCATCTTCGGCCATCAATACTTCCGCAGCGTCAACGACTGGCGGCAAGCCACGGTGGCGCGGCTGCTGGCCGGCGGCTGGCGCCTGCGCAGCGGGGCGGAAATGCGCCAGTGGACGCAGCCCGTCGGCGCGCCCGCGCCCGCGCTGGAGCGCTGCCGGAACCTCGTCGGCTGGAACGAACACGGGCAGCAGCGCTATCTGCACGCCAGCGCCGGGCAGGCGGTGCTGCGCAGCCAGACGGCCGGCCAGCCCTCTGCGCCATCCCAGCCTCGTCTGATCGAGGCCAATGCCGACGTCACCCGCTGGGCCGTGCAGAACGACCGCAGCGTACAGATCAGCCTGCAAGGGCATCTGCCCGTCGAAGCGCTGTTTGACCTGCCCTCGGGGTGGCGCGTGCAGGCGGCCCAAGGTGCGAGGGTCGAGCAAGCGGCCGCAGGGGTGCGGGTCAGCAGCAGTGGCGCCACCGTCGATCTCACGCTGAAACGAGCCTGAGCGACCGCGCGCTGATCGACAATCTGCCTCGATGCCGGAAAAAACCCGCCCCGCCACCCGTGACCCGCTGCATATCTCTCCCGACGATCCGCAGCGCAGCCGCCTGTTTCCGCGCGGCGTGGTGCTGGGTCTGGGGCTGCTGTGCGTTGGCGCGCTGGCGCTGGTCTATCCGGGGCAGAACCTCATGCGCCTGCTGGCCACCAGCACCGACGACGCGCTGGCCATCGACTATCTGCGCCACCTCGTCGATCTGCGCGGCAGCCACATCGACCTTCGCCTGATGCTCGCGCAACGCTATGTGCACATTGGCAAAACCGAGCAGGCGCTGGATGCGCTGCGCTCGGTGCACACCCCTGCCGCCGACGCTCTGCGGCTGCAAATCTGGAAGGCCCGCTGGTTCGACGCCCGCGCACTGGGTCAGGCCGACAAGGCCGAGCAGGCGCGGCAAGCCCTCACCGCCTTGCTGCAGCGCATCCAGCCTGCCAGCTTCACCGAGTGGCGCGACACCCTGGTGCTGCTGCAAGGGCTGGACGAGCCGCAGGCCGTGCAGCGGCTCGCCGGCCTGGTGACCCGTTTCCTGCCGCTGCCGCCCTCCGCCGCAGAGCAAGCCGCACGCCTGCTCGTGGGCGTGCACGCCGAAAAACTGGCCGCGCAGGTCTTGTTCGCTACCGCCAGGACCCGGGTGACCGAGGCCGAGCGCCAGCAACTCATCCTCCAGGCCGCCCGCGCTCTGCTGGCATCCGGCGATCCGCAACTGGCCTATCGCCAGACCGCTGCGGCGCTCGGCCAAGGCGCGGTGGCGCCGCAGATGGCTTGGTTCATGGTGCGGCTGGCGCTGGGCGCCGATCGGCCCGCCGCGGCCGCCGACTGGCTGCGCAAGGCGATCGACCTCGATCAACCCGCCGCCGCGTTGGGCAAGACCCTTGCCCCGGCGCAACGCGAACTGGCCTGGCAAGTGCTGCTGGGCGGTGGCGATCTGCGCGGCGCGGTGCACATCGCCGATGCGGCGCTCTCGACCGAGCCGACAAGCCGAACCTGGGCCGAGCGCCGCGCGCAGGTGCTGGAATGGAGCGGCCAGCCCGACGCCGCCATGCAGCAGTGGATCGCCCTGCTGCGCGCGCAGTTCAGCCGCCATGCGCTCGACGAGCTGCACCGGCTGGCGCTGGCGCTGTATTCCAGTCACGGCATGGATGTCTACTGGGAGCAGCGCGCCGCGCACACCGAGCTGACCGCCGACGAGTGGCTGCAATACGCGCAGGCGCTCGAAGTGCGCGGCCATCCCGACAAGGCCGTGCGCATTCTGCGCCAGGCGGCGGTGAAACACCCCGAGGTGCTGACATCGCTGGCCTGGTTGCTGGGCAATATGGGCGAGGTGGACGCCTCGCTGGCGACCTACGCCGAGGCGCTGGAGCGCGGCGCGCTCACGCTGCGCGGCAGTATCGACTACGCCATCGCCCTGCTGCAGAACGGGCAGTTCGAGCAGGCCCGGCAGATGCTCGAACAAACGCAGAATCTGAGAAGTCACATTCCCTGTCGCCAGCCGCAGACTGGTGCCGCGATCACCGATGGCAACGCCAAAACCGAGCCCACGCCCTGCGACAGTCCGGCCCTGCTCGCTGCGCACCAGGGGCTGCTCGGCGACATCGCCTGGGACATGGGCGAATCGCGCAGCGCTTACAGCGCCTACGGCAGCATCTGGAACAACCCGAGACTGCGCGACTTGATCAAGCCCTACCAGCTTCAGCGCTTGCTCATCCTGACGCAAAAATCGCAGGGCGACGCCGCCGCGCTGCGTCTGCTGCCGCAGGCCTGGGCACGGGCGCCGTCGCCGGCGCTGGCGCTGCTCTGGCTGCAAGCGCTGGTGCGTCAGCCCAGCGCACCGGGCATCGCCGAGTGGGAGCGCGTGGTACTCGACAGCCAGGAAGGCGCGCCGCTGCGCCGGCAACCCGAGATGTACGCCGCCCGCGCGCAGGTCTGGCGCGCGCTGGGCCGCACCGACTTGGCGCTGGCCGATCTGCACCAGGCGCTGCGCCTTGCGCCCGGCAACACCGACAACCAGATCGCCCTGCTGTGGATGCTGATCGACGCCAACCGGCTGGACGCGCTGCGGCACGACGTGGTGCTCTACAGCCGCAGCCTGCAAGACCTGACCGAAGGCCTGGACGTGCTTGCCGCCGCCGCCCAAACCCTGGGCGACAACGCCGCCGCCGTGCGCTACGCGCAAAAGCTCTACCCCCGCAGAAAGACCGACGCGCTCTGGCTGCTCAACTACGGCGATCTGCTGGCGCAGGCCGGCGACAGCCGCCGCGCGCGCGCGGCCTACGATCAGTCGTGGGCGCTGCTGCAACAATCCGCCGCCCCGCCCCGACAAGCCCCGGGCAAAACCACCGACCAGGAGCTGAATGCGCTGCTGGCCCGCCTGCGATTGAGTCACGACCGGCTCGATGGGGCTGGCCAGCAAGCCTTGCTCGGGTCGTTGCGCGACAGGCTGCGCAGCGGCGATCTGAGCGCCCCGCAAACCCTGCAGGCCAACGCCGCCATCGCCGACTGGCTGCTGCGGCTGGACACGAATTCGGCCGCCCGCTGGTGGCTGGCGCGGCGCGTGCTCACGCCGGCGGCGCGGCAATCCATCGAGCTGCAAATGGCCTTGCGCGATGGAAACCGCGAGGCGGTGCGCCGCCTGCTCGACCAGGGCGCCGCCCGCCACCTGCTGCCGCAGGACCGGCCCGAGGCCGAGCGCATCGCGGGCAAACCGCTGCAAGCGCTGGCCACCGCCGAGCAGGTGCTGGAGACCGCCGCCGAGCGCGGTCAGGACAACCCCGCGCTGCAGGCGCTGGCGCGGCAGACCGCCGAGCAGCAGCTCGCGCTGGCGCACCGCGCCACGGTCACGCTGGAACATCGCCAGATCGACAACGTGATCCGCCAGGGGCCGGTGCTGCGGCTGTCCTTGCAACTCGGAGGCGCATGGCGGCTGCAGGCGCAGGCCAGCCGGCAGGCGATGCACAGCAACGACACCGCGGCGCTCACGGGCGTGCCGTCCACCTGGAACGATGCGCAGATCGGCCTGCAATGGCAGGACGAGCGTTCGCAGATCGACGGTGCGCTGACGCACAACACCGCCGTGGGCACCCTCAACGGCTGGCGCATCGAGGGCAGCACGCAGCTTCCAGGCCAGGTGCGGGCGCAGATCGACGCCGAGCACAACGCCGTGGCCGACGAGTCCGGCCCGCTGCAGATCGCCGGTGGCCGCGACCGGGTGAGGCTGCGCCTGTCGCGCGATTTCGGCCGGGTATGGGCCAATGTGAGCACCGCGGTCATGTCGTATGACACCCGCCGCGGCAACCCGCTGGGGCATGGCGCCAGCACCCAGTTCGAGCTGGGGCTGTGGTTGCGCCGCAGCGAACCCGATCTGAGTGTCAAGCTGCTGGGTTATTCCAACCGCTTCAGCGCCGATGCCGGGCCGCCGCTGCCCGACTATGCCGGGCTGACCCCGGATGGCATTGCGCCCCATGCGGCGTTTTTCATCCCGGCGGGAGACGATGTCTATGGCCTGGGATTCGGATTCAACACGGCGCACAGCGACACCTACACCCGCCGCTGGCTGCCGTATGCCGAGGTCGATGTGCTGCAATCACGCCGCTTGGGGATGACCAACAACCTGTATCTGGGCATCCACGGCCCGCTGTTCGGGCCGGATCAACTGTCCTTGAGCTACCAGCGCCAGCAGAACACCTCGGGGCTGAACCGGCAGTGGAGTCTGCAGTACCGTCTGTGGTTCGGTCGATGACCGCATTCTTTTCACCCCGATGAAGCAGGAGAGTTCCATGTCCCCATCCCCCACTACATACTCATCCACCCGCCGCGCCGCGCTCGGCCTGGCCGCGTCCGCCGTGGTGCTGCTCGCGGGCTGCGCCGTCACCGCCCTGCCGGGGCAGTCGCTTTCCGTGCCGGCCAACGCCCGGTTCGCCGTGCTGCCGCTGAACAATGCCACCGATGTGCCGCGGGTCGAGCGCAGGGCGCAGGCGATCACCGTCTCGCTGCTGCAGCAAAAGGGCTTGCGCGACGTGGTGGTCTATCCGCACAAACCTGCCGACAACCCGCTTCAAGCCGAGTCCGCAGTGACTTCCGCGCAGGCGCTGGCCTGGGCGAAACAGCAAGGCGCGCGCTATGCGCTCAGCGGCACGGTCACCGAGTGGCGCTACAAGACCGGCGTGGACAGCGAGCCCGCGGTGGGCATCACCCTGCAGGTCACCGATGTGCCCACGGGCGAGGTGGTGTGGAGCGCCAGCGGCGGGCGCTCGGGCTGGGGCTATCAGGCGCTGGCTGCGGTGGGGCAGTCGCAGATCGAAGCGCTGCTGCGCGGCATCCGCGTGACCGCAGCGGCCGCCAAGCCCGTCGCCAAGCCCTGATTCGGACGGCGCGGATCACGACATGAAACTGGGCAACCTCTCCACTCGCGTCAGCCGCCGCATGCGCGGGGAGTCGGCGCGCAGGCGCTGGGGGTGGCTGCGCTACTGGCGCCCGAACACTCAGTCGGGCCGGGGGATGGCGCTGTTCGAGGCCGTCCTGCTGCCGGTGCTGGTGCTGTGGCTGGGGTGGAGACTCAGGCCCGACGATCCGCTGGGCATCCATGCCGGTTTTTCCTGGGCCTGGTTCGGCCCCTGGCTCATCGCGGTGCGCTATGGCGCGGGGTACGGGCTGTTCGGCGTGGCGTTCTACGCGACGTTCTGGAAGTTCTCGCCCCTGCTGCTCGCCACCGCGCCTGCCGCGGCATTTCCGGCGGAGTTCTTTCTCGGCGGCATGCTGATGACCCTGATCCTGGGCGAATTCGGCGCGGCCTTCCGCAACCGGCAGGTGCTGCACCGCGAACGGGTCAAGGATCTCACGGCAAGGCTGGAGCGCACCAAGCGCCGCCTGTTCGTCGTCAAGGAGGCGCTTTCCACGCTGGAGCAGGAGCTGACCGACCGCCCCATGACCCTGCGCGACGCCCTGCTCGATCTGCGCCGCACCTTCACCTTGCAGGGCGATCGCCCGGCGCTGCCCGCCCCCGCAGCCACGCCCGGCCTGCCCACGCCCGCCCCGCTGCCGGACCCGCGCGCCTTCCTGCAGTTGCTCAGCCAGTCGTGCCGTCTGGTCGAGGCCGGCATCTTTGTGCGCGAGACCGGCCCGCAGGGCTTGCAATGGCGGCTGGCCGCCTCCCTGGGCCAGAACCTGCCCACGCTCGATCCCGCAGAGGTCTTGATCGACCGCATTCTGGAAACGCATCAGGCGGTGCACATCGCCCAGGCTCATCTGGCCGAAACCGGCGACGATCACCCCTGGGTGTTCGCCGCGCCGCTGCGGCTGGACGAATACGACGAGGTCGATGCCCTGCTGGCGGTGCACACCATGCCCTTCATGTCGTTCGAGGAAAACAATCTGCAGCGCCTGCAGGTGCTGTGCGCCTCCTACCTCGATTTCAGCCAGCTCGAACTCGGCGTGGAAGACATGCGTTCGGCCTGGCCGCAGGCGCCCATCAGCCTGCAACAGGAATGGGCGCAGCTCAGCGAACTGGGGCGGAACTTCAGGCTGCACAGCTATTGCGCCATCTGGAGCGGGCAAGGCCGGGTCAGCGACGACGTGCTGGCCGAGTTCGCCGGCCTGCAGCCGGTGGAGAGCTCCACCTGGACCCTCAAGGGCCGGGGCGGCAAACCTGCGCTGGTGGTGCTGCTGCCGCTGCTGAGTTCCGCCGGCCTGGCGAATTACCGCCGCGACATGGTGAGCCTGCTGGGGCAGATTCTCGACCGCAGCAACCAGCGCCCCGATCAGGCCTTCGATCTGGACTTTGTCGAAGTCTCTGGCGCCCCCGGCTTCCTGGAACTGCGCCGCCTGCTGGGCAGCGCCGCCGCAAGCCCGAGGGAGTCATGAACCCGTTGTTCTACAAGCTCGGCTCGGTCGTCGTCCTGCTGGAGACGGTGGCGGCCTGGCTGCTGGTCAGCCGCAGCGACGTGGATCTGCTGCTGTTCTGGGCGGTGCATGGCACTGCATCCGTGCTCGTCGGGCTGCTGCTGTGGACGCTGCTGCCCACCGATCTGCGCCGCCCAAAACGGTTGTCGCTCAGTCTGTTGACGCTGCTGGCGCTGTTCTTCCCCATCGTGGGCGTATTCGGGCTACTGATCGCGGCGCGGCTGGCGCAATGGCTGCCGATGCGCCATCAGGCCACCGACCACCTGCGCGAGGCGCCGGCGCTGCAGGTGTTCGCCGTCTCGCACATCGACGACGACCGGCGCCGCGACCTGCCCGCGGGCCAGACCGCCCGCATCGCCCGCGACCAGAGCCAGCCGCAGGCGCAGCGCATTCGCGCCGTGCTGGCGCTGCGCGACATGTCGCCGCGCATGGCGCTGCCGGTGCTGCGCAAGCTGCTGTCCGACCCCGACGAGGAAATCCGCCTGCTCGCCTACGGCATCAGCAACACCTGGGAGCAGCGGCTGACCGACAGCCTGCAGGACGCGCTGCGCGAATTCGAGGCGACGCGCCACGCCGCAGACCATGGAGCAGCGCTGGCACGCTCGGCGCAGCGCGTGGCCGAAATGCAGATGGAGTTCATCTATCAGGGCCTGGCGCAGGGCGACCTGCGCGACTTCGCCCTGCAGCAGGCCTTGCACTACTGCACCCTCGCCCGCGACGCGCTGCCGCAGGACACCGGCTTGCAGATGATGTTCCTGCGCCTGTCGCTGGCCGCGGGCAAGACCGAAGCCGCCCGCGGGGTGCTCGAACATCTCGGCGCAGAAGGTGCCAGTCCGACGCTGTGGCGCCCTTACGCCGCCGAGCTGGAGTGGAATCTGCGGCAATTCGGCCAGATCGCCAAGGTGCTGCAGCCGCTGGGCGCGCTGCAGGTCGCGCCCCGGCTGCGCCCGGTGGTGCGGGTGTGGCAGACTGCGGCTGCGCCGCGAAGCGAACCGGTGATTTCCGACGCGCCCGCGGTGCAGCGCCCAGGCAGTGCGCCGCGTCCTGCCGAGCCCGCGCCCATGCCCGCGCCGCTGAGCGATGCCGACCGCCTGCTGTTGGGTTGATTCCCCGAATCTCCACCATGACACAACCCGACTTCACCGACACCCAGCCCGAGGGCCGCGAAGCCCCCGCCGAGATCGACGTCATGCTGCTGCTCGAAGGCACCTACCCCTATGTCTCGGGCGGGGTGTCGAGCTGGGTGCACCAGATCGTCAGCGGTTTTCCGCATCTGCGCTTTCATCTGGTGTTTCTCGGCTCGCGCGAGGAAGACTATGGCAAACCGCGCTATCAGATGCCGCCCAATGTGGTCGGACTCACGCATCACTACCTGTTCAGCGACGCCGTGCTGCCGCCCGCCCGCGAAGAGCGCGGCGACGCCGCGACGGCCGAACTGGTCGAAAACCTGCACGACCTGATCCGCGACGGCAAGGACGCCGCCAGCCGCGCCGAAGTGCTGCGGCAAACCCTGCAAGCCATGCAGCACAAGCTCGATCTGCACTACTTCCTGCACTCGCACCAGTCGTGGGCCTATCTCACCGAGCAATACCAACTGCGCTGCACCGATCCGTCCTTCGTCGATTACTTCTGGACGGTGCGCACCATGCACACCCCCATCTGGACGCTCGCCACCCTGGCCCGCGAGCTGCCGCGCGCCCGGGTCTATCACACCGTCTCCACCGGGTATGCCGGGTATCTGGGCGCGGTGCTCGCACGGCTTCACGACAAGCCGCTGGTGCTGTCGGAGCACGGCATCTACACCAAGGAAAGGCGCATCGACCTGTTCTCGGCCAACTGGATCAGCGACAACACCCCGGTGCTGGAACGCACCGCGGGCGAAGCAGGCTATTTCCGCCAGCTCTGGATCCGGCTGTTCGAATCGCTGGGCCGCATGTGTTACGACGCCGCCGATCCGGTCATCGCGCTGTACGAGGCCAACCGCCAGCGACAGATCGCCGACGGCGCCAACCCCATCACCACCTGCTGCATTGCCAACGGCATCAACGTGCCGCCCTTTGCCTCGACCCGCGCGCTGCGCCCGCCCGAGCCGCCGCAGGTGATGTGCCTCATCGGCCGGGTGGTGCCGATCAAGGACATCAAGACCTTCATCCGCGCCGTGCGCGTGGCCAGCAACCGCCTGCCGGGGCTCGAAGGCTGGATCGCCGGGCCTGAGGACGAAAACCCCGAGTACGCGCGCGAGTGCCGTGAACTCGCCGCCAGCCTGCAACTGGGCGACACGCTGAAATTCCTCGGCTTCCAGAGGCTCACCGAACTGATGCCCAGGATCGGGCTGGTGGTGCTGTCGTCCATCAGCGAGGCGCTGCCGCTGGTGCTGCTCGAAGGCTATGCCGGCGGCGTGCCCGCGGTAACCACCGACGTGGGCTCTTGCCGTCAGCTCATCTATGGCCTGGGAGCGGAAGACGAAGCGCTGGGCGCCTCCGGCGCCGTGGTCGGCATCGCCGACGCGCAGGCGCTGGGCGAAGCCTGCGCCGAACTGCTGGGCGACACCGACCTCTGGCGCGCCGCCAGCGCTGCGGGCATCGCCCGCGTGGAGCGCTACTACACCCAGCCGATGATGTTCGACAACTACCGCGCCGTCTACGACGACGCCCTGCAGCGCAGCGCCGCGCGCGCCGCGGGTCTGATCGATGAGGTCGGCGCGGTTGCCACCTGGCTGCGCGGCGAGCCGCCGCCGGGTGAGCCGCCTCAAGGCGGGCAGCTCCCCCTCCCAACCTCCCCCACGCAGTGGGGGAGGAGCGATCACTCCCTCCCCACGGGTGGGGAGGGCCGGGGTGGGGATGGCCCCCTCGGGGCTGAGTGCCGCGGCTCCAGTCTGGCCTGCGCCAGACTGGACGGCACGAAGGGGCCTTGCTTGGAGCAAGGCCGCGCCCTGCAAGGGCAGAGAGGGCGCAGCCCGAACGTGGGGGCCCCATAACCATGGCCGGCATCGGTTTCGAGCTGCGCAAGCTGCTGCGCTCCGAGTCTTACCTCGGGCTACTGCGCGCCTATACCTACGCCTCGATCATCAGTTCCGGGCCGTGGGTGTTTTCCATCATCGGCCTCATCGCGGTGGGCGTGCTGTCTCTCGGCGTGGTCATCCCCGATACGCTCATCACCCAGTTCCAAGTCACGGTGACCTATCTCATCATGAGTTCGCTCATTCTCACCGGCGGGCTGCAACTCGGGTTCACCCGTTGGGTTGCCGACCGCTTGTTCGAGAAGCGCAAGCAAGACATCGCCCCGGCCTATTTCGGCGTGGTGCTGGCGACCACGGCCGTCAGCGGCGCGCTGGGCTGGCTGGTGGCGCTGCTGGGCTTCGATGGCGTGAGCAATCTGTACCGGGTGCTCATCGTCGCGGGGCTCACCCTGCTGTCGAATCTGTGGATCACCACCGTGTTCCTCTCGGGCCTGAAGCAGTATCGCGCCATCGTCGGCCTTTACGCGCTGGGCTATGGCCTGTCGGTGCTGCTGTCGTATCTCGCCCGCCCGGGAGGGCTCGACGGTCTGCTGCTGGGTTTTCTCGGCGGACAGTTCGTCATGTGGGTGCTGATGCTGTGGCTGGTGCTGCGCAATTTTCCGGTGCAGCGCCCCATCAGCCTGGCCTGCTTTCGTCCGCGGCAGATGTATCTCTCGCTCATTGCCGGCGGCGTGCTCTACAACCTGGGCGTGTGGGCGGACAAGCTCACGTTCTGGTTCACCCCCGGCACGTCCAACGCGGTCATCGGGCCGCTGCGCGCCTCGACCATCTACGACCTGCCGGTGTTTCTCGCCTATCTGTGCGTCATTCCGGGCATGGGCATTTTTCTGGTGAAGTTCGAGACCGATTTCGTCGAGTGGTACGACAAGTTCTACACCGCCGTGCGCGAAGGCGGCGCGCTGCAGGACATCGCCCGCTATCACGACGGCATGCAGGGCGTGGTGCGCGAGGGGCTGTATCAAATCCTCAAGGTCCAGGCGCTCACCCTGCTGGCGGTCTATACCTTCGTGCCAGCGTTGTTTGGCTGGATCGGCATCAGCAGCCTCTACATCCCGCTGTTTCTGGTGCAGGCCGTGGCGGCAAGCTTCCAGGTGATGCTGCTGGCCGTGCTCAACGTGTTCTATTACCTCGACCGCAGACGCGATGTGGTGATCATCACCGCCACGCTGACGGTGCTGAACTTAGCGCTGAGCCTGCTTTCCATCGATCTCGGCCCGGCCTTTTTCGGCTACGGCTTCGGCGTGGCCCTGCTCATCACGCTGATGCTGGGCATGATGTTGCTGCAGCGCCTGTTTCGCAAGCTGGAATATCAGACCTTCATGCTGCAGTGAGTCTGCCGGGTTTGCTGCAAAGCGCCTGTTTTGCGACTAGAGTTTGCTCATCAAAAAACAGGAGACTCATCATGCTGGTCCAAAAGATCCACCACGCCGCCTACCGCTGCAAGGACGCGCTGCAGACTGCACGTTGGTACGAGCAGCATCTGGGCATGAAACTGGTGCTGTGCATCGCCGAAGACACCGTGCCCTCCACGGGCGAGGCCGATCCTTACATGCACATCTTTCTCGATGCGGGCCAGGGCAATATCCTGGCCTTCTTCGAGCTGCCCACCCAGCCCGAAATGGGGCGCGACCCCAACACCCCCGTCTGGACCCAGCACCTCGCGCTGAAGGTCGGCTCGATGGACGAACTCCTCGCCGCCAAGCAGCGCCTGCTGGACGCCGGCATCGACGTCATCGGCCCGACCGACCACGCGCTGTTCCAGTCCATCTACTTCTTCGACCCCAACGGCCACCGTCTGGAACTGGCCTACAACACCGCCAGCCCCAAGATGCTCGCCGCGCTCGACGCCGTGAAGTGGGACATGCTCGAAGAATGGGGCCAGACCCACAAGGCCCCGAAGCACGCCGCCTGGCTGCACGACGGCCGCTACAAGGAGATGTTCCAGTGAGGCTGGCCACGCTCAAAACCTCAACCCCGGACGGCCGACTGGTCGTGGTCAACGACACCCTGACCCAATGCCAGCCCGTGCCCGACATCGCCCCGACCCTGCAGGCCGCGCTCGACGACTGGGCGCGCTGCGCCCCGATGTTGCGCGCCGCCGCACTGGCCCTGCAAGCGGGTACCGCGCGACACGCCCAGCCCTTCGACACCGCCGCCTGCCATTCGCCCCTGCCCCGCGCCTACCAGTGGGCCGACGGTTCGGCCTACCTCAACCACGTCGAGCTGGTGCGCAAGGCGCGCAAGGCCGAAGTGCCCGCCACCTTCTACACCGACCCGCTGATGTACCAGGGCGGCTCCGACAGCTTCATCGGCCCCTGCGACCCCATCGTGGCGAAGGAAAGCTGGGGTATCGACTTCGAGGCCGAGGTGGCCGTCATCACCGGCGAAGTGCCGCTCGGCGCTACGCCCACGCAGGCTGCGCAGGCCATCCGCCTGGTGCTGCTGGTCAACGACGTGTCGCTGCGCCATCTCATTCCCGCGGAACTGGCCAAGGGCTTCGGCTTCTTCCAGAGCAAACCCGCGTCGGCGTTCAGCCCGGTGGCGCTCACGCCCGACGAACTCGGCGCGGCGTGGCGCGACCACAAGCTGCACCGGCCGCTGCGGGTGGAGGTCAATGGCCAACTCTTCGGCCAGCCCAACGCCGGGGTGGACATGACTTTCGATTTCGCCCAGCTCATTGCCCACGCGGCCAAGACCCGCCGCCTGGCGGCGGGCACGATCATCGGCTCGGGCACGGTATCGAACAAGCAAGGCGGACTGTGGGGCTCCAAGGTCGAGCATGGCGGCGTGGGCTATGCCTGCCTCGCCGAGGTGCGCACCTACGAAACCATTGAGCAGGGCGAGGCGGTCACGCCCTTTCTGCGCGATGGCGACGTGGTGGAGATCAGCATGCACGATGAACGGGGTTCGAGCCTGTTCGGCAGCATCCGCAACCGCGTGCAGGCGCTGGCGGAATGAAGCTCTACACCTACTTTCGCAGTTCTGCGGCCTATCGCGTGCGCATCGCCCTGCACCTCAAGGGGCTGGCCTTCGAATCGGTGCCGGTGCATTTGCTGCGCGACGGCGGCCGGCAGCATGATGCGGCTTACGCGGCGCTCAACCCGAATGAAACCGTGCCCACCCTGGACGACGACGGCCAGATCCTGAACCAGTCGCTGGCCATCATCGAGTATCTGGACGAAACCCACCCCAGCCCGCCGCTGCTGCCGGGCACGGCAGCCGACCGCGCGCGCATTCGCGCCATCTCCCAGACCATCGCCTGCGACATTCATCCCATCAACAACCTGCGCGTGCTGCAGCATCTCACCCGCACCCTCGATCTGAGCGAGGCGCAAAAGGCCGCGTGGTATTGCCATTGGGTCGAACGCGGGCTGCAGGCCGTCGAAAAAATGCTGGCGGGCGACCCACGCACCGGCCGGTTCTGCCACGGCGACGCACCCACCCTGGCCGACTGCTGTCTCGTTCCGCAGGTGTTCAACGCCCGGCGCTTCGGCTGCAGTCTGGCGGGTCTGAGTACCGTCCAGCGCATCTGCGCCGAATGCGAAGGGCTGGAGGCTTTTTGGCGCGCTGCCCCCCAGCATCAGCCGGATGCCGAATAGTCCGTTTCAGCTCGTTTCGAAGCCGACCCTTTCAGACCCTTTCATCCCCTTCGCCGGTGAGCAGGGCTCCGGCCTCGATTTCCGGCAGAGCGGCCGCCTGAGCGTAAAGCGGCGTGAAATCCGGCGCGGTGGCCTCGAACAACTGCTGGAAGCTGTCGATGATGAAATACGTCGCCTGATACGAGTCGATGCGATAGCGGCTGCGCAGCAGTCGCAGCAGATCGAAGCGCACCCGTCGCGCCTGCGGGCTGTGCAGGCTGTGCTCCACCTCGCCGCCCGACGACAGAATGCCCGCGCCATAGATCCGCAACCCTTTCGGTGTGCGGATCAGGCCGAACTCCACCGTGTACCAATACAGCCGCGCCAGATATTTCAACGCGCCCAGGCTTTGCGCCTTGAGACCGCCCTGACCATAAGCCTGCATGTAGTCGGCAAAGATCGGCTCGAACAGCAGCGGCACATGGCCGAACAGATCGTGAAACAGATCGGGCTCGACGATGTAGTCGAACTCCTCCGGCTTGCGCAGCCACACCGTCACCGGAAAACGCCGCGCCGCCAGCAGGCTGAAAAACGCCGCTTCCGGAATCAGCCCCGGCACGGCGACGATCTCCCAGCCCGTTGCCGCCGTCAACCGGGAGTTGATGTCGTCGAAGCGGGGAATGCCATCCTGCGCCTGCAGATGCGGCAAGGCCAGAACGAATTCCTCGCAAGCCCGCCCCGGCAACAGTGCCATCTGCCGCGCATAGAGCCGCGCGAACAGTTCGTGCTCCTGCGGGGTGTAGCGCTCCCATTGCTGCGCGCAGGTGTAGTCGGCATGGCAATGCGCGTAGTCACCGCGCGGGGTGATGCTGGCCTCACCGTAAGTCACCGGAACGCTGGACATGATCGCCTCCATTCTTCAGGCGGTTTGCGTTTCCAGCACGCCGCGGCGCATCTGGTCGAGTTCGATGCTCTCGAACAGCGCCTTGAAGTTGCCCTCGCCGAAACCCTGGTCGCCCTTGCGCTGGATGATCTCGAAAAAGATCGGGCCGATGACGGTCTGGGTGAAGATCTGCAGCAGTAACCGTTTTTCAGGCTGGGGCGTGCCGTCGAGCAGGATGCGATTGGCGCGCAGCCGCGCCACATCTTCACCGTGACCGGGCAGGCGCCTGTCGAGCAGTTCGTAATAGGTGTCTGGGGTACCTAGAAACTGCACCCCGGCATGGCGCAGGCCTTCCACGGTGGCGTAGATGTCGTCGGTCGCCAGCGCAATATGCTGGATGCCCTCGCCGTGATAGAGGTCGAGATACTCCTGAATCTGACCGGCCTTTTCCTGCCCTTCCTCGTTGATGGGGATGCGAATCTTGCCGCAGGGGCTGGTCATGGCCTTGCTCTTCACCCCGGTCACCTGCCCTTCGATGTCGAAGTAGCGGATTTCGCGGAAGTTGAACAGCCGGGTGTAGAAATCCGCCCATTCGCTCATGCGGCCGCGGTGCACGTTGTGGGTGAGGTGGTCGATGGTGGTCAGTCCGGCCCCGACGTGTTGGGCACCTGCATCGCCGATGGGCTCGAAGTCCACGTCGTAGATCGAAATATCGCCGATTCCGCCCTTGCTCCCGCCCTTGCCGCGCCAGCGATCGACGAAATAGATCAGACTGTCGCCGATGCCCTTGATCGCGGGGATGTTCAGCTCCATCGGGCCGCTGTGGCTGTCGAAGCCCCAGGCCCCCAGTTCCAGCGCGCGCCTGTAGGCGGCGTTGGCGTCGTGCACTCGAAAGGCAATGGCGCAGATGCTCGGGCCGTGCAGCCGGGCGAAGCGTTGGGCGAACGAATCCGGCTCGGCGTTGACGATGAAGTTGATGCCGCCCTGACGCCACAGCGTCACGTTCTTGTGACGATGGCGGGCCACCGCGCGAAAGCCGAGTTGCGCGAACAGGGCGCCAAGCTTTTCGGGCTCCGGCGCGGCATACTCGACGAACTCGAAGCCGTCGGTGCCCATGGGGTTCGAGGCGGAAAGGGGATTCATGGCGCGGTCTCCTGCTTTTGGAATGCACAGAATGTAGGCCAGCACTCGCGCAGGGTTTCAGCAAAAATCGCGCCATTTCGGAGCATTGCGGGTAAATCCTGCGTGAATCACCCAGTACGATCCGATAAGCTGCATACATCCGCAACGCCCTATCCGATCTGATCGAAGGCCCGCCCGTGAAGCGCCTTTGGGACATTTCCCCAACCGTCTCGCCCTCCTCCCCGGCGTTTCCGGGCGATGTGCCGTTTTCCCTGGAGTGGACGGCGCGGCGCGGCCCAGGCTGCCCGGTCAATCTCAGCGCCGTGCGGCTTTCGCCCCATGTCGGCGCGCATGCGGACGCACCGCTGCACTATGCGAACGAGGGCGCGAGCATCGATGCCGTGGACCTTGCGCCTTACCTCGGGCCGTGCCGGGTGATCCACGCCCTGAATTGCGGCGCCCTGATCGACATCGCCGATCTGCGACATGCCGCGGAAAACCTGCCGCCGCGCGTGCTGGTGCGCACCCGCCACCGCGCGCTGACGTCCTGGTCGGAGGATTTCGCCGCTTTCGCCCCCGCGACGGTGGAGTGGCTGGCCGCGCAGGGCGTGAGGCTCATCGGGCTGGATACGCCATCGGTCGATCCGGCTCCGAGCAAGACGCTGGACAGCCACGCCCAACTCCTGCAGCATGACCTTCGCGTGCTCGAAAACCTCGTGCTCGATGACGTCGCGGAAGGCGACTATGAACTGATCGCCCTGCCGCTGAAACTGCAAGCCGCCTGCGCCTCGCCGGTGCGCGCCGTGCTGCGCGAACTCTGAAACCCAAACCATGACCGACCTTCAACGCCAGGACTGCCTCGCGCTCGACGCCGCCGACCCGCTCGCCCCGCTGCGCGAGCAATTCACCCTGCCGCAAAACGTGATCTACCTCGACGGCAATTCGCTGGGCGCGCTGCCCCGATCAACGGCCGCCCGCGTGCAGCAGGTGCTGACCGAGGAATGGGGCGAGGGCCTGATCCGCAGTTGGAACACCGCGGGCTGGATCGATCTGCCGCGTCGCGTGGGCAACAAAATCGCCCGTCTCGTGGGCGCCGCACCCGACGAACTGGTGGTGACCGACTCCACCTCCATCAATCTGTACAAAGTGCTCAGCGCCGCGCTGGCCATCGCCCGCGCCGATGCGCCGCAGCGCCGCGTCATCGTCTCTGAACGGGAAAATTTCCCGACCGATCTCTACATGGCCGAGTCGCTCGCCGCGCAGCACGGCATGCGACTCGAACGGGTGGAACAGGGTCAGGTCATCAGCCGCCTGCGCGACGATGTGGCCGTGCTGCTGCTCACGCAGGTGAACTACCGCAGCGGCGCCCTGTACGACATGGCCGCGGTCACTGCCGCCGCCCACGCGGCAGGCACGCTGACGATCTGGGATCTGGCGCATTCCGCTGGGGCGGTGCCGGTCGATCTCAACGGCGCGCAGGCCGACTTCGCCATCGGCTGCGGCTACAAATACCTCAACGGCGGCCCGGGCGCCCCGTCCTTCGTCTGGGTGCATGCGCGCCATGTCAACCGGGTGGAGCAGCCGCTTTCAGGTTGGCACGGACATGCGGCGCCCTTCGTCTTCACCCCCGATTACCAGCCCGCCCCGGGCATTGCGCGCTACCTCTGCGGCACGCCCACCCTGCTCTCGCTGGCCGCGCTCGACTGCGGCGTGGACACGCTGCTCGCCGCCGAGCCGCTGGGCGGCATGCAGGCGCTGCGGCGCAAATCGCTGGCGCTGAGCGAAGGATTCATCCGCCTCGTGCATGAACAACTGGGCGCGCACCCGGTCGCCGTGGCCACGCCGCTCGATGCCCGCCAGCGCGGCAGCCAGGTCTCGCTGACCTTCGACGGTGACGGCTACGCCGTGGTGCAGGCTCTGATCGAGCGCGGAGTGATCGGCGATTTCCGCGCCGGCGACAAGGCCCGGGGCGACGCCGATCTGCTGCGCTTCGGCTTCACCCCGCTTTACCTGCGCCATGTCGATGTGTTCGACGCCGTGCAGACCCTGCGCGACGTGCTCGACAGCGGCCTCTGGCGAGAAGCGCGATTCGCTCGCAAAGGAGCAGTGACATGAGCGTCGCACGGTCCGAAGCCAGCGGCGAGGACATCGTGCGCGAAGAAGGCGCGCAACTCGATTTTTCGCAGTCGATGAGCTATGGCGATTACCTGCACCTCGACGAACTGCTCGGTGCGCAGCATCCCCTGTCGCCCGCACACAACGAAATGCTGTTCATCATCCAGCACCAGACCAGCGAACTCTGGATGAAGCTGATGCTGCATGAGTTGCATGCCGCACTCGACAACATCCGCGCCGATGCGCTGCAGCCCGCGTTCAAGATGCTGGCGCGCGTTTCACGCATCATGGAGCAGCTCGTTCACGCCTGGGACGTGCTCGCCACCATGACCCCCAGCGAATACACCGCACTGCGGCCCTACCTGGGTTCTTCCAGCGGCTTTCAGAGCTGGCAGTACCGTTGCATCGAATTCCTGCTGGGCAACAAGAACGCGGCCATGCTGCGCCCGCACGCCCACCGGCCCGAGCGTCTCGCCATGGTGGAAGCCGCCTGGCGCGCGCCCAGCCTTTACGACGAAGCCCTGCGCCTGCTCGCCCGCCGCGGCCTGCCCATTCCCCAAACCCGCCTTGAGCGCGACTGGACGCAGCCCTGCGCCGCCAGCCCGGAGGTGGAACAAGCCTGGCTGACGGTGTACCAGGCGCCCGAAGAGCACTGGGAGCTGTATCAGCTCGGCGAAGAACTGGTCGATCTCGAAGATGCGTTCCGTCTCTGGCGCTTCCGCCACGTCACCACCGTCGAGCGCATCATCGGCTTCAAGCGCGGCACCGGCGGCACCGGCGGCGTGCCCTACCTGCGCAAAATGCTCGACACCGTGCTGTTCCCCGAGTTGTGGACCCTGCGCACCGATCTGTGAGCCCGCCCGTCATGCACAAATCCCCGCCAGAAGCCATCGACCGCATCGACCGCAAGCTGCTTGCCCTGCTGCAGACCGACGCGCGGCTGACGCAGGAAAGGCTGGCCGAGCAGATCGGGCTGTCCGCCTCGGCCGTTCAGCGGCGCATCCGGCGGCTGGAGCAGATCGGCGTCCTCGAAGGCTATCGCGCCATCGTCAGCCCGCGCGCGCTCGGCCTGAGCCTGAGCGCGCTGCTCAACGTGCGCCTGGAAAAACACCGCGCCAGCAACCAACGCTCACCGCAGGAAGTGTTTCGCGCCGCGGTACAAGGCTGGCCCGAAGTGGTCGAATGCCTGGCCATGACCGGCGAGATGGACTACCTGCTGCGCGTGCATGTGCAGGATATGGAGCACTACGCCCATTTCGTGCTCGAAACCCTGCTCAAACACGAAAGCGTCGAAGACGTGAAATCGAGCTTCGTGCTCACCGAGGTCAAACCCTATACCGGCGTCCCGGTGTGAATTCTGCGTGAACCACGCTCGAAGTCGGCGACGTTCGGCCATAATGGTGGCCGTAGGAGCCTGCTGCCTCCTCCCCATATGCACAACCCGCCCATACGCCATTGCACTGCCTGCGGCTCGCCGGTGATTTACCGCATTCCCGAAGGCGACTCCCGCCCGCGCGCGGTTTGTCCGACCTGCGGGCACATCCAGTACGAAAACCCGCGCAACATCGTCGGCGTCATTCCGACCTGGGAGCAGCAGGTTCTGCTGTGCAAGCGGGCGATCGAGCCGCGCCATGGCTTGTGGACCCTGCCTGCGGGTTTCATGGAAATGGGCGAAAGCACCGAGGCGGGCGCCCTGCGTGAGACCCGCGAAGAAGCCGGCGCCGAAGTGGCGTTGAATGGCCTTTATGCCGTCATCAACGTCCTGCCCGCCAACCAGGTTTATTTCTTTTACCGCGGCCAACTCACTCAGCCTCGATGGCAGGCTGGGGAGGAAAGCCTGGATGTCCAGCTTTTTCACGAAGCGGACATCCCCTGGGAGCAAATCGCCTTTCGCTGCGTGGCGCAAACCTTGCGGCGCTACTTCGCCGACCAGCGCGCCGGGCGGTTTCAGATTCACACATTCGATATTGCTTGATTACAGAGCGCAGCCGCCCATCGGCAATTCGCTGCCCGCGTTGAACAGCTTCCAGAAGCCATAGGCGGCAAACAGCAGGAGCACGGACCCGGCGGCCAGATGAAACCCGCGCTGATTGGTACGCTGGCTCACCCAACGCAGGGTGTGACCGGCAAACAGCATATGCGGCAGAGTGCCCAGGCCAAAGGCCAGCATGGCCAGCGCGCCCTCCCAGGCCGTGGCGCTGAGAAAGGCCAGAGACAGCGCGGAATACACCAGACCGCAAGGCAGCAAGCCCCAGAGCAGTCCAGCGCCCAGACGCTTGGGAAAGGTATCGAAAGGCAGCAAGCGTGACAGCAAGGGCTGCGTCAGCCGCGTCAATCCGCGGCCGATCCAGTTGCCGCCCAGCCACTTCTGCTGCCAGGCCAGCCAGCGCGGAGAAAGCACCTGCTGCGAAATCATCCACAGCCCCACGGCCAGGAGCACCAGATTGCCGAGGGTGAACAGGCCCAGTTGCACCGGCCGCGCGCTCGTCGCCCACACCCCGGCGCCGATCAAACCGGCGATTCCCCCCAAAAGGGTATAGGACAACACCCTTGCGCCTTGTAATTGCACCTGATTTCGGAACAACTGGCGCGCCGGCAGCAGCACATGCTCTGTTGACGCTCGTTCAGAGGCCACGACCAGCCCGCCGCACATGGCGGCGCAGTGCAGCCCGCCTGTGAGTCCCATCAACAACAGGGTCAGTGGAATGGTTGTATTCATGGCGTTCTGCTGTATCCTCTAAACATCAATTGAAGTAAATATCGCAAGATATAAATTTATGAAATCGACCCCGACCCCCACCGCCACGCAGATGGACAAGCCTCATCCCTGCGATGTGTGCTTTCAGAGCAAGTTCTGCCTGCCGATTGCGCTTGCTCCGCAGGAAATGGGGCGTATCCGCGATGTGATCCAGGCCACGGTGCGGGTGCACAAGGGTGAAACGCTGTTCAGCACGGGTCAGGCCATGGCCAAGATCTATTCGGTGCATGCGGGGTCGTTCAAATCGTATGTCACCAGCCCGGATGGACGCGAGCAGATCGTGGGTTTCCACATTCCCGGCGAGCTGATGGGGCTGGAAGGTCTGGGGCAGAACACTTATTTCACCGACACGGTGGCGCTGGAAGACAGCGAGGTCTGCGAAATCGATCTGCGCGCGCTGGAAACCACCACCCGCGACCTGCCCGCGCTGCAGCATCAGTTGCATTGCATCGTCGGCAACAAGCTGGTGCGCGCGCAGCAGGACCAGTTTTCGCTGGGCAGCATGCATGCAGACGAGCGGCTGGCGCGCTTTCTGCTCGACCTGTCGGAGCGGTTCAAGGCACGCGGGCTGTCGCCCGATGAATTCGTGTTGCGCATGAGCCGCGAGGAGATCGGCAGCTATCTCGGCCTGAAACTCGAGACCGTCAGCCGCCTGATGTCCAAGTTCCACTCGGCCGGGCTGATTCACGTGGCGCAGCGGCAGATCCGCATCACCGATCGCCGTGCCCTCGCGGAGTTGCTGCAGCCGCAAACCTGATCGTCCCGGCGCTCCGGCAAGACAGCTCTGCGTGAGGAGCCTTCGTTTCGTTCACACCCCCGGCTCAAGGATCTGAGAGGCCCCCGGAGTCCAGACTCCGGCCAGGCGCCAATCCGCCGTTTCCACATGCACACGGTAACGCACGGCTTCCAGCGGCGGGGAGAAGGCGCTGTAAATGCCGGAAGTACCGCGGTGCAGGTCGATCTGCACGTCTTTCTGCTTGGACAAGGGATGGCGCAGCATCAGGTGCAGGGTTTCAGTCGCGACGGGCTGGTTCAGCTTGAGATCGATGCGCCCTGCGGCGATTGAAATCTGCCCCGAAAGATGCAGGGCTTGCGCGTGCCGCTCGCGCTCGATGTCGCCGCCGACCGCCAGCCCCTTTTTGTAGTAGTGGTCCGTCACCAGGCTGTCAGGGGACTTGCTGGCCAGAAAAATGGTGTAGGCGCTGGCCAAAACCGCAATCAGCGGCAGGGCGATCAAAAACCAGGGCCAGGGCTCGCGGTACCAGGGGCGATTGACAGCAGATTGCATGCAAACTCCTGTGATTCTCGGGTTCAGGGGACGATGAAGGTGGTCTGGCTCGATGCGGAAATCGGCTTTTCATCTTCGGACGTGGCGATGATCTCGATTTTGTAGACACCCTTTTTGGCGTTGTCGACCGGAATGGTCACTTCCAGCGGTTCGAGGATATTGGTCGAGGCGGGCAACTCGTAGACATTGCGATCGTGCACCGCAATGCCTTCCAGTCCCTTGGCCTCGACGCGAATCTTGCGCGCCTTTTCCGTGGTGTTCATCAACTGGATCTGATAGACGTTCTCGACCAGACCGCCGGGAATTTCACGCGACAGCACGCCACGATCGCGCATCACGTTTATCTTCAAGGGGTCGCGCGTGGCGAGGCCACCGACGAACAGCCCGACCATGACGAGCAGCAGCGCCGAGTAGATCAGAATGCGCGGCCGCAGCAGATGCGCCCACTGCTGGCGCTTGCTCCACTTGTTCTTCATGGCGTTTTCGCTGGAATAGCGAATCAGCCCGCGCGGATAACCCACCTTGTCCATGACCTGATCGCAGGCATCGACGCAGGCGCCGCAGCCGATGCACATGTATTGCAGCCCATCGCGGATGTCGATGCCCGTCGGACAGACCTGCACGCAGATGCTGCAGTCCACGCAGTCGCCTTTTCCCTGCGAGCGAGGATCGACGTTCTTGCCCCGCTTGCCGCGCGGCTCGCCGCGCTCGGCGTCATAGGTGACGATGAGCGTGTCCTTGTCGATCATCACCGACTGAAAGCGGGCGTAGGGGCACATGTACTTGCACACCTGCTCGCGCATGAAGCCCGCGTTGCCATAGGTGGCGAAGCCGTAGAACAGAATCCAGAAGGTCTGCCAGGGACCCAGGCTTGCGCTGATGACCTGACCGGCCAGCGTGAGTATGGGCGTGAAATAGCCGACGAAGGTGAAGCCCGTCCACAAGGCCAGCGCAATCCACAGGCCATGCTTGAGCACCTTCTTGCCGATCTTGCGCGCATTCCAGTCCTGCGCGTCGAGGCGGATGCGTGCCAGCCGATCACCTTCGATCTTGCGCTCGATCCACATGAAAATTTCGGTATAGACGGTCTGCGGGCAGGCATAGCCGCAGAACAGGCGCCCGGCGATGGCGGTGAACAGGAACAGACCGTAAGCCGAAATGATGAGCAGCAGGGCGAGAAAAATCACGTCCTGCGGCCACAGGATCATGCCGAAAAAGTAGAACTTCCGGGTGGACAGATCGAGCAGCACCGCCTGGCGCCCATCCCACTGCAGCCAGGGCAGACCGTAGAACAGCGCCTGGGTGAACAGCACCAGGGCCACGCGCCAGTTGTTGAACCAGCCCTTGACCGCGCGGGAATAGATTTTTTTGCGCACCTCGTACAGCCACTCTTCGGAGGCTGAAACATCGTCTTCGCTGGGGTCTGGCGCCTTGGCGTTCATCGCACGTTCCGGGCTGAAAAATACGGGGTGGCTCAAGCGGCATCGGGGCGCAAATCGTCTTGCGCCCCGATGCCGGTCAGAAAAGGGTCACTGAAGGAATAAGGAATGACCTGAAGATTGGCTTACTTCGCCGCTTGCGCGCCATGACTGATGCTGTAGACGTAAGCCGCCAGCAGGTGAATCTTCTCGGGCGAGAGAAAATCCTTCTGCGCGGGCATCTGCCCGGCACGGCCCTTCTCGATGGTGTGCGAAATGGTCTCGATGCTCGATCCGAACAGCCACTGACGCTTGGGGTCGGCCAGGTCGGGGGCGCCCAGCGCCTTGTTGCCGGTGCCGTCGGCACCGTGGCAGGCGGCGCAGGCGGTGGCGAACAGCGGCTTGCCTTGCGCCGCCAGTTGCGCGTCATGCTTCATGCCGCTCAAGCTGCGCACATAGTTGGCCACGGCGAGCACGCCGGGTTTGCCGCCGATTGCAGCTTCCATCGGCGGCATCATGCCCAGACGCCCATTGGTGATGGTTTCCACCAGCACATCGGGGCTGTTGCCGTACAGCCAGGCATTGGCGTTGTGGATAGTCAGGTTGGGAAAGCCCTTGGTACCCCCGGCATCCGAGCCGTGACACTGCGAGCAGTAGGTCAGGAACATGCGCTGCCCGGTGGCCATGGCCGTGGGGTTGGCGGCGAGTTCGGGGATCGGTGTTTTCATATAGGCCGCATACAGCGGCTCGATGCGCGCATCGAATGCCGCCGACTCCTGCTGGTACATCTTGTCGCTGGAAAAACCGAGGATGCCCTTGTAGAACGCCAGGCCGCCGTAGAGCGACAGATAGATCACCGCGAAAATCAGCGTCAGGATGAACAGCCCCATCCACCAGCGCGGCAGCGGGTTGTTGAACTCCTGCAGATCGCCATCCCAGACGTGGCCGGTGGTGGCGATGGGATTGCCCGCCTTGTCGCGGAATACGGTCTGCCGCGCCGTACCGCGCAAAAACAGGAACAGACCGATGATCGAAACGATGGTGACGCCGCCGATCCAGAAGGCCCACCCGGGGGAATAGAACTGGTTCATGATTTGCTCTTGTCGGAGGTCTTGGACTCATCGCCCTGGTCGAAAGACTCGGGCGGGTGATTCCTGGAATCGAGGAAAGGGATCATTCCGTCCTTTTCATGGGTCTTCTTGAATCGGGGCGAGAACGCCCACCACACGATGCCGGCGAAAACCACCATGGAAAGCACGAGAATGATCGATCCGAAGGACATGAACTCTCCTCAGTAGTTGATGTAGTTGGCCTTGGACTTGTAATTGCTCAACACCGTGCCCAGGCTCTGCAGATAGGCGATCAGCGCGTCTTCCTTGGTCTTGCCTTTGAGTTCCTCGGGCGCGGCGGCGATTTCGGCGTCGGTGTAGGGCACACCCAGAGTCCGCATGGCGCGCATCTTGGCCTGGATCTGGTCGGCTTCGGCAGGCTGGTGCTGCAGCCAGGTGTAGGCCGGCATGATGCTCTCGGGCACCACATCGCGCGGCTGACGCAGGTGCAGGCGCTGCCACTCGTCGGAATACTTGCCGCCGACGCGGGCCAGATCAGGACCGGTGCGCTTGCTGCCCCACTGGAAGGGATGGTCGTAGACCGACTCGCCCGCCACCGAGTAATGGCCATAGCGCTCCACCTCGGCGCGCAGCGGGCGGATCATCTGCGAGTGGCAGAGATAGCAGCCCTCGGCCAGATACACGTCGCGCCCTTCGAGCTGCAAGGCGGTGTAGGGCTTGACGCCGGGAATGGGCTGGGTCGTGCTCTTGTCGAAAAACAGGGGCACGAGCTGAACCAGCCCGGCAATGCTGACGACGATTGCCACCAGCACGATCATCAGACCGACGTTTTTCTCGATGGTCTCGTGACTGAAAGTTGCCATGAATGTCTCCGAATCGTGATCAGGCGTGGGCCGCGCTCAGCGCGGGCACCGGCGCATCGACAGGCTTGCCCTGGCGGATGGTCCTCCAGGCGTTGTAGACCATCAGGCACATGCCGAAGAGGTAGATCGAGCCGCCAATGGCGCGAATGACGTACAGCGGAATGACGGCCTTGATGCTTTCGATGAAGCTGTAGGTCAGCGAACCGTCGGACTGCATTGCGCGCCACATCAGCCCTTCGGTCACGCCGGCCACCCACAGCGAGGCGATGTACAGCACCACGCCGATGGTCGCCGTCCAGAAGTGGACTTCGATGAGGCGCTTGCTCCACATCTGCGTCTGGCCCCAAAGGCGCGGAATCAGGTAGTACAGGCTGCCCATGGTGATCATGCCCACCCAGCCCATCGCGCCGGAATGCACGTGGCCGATGATCCAGTCGGTGTAGTGGCCCAGCGCGCTCACGGTTTTCACCGACAGCATCGGCCCTTCGAAGGTCGACATGCCGTAGAACGACAGCGCGGTGATCAGGAACTTGAGAATGGGATCCTCGCGCAGCTTGTACCAGGCGCCCGAGAGGGTCATCATGCCGTTGATCATGCCGCCCCAGCTCGGTGCCAGCAGGATGAGCGAGAACACCATGCCCAGCGACTGCGTCCAGTCGGGCAGCGCGGTGTAGAGCAGGTGGTGCGGGCCGGCCCACATATAGGTGAAGATCAGCGCCCAGAAGTGCACGATCGACAGCCGGTACGAGTACACCGGGCGCTCGGCCTGCTTGGGGATGAAGTAATACATCATGCCCAGGAAGGAGGTGGTGAGGAAGAAGCCCACGGCGTTGTGGCCGTACCACCACTGGATCATCGCGTCCTGCGCGCCGCCGTACACCGAGTAGCTCTTCCACGACAGCAGGCTGATGGGCAGCTTGATGTTGTTGACCACATACAGCAGCGCGATGGTGATGATGTAGGCGCCGAAGAACCAGTTGGCCACATAGATGTGCGGGGTCTTGCGCTTGAACACCGTGCCGAAGAACACGATGGCATAAGCCACCCAGGTGACGACGATCAGCAGGCTGATCGGCCATTCCTGCTCGGCGTATTCCTTGCCGCTGGTGATGCCCAGCGGATAGGTGATGGCACACAGCACGATCACCGCGGTCCAGCCCCAGAAGGTGAACTCCGCCAGCTTGGGAGCGAACAGCGGCACCTGGCAGGTGCGCTGCACGACGTAATACGAAGTGGCGAACAATGCCGTACCGCCAAAGCCGAAAATCACCGCATTGGTGTGCAGCGGACGCAGCCGGCCCCAGCTCAGCCATTCCATGCCATAGGTCATGTCGGGCAAGACCAGTTGCACCGCAATGAACACGCCCACCAGCATGCCCACCACGGCCCAGACCAGGGTCATGACCGTGAATTTGCGCACCAGCGCGTAGTTGTATGTCTGTTTCAGCGTCAGATCGCTCATCTGCCCCACCTGTTGGTCAAAAGAAAACGAAACGTAATGTAGAGCATCGTCATTTACTTATAGACACATGAAGTTGACATGTATCAACACATTTCTTTCAGTAAGGGTAAGCACTTACAAGAAACGGATGTAACTGCGTTGTCAATGCGACACAAGGCCGCAACGCATCAAGTCCGCTGTTGCGGCCCTTCCCCGTTGGCGGATTTCTCCGCATCTTTCTCGGGCTTGGGCTCGGGTTTGGGCTTGTCGTCGTCCATCAGGATGGCGTGCGCCGGGCCTTCCAGATCGTCGAACTGACCACTGCGCGCCGCCCACCACAGCACGCCCACGATGAGCAGCACCAGCAGCACGCTGATGGGGATGAGAATGAGCAAAGAGCCTTCCATGTCATCCCCCTTTGGCGGTACGTTCACGCCGCGCCAGGCGGGCCGCGTTGAGCACAACCAGCAGCGAAGAGCTGCTCATGCCAATGGCCGCCCAGACGGGGGTGATGTAACCGGCCACCGCCAGCGGAATCGCCAGCAGGTTGTAGACCACGGCCCAGATCAGGTTCTGCCGCATCACCGCCACGGTGCGGCGTCCGGTGGCGACCAGCCGCGGCAGTGCCCGCATGTCCGGGTGATGCAGGATGACATCGGCCCCGGCGCGGGCGATCGGCGCCGCCCCGGCGAAGCTCACCGACAGATCGGCGGCAGCGAGCACAGGGGCATCGTTCACGCCGTCGCCCACCATCGCCACCACCCGCCCTTGCGCACGCCACCGGCGCACGCGTTCGAGCTTGTCTTCCGGGCTCAGGCCGCCCTCGGCGCGCGTCACGCCGAGCCGCGCGGCCCAGGCGGCAACCGTGCGCTCGGCATCGCCCGACAGCACCGCCACCTCGGCGCCGCCGGCCTGCAGCGCCTGCAGTGCCTCCTGCGCGCCGGGGCGCAGCGTTTCGGCGATGTCGAACACGGCCAATGCGCGCCCGTCGAGGCTCAGCCCGAGCCGGGTCAGCGCAATATCGCTGGCCTCGGGCGGCTGCGCCTGTGCCACGCCCGAGAAGGCCGCATGACCCAGCCGCAGCGCCTGCCCCCGCCACACGCCCTGCATGCCGCCGTGCGGCACGGCGCGCAAATCCTGCACCGATTCAATGGGCTCGTCGGGTGCGGCAGACGCCATGAAGGCCCGCGCAATCGGATGCTGCACGCCCTGTTCCAGCGCGCGCGCCAGCGCCAGCACCTGCTCGCGGCTGAAGGACGGATCGAGCAGGCGCACGTCTGAGACGACGGGCTCTGCCGTGGTCAGCGTGCCGGTCTTGTCGAACAGCCAGAGATCGACCTTCGGCGCGCGATCGAGCGCGTGTCCACGTGCGAGCAGCACGCCGTGGCGCGAGAGTTGCGCGGTGGAGGCAGCCAGCGCCGCGGGCACCGCCAGCGACAGCGCGCAGGGACAGCTCACCACCAGCACCGCCACCAGCGTAGGCACGATGCGCGCCGGATCGAGCCACCACCACAGCAGCACGGTGAGCGCGGCCACCACCAGCAAGCCCAGCGTGAACCATTGCGCGGCGATGTCGGCCAACTGCGCCGAACGCGGCTTGCTCGCCAGCGCATGCTGCATCAGCTCGACCATCTGCGCGATGCGCGTGCCTGCGCCGGTTTGCGTGGCGCGCACGATCAACGGCGATTGCCGGTTCATGCTGCCCGCCAGAATGGCATCTCCCGCCTGCTTGGGCACGGCGCGGCTCTCGCCGGTCAGCAGGGCTTCGTCCACCAGCGAGGCGCCCGAAACGACCACACCATCCACCGCGGCGGCGCTGCCGCTGGGCAGTTCCACCTCATCGCCCGCGCGCACCTGGGTGATGGCCACACTGCGCCAGTCGTCCTGCGCGCTGGCTCGCACCCGCACGGCGGCGGGCAGTTGCTCCATCAGTTCTTCGGCGGCGTTCAGGCTGCGCTGGCGCAGGCCGTCTTCGATCAGCCGCGCGGTGAGCAACAGGGCGAGAAACATCACCACCGAATCGAAATACACATGGCTCTGGCCGTGCAGCACGCTCCACACGCTGGCGGCGAACGCGCTCCACAGACCGAGGGTGACGGGCACGTCCATCCCCAGCCGCCGGTTGCGCACATCGCGCAGCGCGCCCATGAGAAAGGGCCAGCCGGAAAACAGCAAGGCGGGCAGGGTGAGCGCCAGACTGCCCCACTGGAAAATGCCCTGCTCGGCGGCGTTGAGCCCGTCGGCGTCGAGGTAGCCGGGCCAGGCGAACATCATCACCTGCATCATCGCCAGCCAGGCCACGAGGGTGCGCAGAATGGCCATGCGGCGCGCGCGGCGGTGGTTGATCTCGCTCTGGTGACGCGCGTTGGGCAGCGGGCGATACCCCACCTCGGCCAACGCCTGAAACACCTGCGCCAGTTGCACGATGTTGGCATCCCATTGCAGCGCCACGCGGCGGGTGGAGTAATTCACCGTGGCGGCGAGCACCCCCGGAATGGCGCGCAGGCGCTGTTCGATCAGCCACACGCAGGCGCCGCAGTGAATGCCGTCGACCGCGATCTGCGTGCTCCACTTGCCCTCGCCCAGCGGCGTGGCGTAAGCGCAGAGGAACGCCGGGTCGGCCAGCGCCATCCACTGTTGATGGAGTTTGTCGATCTCTTCGCGCGGCAGCGCGGCCAGCGCCCCTTCGCCCGCGGTGCGGCGGTCGTAATAGGCGCACAACCCGCCCTGCACGATGATCTCGGCCGCCGCCGCGCAGCCCTGGCAGCAAAAGCTGCGCCACTGTCCGTCGAGTTCCATGCGCACCGGCGCGTCGCCCAGCGGCAGGCTGCAGTGGTAGCAGCCGGTCGCATCTTCGGCAGACTGCGCCTGGGTGGAGGCGCCGGACAGGGAAAGGATGGAACTTGACATGATCGCCATACTAGAAACGCCAACGGCAAGCGCGGTTGAGATGTATCAAGAAGTTTCTATACATTGACGAGGGTATTCCCGAATCAGTCCTGCCATTGCGCCCACACCTTTTCCAGCCGTTTGAACGACACCGGCATCGGCGTGCGCAGTTCCTGCGCGTACAGCGACACCCGCAATTCTTCGAGCAGCCAGCGCAGGTCTTGCAGGCGCTGCGGCAGGACGCCGCGGTAGGTCGCCGCCTCGCGCTGCCAGCGCGCCAGCCAGGGCGCGAGCTGGCCGCTGAGCTGTGCATCGCGCGCGGGATCGGTGCGGAATTTGTCCAGCCTTCTCCCGATGGCCTGCAGATAGCGCGGGAAGTGCGCGATTTGCTCTGGCGGCGTGTCGGCGATGAAGCGTGGCGGCATCAGGGCCTGCAACTGGGCGCGGATGTCGGCCTGCAGCGTCGGCTGATTCTTGAACGCGGCGAGCTTTTTCTGCACCTGCGCGTACTCGTCCAGAATCTGCCCCGCCAGCCGCGCCATCTCGGTGGCGAGCAGTTGAAAGCGGGGCTTGCCTGCGTTCAGACGTTGGACGAAGGCGGATTTGTCGGCAGGCAAAGGCTGGCCGAGAAAGGCTCGGTCGAGCGCCGCGTCGATGAGTTGCGCCCGCAACGATTCGGCCGTGCCCAGCGCCATGAACTGCATCGCTGCCTGCTGGAATCCGGGCAGATGCTTTTCCGCATGCTTGATCTGATCGCGCAGTTGCAGGGCGAACAGGCGACGCAGGCCGCCGCGATGCAGCCGCGCGGCTTCCTCGGCGGTATCGAACACCTCGACATCGACCGCACTGCCCTTGTCGACCAGGGCGGGAAAGCCGATCAGGGTATGCGCGCCGCGGCGCAGCTCCAGCAGCTCGGGCAGGGCGTCGAAAGTCCAGTTGGTGAGTCCCTGCAGCGCGTCGGCGGTGGCAGCGGCGGGCACACCTGGCGGCTGTTGCCTCCGGGGTTCAGGCGGGGTGTCGGCGTCTTGCTGCGGCGCCAGTTGGGGCCACAGTTTGGCGAGTTCGGCAAAGGCGCTGCGCGAGGCTTGGCCGTGATCGGCGCGCAGTTTGTCGATGTCCCGGCCTGAATCGATACGCCGTCCGTGGGCGTCGATCACCTGCACGTTGAAAAACAGATGCGGCCCCAGGGTTTCGAGTTTGAAATCGCTGCGCTGCAACGCCAGCCCGGTGTGTTCGCGCACCAGTTCGCGCAAGGCGTCGAGCAGGTCGCCGTGGCCGAATCGCTCCGCCGTGGTGAGCTGCGCAGCGAAGGTCTCGGCGGTTTGCGGCAGCGGCACGAGGCGCGAACGCGGGCGTTGCGGCAGGCTTTTGAGCAGCGCCAGAATCTTTTCCTTCAGCAGCCCCGGCACCAGCCATTGCAGGCGCTGCGCCGGAATCTGGTTGAGCGCGGCCAGCGGCGCAATCACCGTGACGCCATCGCGCGCGCCGCCCGGATCGAAGGTGTAGTCGAGTTGAAGTTCGAGCGCACCGAGCTTGAGGCGGTTGGGAAAAGCGTCGGTGGTGATGCCCGACGCTTCGTGGCGCATCAACTCGTCGCGCTGCAGGAACAGCAGCCTGGGGTTGGCGCGCACCGCATCGCGGTACCAGCGATCGAAGCTGGCGCCGCCGTGCACTTCGGCAGGCAGGTGCTGGTCGTAGAAGGCGTAGATGAGTTCCTCGTCCACCAGCACGTCGAGCCGCCGCGCCTTGTGTTCGAGTTTTTCGATGTCGGCAATCAGCGCGCGGTTGTGCTGGAAGAACGGCCAGCGGCAGTCCCACTCGCCCGCCACCAGGGCCTCGCGCAGAAAAATCTCGCGCGCCTGCACGGGGTCGAATCGGCCGAAATCCACCCGCCGCTGGTTGTAGACCACCAGTCCGTACAGCGTGGCGCGCTCGAATGCGGTCACCTGCGCCGGTTTTTTCTCCCAGTGCGGATCGAGCAGGCTGGTCTTGAGCAGATGCGCGCCGACACGCTCCAGCCACTGCGGCTCGATGCGCGCCACGCCGCGGGCGTACAGCCGCGTGGTTTCCACCAGCTCGGCGGCCATGACCCAGCGCCCGGCCTTGCGCCCCAGCGGCGACGACGGATGGATGGCGAAGCGAATGCCTCTCGCGCCCAGATACTGGGCATCGTCTTCGCCCTTGTAGCCCACATTGCCGAGCAAGCCGCTGAGCAGGGCGCAGTGAATCTGCTCATAAGTGGCTTCGGCGGTGTTGAGCCGCCAGCCCTGCTCGGCCACCAGGGTGTGAAGCTGGCTGTGCACGTCATGCCATTCGCGCAGCCGCAGCGGCGACAGATACTGGCTGCGCAGTTCGCTCCACAATTTGCGCTGCGACTTTTTGTGGGCGATGGCCGCGTGGTAATGCGCCCAGAGCTTGAGCCAGCCGAGAAACTCGGAACGCTCGTCGCTGAACTTGCGGTGCGCTTCATCGGCCGCCTGTTGGGCCTCGGCGGGGCGTTCGCGCGGGTCTTGCACCGACAGCGCCGCGGCGATGATCAGCACCTCGTTCAGCGCTTCGCGGTTGCGGGCTTCGAGAATCATGCGGCCGATGCGCGGGTCCAGCGGCAGGCGGGCGAGTTCGCGGCCCAGCGGGGTGAGCGCATTGCGCTCGTCCACCGCGCCCAGCTCGGTGAGCAACTGGTAGCCGTCGGCTATCGCCTTGCCCGGCGGCGGCTCGATGAAGGGAAACTGCTCGATCGCATCCAGCCCCAGCGCCTTCATGCGCAGAATGACGGCGGCCAGCGAAGACCGCTGGATTTCCGGCGTGGTGAACCGCGGCCTCTCGGCGAACCCGGCTTCGTCGTACAGCCGGATGCACACGCCATTGGATACGCGGCCGCAGCGCCCGGCGCGCTGCTGCGCCGCCGCCTGGCTGATGGCCTCGACCTGCAGCATTTCGACCTTGTTGCGATAGCTGTAGCGCTTGACCCGCGCCAGCCCGGAATCGATCACATAACGGATGCCGGGTACGGTCAGCGAGGTCTCGGCCACATTGGTCGCCAGCACGATGCGACGCGCGCCGCCCGGGGCGAACACCCGGTCCTGCTCGGCCTGCGACAGGCGGGCGTACAGCGGCAGGATCTCCACGCCCGTGCGCTGCGTGTCGAGATGGTGTTTGCGCAGCGCCGCTTCGGCTTCGCGGATTTCGCGCTCGCCGGGCAGAAACACCAGAATGTCGCCAGGGCCGATGCGCCAGAGTTCGTCCACCGCATCGCAGATCGCCGCTGGCAGGTCGCGGTCGTCGCCCTTGTCCACGCCGAAGGGCCGCCAGCGCACTTCCACCGGATAGAGCCGCCCGGAGACTTCAATGACAGGAGCACTCACCCCTCCTCCACGCAGTGGGGGAGGTTGGGAGGGGGTGCCGCCCGGCTCGGGGCGGGGTGCGCTTTCGGCGAAATGCTCCGCAAAGCGCTGCGCATCGATGGTCGCCGAGGTCACGACGATTTTCAGATCGGGGCGCCGCGGCAGCAACTGCTTGAGATAGCCCAGCAGCACGTCGATGTTCAGGCTGCGCTCGTGCGCCTCGTCGATGATGAGGGTGTCGTAGGCGCGCAGCAGCGGATCGGTCTGGGTTTCCGCCAGCAGAATGCCGTCGGTCATCAGCTTGATCGACGCCCCGGGCTGCAGCCGATCGTTGAAGCGCACCTTGTATCCGGCGATCGCGCCCAGCTCGCTGCCGAGTTCCTGCGCGATGCGCCTGGCAATGCTGGTTGCCGCCAGACGCCGCGGCTGGGTGTGGCCGATCAGCCCCTTGCCGCCCGCCCCCAGCCCGCGCCCGATCGACAGCGCGATCTTGGGCAACTGCGTGGTCTTGCCCGAGCCGGTTTCGCCGCAGACGATGACCACCTGGTGCTCGCGCAGCGCCCGCGCGATGTCCTCGCGCCGCTGAGAAACCGGCAGGTCCTGCGGGAATCGCACCTCGCCGACCGGCGTGGCAACCACCGCTGCGCGCGAAGCGGCGCGCTGGCGTGGCCGAGGCGGGCGGGAAGCAGTCTGGTCGGACATGGAAAACAAGGAGAAAAAAGAAAACAACCCGCCATTCTCGGATAATCGCGCCATGATCGCCCAGCAGGAACAATTCGTCGATTGGCTGCGTTCCGTCGCGCCTTACATCCACGCCCATCGCGGCAAGACCTTCGTCGTCGCCATCGCCGGCGAACTGATCGCCGCTGGCCGCCTCAACGCGCTGGTGCAGGATGTGGCACTGCTCACCGCGATGGGCATACGCATCGTGCTGGTGCATGGCTTTCGTCCGCAGGTCGAGGCGCAGTTGCGCGAAAAGGGCGTGGGCTCGCGCTATTCGCATGGCATGCGGGTGACCGACGAAGTCGCGCTCGACGCTGCGCAGGAAGCCGCGGGCCAGTTGCGCTTCGAAATCGAAGCGACTTTTTCGCAGGGCCTGCCCAACACGCCGATGGCGGGCGCCACCGTGCGGGTGGTCTCGGGCAATTTCATCATCGCCCGCCCCGTGGGGGTGATCGATGGCCTCGACTTCCAGCACACCGGACTGGTGCGCAAGGTCGATGCGCTGTCCATCCAGCGCGCGCTGGAATACGGCGCCGTGGTGCTCATGTCGCCCTTCGGCTATTCGCCCACGGGCGAAGCCTTCAACCTCAGCATGGAAGATGTGGCCAGCAGCGTGGGCGCGGCCATCAAGGCGGAGAAACTCGTGCTGATCACCGAGGTGGACGGGGTGATCGACGAGGCGCACAACCTCATCCCCGAACTGACCGTGGCGCAGGCCGAAAGCCTGCTGTCGCGCCTGCCCGACCCGCAGCAACCCACCGATACCGCGTTCTACCTGCGCCATGCCGTGCGGGCAGTGCGCGGCGGCGTCTCGCGCGCGCATATCGTGCCGTTTGCCATCGACGGCTCGCTGCTGCTCGAACTCTTCACCCACGACGGCGTGGGCACCATGGTCGCCGATGAACATCTCGAACATCTGCGCCAAGCCACCGCCGACGATGTGGGCGGCATCCTGCAACTCATCGAACCGCTGGAAGAACAGGGCGTGCTGGTCAAGCGCAGCCGCACCGAGATCGAGCGCGACATCAGCAACTACACCGTGCTGGAGCACGACGGCATCATCTTCGGCTGCGCCGCGCTCTACCCCTACCCTGCGCAAAAAACCGGCGAAATGGCCGCGCTCACCGTCCACCCTTCCGCGCAGGGACACGGCGACGGTGAACGCATCCTCAAGCACATCGAGCAGCGCGCCCGCGCACAGGGACTGCAAAGCATTTTCGTGCTCACCACCCGCACCATGCACTGGTTTCTCAAGCGGGGCTTCGTGCTGGTCGAGCGCGAATGGCTGCCGCACGAACGGCGCCTGCGCTACGACGACCAGCGCCGTTCGCGCGTGCTGGTCAAACATCTCAACTGATCTTCTCGCCCGACGCCGCCTGAGGCGAAAAGCGCTTTCAAACCTCGATAAAGGACACTTTCATGGCACGCATGGTTCACTGCATCAAACTCGGCCGCGAGGCCGAAGGCCTCGATTTCGCCCCCTACCCCGGCGAACTCGGCGCGCGCATCTACAACAACGTCTCCAAGGAAGCCTGGGCCGCCTGGCTCAAGCACCAGACCATGCTGGTCAATGAAAACCGCCTCAACCTGGCCGATGCCCGCGCCCGCCAATACCTGGCGCGGCAGATGGAAAAATACTTTTTCGGCGAAGGCGCAGAAATGCCGCAAGGCTACGTGCCGCCCACGGCCTGAGTTGAACTGGGCAGCCCGGCTCCGGGCTCTGCACAGATGTGACACACTCGCCGCGCAAATACTCCGTATAGTATTTTATGCGGTTTTTCCTGATCCCCTACAACAATTCACGCTGTCGCGCAATCAACACTAAACACAATGTGGTGTATGCGCAGTCTCTCCTACCATCGACTCAGCCTCAAGGAAACGCAGGGCCGCCCCAAGTTTCCTTGACCCCCACGGGGGGCGGGGTCGGCTCGCCGACCCTGGGGGCGCTCAATTACTCAAATCAGTATTTCGAGTCATCGCCGTGATGGAGCGGCGCTATCAACCACCGATGGAGGCCGGGTTGTCCGCCCGGAAGGAGACTAAAACATGCATTACAAAAAACTGGCACTCGCGCTGGCCCTGGCCGGCATGACGCTGCCCGCAGCCCATGCGACCAACGGCTATTTCCAGCCTGGATTCAGCGTGAAATCCATGGGCATGGGGGGCGTCGGCATCGCATTTCCCCAGGACGCCATGGCCGCAGCGATCAACCCGGCCGGCATGGTCGATATCGGCAACCGCCTGGACTTCGGCGTGAGCTTCTTCCAGCCCAAGCGCGACGCCCGCCTGAGTTCCGATGCCACGGTCATGACCCCGATGGGCGTCTATCCCATCGGCGGCAGCTATGGCGGCAACGATACCAAGACCTTCACCATTCCGGAGTTCGGCTTCAACTACATGCTCAATCCGACCATGTCGGTCGGCGTGAGCGTTTTCGGCAACGGCGGCCTGAACACGGGTTATTCCCAAATTTTCCCGCCTTTCGCGCCCGGCACCGGAGTGGATCTGCAGCAACTGTTCATTGCGCCGTCGTTTGCGATGAAGATCAATCCGTCGAACTCTATCGGCGTGAGCTTGAACATCGTGCATCAATCGTTCCGCGCGAATGGGTTGACCAACTTGTGCAATGCCCCGGTTCCTGGGGCCCCTCCAGGCACCGCTTTTTCCTCCAACCCCTCGGCCTGTACCGACAACGGCCACGCCGATTCCAACGGCGTCGGCTTGCGCATTGGCTGGATTGGGCAATTGACGCCGACTCTGTCCCTGGGGGCGACCTACCAGTTCAGAACCCATATGAAAGGCTTCGACAAGTACAAAGGCCTGTTTGCCAATGCCGGACAGTTCGACATTCCGGCCAATTACGGCGTGGGTGTGGCGTGGAAGGCCACTCCGTCGCTCACCGTCGCTGCGGACGTGATGCGCATCGAATATGGCAACGTCCCTGCGATTGCCAACGGCATGCTGCCGGGGCAACTCGGCGGCCAGACCAATGGCCCCGGCTTTGGCTGGAAGAGCATCAATGTCTACAAGCTCGGCGTGGCTTACCAGTACAACCAAGCACTGACGCTGCGGGCCGGCTGGAATCACGGCGACAACCCCATCGGCTCGTCCGATATTCTGTTCAACACCCTGGCGCCTGGCGTGATCCAAGATCACCTCACGCTGGGCGCGACCTACGCCGTGGCGAAAAACATGGAGGTGTCGTTCGATTACGTCCACGCTTTCGGCAATTCCGTCTCCGGGCCGCTGCCGGCGAACTTCGGCTTCACCGGCACCGAGACGCTGAGCATGAGCCAGAACGTCCTGGGCGTTTCGCTCGGCTGGAAATACTGAGTAGTTCGCCCGAGCTGTGCAAAAACGCGGCGCAGGCCGCGTTTTTTGCATGCGAATACGCCATGTTCGGCTGATGGACGCCCGGAGCGCGTTTCCCGATCCATCCATCCGGGTCGGGCAGCGCCGTCTCAGCCTTGTTCCTTGGCGTAATTGATGGAGTATTTCGGAATCTCGATGGTCACGTCTTCATCAGACAGGATGGCCTGGCAGGACAGGCGCGAGGTGGGCTCCAGCCCCCAGGCGCGATCGAGCAGATCTTCTTCGCTCTCGTCGAGTTCGCCCAAAGACTCATACCCCTTGCGCACCACCACATGACAGGTGGTGCAGGCGCATTGCATGTCGCAGGCGTGTTCGATCGGCACGCCGTTTTCCAGCAGGGCCTCGCAGATGGACGTGCCGCGCTCGGCGCTGATCTGTTTGCCCTGCGGGCAGTATTCGGAATGTGGCAAAACGGTGATGATGGGCATGGCACGATCGGCATGAAAGTTTCAGGATGGCGTTTTGGGCAGCGTGTCGGCGAGCTGCGCGATCTGCTCGACAGACTGGCCCGCCAGTGCACGCTGGATGCTGCGGTTCATGCGGCGCTGCGCAAATGCATCGGTCTGCCGCGTCAGCGTTTCGGTGGCCTGGCGAATCTGCTCGATGTCTCCGCTCTGTTCGGCCTGCGCCAGCGCGGCCATGTCGGCGTGTATCTGCGCGTCTTCCTCGGCAGTCAACAGGTCGCGGTCGAACTGCATGGCAGCGCGCGTTGCGGCCAAAAGGGCTTGCGCCTCCACCCGCGCCTCCTGCAGCATGCGGGCATCGCGGTCATCTGCAGCGTGCGCCACGCTGTCTTGCAGCATCTGCGCGATCTGCGCGTCGTCCAGGCCGTAAGAGGGTTTGACCTGCACCTGGGCCTGCACCCCCGTGGTCAGTTCCTGCGCGCTGACTTCGAGCAGGCCGTCGGCATCGACGGCAAAGGTCACGCGGATGCGCGCAGCCCCCGCCACCATCGGCGGAATGCCACGAAGCTCGAAGCGCGCCAGTGAACGGCAGTCGCTCACCAGTTCGCGTTCGCCCTGCACCACATGAATGGCCATGGCGGTCTGTCCGTCGCGGAAGGTGGTGAAGTCCTGCGCGCGGGCCTGAGGGATGGTGCTGTTGCGCGGCAGGATGTGCTCGACCAGTCCGCCCATGGTTTCCACCCCGAGCGACAGGGGAATGACGTCAAGCAGCAGCACGTCGTCGGCCCCGGCATTGCCTGCCAGCGCGTTGGCCTGAATGGCGGCGCCCAGCGCCACCACCTGATCGGGATCGAGGTTGGTCAGCGGCGCCTTGCCCATGGCGCGCGCAACCGCCTGGCGGATCATGGGCATGCGCGTGGCGCCGCCCACCAGCACCACGCCCTGCACTTCCGAGGCGCTGACCCGCGCGTCGCTCAAGGCATGGTGGAGCATCCCGAGGGTGCGTTGCACCAGGTCTGCACTGGCCTGCTCGAAATCGGCACGCAGCAAGGCGCCGGTGTGATGCGTGCCATCGGGCAGCGGGACGGTGTACTGGACGGCATCGGTCGTGCTCAGCGACTCCTTGGCCTGGCGCGCGGCCATTCGCCACTGCCGCTGCAAGCTCGTCGACAGATCGGGATTGCCGGTCTGCTGCCGCATCAGCGCCTCGATGCGCTGGTCGAAGTCGTCTCCGCCCAGCGCCGTATCCCCGCGGGTGGCGACGACTTCGAACACCCCCTTGGTCAAGCGCAGGATCGAAAGATCGAAGGTGCCGCCGCCCAGGTCGTAGATCACATACAGCCCCTCGACGCCCTGATCCAGACCGTAAGCCAGGGCGGCCGCCGTGGGCTCGTTGATCAGCCTCAGGACATGCAGTCCAGCGAGTTGCGCGGCATCCTTGGTGGCCTGGCGCTGCGCATCGTCGAAATAGGCGGGCACGGTGATCACCGCGCCGACCAACTCCCCGCCCAGCGTGTCCTCGGCCCGCCAGCGCAGCACCCGCAGGATGTCGGCGGAAGCCTGGACCGGCGTGATTTCGCCCGCCGCCGTCTGGAAACGAACGACGCGCGGGTCGTGGGCGATACGGTAATGCGCAAGCGCCGCCTGCGGCAGATCGCCCGGGCTGCGCCCCATGAAACGCTTGACCGAGACCAGCGTATTGGCAGGATCGATCGCCTGCTCCTCGCGCGCGCGCAGGCCCACTTCGGCACGGCCATCGGCGTGGTAGTGCACAACCGAAGGCAGCAGCACCTGGCCCTGGGTATCGAGCAGGCATTGCGCCGAGCCGTTGCGCACGGCGGCGACGAGGGAATGCGTCGTCCCCAGATCGATGCCCACGGCACGCCGGTGCTGATGCGGGTCGGGCGACTGTCCGGGTTCGGAAATTTGCAACAAGGCCATGGCAAGGGAAACGGAATCGCTCAGCCCGGACGGTGCCGACCACGGACGCCGGAGCAAGACATCAAGAAAGAGTGGACTACCGCGCGGCAGGCTGCGGCAAAGCATCCGCCGTGCGCCGCAATTCTTCGGCAAAGCGGTCGAGAAAAAGCAGGGCGCGTACCTGCTCGGCTGCCACTTCGGGCGCATTCTGCTCGTCGAGCGCCTGGCGTATCGCTTCGAGACGCTCGGCGCGCTGCGTCTGCACTTCAGCCTGCAGCGCCTGGAGCCCGGCTGGATCGGCAGCTTGTCGCAAATCGTCGAGGGTTTCCCGCCATTGCATCTGCTGCAGCAGAAATTCGGCTGGCATGGCGGTATTGTTCTCTGCCTGGATCGGCACGCCGCGCCGCTCGCACAGATAGGACGCGCGCTGCACCGGGTTCTTGAGGGTGAGATAGGCCGCATTGGCCTGCGCCGCCCATTGCATGGCCAGGCGCTTGTCGCGATCGCTGCCGGAAGCGAAACGGTCGGGGTGCACCTGCGACTGCACCGCCAGCCGCGCTCGCTCCAGTCGCGCCACATCGACGGCAAAGGTCTCGGGAAGGCCGAACAAGGCGAAGTAGGACTGGTTGAGATCCATCAGATCAAGCCGACGAAGCGGAGGCAAACAAGCGCAAGCAAACAAGCCGGCCGCAGACAGGCGGGCGGCGGCGATGGGCACGCATCTGCCCGATCAGACGCGGAACGATTCGCCGCAGCCGCAGCGATCTTTCTCGTTGGGGTTGTTGAACTGGAAACCTTCGTTCAATCCCTGACGGATGAAGTCGAGCTCGGTACCGTCCACATAGGCCAGACTCCTGGGATCGACCAGGATTTTGACACCGTGACTCTCGAAGGTCAGATCATCCTCTGCCGCCTGATCGACGAATTCGAGCTTGTAGGCCATGCCGGAGCAACCCGTGGTCTTCACGCCCAGACGCACCCCCATCCCGGCACCGCGTTTGGCGAGATGGCGCTGCACCTGCTGCGCGGCACGCTCGGTCAATGTGACAGACATCTTCTTTCCTCGTTGCGGCAATCAGGCGGGCTGGGCCTGCTCGGCCTGGCGTGATGACGCTGCACCCTTCGGGTCATGGCGCTTCTGATAATCGCTGACCGCCGCCTTGATGGCGTCTTCGGCCAGAATGGAGCAATGGATCTTGACCGGCGGCAGCGCCAGTTCCTCGGCGATCTGGCTGTTGCGGATTTCGAGCGCCTGGTCGAGCGTCTTGCCCTTGACCCATTCGGTGACCAGGGAGGACGAGGCGATGGCCGAGCCGCAGCCGTAGGTCTTGAAGCGGGCATCCTCGATCACGCCCTGATCGTTGACGCGAATCTGCAGCTTCATCACGTCACCGCATGCCGGGGCGCCCACCATGCCGGTGCCGACCTGCGGATCGTCCTTGGCGAAAGAACCCACATTGCGCGGGTTTTCATAGTGATCCACCACTTTGTCACTGTAAGCCATGATCGTGTCCTCCTCGAAGCGCCCGCCGAAAGCGGCGAGCGACACATCCAATAATTCCGATTTCTATTGTCGGCTATTTGTACAACCCTGATGCGGATAGGCGCTTAGTGCGCCGCCCACTGGATGGTGCTTAGGTCGATGCCTTCCTTGTACATATCCCAAAGCGGCGAGAGGTCGCGCAGCTTGGCCACGCTCTCGCGCAACTGGCGCACGGCGGAATCGATTTCCTCCTCCGTGGTGTAGCGGCCGATGGTCATGCGCAGCGAGGAATGCGCCAACTCGTCGCTCCGCCCCAGGGCGCGCAGCACATACGAGGGCTCCAGGCTGGCCGAAGTGCAGGCCGAGCCGCTGGACACCGCAATGCCCTTGATCGCCATGATCAGCGATTCGCCCTCGACGTAGTTGAAGCTGATGTTGAGGTTGTGCGGTACGCGGCGCTCGAGGTCGCCGTTCACATAGACCTCCTCGATGTCCTTGAGTCCGTCGAGCAGGCGCTGCTGCAGCATGCGGGCGCGCTCGATGCTCGCGCCGAGTTCGGCCTTGGCGATGCGAAAAGCCTCGCCCATGCCCACGATCTGATGCGTGGGCAGGGTCCCCGAACGCAGGCCGCGTTCATGTCCGCCGCCATGCATTTGCGGAATCAGCCGCACGCGCGGCTTGCGCCGCACATACAGCGCGCCGATGCCCTTGGGGCCATAGGTCTTGTGCGAGGCCAGGCTCATCAGATCGACCGGCCAGGCCTGCAGATCGATCACCATCTTGCCGGTGGCCTGCGCGGCATCGACGTGGAAAACGATGCCACGTTCGCGACAGATGCGGCCGATTTCCGGAATGTCCTGAATCACGCCGATTTCATTGTTGACCAGCATGACCGAGACCAGAATGGTGTCCGGGCGCAGCGCCGCCTTGAGCACATCGAGATCGAGCAGGCCGTTGGGCTGCACATCGAGATAGGTGGCTTCAAACCCGCGGCGCTCCATTTCGCGCACCGTGTCGAGCACCGCCTTGTGCTCGGTCTTGACGGTGACGATGTGCTTGCCCTTGCCCTGGTAGAACTCCGCCGCACCCTTGATGGCGAGGTTGTTCGACTCGGTCGCGCCCGACGTCCAGATGATTTCCTTGGCGTCGGCGTTGATCAACTCGGCCACCTGCTCACGGGCCTTCTCCACCGCAGCTTCCGCCTCCCAGCCCCAGGCATGGCTGCGCGAGGCCGGGTTGCCGAAATGCTCGCGCAGCCAGGGAATCATGGCATCGACCACGCGCGGGTCCACGGGCGTGGTCGAAGCATAGTCCAGGTAAATGGGGAGATGCGGCGTGATCGACATGGTGGGAATGCTCAGGAAAAAGAATTTGTCATGCGAAGAATCACCCGACGCTCACTGCTGGTCAGAGCCGCCGGGCTTGAAACTCTTGAAACCGACCTCAGCCCAGCGTCTGCGCGAGGTTGAACACCGAATTCGGCGCCTTGACCTTGATCGGCTTGGCCGTCACCGGAAGCGGCGACACGGGTTTGCGGGTCACGGCCACCTCTTCCACCGTGACTCCCCTGGCGAGGTTCTGCTCCACCAACCCTTTGAGGTTGACCGAATCGAGAAACTCCACCATCTTGGCGTTGAGCTGAGCCCATAGGTCGTGCGTCATGCAAGGGCCGCTGTCTTCGCCATTGCAGTTTTCCTTGCCACCGCACTGAGTGGCATCGAGCGGCTCGTCCACGGCGATGATGATGTCGGCAATGCTGATCTCTTCGGCTTTGCGTGAGAGTGTGTAGCCGCCGCCGGGCCCGCGCACGGAGTCGACCAGTTCATGACGGCGCAGCTTGCCGAACAGCTGCTCCAGATAAGAAAGCGAAATATGCTGGCGCTGGCTGATGCCCGCCAGAGTCACGGGGCCCAAGTGTTGACGCATGGCCACGTCGATCATCGCGGTTACGGCAAAACGTCCTTTGGTGGTCAGTCGCATGGCGGCTCTCCTCAACATGAATGATGGCCAGTTGCAACGTCAGGGCGGTTGCCTTGGGGTAGGCTTGCAGCAGACATTACACAGTGCCGGAATGAAAATACCCGACGAAATTTTGGGGCGATCATAAGATTCCCGATGTTTTTCGTCAACTACTCAGACTTTTCTCACCCCCCAAAGTTCCGAGGCAGAAGACAAATTTTTCTATGGCGGGCGCAGGGGCATTCAAGCCCCATGGTTTATGCTGATTGGCGAATCAATCGAACGCATCAATAGAACCCATGCGACTGACCCTGCGGCAGATGGAAGTGCTGGTGGAAATAGCGCATAGCCGCAGCGCCACCGCCGCAGGCGAAGCCCTGTCCATGTCGCAATCCGCCGTCAGCGCGGCTCTGGCCGAACTGGAGGCGCAACTGGGCGAGCGGGTATTCGACCGGGTGGGCAAGCGCCTGGTCTTGAACGATTCCGGTCGGCTGCTTCTGCCCCGGGCCATGGCCATTCTCGACCAGACGCGCGGTATCGAAGCGCTGTTCGGCGCCGGGGCTGCTGCATTGCGCCTTGGCGCGAGCAGCACCGTGGGCAACGCCATCGTGCCGGACATCATGGCGGCCTTCTGCCGCGAGTTTCCCGCCGCCCAGTTCTGTCTGCGCGTGGGCAATACCCAATCCATCGCCGAGGCGGTGGCGCAGTTCGAGGTCGATCTCGGGCTGGTCGAAGGCGCCTGCCACCGAGATGATCTGGCGATCCAACCCTGGCTGCGCGATGATCTGGTCGTGGTCTGCGCCCCCGGCAACCCGCTGGCGGGCCGCGAGGTCGGACTGGACGAGCTGCGCGCTGCCCGATGGCTGCTGCGCGAGGTCGGTTCGGGCACACGCGAGACGGTCGAAACGCTGCTGCTCGACCAATTGCACGGTTTCGACCGCGCCATGGTGCTGGGCAGTTCGGAGGCTATCCGCAGCGCGGCCATCGTCGGCCTGGGGGTGGCCTGCATGCCCCGGCGGTTGGTGCGCGATGCGCTGGAACGCGGCCAGCTCGTCACCGTGCGCAGTCCGCTGGCGCCCATGCACCGCACGCTCTACATCGTGCATCACCAGAAAAAAACCTTCTCCCAGGCGCTGCAACGTTTTCTGCAGTTCTGCCAGACTTGGCAGGACGATGTTTCCACTCCTGACTGATCCACAAAATCCCTTGCCATGAACTCAGATCCTGTCGCCCCCGTCACTCCCCGCCTCACCGCGCTGTCGCATGGTGGCGGCTGTGGCTGCAAGATTGCGCCGGGCGTGCTGTCCGACATCCTGAAAAAAAACGCACCGCTGCTGCCCAGGCCGCAGGCCCTGCTGGTCGGCAACGAATCTTCGGATGATGCTGCGGTTTACCTGCTCAACCCCGAGCAGGCGCTGATTGCCACCACCGATTTTTTCATGCCCATCGTGGACGATCCCTTCGACTTCGGGCGGATCGCCGCGACCAATGCCATTTCCGACATCTACGCCATGGGCGGCACTCCCATCATGGCGCTGGCGCTGGTGGGCATGCCCATCGGCACCATCCCGTTGGAGACCATTGCCGACATTCTGCGCGGCGGCGAAACCATCTGTGCGCAGGCCGGCATTCCCATCGCCGGAGGGCACAGCATCGATTCGGTCGAGGCGATCTACGGACTGGTGGCCATGGGTCTGGCGCACCCCAGCCACATCCGCCGCAACGACAGCGCCCAAATCGGTGACGTGATCGTGCTGGGTAAACCGCTGGGCGTGGGCATTCAGTCGGCTGCGCTCAAAAGCGACGCGCTCGATGCCGCGGGTTACGCGCGCATGATCGCCCACACCACGCAACTCAACACCCCCGGCAAGTCGCTGGCGCAACTGCCCGGCGTGCATGCCCTCACCGACGTCACCGGTTTCGGTCTGCTCGGCCACCTGCTGGAAGTCTGCCGCGGCTCGGGTCTGCGGGCCGAAGTGCATTTCGCCGACGTGCCCCTCATCGAAGGCGTGGCGGAACTGGCCAGCTCGGGCCACACCACGGGCGCGTCGCGCCGCAACTGGGCCGGCTATGGTGCAGAAGTCGCGCTCGCCGCCGATCTGCCGCCGCTGGCGCAAACCCTGCTCACCGATCCGCAGACCTCCGGCGGCCTGCTCGTGGCCTGCTCACCGGAGCAGGTCGGCGAGGTGCTGCGCATCTTCCGCAACGAGGGCTTTGCCCAGGCCGCCGTCATCGGCATATTGAAGCCGGGCACTCCGGGCATCGACGTGCGCGCCTGAGCGGCCCCGCCCGGCCGCCCGAAGGGGGCGTTCAACTCCCTTGGGGAGTCGAGCGTAGCGAGGAGGGTAGTCCAGTGAGCGCTGCCGTCTTTCTTGCCGCTCATTTCCTTGCTCTGTGGCGATTGGCGCCACGGAGTGCAAGGCTTTTCACCCCCCATTGCTGCGGGCAAACCCGAGTCCGAGAAGTTCGGTTCGCGTCTGTTACATCCCTATACTTCGGCCGCGGACTGTTTCATCTCTGTCATGCGATGAATCCATGCCATGACAGTTGACTGAACAAGCAGCCGCCTACGACTCGTTCACAAAAAAATTCGGGAGATGTCTTGAACGCCTTACTTGCCCTGTCCCGCGGGATCGACTGGCTCAACGAGCGCGTGGGCCGCCTCGCCCTCTGGCTCATCCTGGCCTCGGCCATCATCAGCGCGCTCAACGCCGTGGTGCGCAAAGCCTTCGACTACAGCTCGAACGCCTTTCTGGAAATCCAGTGGTACCTGTTCGCCGCGGTGTTTCTGCTGGCCGCCGGCTACACCTTCTTGCACAACGAGCATGTGCGCATCGACGTGATCTCCAGCAAACTTTCTCCACGCGGACGCAACTGGATCGACATTTTCGGCATCGTGTTCTTCCTGTTTCCCTTCGTGGTCGAAACCGTGCGTCTGTCGCTGCCGACCGTGATCAACGCCATCGCCTCGGGCGAAATGTCGAGCAATGCCGGCGGGCTGATCCGCTGGCCGGTCTACATCCTGGTGCCGATCGGTTTTTCGCTGCTGGGGCTGCAGGGCATCTCCGAGCTGATCAAGCGCGTGGCTTTTCTTCGCGGCCTTATCGACGATCCGCTGGTGAAAAAGACGGAAAAAACGGCCGAAGAAGAACTGGCCGAATTCATGCTGGCGCAGAAACAAAAGCAGAAGGAGGCGAAGTAAATGACCGCCTTCCTCGTTGCGAATATCGCGCCCATCATGTTCGGGGCGCTGGTGGTGTTTCTGCTGGTGGGCTTCCCGGTGGCGTTCAGTCTGGCCGCGTGCGGCCTGCTGTTCGGCTTCATCGGCGTGGAACTCGGGCTGATGCCGCAGGCGCTGCTCGAAGCCATTCCGCTGCGCATCATCGGCATCATGCAGAACGACACCCTGCTGGCCATTCCCTTTTTCACTTTCATGGGGCTGATCCTGGAGCGCAGCGGCATGGCCGAGGATCTGCTGGAGACCATCGGGCAGTTGTTCGGCCCGATCCGCGGCGGCCTGGCCTTTGCAGTCATTCTGGTGGGCGCGCTGCTGGCGGCAACCACCGGCGTGGTGGCGGCCTCGGTCATTTCGATGGGCCTGATCTCACTGCCCATCATGCTGCGCTACGGCTACGACCGGCGTCTGGCATCCGGCGTGATCGCCGCTTCGGGCACGCTGGCGCAGATCATTCCACCCTCGCTGGTGCTCATCGTCATGGCCGACCAGCTCGGCCGCAGCGTGGGCGATATGTACAAGGGCGCGTTCATTCCCGGCTTCTTGCTCACCGGGCTGTATCTCGCCTATGTGATTGGCGTCACGCTGGTCAAGCCGCAATGGGCGCCTGCGCTGCCGCCCGAGGCACGCACCCTGCGCGAACCCAATGGCGACAGCGGTCTGCGCTCGTTGGGCATCCTGTTCGGCCTGGTGCTGATTTCCAGCATCGTGCTGGCCGGGAACTACGACGCACTGCTGAGCTGGCGTGCCGGCCACGAAGTCACCGCCGCGCTGGATGAAACCATCGTGGTGGCGATGAGCTTCGGGGTGCTGTTGTCGCTGGTGCTGGCCTTTCTCAATCGCGGTCTCAAACTCAATCTGCTGTCGCGCATGGCCGAGCGCGTGACCTTTGCCCTGGTACCGCCGCTGACGCTGATCTTCCTCGTGCTGGGCACGATTTTCCTTGGCGTGGCCACGCCGACCGAAGGCGGGGCGATGGGCGCCGTGGGCGCACTGATCATGGCGCTCAGCCGCAAGCGGCTCAATGTCGATCTGCTCAAACAGGCGCTCAACGCCACCACCAAACTCTCCACCTTCGTGCTGTTCATCCTCATCGGCTCCACGGTGTTCAACCTGGTGTTCCAGGGGCTCGATGGGCGCGTCTGGGTGGAGCATCTGCTCACCACTCTGCCCGGCGGGGTGCTGGGCTTTCTCATCGTGGTGAATATCCTGGTGTTCGTGCTGGCCTTCTTCCTCGACTTTTTCGAGCTGTCGTTCATCATCATCCCGCTGCTCGGGCCGGTGGCCGAGAAGCTGGGCATCGACCTGATCTGGTTCGGCGTGCTGCTGGCGGTGAACATGCAGACCTCGTTCATGCACCCGCCCTTCGGCTTCGCGCTGTTCTATCTGCGCAGCGTCGCCGCCAAGGATGATTACACCGACAGGGAAACCGGCAAGCGCATCGCTCGCGTCACCACCGGTCAGATCTACTGGGGTGCGGTGCCCTTCGTGATCATCCAGATCATCATGGTCGGCTTGATCATCGCCTTCCCCGGCCTGGTCACCAGCGGCCTGGGTCACCACAAGGAAGTGGACATCGACAAGGTGCAGATCATCGGGCCTTCGGATGACAGCAGCTACGCGCCCATCGTCCCGCCGAGCTTCGGTGGCTCCGAGGCCGCGCCGGCCGCCGAGGAAGAAGATCCCGCCGCAGCGCTGATGCGTTCGCTCCAGCCCGAACCGGCCAGCGCGGCATCCAGGTAAGGCGCAGCAACAACGGGAGTCATGTGGTTTCGTCAGCAATCAATTGCTTGAGGTCATGCACAAAAGCCTCGGGAGGATTGCTGTCGGAACCGAGCAGATGAATGCGCCCGCTGCGGCCGAAGATATACACGCCGGCGCTGTGATCGACCACATAGTTCCCTTGCGCATCGGGCTTTCCATAGCTGAATATCACACGATAACGGCGTGTAATCGCATCGATTTCTTTCATCGTCCCGGTCAGTCCGATCGCGTTCGGGCTGAACGCCTGGGTGTACGCCCTGAGAATGGTGTGGGTGTCCCGCTTGGGATCGACGCTGACGAACAGAATGCGCACATCCTTGCCTTCGGGTCCCAGTTGCTGCACCACGTTGGACATGAGCTGCATGGTGGTCGGACAGACATCGGGGCAATGGGTGTAGCCGAAATAGAGCAGGACGATCTTGCCCTTGTAGTTGTCCGCCGTGACCTTTTGCCCCAGATCGTTGGTGAGATGGAACTCCAGATCGGGCATCACGCCGGTGATATTGCTGAGTTCCCAAGTCTGGTTGTTAGAGTGTCCGCAGCCCGCCAGCGGCAGGGCCAGAGCGCCCAGCAAAACGAGGCGGCGCGACAGAAATGAGGAGGAGGACCACGTCATGGTGAATTCCGCGAAAAACGTCTGTTTTCAAATCAACCCGCATTGTGCCGCGTCTGGATCGGCCAAGCGTCACAACTCTTTACCGGGACAGGCGCAACCAAAAAACCGCTCAGCCACTCCAATGCGCTCTGACTGCATCTGGAGTGCGCCATGTCCAAACCTGCCTTTCTCAAAGCCTTGCTGGCCGGTGGACTCACCACCCTGGCCACTGCGGCGCTCACGGTTCACGCCGCCAGCGCGCCCAAGGCTCCGCTGGTCGCCATCCATGTGTTGCATCTGGCCCCGCTCACTCATCACGCCCTGCCCCTGGTCGCACTATCGCCGGGACAGCGCGTGATGGTGGTGAATGACACCCAGCGTCCCCTGCAGGTCAAGGGCCAGGTACGCGGCAGCAGCGCTTAGTCGCAGCGCTTGGTCGTCTCAAACCAGCTTCTGCCACCAGCTTTTGTGCGCATCGGCGAGGAGCTGGCGCACATCATGGGCGATGCCTTCGGGCGGGGTCAACTCGGTGCCGATGAGTCGTCCTTTGCCATGCGGGCCGAAAACATAGATCGCAGCGCTGTGATTGACCACGTAGTTCCCATGCGCATCGGGTTTGCCATAGGAATAGCTGACGTGATAGCGGCCCGCCAGCGTCCTGGTCTGAGCCACCGTGCCGCTCAGACCGATGGCGCTGGACATGAAGGCATGCACATAGGCGTCGAGCACTTTGGGGGTATCGCGCTTGGGGTCGACCGTGACGAAGATGACCTGCACATCCTTGGCAAGAGGCCCGAGCAACTGCTCGGCGCGGGCCAGATGCGCCATGGTGGTCGGGCAGACGTCCGGGCAGTGCGTGTAGCCGAAATACAGCAGCACGACCTTGCCGGAAAAGTCTTTTGAGGATTCCAACTGGCCGCTGCTCGAAGCCATGTCGGTGAACTGCAGCGGTTGCATGACCTTCGGGCCGATATAGTCCATCGCCCATTTCTGCTGTTCTTCATGCTGCGCACAGCCCGTCAAGGCCAAGGTCAGGGCTAAACCTGCGAATGACAAACGAAACATGGCACTCCTCCCCATCGGTCCTTGGTAAAAGAACGGAGCGGCCCGCCCAGGTTTGGTTCGCGGCGCTTGCGGGTAGTCACAACTTTCACACCTCGTCTTGCCCGCGGATCCTGCCTGCGGAAAACCCCCTGTGCAGCCCCCGCGTTCCTGTGTAGATTGGCGTCAATGGCCCGTCGGACTTGAAGAGTCCAGGCGAATGATCGACGGGCTGTCAATGGTTAATTGATGATCATGCCAGCCGATGTTTTTCCAAATCTTCCAGGGAACTGGTACGGCAGCGCTCGCTTTGCCGGGCTCTGCGCCGTTGTGCTGGCCGGTTTCATCGGGTCTTTCGAAGCCCATGCGGCAACTGGCAAGCAAGCGCCGAACACCCAGCAACAAGCCGTACAACAAACCGTCCTTCTGGGCTTGAATTTCGGCCTTGCCGTCGGCAATCAGCAGGAGCAGTACGTCGCCGCCCAAAAGCTGACCTCGCTGGTGGGCAGCGCCATCCAGCGCAAAGTCATCTGGGAAAGCGGTTTCAATCTGGCCAAACTCCAGACTGCGGGCCGCGATGGCACCCCGCCCTACCGCTTCGCCTTCGTCAAACCGCCCAATCTCACCGCCGTGCTGCTGGCCAAGGGCTGGCATCTGGTGGCCGTGGGGCAGAACACCCTGCACTTTGGCACCGATCTCATCGCCCAGTCCTGCCCGGGGCAGGCAGGCAAGGTATTGCTGGGCGGGAGTTCCCTGAGCATTCTGGGCATGAGCGCCCTGCCGCCGCAGGTCTGCGTGCCCGCCGATCGGGTCTGGCGGTCGCCTTCGGCCATCATGCTGGCGCCGAAACAGGGCAGCCTGGTCGATCTCGTCGCGCAGAAAATCTGGCGCGAGCAGGGCGGCTCGCTGCCCCGCATCTCCCGGGTGAAAACGCAGAACGCGGTGATCGGCCTGATGCGCGACATGCATGTGGCCGCAGTCGGCGTGGTCACCCCGGTGGTGGCCAAGGCCTGGGCCGCGCAGGGCGGTGTGGTGCTGGCGCACCGGCCCATGCCCTTCTGGGCGCTGGTGGCTGCGCCCGACGTGCCCCAGCAACAGGTGCAAGCGGTACGCAGCGCGCTGCTCGGAGCTTCCGCCAGCGAGGTGAACCATGCGCTGCGCATTCCGGGATGGGAAGCCGGCGACCCCCAGCAGTACGCCGACTTCCTGAAGTGGCTCGAAGGCTGAAGGGCTGAAGCCCTCTCGCCCCTTGGACTTCAACCGCGGTCGAACACGATCTCGCCGTTCCTGACATCGACCGGGATCACGTCCTTCGGCCCGAACCGGCCTTCGAGGATCAGCTTGGCCAGCGGGTTCTCGATGCGGCTCTGGATGGCGCGCTTGAGCGGCCGCGCGCCGAACACCGGATCGAATCCGGCACGAGCGATTTCCGCCAGCGCCGCGTCGCTGACGTCCAGTCGCATGTCGAGCTGCGCCAGCCGCTCCTCCAGGCTGCGCATCTGGATGCGGGCGATGTCGGCGATCTGCGCTTCGCCCAAGGCGTGGAACACCACCACCTCGTCAATGCGGTTGAGGAATTCGGGACGGAAATGCTGCTTGACCTCGTCCCACACCGCGTCGCGGATGACCTGATGCGGCTGCCCGGCCATCGCCATGATGTGGTGCGAGCCAAGGTTGGAAGTCATCACGATCACCGTGTTCTTGAAGTCGACGGTGCGCCCCTGGCCGTCGGTCAGGCGGCCGTCGTCGAGCACCTGCAGCAGCACGTTGAACACGTCCGGGTGCGCCTTCTCGACTTCATCGAGCAGGATCACGCTGTACGGCTTGCGCCGCACCGCCTCGGTCAGGTAGCCGCCCTCCTCGTAGCCGACATAGCCGGGCGGCGCGCCGATCAGCCGCGCGACCGAGTGCTTTTCCATGAATTCGCTCATGTCGATTCGCACCATGTGCTCGTCGGTATCGAACAGGAACTCGGCCAGCGCCTTGGTCAGCTCGGTCTTGCCCACACCGGTGGGCCCGAGGAAAAGGAAGGAGCCATACGGCCGGCGCGGATCGGACAGCCCGGCGCGCGAGCGGCGGATGGCGTCGGACACCGCGCGGATGGCCTCATCCTGCCCGACGACGCGGCGGTGCAGGCGCTCTTCCATGTGCACCAGCTTGTCGCGCTCGCCCTGCATCAGCTTGGACACCGGGATGCCGGTCGAGCGCGACACCACCTCGGCGATTTCCTCCGCCCCGACCTGGGTGCGCAGCAGCCGGCGCCCCTGCGTCTGGCCGCCCGCGGTCTCCTTGGCCTGCGCTTCGTGCAGCCGGCGTTCGAGTTCGGGCAGGCGGCCGTACTGCAGCTCGGCGACCTTGTTGAAGTCACCCTTGCGCTTGAGTTCCTCGATCTCGAAGCGGATTTTGTCGATCTCTTCCTTGACCTGCGCCGAGCCCTGCACCGCGGCCTTCTCGGCCTTCCAGATCTCGTCCAGGTCGGCGTATTCGCGGTCGAGCTTGGCGAGTTCCTCGTCGATCAGCGCCAGCCGCTTGCGCGAGGCTTCATCCTTCTCCTTTTCGACTGCGGCCTTTTCGATCTTGAGCTGGATGCGCCGCCGGTCGAGCTTGTCCATCGCCTCGGGCTTGGAGTCGATCTCGATCTTGATCTTGGCCGCGGCCTCGTCGATCAGGTCGATCGCCTTGTCGGGCAGGAAGCGGTCGGTGATGTAGCGGTGGCTCAGCTCGGCCGCGGCGACGATCGCCGGGTCGGTGATCTCGACGCCGTGGTGCACCTCGTATTTTTCCTGCAGGCCGCGCAGGATGGCGATGGTGTCCTCCACGCTGGGCTCGTCGACCATCACTCTCTGGAAGCGGCGCTCCAGCGCGGCGTCCTTCTCGATGTATTTGCGGTATTCGTTGAGCGTGGTGGCGCCGATGCAGTGCAGCTCGCCGCGGGCCAACGCCGGCTTGAGCATGTTTCCCGCGTCCATCGCGCCCTCGGCCTTGCCGGCGCCGACCATGGTGTGGATTTCGTCGATGAACACGATGGTCTGGCCGGCGTCCTGCGCCAATTCCTTGAGCACGTTCTTGAGCCGTTCCTCGAACTCGCCGCGGTACTTGGCGCCGGCGAGCAGCAGCGCCATGTCGAGCACCAGCAGGCGCTTGCCGCGCAGACTGTCGGGAACCTCGTCGTTGACAATGCGCTGCGCCAGCCCCTCGACGATGGCGGTCTTGCCCACGCCGGGCTCGCCGATGAGCACCGGGTTGTTCTTGGTGCGGCGCTGCAGTACCTGGATGGTGCGGCGGATTTCGTCATCGCGGCCGATCACCGGGTCGAGCTTGCCCTGGCGGGCGCGTTCGGTCAGATCCAGTGTGTATTTCTTGAGCGATTCGCGCGCGCCCTCGGCCTCGGCGCTGTCGACGCTCTGCCCGCCGCGCACGGCTTCGATGGCGGATTCGAGCGATTTGCGGGTGAGACCGTGCTCACGCGCGATGCGCCCGGCCTCGCCCTTGTCGTCGGCCACCGCGAGCAAAAACAGCTCGCTGGCAATGAACTGGTCGCCGCGCTTGGTCGCTTCTTTTTCCGTGACATTGAGCAGGCCATTGAGCTCGCGGCTGACCTGCACATGGCCGTCGGTGCCCTCGACCTCCGGCAGACGGTCGATGGCCTGCGCCACGGCGGAGGTCAGCCCCGGCACATTCACGCCCGAGCGTGCAAGTAGCGCCTTGGGTCCATCCTGCCCGAGCAGGGCGTGCAGCAGATGCACCGGCTCGATATAGGCGTTGCTGTGGTTGACCGCAAGCGACTGTGCGTCGGCAAGCGCTTCTTGAAACTGGGTAGTGAGTTTTTCGATCCGCATGGAATCCTCCGTCATGAACTGCCGCATAGATACGGCTTTTCAGGTGGATTTTCAAGCGCGGGTGTGTCGGTTCTGTTGCGCTGTGTTCAGCTCAGATCGATTTCAGCGCTTGAGCTTGGCGAAAGCCGCCGCCATGGCGGTGTTTTGCGATGCGGGTGCGGCGGCTGCGCGGCGGCCATCCGATCGCCCCGCCTCCTGACGGACACGCGGGCGAGTGGCGCCCTGCCCCGCCTGCGCACGCGCGGCATCGCGCGCGGGGTCGGCAGGCCGCATCGACAGCGCGATGCGCTTGCGCGCCACATCGACCTCGACCACGCGCACCTTGACGATGTCGCCGGTCTTGACCACCTCGCGGGCGTCGTTCACGAAGCGCTGCGCCATTTGCGAGACATGCACCAGGCCGTCCTGGTGCACGCCCAGATCGACGAAGGCGCCAAAGGCGGTGACATTGGTGACCGTGCCCTCCATCTGCATGCCGGGCTGGAGCTGGGCGATGTCGTGCACGCCATCGAGCAGCCGGGCCGTGCGGAATTCGGGGCGCGGATCGCGGCCGGGCTTCTCCAGCTCGGCGAGCACGTCGCGCACGGTGAACGCGCCGAAGCGCTCATCCACGAACTGTTCGGGGCGCAGCCGGGAGAGGGCTTCGCGCTGCCCCATCAGCGCCTCGATGGGGCGCCCGGCAGCGGCCAGCAGGCGTTCGACCAGCGGATAGCTCTCGGGGTGCACGCCGGTGCGGTCCAGCGGATTGTCGCCGCCGTTGATGCGCAGAAAACCCGCGGCCTGCTCGAAGGTCTTGTCGCCCAGACCGCGCACCGCCTTGAGCGCCTCGCGGTTGGCAAAGGCGCCGCTCTGGTCGCGGTGCAGCACGATCTGTTCGGCGATGCGCGCGCTCAAACCGGCGACGCGAGCGAGCAATGGCGCCGAGGCGGTGTTCAGATCCACGCCGACGGCGTTCACGCAGTCTTCGACGATGGCGTCGAGCTTGCGCGACAACGCCGTCTGGTTCACGTCGTGTTGATACTGCCCCACGCCGATGCTCTTGGGGTCGATCTTCACCAGCTCGGCCAGCGGGTCCTGCACCCGGCGGGCGATGGACACCGCCCCGCGCAGGCTCACGTCCAGATCGGGAAACTCGCGGCTGGCCAGGCTGCTGGCCGAGTAGACCGAAGCGCCGGCTTCGCTCACCGTGAGCTTGGCCAGGCCGGGCCGGTTCACGCTGCGCAGCAGTTCGGCGGCGAGCAGATCGGTCTCGCGGCTGGCCGTGCCGTTGCCGATGGCGATGAGCTGCACGCCGTGACGTCGCACCAGCGCCGCCAGCGTGGCCAATGCGCCCTGCATGTCGCGCCGCGGCTCGAAGGGATAGACGGTGGCGGTGTCGAGCAGCTTGCCGGTGGCATCGACCACCGCGACCTTCACCCCGGTGCGGATTCCGGGGTCCAGTCCCATCACCACCTTGGGGCCGGCGGGCGCGGCCAGCAGCAGATCGCGCAGATTGGCGCCGAACACGTCGATGGCCACGGCCTCGGCCTGTTCGCGCAGCCGCGACAGCAGCTCGCGTTCCAGGGTGAGGGAGAGTTTGACCTTCCAGGTCCACTGCACCACCCGGCGCAGCCAGTCGTCTGCCGCACGTCCCTGATGGCTCCAGCCCAGCAGCACGGCCAAACGCCCCTCGGCCAGGGCGGTCAGCGTCGGCACGGTCGCCCCCTCCGCCGCGGGCGGCAGGTCGATGCGCGCATCGAGCACTTCTTGCGCGCGCCCGCGCAGCACGGCGAGGGCACGGTGCGAAGGCACTTTGTCCAGCGGCTCGGCGTAGTCGAAATAATCGCGGAACTTGGCGCCTTCCTGCTCTTTTCCGGCGCGCACCTGGCTCAACAGATGGCCGGTCTGCCACAGCCATTCGCGCATCGGCGCCACCACCGCCGGATCTTCGGCCCAGCGCTCACTCAGAATGTCGCGTGCGCCGTCGAGACAGGCCTGGGGCGTGGAGGTATCGGCCGCCTCGGTGCTGACTTGCGGGCGGACAAACCCGGCGGCGGCCTGCAACGGATCGGTCTGCGGCTGCCGCCACAGCAGGTCAGCCAACGGCTCCAGCCCGGCCTCGCGGGCCTTTTGCGCCCGGGTCACACGGCGCGGCTTGTACGGCAGGTAAAGATCTTCGAGCGCCTGCTTTTGCGTTGCCGCATCGATCGCCGCGCGGAGTTCGGGCGTGAGTTTGCCCTGCTCGGCGATGGACTGCAGCACCACGGCGCGCCGGTCTTCCAGTTCGCGCAGGTAAATCAGGCGCTCCTCCAGCATGCGCAGGTGGTCGTCGCTCATGCCGCCCGTCACCTCTTTGCGGTAGCGGGCGATGAAGGGCACGGTGGCGCCACCGTCCATCAACTCGATGGCCGCCTGAATCTGCGGGGCGGGAAGCTGCAGTTCGGCGCTGAGCGCCTGCAGCACCCGTCGCGCAGCGGCCTGGGGTTGGGCAAACGGGTTGGGAGTGGCACAATCGGCAACGGTCATGGCTGATCATCAAGTACGGGCAAAGCCCAGCAGTCTAACCAGCCCGTACCGTCTCCAGCATGGATTACAGCGCGTTCACCGGCAGCTTGAGATAGCTCACGCCATTGGCCTCAGGCTTGGGCATTTCGCCGGCGCGCACATTCACTTGCACCGAGGGCAGGATGAGAGCCGGCATGTTCAGCGTGGCGTCGCGCTTCTTGCGGAAGGCGACGAATTCTTCTTCGGTGGTCTGCGCGTTGAGCTGCACATTGCCCTCGCGCTCGGCCTGCACCGTGGTCTGCCAGATCGGCTCGCGCCCGCCGGGCATGTAGTCGTGGCAGAGGTAGAGCTTGGTCTCGGGCGGCAGGCTGTAGAGCTTCTGCACCGACTGGTAGAGCACATGCGCATCGCCGCCCGGAAAATCGCAGCGCGCCGTGCCGTAGTCGGGCATGAACAAGGTGTCGCCGACAAAGGCGCTGTCGCCGACCAGATAAGTCACGCAAGCCGGGGTGTGGCCGGGGGTGTGCATCACGCGGCCCTGCAGATTGCCGATGGCAAAGGTCTCGCCGTCCTTGAACAGATGGTCGAAGGGCGAGCCGTCGGTGGGTATGGTGCTGTCGTTGAACACCTGGCTGAACACTTTCTGCACGTCCTGTATGTGCTCGCCAATCGCGATTCGGCCGCCGAACAGCTTTTTGAGATAGGGCGCCGCCGAGAGATGATCGGCATGGGCGTGGCTTTCCAGCAGCCAGTCCACCGTCAGCCCCTGTTCGCGCACATAGGCGGCTATTCTGTCGGCAAAGTCGGTCCTGGTGCGGCCAGATGCGTAGTCGAAATCGAGCACGCTGTCGAGAATCGCGCAATGGCGGGTCTGCGGGTCGATGATGCAGTGCGTCGCCGTGAAGGTAGGCGCGTGAAACCAGCTCTGAACGATGGGGGTCTGCGTACTCATACGGGTATCTCCTAGGCGTGATGCGTTGCAGGAACACTATAGAAAAGCATATATTGTTTTTCCATTAGGAGTTACCTGATTGAGCCAAGTCAATGTCCAGCGCGCAAGATTTTGAAATCCCCAGCGTCGAGGTCATGCGCCGCAATTCGGAGCAGGCTGGCGCCTTGTTGAAAACACTCGGCAACCCGGATCGTTTGCTCATTTTGTGCCAGATCAACCGCGGAGAAATCTGCGTCAGCGATCTCGAAGCCGCCTGCGACGTCAGCCAACCCACGCTTTCGCAGCAACTCACCGTGCTGCGCGCCCAAGGGCTGGTGAAAACCCGGCGCGAGGGCAAGCGTGTGTACTACAGCCTGGCCAGCCCGGCGGCGAGCGCCGTGCTGATGACCCTCTACCAGATTTACTGCCGCGGCGAAACCGACCCGCCCGGCGAATGAGTTGTGATCGCGGCGCTCGCATGTCGCCGCGATCCGGCAAGCGGCCTGACCAGATCACTGGCTGGCGTCAATAAAACCAGAGACAAACATGCGATGTCACGAAGGAGAGACAAATGTTCACCATCGATTGGGCGCATTTCACGCCCGGTACGGCCCTGCTCGGCGGAGCGCTGATCGGCGCAGCGGCAGGGGCCATGGCGCTCGGCGGAGGGAAGATCGCCGGGATCAGCGGCATTTTGGGCGGCGCTCTCAACGAAGCCCTGCAGGCCAAACGGCCCACGCCGTGGCGACTGTGGTTTCTCGGCGGGCTGATCGCCGCGTCGTTCATCTGGGTGATGTTCCGCCCGGTGCCCGGTGCGCACTATGGTGAGTCGTGGCCGGTGATCGCCATCGGCGGATTGATCGTGGGCTTCGGCACCCGGCTGGGCTCGGGCTGCGCCAGCGGTCACGGCGTCTGCGGGCTGTCACGGTTCTCGCCGCGTTCGATGGCGGCAGTGGGCACCTTCATCGGCATGGGCATGGCAACCACCTTCGTCATGCGCCACCTGCTGGGAGGAGCCTGAGCCATGAAAACTCTCGCCTTTCTCAGCGGCATCGTGTTCGGAATCGGCCTGCTCGTGTCGGGCATGACCGATCCGGCCAAAGTCATCGCCTTTCTCGACATCGCCGGTACTTGGGACCCCAGCCTGATCCTGGTGATGATCACCGCCGTGGGGGTCGCGCTGGTGCCGATGCAACTGGCGCAAAGACGACCCCGATCGCTCATCGGCGAAAAAATCGCCTTTCCATCGACCCAGGGCATTACCGGCAAGCTCATCCTGGGAAGTGCCATTTTCGGCATCGGCTGGGGCATGACCGGCCTGTGCCCCGGACCGTCTCTGGCATCGCTGGCCGCCTCCACCTGGCAGGAGTCGCTGTTTTTCACCAGCATGGTCGCTGGCATGATCGGCTTCGAGTTGTGGCAGCGCATGGGCCAGCGCGCGCACAATACGTCCACCGTGGCGCCGGCCACCGCGGCCTCGCGCAAAACCTGAACGGCGCCACACAACCACCGCAATCCGCTGCGCCGGATTACGGTGGCTTTTTCCATTCCCCCCCCCTGCAATAACCGGGTTTTGATCCGATACAGAGCCGTCCAGACCGTGCCAGTTAGAATTTTGACTCTTTGATACATCCGGTTCCGCAAATGACTTTCGTCGTCACTGAAAACTGCATCCGTTGCAAATACACCGATTGCGTTGACGTCTGCCCGGTGGACTGCTTCCGCGAAGGCCCCAATTTCCTGGTCATCGATCCCGACGAATGCATCGATTGCGCCGTTTGCGTGGCTGAATGTCCGGCCAATGCCATCTACGCCGAAGAAGACGTGCCGGGCGACCAACAGGCTTTCATCAAGCTCAACGCCGAGCTGGCTCGCCAATGGCCCAGCATCACCAAGCGCAAGGCCCCGCCCGATGACGCGGACGAGTGGAAAGACAAGCCCGACAAGCTGCAATATCTGCAGCGTTGAAACCGCGCGCCTCACGTCTGTCTCGGCGCGGCGTTGTCGGCCGCCCTCTTTTCTTCACGGTTTTCTCACGACTTCTCTCGCATGGTCATGTCTCAAGCCTCCCTCGCAGCAAGCCCCGTTTCAGTCGCTGCCGACATCATCGAGACGGACGCTGTCATCATTGGCGCGGGTCCGGTCGGGCTGTTCCAGGTGTTCGAGCTCGGCCTGCTGGAGATCAAGGCCCACATCATCGACACCCTGGAGCACCCCGGCGGTCAATGTGTCGAGCTTTATCCCGACAAGCCGATTTACGACATTCCCGCCGTGCCGGTGTGCACCGGGCAGGAATTGACTGACAACCTGCTCAAGCAGATCGAGCCCTTCGGCGCGACATTCCACCTCGGGCAGGAAGTCACCACACTGGAACGCCAGACCGATGGTCGCTTCCTCTTGGAAACCACCAAATCCACCCGCCTGCTCGCCAAGACCGTTTTCATCGCCGCCGGAGTAGGTTCTTTTCAGCCCCGCACCCTCAAGGTGGACGGACTGGAAAAATTCGAGGGCAGTCAACTCTTCTACCGAGTACGCAACCCGGCGCAATTCGCCGACAAAAACCTGGTCATCGTAGGCGGCGGCGATTCCGCGCTCGACTGGGCGCTGCACTTCGTCCAGACCACCGAAAACAAACCTGAGAGCGTCACCCTCATCCACCGCCGCGATGGCTTTCGCGCCGCCCCCGCATCGGTCGCGCAAATGCATTCCCTGTGCGAACAGCATGAGATGCAGTTTCTCATCGGCCAGGTCACCGGTTACGAAGAAAAGGCCGACGGCCAGATGCACATGATCAAGGTCACGGGCAACGATGGCATCACCCGCCGCCTGCCGCTCGACGTGCTGCTGGTGTTCTTCGGCCTGTCACCCAAACTGGGCCCCATCGCGGAATGGGGACTGGAGATCGAACGCAAACAGCTCGTCGTCGACACCGAAAAGTTCCAGACCAGCGTCCCCGGCATCTTTGCCGTGGGCGACATCAACACCTATCCCGGCAAGAAAAAGCTCATACTCTCCGGCTTCCACGAAGCCGCCCTCGCCGCATTCGGCGCAGCGCCGTTCGTTTTCCCGGAGAAAAAGATTCACCTGCAATACACCACCACCAGTCCCAAACTGCACAAGGTGCTCGGGGTGGAAACGCCGGTGTTCGACTGAATTTGTTCGCGCACGACCGCAAAGGCCATTGACGACAGATCAATTGACCGATATAGTTATGCGCTTTGCTGTTCCTCGATAGCTCAGTCGGTAGAGCGCCGGACTGTTAATCCGTAGGTCCCTGGTTCGAGCCCAGGTCGAGGAGCCAAAACCTCTTTAGTTTCAAGCCCTTGCCGGGCCTCTGCGAAGTCCGTCGATGAAAATCGGCTCCACTGCAAAGGTACCGACATGAACGCACCGCAAGAAACGGCTGTTGCCGCAGCCGCCCCGACGCTGGCAGACATTGCCCGCCAGTATCTCGCTGCCTACACTGGCCGCGATACCACCCGAGCGCACCGCATTGGCGCCTGGGTTCGCCTTTTGGGCGAGCGCCCGCTGATTGCACTCTCCCCTGATGACATCGATGTCGCCTTGTCCCGACTGGCCGAAGAGCCTGCTCGCGTCTATGGCGGTCTCGACGCAGACGGAAAGCCGATCTTCCGTCGCAAGGCGGCCAAGCGCAGCGGGCCCACTCTCAACCGTTACCTGGTCGCCTTGGCGGCGCTCTACGCCTGGGCGCGGCGCTCACGCCTGGCGCCGCGCGGATTTGAGTCTCCGACCCGGCATGTCGACAAATTCCCCGAGAACCGCGGCCGGGTGCGCTACCTGACCGACGATGAACGCTCCCGCCTGCTCTGGGCCTGCAAAGAGTCGGCCTGGCCGCGTCTGCACCTGCTGGTGTCCATGGCGCTGACCACCGGCGCCCGGCGCGGCGAGCTGCTGGCGTTGCGTTGGTGCGACATCGATCTGGATCGCGCCGAAGCCCTGTTGCATGACACCAAAAATGGCGATCGACGGGTGTTGGTGCTGCTTCCTTCGGTCTGCGAGGAGTTGCAACGCTTCGCCCCCCGTGACGCCACCACCAGCACGGCGCTGGTCTTCCGTTCGCGACTGCGACCGTCTCAGCCCTACGCCATGGAGCAGGCCTTCCGCGATGCCCTGGCCTTGGCTGACATCAAAAACTTCCGGTTCCACGATTGCCGACACACGGCGGCCAGCTATATGGCGCAGCACGGCGCCAGTCTGCTGGAAATTGCCGACACGCTGGGACATCGGCAGTTGCGCATGGTGCAACGCTATGCCCACCTGAACACGGATAGCCGCCGCCGTCTGATGGCGCGGGTTTTTGAGGGGAAACTGTGATGAACCCGAAAACCGTCAGCCTATCGGTCGTCAAGTACAGGCAACTCTTCTGGTGCGACTTGATTTGCGGAACGAAGGAGCAATTGCAATCGCTGGGGATTGGTGTCGGTGTGGCGTTTCCCGGCGAGTTGGGCGCCAACAAGCGCGAAATGACCACTACCGACCGACGCGGCTTTCGCGTGAAGATCAAACGGGACGACGGCGGACGCTATGACGCTTTCGTGAAATTTCCGCGCTGGCCGGAAAGTCCTTCAAATGAAGGCCCTTTGGTCGAGGTTTTTCCTGGTGTTTTGCGTCAGGACTTTTACACCCGAATGGATCGCTACCTCGGCGCAGCCGATGCGTTGGTGACCGCAGGGCTGGTGCCGCAGGGCTGTTTTCCCGGCATGCCGGGAATGCGGAGAAGCAAGGTTTGGGTTTGCGCCGATGGCTCGGTGGCCTCTCATCCCGTAGAAACCCATTTTGGCACGGCGCGAGGACACGGCGCCCGGCTGATCGAGCGGATTTCGCGCAATCGGTATGCCGTGATCTTTTGCGTAGGCGAAGCCGAAAGAGAGCGCCGCCAACGCGCTTTGGATGAAGCATTTTCCGCGTGGGAGGCGGAATGTCTGGCGATGCCGCGCCCGGCACCGTTGATGCCTCTACCTGATTGCGAAATCCCGCCCACGAGCACGCAAAGTGCTGTTACTGAGCGAGCTTCCAACGTGGTCAGCCTGGCCGCGTGGCGTGATCGCAGAGCAAGCTGAATGCGCGACATCCTTCCCGATCTTCACGATTGGATCGTCGAGCATTTGCGGCGCACCGATGGTCCACCGTGGCGCAGCATCGCCGCAGCGCGCTTGCTGCGCGACGATACCAGCGGCATGCGCGACACCTGGCGCTACATCGCCAAGACGAACTCCCATGCGCGGGATCCCGCTCGGCTAATCGGCAACATCGTCTTCGCCACCGACACCGTGCCTGAGCTGGCGATCGATGATGCGAGCGACGCCGAAATCGCCGACGCCATCGGCCTGACCCTGACGGATGTCGGCGGCGATCAGAACGCCTATGAACGGGCGATTCGCAACCAGCGTCCTGAAATCGCCTTGCCGCACGATCTCAGACCTTCGCAGCGCGCACCGCGCGACCGGCAAGCCACTCTGTCGAGACGCCTGCTGAAAAATCTCCGCATCCTGTGGTCTCTCGCACCCCGTGAGAGCCGCGCCGCCAGTCAGCCCTATGTGCGCCTCTACAGCGCCACCATCGAGCGCCTGGCTGCCGCTTTCGATGCGGCGCGCGAGGCGGATCGCCTGCCGTGGGCGACCGACGCCGCTGCAGCACATCTGGTCACGCACCAGCGCTGGTCGCATTTAGGCTGGCGTCAGCATCGGCGCGCAGTTGACAGATTGCGGCCACTGATCGCGCGTGATGCGCGCCTGCTCGCCATCCTTGCGCCGCAGCACATGGGATGGCTGGAGCGCGCCGCCTGTTTGATCGAGGCGCTACCTTCGGCGGCGCAGGAGCATGAAAACTGGATCGAGCTGGCGCCGAAGGCCAGCGCGCTGCTGTGGGCGCGCAGCCTCGACGCGGCGATGTATCACAGTGATGCCCAGCCGCAATGCGCCCCCGGCTATCTGCGATGGGACGACTTCGCCACCCTTGCCGGACTGCTGTTCGGGCCACTGCACGCCGGGCCGAACGCGGCGAAATTGATCAGCGCCGCCGTGGTCGCGCAACGACGCCGCGGCCTTCTCCCGGACGAATTCGCGATCCTCAGAGCGCACGCCTGAAGCGGAAAAATTCAAGAAAACTGGCTTCCGGTTAACGACCGCAGCCGAAAGAATCCTTCCAGCGCCCGGCAAGGCGCTTGAAACTGGAGGATTCACGATGTCTGCTCTCAACGATCAACCGCAACTCCGCGACTTTGTGGACTTGCGCGAAATGCTGGGCCGCGACGATGTGCGCGCGGCATTTCCCACCGAACAATCCCTACGCTGGTTCGTGCGCAATCATCGCAGCGAGCTGGTGCAGGCAGGCGCGCTGATCGCGCTGACCAACCGCCTGAAATTCCATCCCGCGAATTTCCAGCGCGCCGCCGTCGACATCGGCCAGCGCGTGCTGTTGCGCCGCGATGGGCTGGCCGCATGAGCCGCGCACTACCGCCCCCGCCGCGCATGCCGCGGGCGGAGCGTCAGCGCCTGCGGCGCGAACGGGCGGAACGCCTTGAGCGCCTGCGCCGTCGCGCACCGAAGCGGCTGTTACGCACGATCTTTCAGCAACGCGCGGCGCTGCTGGAGAACCGCGCGCGGATTGAAGACCTGCCCGAGTTACGGGCATTGATCCGCGCGGCCCGCGACTCGAATCAAACGAGCATCGAGTTTTCTGGCCTGACTTTTTCGGTCAGGCGCAAGACGATTTTCTCGGCGATCAACACGCCCGGAGGACGCCATATTGCGAGTTTCGCGGGAGGAATTTTTGATGCTGCCATTTAACGCCGCCACCCTGCGCACCGGCGAAAACCGCCTGCCCTGCCCGCAATGCGACCGGGGGCCGAAAGACAAGGCTTTATCCGTGCGGGTCGAGGACGATGGCCGCATGGTCTGGACTTGTCACCGCTGTGGCTGGTCAGGCGCTGCCGGGCGAGAAACACAGCCCGCCGCACCCGCGCGCCCGCCGTCCAAGGCCGCGACCAAGCATCGCGCGGGTCTGGCGCCCTGGGCTGACCGCGAATGGGCTACCGCGCAGCCGATACACGGCGCGGCTCTGGCCTACCTCAAGGCCCGCGCCTGCTGCATACCCCCCGAAGGTTCTCACCTACGCTACAACCCTTCTTTGCACCATCCTAGCGGTTACACCGGGCCCGGCCTTGTGGCGTTGGTCACGGATGCCCGCACCGGGCAGCCGATCAGCCTACATCGCACCTGGGTGCGCGCTGACGGAGAAAAAGCGCCGCTGGAGGCGCCCCGGCTGCTGGCCGCAGGCCACCGCAAAGCCGGTGGAGTGATTCGCCTCTGGCCGCGCCAGAGCGGCCAGCCGCTGGGCATCGCCGAAGGCATCGAAACCGCTCTGAGCCTGGCGCACGCCGATGTTGCTGCGTGGGCGGCCATCGATGCGGGCAATCTGGCCGCGCTGCCAGTTTTGCCGGGTGTGCCTGAACTGCTGATTGCGGTCGATGCCGACCCCGCAGGCGAAGCCGCAGCCGCCGAATGTTCCTCCCGCTGGCTTGCTGCTGGCCGCCGCGTGCGGCTGGTGCGGCCGGATGCGGGTGATAACGACCTTAACGACACCGCTCAGAAATATGCCGGCCATGAGTGACCCGATCCCCGAAAAAATCCGCGCTCTGGTGGAGTCCGCCCAAAGCGCCGAGCCCATGACCGACACGCCGCTCAGCTTCGTCGCTGGCGAGGACAACCTGGCCGAGCAGGTCGATGCCTGTCTGAACGGGCTGGCTGCGCTGAACCCGCCCACAATTTTCCGCCGCAGCACGGAGCTTGTGACGGTCGAGCGCGCTGCCGCAGCCAGTCCACGCTCGCACTACCGCGGCGCTTCAGGCTCTTTGATTGTCCGTCCGCTGGACGTGCCCCGCCTGCAGACCGAGCTGGCGCGGCATTTCAGCTTTGCGCGCCGTCGCAAGGATGGCGGCATGGCCCCCTGCAATCCACCGCCTGGGCTGGCCGCATCGTTGCTGTCGAGTGGAGGTGGCACGCTGCCCGTGCTCACCGGCGTGGTTCCGCACCCTACGCATAACCACGCAGATGGCCGCACGCTGGATCGTCCAGGCTATGACCCGTGCACCGGCCTGCTGTTGGACTTCGGCCGCTTGAAACTGCCGAAGATTCCCGAACGACCCACCCGTGCGCAAGGTCTCGACGGGCTGGAGCAGGCCGCCGAAGTGATCGCCGAATTCCCGTTCGTCAGCGATGTGGACAAGTCGGTCGCGTTGGCCTATGTGCTGACCTTGCTGCAGCGTCGAATGATGGACATGGCTCCGCTGTTCCTGTTCACCGCGACCAGCCCGGCAACCGGCAAGACCCTGCTGGCGACGGCCTGGCCGCGCCTGGTGCTTGGGCACGATCCCGCGATACAGGCTTTCCCGCAGGATGATGGCGAGCTCCGCAAAACGCTTTTTGCGGCCTTGGCTGATGGGCAGTCTGCCCTGCTGCTGGACAACGTGAACGGGCGCTTCAAATCCGATGGACTGTGCATTGCCTCGACCTCAGCCACCATGCGTGAGCGTGTGCTGGGCTTTTCGCGCACGCTGGAGGTTCCGACCACGGCAACGATTGCCATCACCGGCAACAACGCCCAGCCGACCGGCGACGTGGCGCAGCGCGTGCTGCCCTGCAGCCTCGATGCGCGCGTGGAACACCCAGAGAACCGCGCCTTCCTCCGCGACCTGCTGGCCTGGATCGAGCAGGAGCGACCGCGCCTACTGGCTGCGCTGCTGACCCTCCTTCGAGCCTATGCCATCGCCAGCGACAAGCCCACCTTGAAGCCCTGGCGCTTTGCCGAATGGAGTCAGGCAGTGCGCGGCCCCTTGGTGTGGGCAGGCTACCCCGACCCCCTGAACGCCTTGGATGCAACCCGCGAAGACGACCCCGCCCGCGTGGCGCTTGCGGCTCTGCTCTCGGCCTGGCATGCCCATTTCGGCAACCGGCCGCAGGCCCTGCGCGACGTGCTGGGTCGCGCGCTCGACCGAGCTGCTGCTGGCGACTTCGAGCTGCGCGACGCCATCGCAGAAGTGGCGGGCGATCGTGGTGGCGAAATGTCTGCGCAGCGCCTTGGGAAGTACCTCCAGGAGCGCGCTGGGCGCATCGTCGCAGGGCTGGCCTTCAAGCGCGGAACCATGTCAGCAGGAGCGGTGAGGTGGATTGCCGAACCCTGCTCCGATGGTGGGAGTGGTGGGAGTGGTGGAGCATTTTCTAGCCAAGCGCAGGAGAAAACAGAATGAAAAACACACATGGAACGGCTGGAATTTGCTCCACCACTCCCACCACTCCCACCACTCCAACCAAATTCGGCCGGTCTTCTGTGTCTGGTCTGTCTGCGCAAAAGGTACTTCCCGCCCTGCTCCGCTGCGGGTAATTCGACCCTCGGTTTTCCGGCTGTGCGAGCTGACTGGGCTTAGGCAACGCATTAACGGCATGACACTATGAATGACATTGACTCGATAGAAAAAACGAATGGCGCTTTTACCGGGCTGTTCCCCGATGCGCCAGCGCTTGACGCCACACAGGTTCGTTTACGCCCTGCCGACCTGGCTCGTATGTTAAAGGTCAGCCGTCAAGCCGTGTCGCAATGGGTCGCGGGCGGAAAACTACGCCTCGACCCTGACGGACGTGTTAGCGCGGCCAGCGCCATGCGGCAACTGGTCGCCCACCACCCGGAGCGGCTGCGGGCCTCAGCCTTGGCGCCCGTTGTGCGCGAAATGGCCGCGCTGCGCACACGGGTTACGCATCTGGAGCGGGAGCTCGGCCAGGCCCGCGACGATGCCGAGTTTCACGCGGGGTCAGCGGCCGAGCTGATCGAACAGCAGAGTGCTCTGTTGCGGCAGTTGGAGATTTACCGCGACGAGCTGGCACGCCTACCAGCCGCCGATCTGCTCGCCGCCGTGGTGCACTGGCTGCGCGTATTCGCAGACCCGATGTCGCCTGCCTCCCCCGATCAAGTCCGCTTGCTGGGCATCGCTGCCACGCTGCGCGGCACCGACCGGGAGGGTGCGGGCATTTCCCAGCCGGAAACGGCTATCAACCTGGAGAATCACCCTCATGACGACGATCAATGAAGCAACCCCTTGCGTACCGCCAATTCCCGCCCCGGAATTCCTGCAATCCGCGCCGCTCAATGTTTGGCAAAGCTCGGCCGGTATCTGGTTTCTGCGCAGCGAGGTCTTACAGGTGGGAGGCATCCTTCTGCGCGGCGCTGATGGCTACATCTGGCGCATTTACTCACCCTGCGACGGCGATCAGTGGGCGGGAATCCTGCAGGGCCTTGCCGCCGATTTTGAGGCGATCCTGAGCCAAATGACGGCGGCGCTGCCAGCCGCTAACCAAACCCCGGCGTGACCCCTTGCTCCGCCGCGCCTTGCGCGTTAGTATCTCGACCAGTTTCGAGCTTTTGCATGCAGGCTCGCCCTGGAGGTCGACATAGCTTCGCGCTGTCGGCTGACCGGCGAACCTTCGCGAAGGTGGGAGCGTCGCAAGGCGACGACTGGCGGAAACGAAAAGAGGCCCTTGGGCCTGTTTGCGTTTGCGGCTGGCCGTCGCCTTTTTTGTGGCCGCTGCAGTGCGATACCGACTGGAGCATCCCCCTGTGACCCTGCAAACCCGAGAGCTTGCCCTGGGCAAGCCAGACCCGAAAAGCCGAACCGTCCCTGTCACGCTCTCCACCGACACGCCTGTGGATCGGGGCGATTACCTGGAAGTGCTCGACCACTCGCCCGCATCGATTGATCTGTCACGGGCGCCGCTGCCCTTGATCGAATCGCACGATTCGAGCGGCCTGCCGATTGGCGTGGTCGATCAGTTGCGCACCGATGGGCGGAAGCTGCGCGGCGTGGTTCGATTCGGCAACTCGGCGCGTGCGCAGGCGGTGCTGCAGGACGTGCAAGACGGCATTCTGCGCAGCGTGTCCGTCGGTTATGAATACACCGGCAAGCCCGTGCCTCTAGGCGACGGACGAACGCTGCGATTCCCATTCAAGCCGCTGGAGGTGTCCGCCGTTTCCGTACCGGCCGACCCCAACGCGGGATTCTTTCGGAGCTATCCCACCATGAACACCGACAACAACACCCAAACCCTCACCCGTTCACAACGCCGTGCGGTATCAGCCGAGATGGAAGAGCAGCGCTCTGCCGTCGAGCAAGAACGCGCCCGCATCGCCGAAATCGAGGCCGTTTGCGCCCTGCACAAAATTCCCTCCGAGACGCAGCGCCGCATGGTGCAAAGCGGCATGCCGCTCACCGAAGTGCGCGGCGTGGTGCTCGATCATCTGATCAAGCAAGGCGAGCGGCAGCAGCGCCTCGAAACCTATAGCGCCGCCGACATCGGTATCACTTCCAGCCTCTCTGCGTCGGATCGTGGTCGGTATTCCGTAAGCCGCGCCATCCTGGCCGCGGCAGATCGCGACTGGTCACGCGCCGGATTCGAGCGCGAGGTCTCGCGTGAAATCGGGCGGCGCATCGGGCGCGATACGGCGGGGGTCTTCATCACCCCGGATATGCTGGTTCCCCAGCGCCGCGATTACAACACCCTGACCGGCGCAGCCGGGGGTTCCCTGGTCGCCACCAATCTGCAAGCGGGCAGCTTTATCGAGCTGCTTCGGGCGCAAAGCAAGGTGATGCGCCTGGGTGCCACGATCCTGTCGGGCCTGGTCGGCAATGTGGACATCCCGCGCCGCACCGCTGCAGGAGCTGCGCAATGGATCAGCGAAGGGCAAGCGCTGACGGCTGGCGCCGGGGCCTTCGATGCGGTTTCGCTGCGGCCGAAGACTGTGGGCAGCCTCAGCGTGCTGTCTCGCAACCTGCTGATGCAGGGCACGCCCGATGCTGAAATGCTGGTGCGTTCCGACATGGTTGCGCAGATCGCCATCGCCATTGACGCCGCCGCCATTCAAGGCACAGGCGTTCCGGCACAGCCCATGGGCATTCTGAACATGCCCGGCGTGGGCTTGGTTGTGGGCGGCACGGATGGGGCACCGATTACCTTCGACCATCTGATCGACATGAGCACAGCCGTTGCGGCCGCGAATGCCGATTCTGGCGCGCTGGGCTACCTGAGCACGCCCGCCGTGCTGGGGGCGCTCAGCCGCCTGAAGTCCACCACCGGAGAATACCTGTGGGCGGGCCGTGGCGGCCTGAGCAACGAGAACAGCGCCCCGGCCTCGGCGGCGCCAGGCTCAACGACCTCGACGGGCGCCGGATTCGGTGTCCTGGGCTACCGCGCCGAGTTCAGCAACAACGTGCCCGGCAATCTGACCAAGGGCGCATCGACCGCAAAGTGCTCCGCCGTGCTCTTCGGCAACTGGTCGGATTTGATCATCGGCGAGTGGGGTGTGCTGGAAATCCTGCCCAACCCCTACGCCAGCGGTGCATATGAGGCGGGTGCGGTTCAGGTGCGCGCCATGCAGACCATCGATGTGGCGGTGCGCCACGCCGAGAGCTTTGTGGTGATGAAGGACGCGCTCACGTCCTGACCCCATTGTTGCAGTACCTCCGCCGGTGTGGCTTGAACTTCTTGGCCGGCGGAGTGGGGAGGCAGTGCGGGCGCGCTGGCCTCCCTTTTTTTGCCTTGCGTTGCGTATCTTTTGGCGTAATATCGCGCCTTGCAGAGGCTCAAGAAGGCCTGTTAATCCGTAGGTCCCTGGTTCGAGCCCAGGTCGAGGAGCCAACAAATTCAAAGCCCCACAAAAAAACGTGGGGCTTTTTTATTCCAATATGTGCCACCTGTTTTTCTCTTTATGGAGCAAAAGCATTGCGCACAAAGCCTCCTTTACGGTCGAAACAGGATGCCTTCGTCCAGTTCGCCATAGAGGGTAATGCTGGAACGGTGCTCAGTCGACACGCCACTGCGCGTCACTGAAGTTGCGGGCGGCTCCGACGCAGCGCAGGCGCTCAGGCCAAGGCAGGCCAACGATAGCCAAATCAAAATCCGCATCGATCGATTGCATCTCATCGCCCTTACTCCCGTGACCGCTCGTCGTCATTCCACCAGTTTTTCCAGCTTGGCCTTGTCGAAATGCTCGGTTCGCAGCGCCTCGGGGGGACAGGCTTCGGCCGTGCAAACACCGTTGCGCTCGAGCGCCTGCCACAGCAGCGCGACCTGGTGTTCGAGCTGCGCGGCATGGTCGATCAGCCCGAGCACGGCGCGTGATTGCGGGTCGTCGCCGTTCTGGGTGACGGCGTAAGCGGAAAAGCCCATGCGTGCAGCTGCGGCCTCGCGCTGCTGGTCCACGTCCTTCTGAATGATGCGCGCCGGATTGCCCACGGCGGTCGCTCCGGCAGGAACTTCCTTGACGACCACGGCATTCGAACCAATTCGCGCGCCCTCACCCACGGTGAAACCGCCGAGCACTTGCGCTCCAGCGCCGACCACCACGCCCGCTTCAAGCGTCGGGTGCCGTTTGGCGCCTTTGTAGAGCGAAGTGCCGCCCAGGGTCACGCCCTGATAGATGGTGCAGTCGTCGCCGATTTCCGCCGTCTCCCCGATGACCACGCCCATGCCGTGGTCGATGAACACCCGCCGTCCTATGGTTGCGCCGGGATGAATCTCGATGCCGGTGAGCCAGCGCCCCCAATGCGAAATCCAGCGCCCGAGCCAATGCCAGCCACGTCTCCAGCACGCATGCGCCACGCTGTGAAACAGCAAAGCATGCAGGCCCGGGTAACAGGTGACGACCTCCCAGGTCGAACGCGCGGCAGGATCGCGCTCCAGGATGATCTGGATGGTCTCACGCAGTCTTTGCAGCATGGGAATCGGTGGCTTTGCGGCGAATGAAAGGAAAAGGCAGTGTATTGAAGGAGCGCCAAACCTGCTTTACGCCGACATCAGCGCGGCGGCACCTTGCGCAGAATGGCGGTGCATACCCCTCGGAGGATCTGCACCTCCTCGCGCGTGAGTTCCGCCCGCGAGGCCAGGCGCTGCAGCCGGGGCAGAAGCTTGCGCGGCGCGTCGGGATCGAGCACCTCCAGCGCCAGCAAGGCCTGTTCGACGTGAGTCATCATCCCCTGGATCTCGCCTGCCGTCGCCGCGACACTCTCGGCCTGGGCAGGCTGCACAGCGTGCAGGCCGACCGCCTTGCGCCACTCCCAGGCGATGACCTGCACCGCCTGCGCGAGATTGAGCGAGGTGTAGGCCGGGTTTGCCGGAATGCTCAGCAGGGCATCGCAGCGATAAACATCGGCATTGCTGAGCCCGAATCGTTCACTGCCAAAAACAAAAGCCACGCGCCGTCCCTGCTCCGCACTGCGGCGCGCGAGTTGCGGCAACCACTCCGGCGTGTGCAGCGGTGGGCCGAAATCGCGCACCCGGGCCGACAGAGCCACGACCACACCGCAATCGGCCACGGCGTCGGGCAGTTCGCCATGCACACGCGCAGACCTGAGCACATCTTCCGCTCCACTGGCGAAGGCCAGGGTCTCGGGCTGGGTCAGCACATCCGCAAATCGCGGCGCCACCAGGCGCAGCGTGTCGAAGCCCATGTTCTTGAGCGCGCGCGCCGCAGCGCCGACGTTGCCCGGATGACTGGCGCCAACGAGCACGAAGACCGTGGCATCGGGCGACCGGGCGGGCCTGGCCGTATCGGCATCGATAAAATGCGCAGGTTTCATCTGTTCTTTGTCACTTCCCGGATCATTTTTGCGCCATTGTCGCTGTGGCGCTTCAGGACACCATGCACCCCATGCTCAATGTGGCTGTTCGCGCCGCGCGCGAAGCCGGCAAAATCATCAACCGCGCCAGCCTCGACATCGATCTGTTGCGCGTCGCACAAAAAGCGGCCAATGATTTTGTGACCGAAGTCGATCGCGCTGCCGAGCAGGCCATCATCGACGTACTGCTCAAGGCCTTTCCGCAGCATGGCATTCTGGGAGAAGAGACGGGCAGTACCTTTGGTGATGCCGCATCGGAATATCAGTGGATCATCGACCCGCTCGACGGCACCACCAACTTCATTCACGGCATGCCGGTGTACGCCGTATCCATCGCCCTGGCCCATCGCGGCGTGGTGCAGCAGGCCGTGGTGTACGACCCGACCCGCGACGAACTCTTCACCGCCACGCGCGGCGCCGGAGCGTTTCTCAATAGCCGCCGCATCCGCGTATCCAACCGGGTGCGGCTGGAAGACAGCCTCATCGGCACCGGATTTCCGTTCCGCAAGAACGACGATATCGACACCTATCTCGAAATGTTCAAGCTCGTGGCCCAGCGCTGCGTCGGCCTGCGCCGACCGGGCGCTGCAGCCATCGACCTGGCTTATGTGGCCGCCGGACGCTATGACGGCTTTTTTGAAAGCGGTCTCAAACCCTGGGATATCGCCGCAGGCAGCCTGCTCATCACCGAAGCCGGTGGTCTGGTGGGCAATTTTGCCGGGGAAGGCGACTTTCTCTTCACCGGAGAAGTGGTGGCCGCCACACCCCGCGTCTATGGACAGATCGTCGGCCTGCTGCAGCGTTTCTCCAAAGCCTCCCGGTCTGCGGGCGGGCACACCTCCCCCGCCTCGGATCCGAATGTGACCGACGCGCAGATCACTTTGATGAAGGCGGCTTCGGGCAAGAAAATCGGCACTTTGGCCGTTCCAGAGAAAAGAGCAAAAGCTGTGTCGCAGCGCATCAAGGCAAGCGATGTCGCCAAACCCAGGACAGCGGAAAAATCTCTGCCGCCATCCGTCTATAAACCCAGGCGAGACAAGGGTTGAAGATACAACCTATTGAAATCATTGAGATTCCAGTTTTTTTGCTGCAGTGCACAAATTTTTCTTGCAATTCAATTCGACGTCTCTACAATAGCGCTTGTGCACTGCACAAGTGAACCTTGTCAGACTGTCATCTCAGTGACACTGTTGCGGGTTCAGAATGTGTTGGCTGCACCCCTTGGCAACTTACTTTCTCAGCTAACTTTTCGCAGCCAACCGAAAGCCAGCGCCTTCAACCCAGGAGAGACATCATGATGACCCCCGAGCAATTCACCGCAACGCAAAAAGCCCAGTTCGAAGCCTTTTTCGACCTGGCCGCCAAATCCATGGACCACATGGAAAAATTGATCGACCTGAACATGCAGGCCGCCAAGACGACTCTGCAGGAAAACGCCGAGCACACCCTGGCCTTGCTGTCGGTCAAAGATCTGCAAGAACTGTCGGCCCTGCAATCGGGCTGGATGCAACCGATGGCCGAGAAGGCGCTTTCCTACTCCCGCCATGCCTACGAAATCGCCTCCGGCGCCCAGGCTGAACTGGCCAAGACCGCCGAGTCGCAAATTTCTGAAACCCACAAGAAATTCATGGAACTGGCTGAAACCGCCGCCAAGAACGCGCCTGCCGGCTCGGAAACCGCCGTGGCCATGATGAAAAGCGCCATGAATGCCGCCAGCAACGCCTACGACTCGGTGCAGAAAGTGACCAAACAAGCCGCCGAAGCGGTTGAGGCCAATATGAATGCGGTCACCAGTACCGCGATGAAGGCCGCGCAGTCCACCGCGCGCAATTCCGGCAATTCCGCCGCCAAACGCGCCGCAGCCTGAGGGCTGCCGTTTGTCGTTGCGGATCGATATCGTCTACTTTATCCAACGCGCTGCGGAGCCAGTCAACTTTCGCTGCACCGCTGCGTTGATTCGACATGGGCACGGGCGACAAGGGGTAACCCGGCAAGAGGTAACCCAATACGCCGCCTGACCCGATCAGTTGTCTCCTCGGTACCCTCAAGGTACCTTTGAAGCCGGTCTCCGACCGGCTCTTTTTTTGTCCCGCGAGCGTTCGTTGCGCGCAATGGCCGCATTCAATGCCTGCAAACCTGCCTATCGAGCTCGCCCAGCAAGGCACTCAAGATCTGCAGGGTCGGCATGGGATGCCCCGCCAGGCGTGCCATTTCCAGCGGGGCATGGAGCAGCGCGGCGATTTCCAACGCGCGACCGCGTTCCAGATCCTGCAGGGTGGACGGTTTGACCGGCCCGATGCCTCGGGCGATGTCGATGCGTTGCTCGATGCTGACCATCGGGTCGCAGCCATAAGCGCGCGCCAGACCCATGATCTCGGCCATGCCCTCGCGGATGATGGCAACCAGTTCCGGGTTGTCGCAGATCGCATTCATGCGCGATCGCGTGAGCGCGGCCACCGGGTTGAAGGTGGCATTGCCGACGAGCTTCATCCAGATCGCATCGCGTATCCGCTCAGTGATCTCCGGGTCGCATCCCGCCGAGCGCAACAGGTCGGCAAGCGCCTGCACCCGCGTGCTGCGTGCATGCGAGGGCTCGCCGATGACATAGCGATATTGCCCGTTGCCGCGAATCAGGCCGGGGCTGGCCACTTCGGCGCTGGCATGCACCACACACCCCACGAGATGCGCGGGGTCGATCGCATGCAGCAAGCGTCCACCGGGATCGATGCTTTCCAGATGGGTCGTGCGCCCCTGCGCTGTACGGGCCTGCGGGCTGGTATCGGCGTGGAAATACCACCAGGGCACGCCATTGATCGCTGGCAGCACAACCGTATCCGCCTGCAGCAAAGGGCGAAGCTGCGGCAGAACCGATCCGAGCTGATGCGCCTTCAGACCCAGAATCACCAGGTCTTGCGGTGCGAAATCGGCCAGATCGTCACTGGCCCGCACCTCGACGCAAACGCGCTCTTGCGGGTCTTCCAGACACAGCCCACTGCGGCGCATGGCCTGCAGATGCTCGCCGCGCGCCAGCACGCTCACAGCGTGCCCGGCAGCCGCAAGCCGCACGGCCAGCGTACCGCCCACAGCGCCTGCGCCGACGACCAGAATATTCCAGGATGCTGCCATGCTCATGCTCCTCGGTTCAGACTCCATGCTGCGCAAAATACGCCCCGTTGAATCACAATAGCATGCCCAAACGTTCCCATGCTCACGCCCCGACAAGTCCTCATTCTGCTGTACGGACGCTATTTCACCAGCGGTCTGGTGTCGGCCGTGGGCGTGGCCATACTGGGCCTGGCGACTCATGCGCTGGCCGGGCTGGGCCCCGCGATGGCTCTGGGCAGCGGCGCGCTCACGGTGTGTTTCGCCGACAACCCGGCGCCCACCCGCGTCAAGCGCGTGGAGTTGTTGTTCACCAGCATGATGAGCACGGCGGCGTTCGCCCTGGTCGGCGCCAGCCTGTGGTGGCCGCCGGTGCAGATCGTGCTCCTTCCCTTGCTGGGTTTTGTCAGCGGTCTGATCGCAGTCTGGGGCCAGAGGGCGCTGGCGATGAGTTTCAGCGTGCTGTTCATCTCGGTCATCACGCTGGGCTTTCCGCCGATGCCAGGTCCGGTGCATCTGGCTGCGGCCGTGGCGCTGTTTTTCCTGGGCGCATTGCTCTACACGGCTTATGCCCTGCTGCTGGCGCGCTGGCTGCGCCGGCGCACCAAGGAGCAGGCGCTGGCCGAGTTGCTGGCGCAACTGGGTCAGTTTGCGCATTGGCTGGCCAACCACATCGGCGGCCCGCAGGAATCGGACTTGAGTGACGCGGTAGCGCAACTCACCGCGATCAGCAACACCCTGCAGAACACCCGCGACATCGTGCTGCGCGACGTAAGGACCGCGGCCGATCGCGCCCTGGCCGCGCGGCTCATCGTGCTGCTGGAGATCAACGAAGCCCTGCTGGCCAGCCAGACCGACGTCGATCTGATCCTCAAGCAGTTCGACGCCACCCCGGTGCCCGATGCGCTGCGCGACTGGGCGCGGCGCATCGGCGATGCGCTCGATCAGCGCGCCGACGCCCTGTTGCGCGGCACGCGCCCAGACGCCCTGCCCGCTCGCCTGCCCTGTGCCGAAACCATCGAGCACGCGCTCGCCACCCTGCAGCCCAGCCAGCCCAGCGCCGAGTTCGCCCAGGCGCGCATGGCCTTGCGCGCCAGCGCGGACAAGTTTCAGCGCATCACTGACTTGTTGACGGCAACACCACAGACTCACCCGCAGCCCGATACCGATCCGCTCCTGGGCATGGATCTGCAGGCCTTTCTCAGCCCGCTACGCTACGACCCGCAGGCGCTGCGGCAATCGATCCGGTTCGAGTCGCCCATCCTGCGCTACGCCATCCGCCTGGCGCTGGCTTTGTTCGCGGGCGAACTGGTGCTGCGCACTCTGCCCTACCACCCGTACGACTACTGGGTGTTGCTGACCATCGGCGTGATTCTGCGGCCCAATTACAGCGTCACCCGCCAGCGCATCAAAGACCGTGTGCTGGGCACGCTGCTGGGCTGCGCGCTGGTCGCCGCGCTGCTGTCCACCCACCCGTCGCTGGGCGTGATGACAGCGGGCGTATTCATCTCGCTGGCCTTTGCGCGCACCTTCATCACCCTCAACTACCGCTTCACCGCCTTGTTCGCCAGCGTCAACGCCCTGCTGCTCGTGGCCTTGCTGGAGCCGGGCGCGCCGTTCCTGGTCACGCAGCGCCTGCAGGACACGCTGATCGGTGCGGCCCTGGCCTGGGCCTTCAGCTTCGTGCTGCCGCGCTGGGAGGCCAATGATCTGCGCCGCCAGGTCGAGGCCCTGCAGCGCGCCGCGCTGGGCTATGCGCAGGCCGTGCTCGATCCGCAACAGGTCAGCGATCTGAACTACCGCCGCGAGCGCAAGCGCATTCAGGACGCGCTCGCCGCCGTGGGCGGCCTGCACGCCCGCATGCTGGAAGAGCCGCGCCAGCATCAGCGCATGCGGCGCGAACTCGCCGCCTTCATCGCCCATACCGATCTGCTCGGCGCCCACCTCGCCACCTTGCGCGTGCTTCGGGCGCAACGGGGCGATCGGGTGCTGCCTGCCGCCGAGCAGACCCGCCTGCGCCGCAGCCTCGCCCTGCTCCAGGACTGCCTCGGCCTGGAGGGGCAGGCGGCGTGCGCCGAGGCGACGGATGGCGGCGTCATCGACACCCCGATCGAGCGCAGGCTGCGCGAGATCGAAGCCCAAGGACGCACCATCGCCCGGCTGTCGCGCCAGATCCTTGCACCTGCAAGCCCCTAAAATAAGCCGATTGCGCGGCAACGTGCGCACGCCGCGGCGCTCCCAGCCGGGCGCACCCCACCCATTCACCATGACCCCCAAGCGCCGATTCTTCGTCACCACCGCCCTGCCCTACGCCAACGGCCCGTTCCACATCGGCCACATCATGGAATACATCCAGGCCGACACCTGGGTGCGCTTCCAGCGCATGCAGGGCCACGAGGTGCACTTCGTCGGCGCGGACGACGCCCACGGCGCACCCATCATGATCGCCGCCGAAAAAGCCGGCAAGACGCCGCAGCAGTTCGTCGCCGACATCGCCGCAGGGCGGGCGCAATACCTCGACGGCTTTCACATCCGCTTCGACAACTGGCACAACACCGACGCCCCCGAGAACCACCAACTCGCGCAGGACATCTACCGCGCGCTGCGCAAGAACGGCCTGATCGCCGTGCGCGAGATCGAGCAGTTCTTCGATCCGGTCAAGGGCATGTTCCTGCCCGATCGCTACATCAAAGGCCAGTGCCCCAAATGCGGCGCGGCCGATCAGTATGGCGACGCCTGCGAGGTCTGCGGCGCGGTATATGCCCCCACCGAACTCAAGCACCCCTACTCCACGCTCTCCGGCGCCACGCCCGAGTTGCGCAAGAGCGAGCATTATTTCTTTCAGCTTTCCTCCGACCGCTGTGCCGACTTTTTGCGCGAATGGACGCAGGCCAGAAACGCCCACGGCCAGCCGCACCTGCAGACCGAAGTGCTCAACAAGGTGCGCGAGTGGTTCGCCACCGACGAAAGCGGCCACGGCGGCCTGTCCGATTGGGACATTTCGCGCGACGCGCCCTACTTCGGCATCGAGATTCCCGACGCGCCGGGCAAATACTTCTACGTCTGGCTCGACGCCCCCATCGGCTACCTGGCCAGCCTGAAAAACCATTTCGACAAGGGCCAGGCCGCACAGCATTGGCATGCGCCCTCGCGCACCACGCAGAGTTTCGACGCTTTCATGGCCGACCCGGCAGTGGAGCAGGTGCACTTCATCGGCAAGGACATCGTGTATTTCCATACCCTGTTCTGGCCCGCGATGCTGCACTTTTCCGGGCGGAAAACACCCAGCCAGATCCATGTGCACGGCTTCGTCACCGTCGGCGGCGAGAAGATGAGCAAAAGCCGCGGCACGGGCATCTCGCCGCTGAAGTATCTCGACATCGGCCTCAACCCCGAGTGGCTGCGCTACTACCTCGCCGCCAAACTCACCGGGCGGGTGGAAGACGTGGATTTCACGCCGGATGACTTTCTCGCCCGGGTCAACAGCGATCTGATCGGCAAATACGTCAACATCGCCAGCCGCGCCGCCAAATTCATCAGCCAGTACTTCGACGGCAAGCTGGGCTACGCCCACGACACCGCTGAGCTGCGCGATGCGGCCAGGGCGCTGGCCGACGACGTGGCCACCGCCTATGAAGCGCGCGAATATGCCCGGGCGCTGCGCGAAATCATGGCCCATGCCGACCGCATCAACACGGCCTTCGATGCCGCCCAGCCCTGGATTCTGGCGAAGGACGAGGTCCGCCGCGCCGAGTTGCAGGACGCCTGCTCGCGGGCCCTGGCGGGGTTCTGGCTGCTGTCGGTCATGCTCACGCCGGTACTGCCCGCGCTCACCGCCCGCGTGGCACGCGAGCTGTTCGGGCTGGAGCGCGATTTTGCCTGGAGCGACGCCGCCGAGCTGCCACAGCACGTCGCGCCCTATCAGCACCTGATGCACCGCATCGACCCCAAGCGCCTCGACGCCCTGTTCGAGACTGAAACGTCCGCCTCAACGCCCTCCCCGGCCCAGCCCATGACGCCCCCAGCACCGCCTGCCGACGCCACGCCAGACCCCTTCATCACCATCGACGACTTCGCCAGGATCGACCTGCGCATCGCCCGCATCCAGCATGCCGAAGCCGTGGAAGGCTCGACCAAGCTGCTGCGCCTCACCCTCGACGTCGGCGAGACCACGCCGGAAGGCCAGCCGCGCACGCGCAATGTGTTCTCCGGCATCTCCAGCGCCTACAAGCCCGAAGATCTCATTGGCAAGCTCACCGTGCTGGTGGCCAACCTCGCGCCGCGCAAGATGAAGTTCGGCGTGAGCGAAGGCATGGTGCTGGCCGCCAGCAGCGCAGATGAGAAGGCCCAGCCCGGCCTCTACATTCTTGAGCCGCACGCCGGGGCGCAGCCCGGCATGCGCGTGCGGTAACGCAGCCTCGCTACAGTCGACCGCCTTCCCTCCTCATTTCGCAAAGCCCCATGAAACGCATCGAACATGCTCTGGAAGTCCTGATTTTCGGCAGCCGCTGGCTGCTGGCGCCGTTCTATCTCGGTCTGGTGCTGGGCATCGCCCTGCTGCTGGTGAAGTTCGTCAAAACCTTCGTCGGCGCGGTATCGGTGGTATTTTCCGGCAGCGGCGGGGAGGCCATGCTGGCCATCCTGTCGCTGGTGGACATCGCCCTCGTGGCCAATCTGCTCATCATCATCATTTTTGCCGGCTACGAGAACTTCGTCTCCAAGATCGACACCGGCGGCCATGAAGACCGCCCGAGCTGGATGGGCCATGTCACCTTTTCCGACCTCAAGCTCAAGCTGATCGGCTCCATCGTGGCGATTTCGGGGGTCGAACTGCTCAAATACTTCATCAATGTGCGCGAAGCCAGCCGCGACGACATGCTCTGGGCCATCATCATCCATCTGGTGCTGGTGTTCTCGGGCGTGATGTTCGCGCTGATGGATCGCCTGTCGGGGATCAAGGCCGACAATCACTGAGCGCCTTAGTCTGTGTTTTTTTGCAGGAGGCCCTATGGCAGCAATCGACGACACCCTTCGCAACTTTCCCGACACGGCCTGGGACGCCAGCCCTTCCGAGCGCGCCCCCACCACCGGGGTCGAACACCTGCTCGAAGCCGGCCATGTGCTGTGCTTTGAGCAACTGCATTTTGAACTGAGTGCGAGCGAACAGCGCTTTCTCACCCCCGCAATCAGCGACGGCCGGGCGAAGAACATCAGCCTGCGCGACGACGGCAGCATTCGTGGGGCGTCTGGCAGCGCGCAAGACCAGACCGAACTGCGCGACATGATCCAGCGCTTCTCCAACCAGGCCCAAAGCCTGGTCGACCGGCTGTTTCCGCACTACCGTGGCAAGTTGCGTGCGGCCAAGGCCTCGTACCGTCCGATCCAGGTCGAAGGCCGCGAGACGAGCTGGCGCAAGGACGATACCCGGCTGCACGTCGATGCCTTTGCGTCCAACCCGGTACACGGCGCGCGACTGCTGCGCGTGTTCACCAACCTCAACCCCGAAGGGCGGCCCAGGCAGTGGCGGGTAGGCGAGCCTTTCCCCGAATTCCTGCAGCGTTTCGCGCCCCGGCTCACGCCCCCCCTGCCCGGCTCGGCTGCGGTGCTGCGCGCCCTCAAGATCACCAAGTCGCACCGCACCGACTACGACCACTACATGCTGCAGTTGCATGACAAGATGAAGGCCGACCTCGCCTACCAGCACGAATCGCCGCAACGCAGCGTGGACTTTGCTCCGGGCACGACCTGGGTGGTGTTCTCCGATCAGGTGCTGCACGCCGTGATGGGCGGGCAATACATGATGGAGCAGACCTTCTACCTCGAACCCAGGCATCAGCTCTATCCGCACACCGCGCCGCTCAAGCTGCTGGAAGACCTGATGGGCAAGGCCCTGCTGCCTGCCGCATGACGCAGGGGCAGTTTCCGTTGCAGTGGGGGCAAGGCGCCCTGCCAACGGCCCCCCGGCGCATTCTGCTGGTGCAGTTGTCCGCCATGGGCGATCAGGTGCAGACCCTGCCCGCCGTGTCCGACATCGCCGCGCGCTGGCCGGACCTCGAAATCGACTGGGCGGTCGACTCCCGCTTTGCCGACATTCCGCGGCTGCATCCCGCCGTGCGTCACGTCTTTGCCCTGCCGCTCAAGGCGCTGCAGCAGCAACGCCGCCTGGCCGCATGGCGCGAATTGCGCGCCGCGCTGCGCGAACTGCGCGCGCAGCGCTACGACCTGATCTGGGACCCGCACAGCGTGCTCAAAAGCGCCATCGTCTGCCGCCTGGCGCGCGGTGCGCTGCGCGTGGGCTATCGCGCCCAGGACTGCGGCGGCGAGCCGCTCGCCGCCCGCGCCTACCACCTGCACTACGCACGCCCCGTCGGCTTGCACGGCACCCAAGGCCGGAGGGTGTTTGCCCGCGACGTGCTCGACACCGACCTGCGACGCCCTGTGGACTATGCGATCGATCAGCGCTACGCCCACGAGCCAGACGCTGCAGAGAACGATACCGTCTTCCTCGCGCATGGCGCCTCAAAGCCCGAAAAACTCTGGCCGCTCGACCACTGGCAGGCGCTCGCCGCCCGATTGGTGCGCTCCGGCCTGCGGCTGCAATTGACCTGGGGAAACACCGTCGAACACGAACGCGCGCAGCGCATCGTCGCCGACCTGCCCGCAGGCAGCGCGCAAATTCTCGATCGTTTGAGCCTGCTCGACATGCTGCCCATCATCGCGCAGAGCCGGCTGGTGATCGGGGTGGATACCGGCTTCACCCATCTCGCCGCGGCGCTGCGTCGTCCGGTAATCGGCCTGTTCGTCAGCACCGGGCCGGAACTGTTCACCCCCACTTCGTCCAATCTGGCGCGCACCCTCGGAGGCGATGGCGTCACGCCGGACATCGACGCGGTCTGGCAAGCCGTCGAAGCCCTGCGCTGAAGCGGTTGCGCCCGCAGCCCACCTGCCGGACACGATAAAAAACTCAATCCTTCACCCGCATGGCCAGTAGCGCGGCGCCCACGATCAACACCGTCGCCAAGCCAATCCAGATCGTCAGTGTCCGCCCGGTCACGACGATCAGCAACAAGGTCGAAGCCAGCGGCGTGAGGTAGCTCAATACCCCGATGGTGCGCGGATCGCCCAGTTTGAGCGCCCGATCCCACAGCAGAAAGGCGCCGCCCAGCGGCCCCAGCCCCATCACCGCGATCAGCAAGCCGTCACGCAGGCTGATCTGCATCGGCGGCTCCAGCCCGACATGGCACCCCAGCGCGAGCACCCCGGAGATCAGGCCGAACAGCCCGAGCGCCGCCGTGGGAAACCCCCTGCCCGACTGCGCCATGCGGCGGCTGCCGAGCGAAAACGTGGCCCAGATCAGTGCCGAGCCCAGCGCCGGAACATAGCCCCAGGCCCAAGCCGCCTCCACCGAGCGGCCACCCAGAATCGCCAGCCCCGCCCCCAGAAAACCCAGGCCAGCCGCCAGCACATGCGCCGGACGCAGATGCACTCCGGGCAGCAGCAGCGGCGCCAGCACCACGATGAACAAGGGCCAGAGGTAATTCACCAGATTGGCCTGCACCGGCGGTGCATGGCGCAAGGCGATGAACAGCAGAAAGTGAAAGCCGAACAGCCCGTAAACCCCCAGCGCCAACGCCGTGCGCGAAACCTTCTTCCACTGTCGCCAGTGGCTCCAGGTGGGCACGCTGCCGATGATCAGCGCCAGCCCGGTCAGCGCGAAGGCGGGCACATGGGAGAGCGCCACTCCCAGCGTAGCGAGCGAGGCCCACAGCGCGATGGCGCCGAGGGCATATAGATTGGCTTTCGACCCGGTTTGCATCCCGTGCATGGTAGTGGGCCAGTCTGTCACGAATTTGTCAAAGCCGTTGCGCAAACTGAGCGCTCATCTGCCAACCCATTGCCAAGATGGCGCCGGTCAAACATTCCGTTCTGTCGCTGCAGTTCGCCTCCACCGCCTCGCCCTGCCAGGACACGAACAGCCAGCCGGTGGACGCGAATGAAGCGCTGCGGCGATTGAGAACTGGCGATGCCTGGGCAGCGCTGGCCGCGAGCGGCGAAGACGTGCATGCGCTGACCAACTGGCTGATGCGCCTGCGCCATCCTCTCGGAGGGCAGGCATCGCGTGTCATCGTCTTTCTGCCGGACTGCGCCTCCCCCGGCGCGATGGCCGCGCTGAAGGCCGGCGCCGATGCGCTGCTGCCGATCGACAGTCCGCCCGCCCTCATCCGCGCCCAGCTCGCGCGCCTTCGAGAACGCATCACGCTGCATACTGAGGGCCGAATCCGGTTGGAACCGCATCTGGAACTCGACGGACAAACCCGCACCCTTCGCATTCACGATCGCCCTCTCTACCTGCCCACGCAGCAATTTCAGTTGTTGTGGACGCTGGGTGTGCGATCCGGCGACATCCTGAGCCCCCAGGAGCTGCGGCTGGCGATGGACATTCCGGCGCGCGCGCACGCCGACACCGTGCACACCGCCGTCGCCCGTCTGCGCCGGCACCTTCGTCCCCACGATCTGCATCACCGCGTGCAAACCGTTCATGGCGCGGGGTATCGCTGGGCCACGGAGAGGCCGATGCAGTGAAGAGAAGCATTCGCACTGTCAACATTTGTGTACATCTTCGATACCGTCAGACAGCATTCGGACAGGTTCTTGCAACCCCGCAGACATATCTCAGGAATGGAATGACAGCTTTCGTCAACCCACTCCGAGAATCGTCAAAGGAAGCAAGCCGCCATGACTCGCCACCGACCCTCTTTCCAGCAAACCCGGCTCACCCAATCCATCCTGGCCGCACTGCTCGCGCTGCCTTTCGCCGCAGCCCACGCTCAGACCGCTCCAGAGAGCCTGGGTACGGTGCAGGCGGGGGCGCAAGGCGGCAGTGGCCAGACCGCCGCCGAGCGCGAAAAAGCCAGACAGGAAAGCGCGCCGCATCAGGCCCCCACGCAAGGCTCGCTCAAGGCGGCGCAGCCGCAGTCCATCATCAACAAGCATTACATCGAAAACACCCAGGCGCCCACGGCGAATTACTCCGATATCGTCAGCATCGCCCCCAGCGTGGTCGACATCGAACCCAACGGCCCGGGTCTGGGCAACAGCAAGGGCCTGTCGATCCGCGGCTTCACCGATGGTCAATACAACCTGACCTGGGACGGCATTCCGGTGGGTGACGCCAACGACTTCACCCATCACTCGGCCGAATACTTCATGCCTCAGGACATCGGCCAGATCATTGTGGATCGCGGCCCGGGCAATGCGTCGACCATCGGCTACGCCACTTTTGGCGGAACGATCGCATTGCTCACCAAAGAACCCCTGGACAAACCACAAACCACGCTGTACGGCAGTTTCGGCAGCTTCGGCACGGCGATGCTCGGCGCCGAATTCGACACCGGGGTGATGAAGAACTACGGCGACCTGCGCGCCTTCATCGACTACCGCCATCTCAAGAGCGACGGCTACCTGTCCGGCGCGAGCATCCGGCGCAAGAACCTGTTCATCAAGGCAGAAAGACCAGTCGGCGACAACTCGCTGCTGACCTTCGTGTCCATGGTCAACCGCAACAGCGGCGGCAACGCGGCCATTGTGGGATCGACCTCTTCCCCCTATGTGGCGCCCGAAAAACCGCCCTACACCAGCAGCCTGCCGGGGCAAATCCAGAAGTTCGGTCCGAGCTACGACCTGAGCAGCAACCCGCAAAGCCAGGCCTATACCGGCTACAACTACGACGACTTTCAGAGCGATTTCGAATATCTGGGCTTCAAGTCCAGCGTGGGCTCTGTGCAGATCGACAACAAGCTCTACACCTACGCCTACTACCACAGCGGCTGGAACGGCCTCGACCCCAACGGCGGTGGCTGCGATTATGGCCAGGTGAACTGCATCAACCCGGACGGCACCTTCCCCAAAGGCTATGACACGCCCAACGGCACGGTCTATGGCGCCAACAACATTCCGGGGCAGCAGATGTACCTGAACTATCGCAACTGGGGTGACCTGCTGCGCCTGAAGCAGGCGCTCGGCCCGGGTGAACTGCACTATGGCTTGTGGGCCAATTACCAAACCTATCACCGTTATCAGGCAGAGATTGACTTCACCAACAACGGTGCGTTCAACGTCAAGCCGGGCAGCACCTACCCCAACGGCTACAGCAAGGCCATCGACCGTCTGATCAACGGCACGTTCACCGTGGCCCAGCCCTATGTGCAGTACGACTGGAACATCACCTCCCAGTTGCAATTGCGGGGTGGATTGAAGTACGTCTGGTTCCAGCGCCACGACAATGCGCCCGTCGAACAGAAGAGCAAGGTGCCGCTGGACTACACGCAGACCTGGAGCAAAGTGCTTCCTGCGGTGGAACTGCACTACGCTATCGCGCCCAACTGGAGCGCGTATGCCCAGGCCTCCAAGGGCTATCTGGCGCCCAACGAGAACCTCTACTACATCCCCAACCCGTCCTTGGGAACGAGCGGCGTGGAGCCCGAGCAGACCACCAACTATCAGTTGGGATCGACTTGGCGTTCGCAACGCCTGACCCTGTCCGGCGACGTGTATTCGATCGATTTCTCCAATCAGGTGCAGCAGGTCAAAGTCGGCAGCAATACCTTTTTCACCAATATTGGGGGGACGAAATACCGCGGCATCGAAGCCGAGGCGACCTATTACGTGGGCGGCGGTTTCAGCGCCTACGGCAATGCCTCCTACAACCGCGCCCGCCAGAACTCCAACGGCCTGCAACTGGCCAAGGTGCCCGAAAAGACGGCCGCTCTCGGCCTGATCTACAACCGCGGCCCGTGGTTCGCCTCTGTCATGGCCAAATACATCGGCAGCAACTACGGCGCCATCGATACCAAGCACGGCAACACCCCCGTCTTACCGATCCCGGCGTCCACCGTGGCGAACGCTTCGATCAACTACACCGTGCAGGACAGCGGCTTCCTGCCGCACGGCACCAAGGTCGGCGTGCAGGTGTTCAACCTGTTCAACAACACCAAGCTGAGCAAATATGCCGGCTCCACCGGCAACGGCATCCCGCTTTTCTACACCATACCCGGCCGCAGCTTCATGGTGAATTTCTCTGTGCCTTTCCAGTGATGACACGATGAGCCGTGGTTCGTCACGCTGTCACGAACCCCGGCTAAGTTGTTCGCTTTTTCGTTTCAGTCCTGGAGTTTCCCCATGTCTCTCGACACCCTCACCCACCTCGCCCAGACCTCGGGCGGCATTCTTTACCTCATGGCTGTGCTGCTGTTCATCGCGCTGGCGGTCAGCGTCGAGCGCTTCTGGACGATCTCGCGCATGCTGGCCTCGGCCAAGGGCTGGGTGCGCGAGCTCAAGAGCCAGGCCCATATCGACGTCAAGCAGCTCAAGGACAAGGTCGAGGCCGACGTTGCGTCTCCCGCCGCGCAGGTCGTCGCCGTCGCCTTGCAGCACGATATGGCCGATCCGCTCGATCATTTCTCCGACCGTCTGGAGGAGGCGGTGATGGATCAGGCGCCGCGCATCGACCGGGGCCTGTGGATGCTCGACACCATCGTCACCCTGGCGCCGCTGCTGGGATTGCTGGGCACCATCATCGGCATGTTCAACACCTTCTCGGCACTGTCCAATCCGGGGGCGGCCACGCAGGCCGTCACCGGCGGCGTAGGCGAGGCGCTGCTGGCCACGGCCGCTGGACTGTTCATCGCCGTGCTCGGGCTGGTGGCGTTCAACGCCCTGAACCAGCGCGTGCGCCTGGTCATGCATCAGTTGGAGCGCATCAAGCTCATGCTGACCAACCGCATGTATCCGCATTACCGCGAAGGCGGCGTGCGACCGGTGGTGGTAGCGCAGAGTGGACAGGCGGCGCGTGCCGCTGTGCAGCCTTCCGGCGCGCTGCAGCAGAAGATGGCCTGAAACTGATTCCACAACCCCTCCAGGTCGCGTGCGCTGGAGTTCGCACGCTTGCGCTGCGGCGTCATGGCCGCGGCATTTTTGTTTGACCGCCCAATGAAGTACTTCGAAGCCAAGAAAGCCCGCATCGAGATCATTCCGATGATCGACATCATGTTTTTCCTGCTGGTGTTTTTCATCATGGTCACGCTGCACATGATCCCCGACGCCGGCATCGCCTCGCGCCTGCCCACCAGTTCCACCGCGCAGAGCCTACCCAAGCCGCAGATCACCCTGGCGGTGGACAAGGACGGCGCCATTCACTTTGAAGGCAAGGTGCTGTCGCCACAGCAACTCACCGCCTTGCTCAAGAGCAAGCCGGACACCGATGAACTGCAGGTCACCATTGCGGGAGAAGAGGACGTCTCGCTGCAGCAACTCATGACGGTCATGGACGCCTGCCGCGTGGCCGGTGTGACCAGGATCGGACTGGCAGCGCGTCAAGCCGGTGGCAGCGGATCATGAACGCGGTCTTGCATCACGCGCCCGCCCCTTGGCGCGAAGACGAGGACGGCAAACGCTGGCCCGTGGCGGCGCTGGCGGCCCTGCTGCTCGAAGCGGCGCTGATCGGCGCCATCGTTTGGTGGAGCAGTCAGCCCGCACCGCCGCCCCCGCCGCCGCCCATCCAGATCGTGCTCGAAGCGCCCAAACCTGCGCCCAAGACCGTGACCCCGCCCGCGCCCAAGCCGCCTGAGCCGAAACCGCTGCCCAAGCCCATCCCCAAGCCGGTGGTCAAGCCGCAGCCCAAGCCGATCGTGCACAGGGTGCAACCCAAACCGGTGCAGCCTCCGCCGCCTCAACCCACACCCAAGGTGCAAGCGCCGCCTGCGCCCGTGCCCGACACCCAGCCCGCCATGCCCGTGGCCGCGCCCACGCCGCCCGCCCCGCCTCCGCCTCCCGCGCCCCCGGCGCCCGACGTGGCCTCGATCAAGGCAACCTTCGAGGCCGAGCTGCGCAGCGCGATTCAGGCGGCGGTGCGCTATCCGCAGGCCGCGCGCATGATGCAGCTCACCGGCAAGACGCTGGTGGGCTTCGACTTCCGCGACGGCACTGTGAGCCGGGTGCACGTGGTCACCTCCAGCGGCGCCGATCTGCTCGACCATGCCGCGCTCGACGCCGTGCGCAACGCCCCCTATCCCGCCACACCCAAGGAACTGCGGGGCCAGACCCTGGCCTTCACCATCTGGGTGCGGTTTCACCTGAGCGATTCCTGATGTCGACCTCGTTCCGTACCGCTTTCAAAAGCGCTTCGCGCCTGCTGTGCGGCACCGCCCTGTGCTGCGCCGCGCTCTCCACGGCGCACGCCGCCACCCTCACCGTGTACGGCGCGATGGGCTATGACCAGCATGTGGCGCATGCCTTCACCCAGGCCACCGGCATTCCGGTCAACCTCATCCACCTGAGCACCGGCCCGCTGCTGGCGCGGGTGCAGGCCGAGAGCCGCAACCCGCAGTGGGACGTGCTCTGGCTCGACGGCAATCAGGCCATGCAGACCTTCGCCGACGACAAGCTGCTGCAGTGCGGCTGGGCGCCCGACGTGCGCTACACCCCTCTGGGCAAACAGCTCATCCGGCCCAGTCACTGCTGGCAGCCGGTAGGCGTGACCTATGCCGGCGTCATCCTCTACAACCCCAAGGCCATCGCCCCAGCCGACTGGCCCAGGACCTGGGACGATCTCGCCAAGCCCGCGCTGCGCGGCAAGGTCGGCATGGACAATCCGGCCATCTCCGGGCCGACCTACCCGCTGGTCGCCGGCCTGCTGCAACATCTCGGTGAAGCCCCCGGAAAGGCGTATTTCGAGCGCCTCAAGGCCAACGGTCTCAGAGTGTTTCCGACCAACAGCGTGACCCTGCGCGCGCTGCAATACGGCCAGATCGACGCCGCCGTGGTGCAGAGTTCGGCGGCCATCGGCTTTCTGCATGAGATGCCCGGCCTGCGCATCGTCGCACCCGCGCCCTCCACCGTGCTGCCGTCCGACTTGGCCATCGGCAGGCAAGTCTCCGGCCCCCTGCAGCAACAGGCCCGGCGCTTCGTGCAATGGGTGCTGTCTCCAGCAGGGCAGGCCGCGATGCAGCAGGGCGATGCCAACGCCGATTCCAACTATCTGCCCTTGCTCGAAGGCGCCGACGCGCTGCCCAGCCTCAAGCAATTGGGCACGGTGCAGCCGCTGGTGCTCGACCCCGCCGTGTGGGGGCCGAAAGAGCCGCAGGTGATCGACTGGTTCACCGCACACATTGCGCGCTGAACGGCTGATGTCTGCCATGCGAACACGCAGCATCCCCCTCCCGGCCTCCCCCACGAGTGGGGGAGGTGAGATCTGGGCTGCGCCCCAAGCAACGATGCCCCTCCCGGCCTCCCCCACGAGTGGGGGAGGTGAGATCTGGGCTGCGCCCCAAGCAACGATGCCCCTCCCGGCCTCCCCCACGGGTGGGGGAGGTGAGATCTGGGCTGCGCCCGAAGCAACGATGCCCCTCCCGGCCTCCCCCACTCGCGGGGGAGGCGACAACACCGCAGCGCCTGCCTTGCTCCCTCCCCACGCGTGGGGAGGGCCGGGGTGGGGTGGGCCTGGTGCGCTCGCCCTGATCCTGCGTCGCTGGGCGCTGCGTCTGGGGCTGCTGCTGGCAGCCGCCGTGTTCGTTGCCCTGTGGGCCTATCCGCTGCTGGGCTTTCTGCTCTCGGCCTGGGTGCCGCATCTGCTGCAAGGCGACCTGCGGCCCACGCTTGCTCCGCTGAGGCACGCCTTCCAGGGCTACGAACTCCACGCCCTGTTCAATTCGCTGTGGGTGGCGCTCACCGTGGGCCTGCTTGCCCTGCCCTTCGGCCTGTGGCTGGCCTGGCTGCGCGAGCGCACCGATCTGCGCGGGCGCGGCGGCATCGAAGCCGGGGTGTGGCTGCTGCTGATCTTCCCCGACTTCTTTCTCGCCTCAGGCTGGATGCTGTTGGCTGCGCCCATCGGCCCGCTGGCGTCCTGGCCCGCCGCGCTGCACGCCGCGCAACTGCTGCTCGGCCCGGTGGGCATCATCATCACTCTGGTACTCAAGGTCGTGCCCTATGTGTTTCTGGTGGCGCAAGGCAGCCTGCGGCACACCAGCGCGGCGCAGCAGGAGGCGGCGCGGGTGCATGGCCTTTCTCGGCTCTGGCGGCTGCGGCTCGGACTCGTCGCTCTGTTGCCTGCATTGGCTGCGGGATTTGCCATCGCCTACGCCGAATCGCTGCGCAACTTCGCCGTGGTCGCCACACTCGGGGCGAGCAGCGGTTTCACCATGGGGACTTATGCCATCTATCAGGCGGTCAACGGCATGCCGCTGAACTTCCCGCTGGCCGCCTCCGCTTCCTGGCTGCTGCTCGGCCTGGTCATCCCCGCGCTGGTGCTGCAACACCGCGTCGGGCAGCGCGCCAGCCAGCATCAAACCCTGGGCGCCAAACATCGACCGGCAGCGCGGGTGCGGCTGCGGGCCAGCGATCAGTTGATTCATGGCGCGGCGCTGATCGCGCTGGGCGCTTTCGCCCTGGGCCTGCCCAGCTTTGCCGCATTGGGCGTGGCCTGGCCCAAGGCGGGTTGGGAGCAAATCGCCGCCGCGCTGCCGCCGCTGCTGGCCGCAGTGGAGTTTTCGCTGCAACTGGCGCTGGTCGCGGCGAGCCTGACGGTGTGCATCGCCCTGCCCATCGCCTGGCTGATCTCCCGTCCGGGCCGGGTGGGCCGCCTGCTCGACGTGGCCCTGCTGGCGATGATGGCGCTGCCGCTGATCGTGCTCGCAGCCGCCTATCTGCAGGCCTACAACCAGCCTTACGCCCCGCTGTATGGCGGCAGTCTGCTGCTGGGCATGGCGTATGTGGCGCTGGCCGTGCCCGCCACCAGCCGCGTGCTCATGGGCCCGGTGGCGCAGTTGCACCGCTCGCTGGGCGACGCCGCGCGCGTGCACGGACTGTCGCGGCTGCAAACCCTGCGCCACATCCACCTGCCGCTGCTGGCCGGGGCGCTGTTCTATGGCTGGCTGCTGGCGGTACTGTCCATCGCTTTCGAATTGCCCGCCTCGGAACTGCTCTATCCGGCCGGCCATCCACCGCTGGCGGTGGCGCTGCTGCAATACGCCGGCGGCTTCCAGTTGCATCAGCAGGCGCGGCTGCAGGTGCTGGGCATGGCGGTGCTGCTGGCCTTCGCCCTGCTGGCGCGCTGGGCCTATCAACGCTTTACGCCCGCCGCCTGGCGTCACCTTGGGCACGACCGGACATGACCCTGCTGCACATCGACTCCGCTCACAAGCGCTTCGGCGCGACCACCGCGCTGCACGATCTCAGCCTGCAACTCCACGAAGGCGAAATCCTCTGCCTGCTCGGCCCCTCTGGCTCGGGCAAGACCACGCTGCTGCGGCTGGTGGCCGGGCTGGAACGGCTGGATGGCGGCAGCATGCGCCTGGGGCCTACGGTGATCGACGCCGCAGGCGGCCCCTTCCTGCCGCCGGAGCAGCGCCAGCTCGGCATGGTGTTCCAGGACTACGCGCTGTGGCCGCATCTGAGCGCGCAGGACAACGTCGCGCTGCCGCTGCACCGTCTGGGCCGCAGCGCAGCGCGCGAACAGGCGCGCGCCATGCTGTCCGACGTCGGTCTGGCCGATCTGGCCGAGCGCCACCCGCACGCCCTGTCCGGCGGCCAGCAGCAGCGCGTGGCGCTGGCGCGGGCGCTGGCGGTCAAGCCCCGGCTGCTGCTGTGCGACGAGCCGCTGTCCAACCTCGATGCCGGGATGCGTGAAGAACTGCGTGACCTGATCGGCAACGTGGTGCGCGAACACGGCATCAGCGCGCTCTACATCACCCACGATCACCGCGAGGCCCTGGCGCTGGCCGACCGCGTGGGGGTGATGGCGCAGGGCCGTCTGCTGCAACTCAGCAGTCCGCGCGACTTGCTGCGCCAGCCGAAAACCGAGTTCGTCGCCCGCTTCACCGGCGCGCATGGGCCGTGGCCGGTGCGGCTTCACGGCTACAAGCTGCACGCGCCCTGGGGCGAAGTGGCCGCACCCCCTGGCTGCGCAGATCGAGCCGGCGCAACCCACGCCCTGTACCTGCGCAGTTCGGCGCTGCATCTGCCCCACGTCGATGCGGACGCCGCCGCGCCGCACTGGCAGGTGCAAGCGCGCGTGCTGGGTCGACTGACCGTGGGCGAGCACACCGAACTGCGCCTCGACCTGCACGGCGTGATTCTGCGTCTGCCCGTGCCCGACGCACACGCCCCCGCTGCGGGCAGTCCGATCACCCTGCGCATCGCCGCGGCCCAAGCCTTGCTTTACCCCACAGACTCCCTAAAAACCACCGAGGAACTCGCTGCATGAATGCAACCCAATGGGGCGGAATGACCGCCATCTTCCTGGCCTCCGCCGTCGAATGGGTGGAAGCCTTCACCATCGTGCTCGCGGTGGCGCTGACCATCGGCTGGGCGCGCGCCGCCGGGGCCGCGGCCGCCGCGCTGGCGCTGGTGGCCGCGCTCATCGCCGTCACCGGAGTGGGGCTGAATGTGGTGCAGGCCGACATCGACCTCATCCGCGCCGCCATTGGCCTGTTTCTGCTGCTGTTCGGCCTGCGCTGGTATGTCAAGGCCATCCGCCGCTACGCCGGGCGCACCAGGCTGCACGACGAAGCGAAGGAATTTGCCGAAACCCGCGAGAAAATCGACCACGCCGAAGCCCGCGTCGCTTGGGCCGTGGCGTTCAAGGGCGTATTGCTCGAAGGGCTGGAAGTGTGGCTGCTGGTGGTGGCGCTGGGCCGCACCATCAGCTACGGACAGGCCGCGGGCAGCGCCGTGGCCGCGCTGCTCGCGGTCGTCGCCGTGGGCCTGGTGCTGCGCGCCCCGCTGACCAAGGTGCCCGAGAACACCCTCAAGTTCACCGTGGCCTGCGCGCTGCTGGCCTTCGGCACCTTCTGGAGCCTGGGCGGACTGCTCGATGAAGCCAAGGTCTGGCCGCTGGGCGACGCCACATTGCTGTTGCTGTTCGCGGTGTACGCCGTAGCCGGACGGCTGTCGGCCTTCAAGCTGCGCGTGCCACAGCTCGCCGCGCAAGGAGCCCGCGCATGAAAAAAGTCCTGCAACTCATTTTTGGCGATGCGCGCAACGTGGCCTCGGTGGCTGTTGCCGTGGTGCTGGCCTGGGGCGCGGCGCAGTGGCTACCAGCATCGAGCGGCTGGGTGCTGGTGGCCGCGCTCATCGCCGCGGCGTTCTGGCAGGCACGCTGATCGCCTCCATCGCCGCAGCATGCACACCTTACTTCGTCTTTTTCGGCCGCCCGGTCTTGATGGCGGGCACGGCGTCGAGCGCGGCGAGCAGGGCAGCGTCGTTGAGCGTGGTGAGCACGGCGATACCTGCTCGCAGCAATTCGCTTTTTTTCGCCGGGCGAGCGAGCTTGACCAGACGATCCTTGAGCGCGCCGAGCGCCTCGTATTCGGCGCGGGGAATGGTGAAGCTGTCGCGTACCAGCTTGATCTTGGGCGGCTTGACCTCTGCGGCAGGCGCTGCGGAAACAGGGCGGGGAGTTTTTGCCGCCGAGGTCTTGCGCGCAGGCGATTTGGCGGCTGCGGCTTTCACCGCAGCCTTGACCGGAACGGCGGACTTGGTGGTCTTGCGCGGCGCGGGTGCGGCGGTGCGCGCCGGGGCGGTTGCGGCGCTGGTCTTTTTGGTGGCGGGGCCGGGTTTGGCGACTGGCATGTCTTACTCCTCGAAAGAATGAGATAAACAGTTTATACCGTATTTTCATTTTTGCGAATCTGCAACGCACAGCCTTCCCTCTTCACGAATGCACATGTCACACTCAAACCCTCTCGCTCTCGCCCTGCTCTGCACCATCGCCTGCGCCTCGGCTGCCCAGGCGGCAGCCGCGCAAACCGCCGTGCTCCCCAGCGGCCGCCTGCTCACGCCCGTCGGGCAACTGGCGCAGACACCCAACTTTCCGACGCAACTCGCCATCAGCGCGGGCCGCGTGGCCGTGCTCGCCAGCGGCGCCAGCAAGCTGCAAGGCATCCAGATGGTTTCCGCCGACGATCTGCAGGCGCAAGGCGGCGTGCTGACGCTGTTTGCCAAAGACAAAAGACACGCCGCGCCCGGCGCCACCGTGGCGCAGGGCAAGCAAGGCAAGGGCGGCGCGCAGCATGACGAAAGCGTGATCCACGACCAAAGCCTGTTCCAGGGCCTGGCATCCGGGCCAGACGGCACGCTCTACGCCACCGGCGGCAACAGCGACGATCTGCTCGCTCTCGGCGCTTCCGCCGGTGGAACGCTGCAAGTGCTGCGCCGCTATCCCCTGACCTGGCAGCCCTTTCCGCGCACGCAGTATCCCTACCAGTACGCCGGCGACTGGCAGCAGACCCGGCACTTCTACCCCGACAGCGTGGTCATCGGCCCGAGCGGGCGGCATGCCTATGTCGCGGGCATGCTGGCCAACAGTCTGGCACGCATCGACTTGCACACCGGCGCGACCGACTACCTGAACGTGGGCAGTTATCCCTTCGCCGTCACCCTGGCCGACGACGCCAGGCGGCTGGTGGTGAGCAACTGGGGCGGCAACGGCGTCACGGTCATCGATCGCGCAGCCTGGAGGGTGCTCGCCGCCGTGCCCACCGGCCCGGTACTCGGCCCCGGCAGCGGCGCGGCAGGCGCGCACCCCACCGCGCTGGCCGCACAGCCGGGCACGCCGCTGGTGTGGGTGGCCGACGCCAACCTCGACCGCATCGTCGCGGTGGATACGCACACCCTCAAGGCCATGCGCGTGATCGACGACAACCCCTACCCCGGCGCGCCTCCCGGCTCCTACCCCGACGCGCTGGCCGTGTCGCAGGGCAGGCTGTTCGTCGCCAACGCCGGCAATGACGATGTCGCGGTGTACGACCTCGCCACCGGACGGCGCATCGCCCTCATCCCCACCGCCTGGTATCCCACCGCGCTGGCGGTGCAAGGCGATTCCCTGTTCGTCGCCAGCGCCAAAGGCATGGGCAGCGGGCCGAACCTCCATCACCAGTGGGTCGGCAACAGTATGAAGGGCGTGCTGCAACGCATCGACCTGCGCGAACTGCCCACGCACGCCGCAGCGTGGACGCAAGCCGCTCTGTCGAACAATGGTTTCAGCGTGGCGCAGCGTCGGCAACTGGCCGCGGAAAACGCCCAGGCCGCACATTGGCTGCGCCGCCACATCCGTCACGTCGTGTTCATCCTGCGCGAGAACAAGACCTTCGATGAAGACCTCGGCCGGTACGCCGCGGCAGGCCATTGGGCCGACCCCGCGCTCGATCTCTACGGCCCGCGCGAACTGCCCAACCTCTATCGCATGGCCGACCGGGGCGCGCTGTTCGTCGACTTCTACGCCGATGGCGAAGTGACCTCACAGGGCCACCAATGGACCACCGCGGGTTCCGATTCCGACTTCGTGCAGCGCACCTGGCCGCTGTATTACTCCGACCGCGGCTTCGTCGCCAACTCGGGCTGGACGCAGTCGCTCGCCCCCGGCGCCAGCGGCGCGCGCAACCCCTACGCGATCTACCAAAACCTCTCGGCGCTTGGGCACTGGAGCAATCCGTGGATCACCTATCCGGCGCGGCTGTTCCTGTTCAACGATCTGCTGGCGCACCGGGTGAGTTTCGAAGACTTCGGCGAGTTTGCCTCGCGCAGCAAGATCGGCGACATTTCCCCCGCGCTGCGCAGCCATCTGGCGGTGGATTACCCGGCCTGGGATCGCCTGATCCTCGACACCGACCGCGCCCAGGTGGTGGACGACTGGCTGCGCCATCACCCCTTGCCGCGCGTGCTCTACATCTGGCTGCCCGACGACCACACCGCAGGCCGTCACCCCTGCCTACCCAGCCCGGACAGCTATGTGGCCAACAACGATCTGGCGACCGCGCAGGTCATTCACAGCCTTTCCAAACTGCCCGGCTGGAAGCACACCCTGGTGCTGCTGACCGAGGACGACGCCCAGTCCGGCGCCGACCATATCGACGCCCACCGCACCTTCGCGGTGGCCGCCGGGCCGTGGGTCAAGCCCGGCGTGCTGGTCACGCAGCATCTCTCGCAGGTCGATCTGCTGCGCACCATCGAGGCCGTGGCCGACATTCCGCCGATGTCGCAGTGGGACGCGGGCGCGCACGTGCTCTCGGGCATCTGGCGCGACCAGCCCGACGCTGCCCCCTTCCCCGTGCTGCCGCTGCAAGCGAGCATGCAGCGCAACCCCGGCGTGTGCGCTGCCGACTCCTCGTTCAAGGACTGGCCCATCGCCCGCCCGCCCGGGGCCAGCCCGTCAGCGCAGAAGACAGTAGCCGCCACGCACAGCTACACCCCCACGGCCCTGCTCAAGGTCTCCGGCCCCGAGCAAATGCGGCAGGAGTGGCTGGCCAGCAAGGGCGCTGCCGCCTACGCCGAGATGCTCGCGCATGTGCAGACCCTGGCCCGCGCGCAGCACCGTCCGGCGTCCAGTCTGATCGCCGGTCAGGACGGCGACTGATCCTGCCCCCTCCAACCCGGCGCCTGATGTCGCGCGAAACAAACGTCACCAAAATTTCACGACTGTTTCAAATCCTTTTCACGGGCGTTTCCAAGAATGTCAGGCTTGTGTTCATCACAAGCCATCGAACCCCATTCCTGGAGACCCTGCCGTGCCCACCCCCGTCATCACCTCACGTTTTCGTCCCCGCCACATCGCCCTCGCCGCCGCGCTGGTTTGCACCCCGACCGCCTGGGCGCAGACCCCAACAGAACTCGGCGAAGTCAGCGCCCAGGGCCAAGCCGCCGGCGCCACGGGCAGCAATGGCCTGTTCCTCTCCGCGCCCGCGGGCACTGTCGATTCCATCCCGCAAAAGCAGCTCGACAACGTGCAGTTGTTCAACCCCGAGGCCACGCAGTCGCAAACCGAAATCACCGCGGGTCAGTATCAGTCGATGGACCCAACCGAGTCGTTCACCAGCTCCCTCAAGGTGCTGCCCAATGTGGTCGTGACCAGCGACGGCGACAGCATGAACGGTGACGACGTTTACATCAACGGTTTCGCGAAAAACCTCATCAACTGGACGCTCGACGGCATACCGCTCAACGACAACGACAGCTACGCCTTCTACACCAACGAGTTCATCCCCACGCGGCTGATCTCGGGCACGCGCTACTTTCCAGGCGCCGCATCGGCAGCCATTCCGGGACTTGCGGCCTTTGGCGGCTCGGTCGAGACCTACTCGCTCAACCCCGGCCCGACCCCTTCGGTCAGCCTGATGGGGGGCGCGGGTTCCTGGGGCAAATACCGCTACGGTCTGCTCGCCAACTCGGGGCTGATCGGCGCCAACACCGGCGCGCCGACAGCCCTGTGGTTCTATGCCAACAAAAACCACACCGATGGCTATTACGACAACACCCCCAGCGACCAGAAGCAGTACCTGTTCAAGAGCGTCACGCAACTCGGCCCCGGCGCGCTGACCCTGTTCTACACGCAGAACAACCAGAAGTTCAACTACTACGGCGGCTGCACCGCGGCCAACCAGGCCAAGTTCGGCGACACCTGCAATGTCTACTCATCCAGTCCGATCGTCAACGGCAAGCCCAATGGCCTCTACAGCGGCTACAACTACAACCAGTACCAGAATTGGCTGACCTACGCCAAGTATGAGGCGACGTTCGGCAAGACCACGGTCTCCAACCAGATTTATTACTACCGCGGCAACGGCTACAGCGGCGGCGCCTACACCAACTCGACCTACAACCTGCTCCAGCCGACTGGGGTTTACGGCAAGGTCAGCGCCCCCAGCGGCGGGCTGTTCCTGTCGCACTCGATCAACTCCACCCGCCGCATCGGCAATATTTTCCGCCTGGCCACGCCGATCACCGATGCCCTGGGGCTGGAGGCCGGTCTGTGGCTGAACAAGAACGACACCACCCACGACCAGCAATTCGTCAGCAGCACCACCGGGCAGTATCTCGGCTCGGTCTATCTGGAGCCGGTGTCGACCAAGCTCTATGAGCCCTATGTCAACCTGACCTTCAAGCCCACTCCCCGGCTGACCCTGCAAGGCGGGGTGAAGTATCTGCACGTCAGCCGCGACTTCGTCAACGACGCGGCGCTGGCGCAGGGCAAGCCCGGCAAGTTCAGCAACGACTTTTCCACCACCATGCCGTCATTGGGGGTCAACTACCTAGTCGCCAAGGGCATCAACGTCTACGCCAACGTCACCAAGAACACCAATCCGCCACAGTACAACCAGTACTACACCGGCACCTACAACCCCGACCTCGCGCCGCAGAAAGCCACGACTTATGACGCTGGCGTGGTCTACGACTTCGGCATGTGGAGCGGTGCGCTGGATCTCTTCCGCGTCAACTTCGACGATTACATTCAGAGCTTCCAATACACCCCGCCCGGCTCGACCGGGTCCATCTCCATGCTGGCCAACGTCGGCAAGGCGGTCAACGAAGGCCTGGCCTGGCAGAACAACTTCATCCTGAACAACAACTGGTCGGCCTACGTCAACCTGGGTCTGCTCAACGCGCAATTCACCTCGGCCAAGGTGCCCATGCCGTATGCGCCGCACTCCACCGTGGCCACCGGCGTGACCTACAAGACCGGCCCGTGGCGCGCCAAGTTCGGCGTGCGCCACACCAGCGAGGCTTACTGGACCGATTTCAAATCGCCCATCGATGCGCACACCACCGCCGATGCCTCGCTGCGCTACACCTGGAAAGCCGGCGACACCGCGCGCGGTCTGGGCCTGAAAAAGGTCAGCGTCAGCCTGAACGTGAACAATCTGTTCGACGAGCAGCACGTCTACAAATACAAGACCGGCTTCCCGTTCAGCGCCAAGGACCCCGGCCTGTACATCAGCCGGCCGCGCAGTTGGTATCTCGGCCTGGAGGCGACTTTCTGATGGGCGCCGCACCGAAGACTGAGCTGATTGCGCCGACCCGGCGCGCCTTTCTGCGCGGCGGTCTGGCCACCTCCGCGCTGCTGGCTACCGGGCAGTGGGGCTTTCCATCAGCCTGGGCGCAGCCCGCCGACCCCGGCACGCTGTTTGCCGGGCCGATGCAGGGCTATCTGGCGGCGCGCTCCGCCGTCGTCTGGCTGCAGACCCCCGGCGCGGCCGAGGTCGCGCTGGAATACGCGCCGGAGGATCGCCCCGACGACAAGAAGCGCACCGCCGTGCGGCGCACCGATGCATCAGGGCAGTTCTGCGCGCATCTGGTGATGGACGACCTCGCCCCCGGAACGCGCTACCGCACAGTCGCGCTGGTCAACGGCAAGGCGGCGGCGGATCGCGCCATCGTGGTTCGCACCCAGCCGATCTGGCTGTTTCGCGGCCCGCCGCCAGACGTGACCGTCCTCACCGGTTCCTGCGCCTATGTGAACGATCCCGCTTTCGACCGCCCCGGCAAGCCCTACGGCGGCGGCTACGACATCTACGGCCCGATGACGCAGGAGCGCGCCGACCTGATGGTCTGGCTCGGCGACAACCTGTATTACCGCGAAGTCGATTGCCAGAGCCCGCAGGGCATGGCGCTGCGCTACCGCCAGCAGCGCGGTTTCGCTCCTCTCGATGCGTTTTTGCGCTCCACCCCGCAGGTGGCGATCTGGGACGACCATGACTACGGCCCGAACGACAGCGATGCGAGTTTCGAGTTCAAGAACGCCTCGCTCGACCTGTTCAAGACCTACTGGGCCAACCCGACCTACGGCGTGGGCGACGTCGCCGGGGTGTTCACCAAGACCAGCCTCGCCGATGCCGATATTTTTCTGCTCGACGACCGCTGGTGGCGCAGCGCCGACGCCACCAGCCCGGGCGAGCGCGGCAAGGTGATGTTCGGCCCGGCGCAGATGCGCTGGCTGAAGAATGCCCTGTTGCATTCGCGCGCGCGGTTCAAGATCGTCGCCGCCGGAGGCCAGTTGTTCAACGACGACGATGCCTACGAGGGCTGGAACCAGTTCCCGCTGGAGCGCGCCGATTTCATGGGCTGGCTGCAGCAATACCGCATCCCCGGGCTGGTGTTTCTCAGCGGCGACCGCCACATCAGCGAACTGATCCGCTATCCGCGACCCATCTATGGCGGCAAGCGCGACTATCCGCTGTGCGAATTCACCTGTTCACCGCTGAATTCGGGCCCGGCCAAGGGCGACGGCGACCCCAACCGCGTGGCCGGCACCCTGGTGACCGAGCGCAATTACGGCGTGCTCAAACTCAGTGGCGAAGGCAAGAATCGCACCCTGGCGCTGATGACCAAGAGCGTTGATGGCAAGGTGCTGTGGTCGCACACCCTGGGCCTGGCCGATCTGGGCTGGGACTGAACCCGATTCACCACGACGCCTCACGCTCCGGCGTGGCGCTGATGTGGTGAATCGACAGGTCGGCGCCGTTGAACTCTTCTTCGGCGTCGAGGCGGATGCCCAGCGCCTTTTTCAACACGCCATAGACCACGAATCCCCCGACCAGCGCCACGGCGATGCCCAGCAGCGTGCCGACGATCTGCGAAGCCAGCGACACCCCGCCCAGACCGCCGAGCGCCTTCATGCCGAAGAGGCCCGCCGCAATCCCGCCCCAGGTGCCGCACAGTCCATGCAGCGGCCAGACGCCGAGCACGTCGTCGATCCTCCAGCGGTTTTGCGTCAGGGTGAACATCCAGACGAACAGCGCCCCGGCCACCGCGCCGACGACCAGCGCGCCCAGCGGGTGCATCACATCCGATCCCGCGCACACCGCCACCAGCCCGGCCAGCGGCCCGTTGTGCAAAAAGCCGGGATCGTTCCTGCCTGCGGCCAGCGCCGCCAGCGTGCCGCCCACCATCGCCATCAGCGAGTTCACCGCGACCAGGCCGCTGATGTGGTCGAGCCTCTGCGCGCTCATCACATTGAAGCCGAACCAGCCGACGATCAATATCCACGAACCCAGCGCCAGAAAGGGAATCGACGACGGTGGATGCGCCGACATCTGTCCGTTGGCGTGGTAGCGCCCGCGCCGGGCGCCGAGCAGCAGCACGGCGGGAAGCGCGATCCAGCCGCCCATCGCATGCACCACCACCGACCCGGCAAAGTCATGAAACGGCGCGCCGAAAGCGGATTGCAGCCACGCCTGGACCCCCAGATTACCGTTCCACATCAGCCCCTCGAAAAACGGGTAAACGAAGGCGACGAGGGTGAAGGTGGCGATGAGTTGCGGCCAAAATTTGGCGCGCTCGGCGATGCCGCCCGAAATGATCGCCGGTATCGCCGCGGCAAAGGTCAGTAAAAAGAAGAATCGGGTGAGTTCGTAGCCGTGTTCACGGGTGAGCACGTCGTCGCCCACGAGAAAATGATGACCGTAGGCGATGCCATAGCCGATCAGAAAGTAGGCGATTGCCGAGATGGAAAAATCGGTGATGATTTTCGACAGCGCATTGACCTGATTCTTCCTGCGCACCGTGCCCAATTCGAGAAAGGCAAACCCGGCGTGCATGGCGAGCACCAAAATGGCGCCCAGGAGGATGAACAGCACATTGCCGCTGGAGGCATCTTGCACCATAGGAGTTCCCGATAAAGATCAAATGCACAAAAATAGCAAGCTTCGTGCCCGAAAATTGCGCAAATCGCCTTCATGCTGCTCACAATTCATCACAAGGTGTGCGTTCATGGTGCGCAGTGAAATGCTAGCCGCTCCAAAATAATGCAGTGCGCACCATATTGGGGCTCTCTGGTCAGAGCTGCCGCTTGCATAGAATGGCCCTGCCCTTTTCCATGTCGAGAGAGAGTCCATGCCCTTCAAAGTCAAACCCTATGTGTCCGAAGTGACCCGCTTCATCCAGGACCTGAAGCAAAGCGATCCTCAACTCGAAGTCAAGCAAAAGCAGGGCCGCGCGCTGCTTTGGGACAGGCCACAGAATCCCGAATTGGCCAAGGCCTTCGATGAAGCCCGCGTGCCGCAAAAGGCCTATGTCTACGGCAGCCATTGAGACTGCCGACCGGATCTTTGGCCTGGTCTTTGGCTAAGTCTGGCCGCGCTGACGCATGACTGCCGGTTCCGTCGAAACCAGCCTGCTGTCCCCCGCGGTCGACAGCACGCCCGCCACGGTCGATGGCATGGCGGTCGCGCGGCTGTATGGCGAGCCGCTGTTCGAGCTGCCGCAAGACCTCTACATCCCGCCCGACGCACTGGAGGTTTTTCTCGAAGCGTTCGAAGGGCCGATGGATCTGCTGCTCTACCTCATCCGCAAGCAGAACTTCAACATCCTCGACATTCCGCTGGCGCAGGTCACGGCCCAGTATCTGAGCTATGTCGAGCAGATCCGGCAGCACAACCTGGAGCTGGCCGCCGAATATCTGCTGATGGCGGCCATGCTCATCGAGATCAAGTCGCGCATGTTGCTGCCGCGCCCGCCCGCTGAACCCGGCGCCGAACCCGAAGACCCGCGCGCCGAACTCGTGCGTCGGCTTCTGGAATATGAGCGCTACAAACTCGCCGCACAGCAACTCGACGCCCTGCCCGTGCTCGGCCGCGACTTCTGGCGGGCGCAGGTACTGTTCGACCGCGACGCCGCGCCGCGTCTGCCCGATGTGACTGCCGAGGATCTGCAGCAGGCCTGGAGCGACATCCTCAAACGCGCCAAGCTGCATACGCACCACAAGATCACCCGCGAACAGCTCTCGGTGCGCGACTACATGAGCCGCGTGCTGCGCCAGTTGCAAGGCGCGCGCTTCCTCGAATTTCACGATCTGTTCGATCCCGCGCAGGGCGTGCCCGTCGCCGTGGTCACGCTGGTGGCGCTGCTCGAACTCACGCGCGAGGCGCTGGTCGAGATCACGCAGGCCGAGGCCTTCGCTCCGCTCTACGTGAGGCTGGCCTACACACCGAGTTGATCCACAGATTCGAACGCTCGTTCGCATGGACGGTCCTCGCGCGGGCATAATGCGCCGGTTTCCACGCGAGCTTTGCCATGTCTGCCGAACCCTCTTCCCCTTACGGCGCGCCGCCCCACAGCGAGAGCGCTCTGCGCAAACCGCTGACGTTGCACCGCCTGCGCGCCATGCGTGAAGCGGGCGAAAAAATCGCCATGCTCACCGCCTATGACGCCGCCAGCGCCAGCCTGCTCGATGCCGCCGGGGTCGATTGCCTGCTGGTGGGCGACTCGCTGGGCATGGTGATGCAGGGCCACGCCTCCACCCTGCCCGTCACCCTGGAGCAGATGGTCTATCACACGCAATGTGTGGCCCGCGGCAACCGCAGCGCCTGGCTCATCGCCGATCTGCCCTTCGGCAGCTACCAGGGCAGCACCCAGCAGGCCGTGGCCAGCAGCGTGGCATTGATGCAGGCCGGCGCGCAGATGGTCAAGCTCGAAGGCGGCGGCTGGACTGCGCCCCTCATCGCCGCGCTGGCGGATCGCGGCATCCCGGTGTGCGCCCACCTCGGCCTCACACCGCAGAGCGTGCACGCGCTGGGTGGCTACCGCATCCAGGGCCGCGATGCGCAATCGGCCGACACCCTGCGCCGCCATGCGGCCGAGGTCGGCGCCGCTGGAGCGGCCCTGCTGGTGCTCGAACTCGTGCCCTCCGATCTGGCGGCGCAGATCAGCGCGGACTATCCCGGTATCACCATCGGCATCGGCGCAGGCGCGCGCACCCACGGCCAGGTGCTTGTGCTGCACGACATGCTCGACATCACCCGCGGCCCCAAGCCGCGCTTCGTGCGCAACTTCATGCAGGGCGCGCCCAGCCTGCTCGATGCCGTGAGCAGCTATGTGCAGGCGGTCAAGACCGGCGCGTTTCCCGACGAGGCCGTCCACGGCTACACCGCCTGACCTCTGCGGCAATCCCCATGCAGACCGTCCATACCCTCTCCGACCTGCGCGCTGCGCTGCGCCAGCACCCAGACTGGGTGCTGGTGCCGACGATGGGCAATCTCCACGCCGGGCATCTGGGGCTGATCGCCCGCGCCCGGCAAGAGAATGTCCCGGTGGTGGCGAGCATTTTCGTCAACCGCCTGCAGTTCGGCCCCAACGAAGACTTCGACCGCTATCCGCGCACCCTGCCGCGCGACGCGGCGCTGCTGGCCGAGGCCGGCTGCGACCTGCTGTTCGCCCCGGACGAAGCCGAGATGTACCCGCAGCCGCAGACCTTCCGCGTCCTGCCCGACCCGGCGCTGGCGGGCATACTCGACGGCGCCGCCCGCCCCGGCCACTTCGAGGGCGTGTGCACCGTGGTGATGAAGTTGTTCCAGATGGTGCGGCCGCGCCACGCCGTGTTCGGCAAGAAGGACTATCAGCAACTGCTCATCGTCGGTCGCATGGTCGAGCAGTTCGCTCTGCCCATCGACATCATCGGCCTGGACACGGTGCGTGCCGAAGACGGCCTGGCGCTGTCTTCGCGCAACGGTTATCTCACCTCCGAAGAGCGCGCGCAGGCGCCGCAGCTCCAAGCCGCGCTGCGCGCCCTGGCCATGGATGCCCGCAGCGCCACCGCACCCGAGCAGATTCTCAAGCTCGAACGACAGGCCATGTCCCGCCTCGACCAACTCGGCTGGGCGCCCGACTACCTCACCCTGCGCCGCCGCGTCGATCTGCAGCCGCCCACGGCGCAAGACCTGCACCGGGGCACGCCCTGCGTGGCGCTGGGCGCAGCGCGTCTGGGCCGCACCCGGCTGATCGACAACCTGGAGTGCTGAAAAGGGATAAATCCTCATGCATCAAAGCGACGTGCTGATTCTCGGCGCCGGCCTGGCCGGCCTATCCACCGCGCTGCATCTGGCCGAGCGCTTCGATGTCACCGTGCTGGTCAAGCGCACGCTCGACGTCTCGTCCAGCCAATGGGCACAGGGCGGCATTGCCGCGGTGCTGGCCGAGGGCGACAGTTTCGATGAGCATGTGCACGACACCCTGGTGGCCGGCGCCATGCTCAACGACCTGCCCGCCACCCGCTTTGTCATCGAGCACGGGCCCGACGCCATCGCCTGGCTGCGCGAACAGGGCGTGCCGTTCGACACCGAGCATGGCGCGCTGCATCTCACCCGCGAAGGCGGACACAGCCAGCGCCGCATCGCGCACGTGGTCGACGCCACCGGCGCGGCCATCCAGACCACCCTGCTCGCCCGCGCCCGTGCGCATCCGCGCATCACCCTGCTGGAGAACCACGTCGCCGTCGATCTCATCACCGAGCGTCATGTGGGTGACGGCAAGGCCGACCGCCGCTGCTGGGGCGCCTACGCGCTCGACACGGCACGGGGGCGGGTGGAAACCTTCGCTAGCTCACACACCGTGCTCGCCACCGGTGGCGCCGGCAAGGTGTACCGCTACACCACCAACCCCGACACCGCCAGCGGCGACGGCTTGGCGATGGCCTGGCGCGCGGGCTGCCGCGTGGCGAATATGGAGTTCATCCAGTTCCACCCCACCTGCCTTTATCACCCCAAGGCCAAGAGCTTCCTCATCAGCGAAGCGGTGCGCGGTGAAGGCGGCAAGCTGCTGCTGCCCGACGGCACACGCTTCATGCCCGCGCACGACCCCCGCGCCGAACTCGCCCCGCGCGACGTGGTCGCCCGTGCCATCGACTTCGAGATGAAAAAACACGGGCTGGACTGCGTCTATCTCGACATCACCCACCAGGGCGAAGCCTTCATCCGCCAGCACTTCCCCACCATCCACGCCCGGCTGCTGGAGCTGGGCATCGACATGGCGCGCGAGCCCATTCCGGTGGTGCCCGCAGTGCACTTCACCTGCGGCGGCGTGCTCACCGACCTGGCGGGCCGCACCGACCTGCCCGGCCTCTACGCCGCGGGCGAAGTGGCCTACACCGGACTGCACGGCGCCAACCGGCTGGCGAGCAACTCGCTGCTGGAATGCGCCGTGTTCGGCAAGGCCGCAGCGCAGGCCATACTCGACGCCGATCAGCCCGCGCTGCCGGCCCCACGGCGTTGGGATGAAAGCCGCGTGAGCGACGCCGACGAACTCGTGGTCATCAGCCACAACTGGGACGAGCTGCGCCGCCTGATGTGGAATTATGTGGGCATCGTGCGCACCGACAAGCGGCTGGAGCGCGCCGCCCACCGCATCGCCCTGCTGCAGGCCGAGGTGGACGAGTTCTACGCCAACTTCCGCGTCACCCGCGACCTGCTGGAGCTGCGCAACCTGCTGCAGGTCGCCGCCCTCATCGTGCGCTCAGCCCAATTGCGCCACGAAAGCCGCGGCCTGCATTACAGCCTCGATTGGCCCCAGACCGCCGCGCCCGCCGCGCCCACCATCCTCGTGCCCTGAACCCGCCATGCCCTCCCCGCACGCCGTTCCAGAGCTCGCCCTCGTCAGCGCCTTGCTGCGCAACGCCGCACGCGGCGAAATCCTGCCGCGCGCGCAATCGCCCGATCCGCGCCTGAAAGCCGACGGCACCTGGATCACCGACGCCGATCTGTCCATGCAGACCCGCGTGCAGCGCGAACTCGCCGCCCTCTGGCCGCACATTCCCCTGTTGGGCGAAGAGATGACGCCCGAGGTGCAACAACGCCTCATGGCCCAGGAAGCCGCCGCACCGCAAGGCCCCGGCCTCTGGGTGCTCGACCCGCTCGACGGCACCAGCAACTTCTCCGCCGGCCTGCCGATATTCGGCCCCTCGCTGGCGTGGATACAAGGCGGCAAAGTGCGCCTGGGCGTGGTGGTCGATGTGATGCGCGACGAAGTGTTCAGCGCCGCCCTGGGCGCCGGCGCGTTGCTCAACGGCCAGACACTGCGCGTCCCCGCCTCCACCCCGCCGCTGGCCAAGACCATCGCCTGCATCGACTTCAAGCGCCTGCCCGCGCCGCTGGCCGCGCAACTGGCGGTGCATCCGCCCTACGCCTCGCAACGCTCCATCGGCTCGGTCGCGCTCGACTGGTGCTGGGTCGCCGCAGGCCGCTTCCACCTCTACCTGCACGGCAGCCAGGGCCTGTGGGACTACGCCGCAGGCAGCCTCATCCTCAGCGAGGCGGGTGGCCATGGCCAGACCTTGGCAGGCGAAGCCGTGTTCAACAACACCCTGGAAAAACGCTCGGCAGTCTGCGCGGGCGATGCGGGGTTGTTTGCGCAGTGGGTGCGGTGGCTGGCTGCGCACGAAGCTGCACCTCGTTGAACTCGCCAGAAACCACACACGATACTTGCAATAATGCTCGGCCGTGCGAGAAAAGCCATTGCCGGGTTTGGCCGCGATTTATTCGTTTGCAGAACTGCGGAAAGCCAGAACAAACCGTTGTCGTGATTGACATTTTTTGCGGATGGCATGGGCAAAATATCCCGCAACGCCCAGCTTATCCGGCATAATCTGCGGGATATATTGCGTTAGATTTCACTACATCGTCTGCATCAAGGGGAGAGGTAGCTATGGGAGAGTTCGCTTATACAACTGTGCCGGGGAAGATTAAGCCTCTTCTAGAGAAAATCCGGCACGTCGGTGTGCCCCCCAAAGCCACAGTGCAGTGGTTAAAGACCATCGGCTTCACGTCAAGCAACGACGCTTCATTGCTTGGTGTGCTTAAAGCGGTTGCGCTAGTTGACGCCACCGGTGTGCCTACAAGTGCATGGACAAGTTACAGGGGAGCCCACCATAAGAAGGTGCTCGGCGACGCAGTTCGCCAAGGTTACGCTGAGCTATTCGCTGTCTACCCTGACGCATGGCAGAGATCAACAACTGACTTGGAGCACGTATTTAGCACTAGCTCCAGTGCAGGGAAGCAGGTGATTGCGAAAACAGTCAGCACCTTCAAGGCTGTCTGTGAACTTGCCGAGTTCGGCGCGCCAGATGAGCAACCCTCTCCAACTGTTCATACCGGCCCTATGCATTCACCGGTCGCTGCTACGCCTAGCGCTCATGCTGTGGCACCCCCAAATGGGTGCAAAGTCCCATCTGTTCACATTGACATTCAGATTCATATCTCACCGGAAGCAACGACAGATCAGATCGACCAGATATTTAAAAGCATGTCGAAGCATCTCTACGGCTCGCAGGGAGCCTAATGTCCTCTTCAGCGCGGAATACATTCAGTGCCGCCAAGGCCATAGATCTGGATGTCCGCCGAGAGCTTGGTCCGCCGGACGAAGGCTTGCTGGCTGCTACGCAGCAAGTCCTGCCGCGCTCGCTCTGCCGAGGAACACGGGGATACATCGAAAAGGTGGTAAATCAGGCTAATGGTTGCTACGAGAAAGGATGGTACGACGCCTGCGCGGTGATGGTTCGCCGCCTGATAGAGACGCTTATCATCGAAGCATTTGAGAAACACGGACTATCATATAAGATTAAAAATGTAGATGGCGACTTTTTGTACCTGCGCGACCTCATTAGGTGTTGTTTGTCGGAGTCCACTTGGAATCTTTCTCGGAACTGCAAGCAGGCGCTCCCTAGGCTCAAGGATATCGGCGACAAATCAGCCCATAGCCGCCGGTATGTAGCCCAACGCGGGGATGTGGACCCACTCCTGAGCGATATCCGGCTCGTCGTGCAAGAGCTAGTTTACTTGGCGGGTCTAAAGTGAAATCTAACCATTGCATGCAGCCGACGTATTTGCCTTCTCTTCGCTGCGGCGAATCCGCAGCTGATGCTTGGCGTTAGCCCTCTTATGACATCCGCCACCATCAAACTTTTTCTCCCGCACGGCGACGCAAAGCGGTTGCGCGTTGGTGAAGTCTCGAACTGGACGGACAAGGCCCTGGCTGCTCCGAGAACGGAACTCGATGACCTGCTTCTCCGTGAAGAAGCAGAGAGTGCAGGAATCTACTTCCTCTTCGGCTCCGACCCAGAGAGTGGAGATGCATTGACCTACATAGGCGAAGCCGAAGTAATCCGCGACCGATTGAAACAGCAACCGAACGGGGTCAAACAAGCGAACGGGGTCAGGTCTAGCTTCATAGCATCCGCGCAATGACTCACCCGATCTTCACCGCCCCAGCGCCGCACCGAAGACTTTGCCCAGCAGCTTGCTGCCGGTGCCCACCGGGTCGGTGCGAATGGCTTTTTCCTGTTCGCCGATGGCCTGATACAGCCGGTTGAGCGCTTCGTGCGTGACGTACTGCTGGATGTTGGCCTGATCTGCCTTGACGAGGCCGAACTGCGCAGCCTGTCCGGCGAAGCGGTTGTAGGTCTGCGCCAGGCCGACCTTGTCGGTGGCCTGAGTGACGATGGGCAGGAATTTCTGCGTCAGGGGCGCTTCGGTCTTGCGTTTGAAGTAATCGGTCGCGGCTTCGTTGCCGCCGGTGAGAATGCCCTTGGCGTCTTGCAGCGTCATGCTTTTCACCGCCCCGACCAGCAAGGTCTTGGCCTGCGGCACAGCGGCTTCGGCGGCGCGGTTGATGGCCAGTTCGAGTTGGTCGGCCTGCGCGCCCAGGCCGGCCATGCGCATCAGGCTGCTGGCTTTTTCGAGGGCGGGCGGTAAGGGAATGCGCCATTTGGCGTTGCCGTAAAAGCCGTTTTCGCGGCCAAGTTCCTTCACCGCGATGTCGGCCCCGCGGGTGAGCGCGGTCTTCAAGGCCTGATCGACTTCGCCGTTGCTCAAGTCCGCGACTGCGGCATTCACCGCGCCCGAGGACGCCGCGCCGCCTTGCCCAGTGGAATTCGCGGCTGAGTTCGGTTGCGGGGCCTGCTGCGCGGGGGTCTGCGCAGCGTTCAGCGCGCCGCTGAGTTGGTTGCTCAGGTTGTCGAGATCGAAAGCCAAGGCGGGAAGCGGCATGGCGGTAGCCAGCACGGCGGCCAGAACAAGCGGACGAGTTTTCATCAGAGCATCCTTCAGGGGTTCAACGTTGCGGATCGGGCGTGGCGCGCAGCACTTCGTCTAGCGTGGTCACGCCTTCGGCCACCTTGATCGCTCCGGCCAGCCGCAACGGTCGCATGCCATCCTTGAGCGCCTGCGCGCGCAGCGGGCCCAGTTCGGGGCTGCGCACCAGCAGCGCCTTGAGCGCCTCGCTGCAACTGAGCAATTCGTACAGGCCGACGCGGCCGAGATAGCCGGTGTTGCGGCATTCCACGCAGCCCACGGGTTTGTAGGGGCGCACTTCGGACTGCGTTTTCCACGGCGCCACGGCGGCGCGAAAGGCCTCTTGATCGAAGGCATCGTCGGGCTGTTTGCAATGCGGGCAGAGGGTGCGCACCAGACGCTGCGCGAGCACGCCCAGCAGGGTGGCGCTGGCGAGGTAGGACGGCACGCCGAGTTCGAGCAGGCGGGTGATGCTCGATGGCGCGTCGTTGGTGTGCAGGGTGGAGAGCACCAGATGGCCGGTGAGCGCAGCCTGCACGGCCATGTCGGCGGTCTCGCGGTCGCGGATTTCGCCGACCATGATGATGTCGGGATCTTGCCGCATCAGCGCGCGCAGCCCTTCGGCGAAACTGAGGTCGATGGCGGGCTGCACCTGCATCTGGTTGAACGCGGGCTCGACCATCTCGATCGGGTCTTCCACGGTGCAGACGTTCACCTCCTCGGTGGCCAGGCGCTTGAGGGTGGAATACAGCGTGGTGGTCTTGCCGCTGCCGGTGGGCCCGGTGACGAGCAGGATGCCATTGGGGTGGCCCGTGAGCCGCTGCCACTCGCGCATCTCGTGCAGCGGAAAGCCGAGCGCGGGCATGTCGCGCACCACTACGTCGGGGTCGAAGATGCGCATCACCAGCTTTTCACCGAATGCCGTGGGCATGGTGGCCAGGCGCAGTTCCACTTCGTCGCCCGAAGGTCGGCGCGTCTTGATGCGGCCATCCTGCGGACGACGCTTTTCCACCACGTCCATGCGGCCGAGCAACTTCACCCGGCTGGTCATCGCGCCCATGACCGAACCGGGCACCTGATAGACGGTATGCAGCACGCCGTCGATGCGAAAGCGGATCACCCCCATGTCGCGCCGCGGCTCCAGGTGGATGTCGGAGGCACGCTGCTCGAAGGCGTATTGCCACAGCCAGTCGACCACCTGCACCACGCCGGCGTCGTTGGCGTCGAGCGCGCGGCCGCTGCGGCCCAGCTCCACCAGTTGCTCGAACTGGTTGACCCCGCCGGTGCTGCCGTTTTTCTGCGCATGCCTGACCGAGCGTGCGAGGTTGAAGAACTCCACCGTGTAGCGGCTGATGTCGGCCGGGCTGGCGACCACCAGTTCGATGGGTCGGCGCAGCATGCGCTCCATCTCGGGCACCCAGCCACGGTCGAAAGGCTCGCAGGTGGCAATGGTCACGCCGTCAGGCCCGGCCGCCACGGGCAGGATGCGGTGGCGCTCGGCGTAGCTGGTCGACATGAGGTCGCCGATCTTGCTGATCTCGACCTTCAGCGGATCGACACGCAGATACGGCAACCCGGCCCGCTGTGCCAGCCATTCGGTCAGCACATCCAGATCGAGGGTGCGACCATCGCTCAGCCGCTTGAGCCCGGCCAGCGCCACGCGCTGCAGCGCGTGCAGCTTGCCGCTGGCGTGGGCGCAGCGCTCCCAGCCGTAGCGTCCAGACGCCGCGTCGATCAGCCCGTCGGCCTCCAGCCATTGCAGCAGTTCACGCCAATCGAGCCGACCTTGCGCCGCAGGCGGCGCGCCCGGCGCGTTGCGCGGCTTGGGCGGGGAGGAGGGGTCGGCGGAGCGGGTGGGCATGCGGGGAGCGTCCATGGCGCCGAGTGTAGGACAGCCCCTTGCGAAACCGAGTCAACGTGGCGGATGCAGGCGCCTGAGCAAACGCGCCCAGCGCCGCGCGGGCAGGCCGCCGGTGCGCTGCGCCACCGCGTCGGCGCGTTCGAGCAATTGTGCGCGCGTGGGCAGCGGCGCCTGCGTGGCGTCGCGCAGGGCGATGGCAATGAGGTTGCCGTCGCGGTTGGGCGGCAGTTGCCACACGCTGTCTCCCGGCTGATCGAACGCCGCGACGATGCGCTGCAGATTGCGCTCGAGCACGCGCACATGCCCCGGCCCGCTGAACAGATTGACCACCATCGCGCCCTGCTCGGCGAGCAGTTGGCGGCAATCGGCATAGAACTCGGCAGACTCCAGCGCGGGGGCCGCGGCTTGCTCGTCGTACATATCCACATGCAAGACCGCCGCACTGCCCGCATGCGCCGGATCGGCCGCATACGCTCCCGCATCCGCACACAACACCTGCAGCTTGCCGCCCGGCTCGGGCAGCGCGAACCAGCGATGCGCGGCCAGAATGACGCCGGGATTCAATTCCACCGCCACGCACGGCATCCGCAGCCGCTTGAGCATGAACTTGGTGATCGCCGCCGCGCCCAGGCCGAGCTGCACCGCCGATCCGCCGCGCCTGGCCTTGTCGGGCAGCAGCAGCATCCACGCCATCATGCGCTGCACATATTCCAGTTCGAGATCGTTGGGACGCGCGATGCGCATGCTGCCCTGGATCCAGGGCGTGCCCAGATGCAGATGACGCACGCCATCTTCTTCGGAAAGCGTGGGTTCGGGAAAGGAGGGTTTACGAGCCATATCAAATGAGATTTGCGGCGATGAAAGCCTCGCGCCACGCGGCGCGCTTGCGCTCCAGGCTCCAGCTCGCATGGGCCGGGCTGGTGGACGGCAGACGGCGCACCTCGGCGCCGAGGCTGCGGGTAATGCGCATGGCGCGGGCGGCTTCGCCACCGTTGTGCGCAATGACTTGCAGCAAGGGCAGGCGCGCCACGAGAGCGGGCAAATCGTTGGGCAAGGCTTCGGTAATGGCGCTGTCCAGACTGCCCTCGCGGCGGCAGTGGGCATACACATCCCAGATGCCCAACCCGCGCTCGCACACCGCCTCGATACGCTGGGCGTAGGGCTGGCGCATCAGATCCAGTCCGAACAGATCGCCCACGATGCGCCAGAACTGGTTGCGCGGGTGCGCGTAATACTGCTGCGCCCGCAAGGAAGCAATGCTGGGAAAGCTGCCCAGCACCAGCAGGCGACAATCGCCCCTCACTGCGGGCGGCAGTCCCTGCAGCATCGGCGCCGACAGCGCAAGAGGAGCAAGGGCGGAACCGGAAGAACGAGCCATGCCGTCATTGTCGCCGCTGCCGCCATACGCCTGCCTATAATCGCCTGCTTTGTCGCACCGCGGGTGTAGTTCAATGGCAGAACGGCAGCTTCCCAAGCTGCATACGAGGGTTCGATTCCCTTCACCCGCTCCAGAATTCTTTCCGCAGTCTTCCACATCTGTTCACAATCTCCTAAGAAATCAACAATTTAGAGGTTTTTTTCTTCAGCATCTGTCCGCAGCCTTCCGCATTCTTCCGGCCTCGGTCTAGGGTATCCTCGCAGGGTATTTCGCTAACCCACCAAACCGATACCCCCATACTCTCCGACACGAAGATTCGCACGCTCAAGCCCAAGGACAAACCCTACCGCCTCTACGACGAACGCGGCCTATACATGCAGGTCTCCACGTCCGGCGCTCGGCTGTGGCGCTTCAAATACAAATTCGACGACAAGGAAAAGCTGCTGGCCCTGGGCCAGTACCCCGACGTACCCCTGTCGCTGGCCCGGGAGCGACGCGACGAGGCCCGGCAGTTGCTGGCTCGCGGCATCGATCCGTCCGCCCAGAAAAAGACCCTCAAGAGCGCGAGCGAAGGCACCTTCGAAGCAGTCTTCCAAGAATGGTGGCAGAGCCGACTGGAAGCCGTCAGCCCCAGCACATCGGCGCAGATCAGGCAACGGGCGCAAACCTACGTCTTGCCCTACATCGGCCAGCGCCCCATCGCGGAACTCAAGGCAGCGGACATTCTCGCCGTGGCTCGCAGAACCGAAGCACGCGGCCTGATTGAGACCACCCATAGCGCCGTGCAGTTGATCGGCCAGGTCATGCGCTACGCCGTCGCCACAGGCCGCGCCGAGATCGACCCCAGCCTTCGCTGCGCGGCGCGCTCAAACCCGTAAAGGTTCGCCATCGCGCGGCCATCCTCGACAAAACCGTGCTGGCGGCCTTCCTGCGCGCGGTGGATGCCTACCCCGCCTCGCCCATCGTTCGCGCCGCCCTACAGCTTCAGGTGCTGCTGTTCCTGCGTCCGGGGGAGTTGCGACAGTTGCAGTGGGAGCATCTGGACACGGCCCGCGCCATGCTGAAAGTGCCGGGCGAGATCATGAAGATGAAAGAGGCGCACCTGGTGCCGCTGGCGCGGCAAAGCCTGCGCATCATCGAAGACCTGCAGCCCCTCACCGGCTGCAGCCGCTACATCCTGCCCTCGCCCCGCGCCATCGGCGGCGCGTCCGACCGACCCATGAGCGAGAACGGCGTGCTGGTGGCCCTGCGCGCGATGGGCTACGACAAGGAGACCGTCACCGGCCACGGCTTTCGCGCCACGGCGCGCACCTTTCTGGACGAAGAGTTGCGCATCCGGCCCGAAGTCATCGAGGCGCAGCTTGCCCACGCGGTGCGCGACCCACAGGGCCGGGCCTACAACCGCACCAAGCACATCGAGGAACGCACGGAGATGATGCAGACTTGGGCGGACTGGCTGGATGGGGTGAAGGCTTCGGCGCAGCCGTAAGTAAACGAAGAGGCCACTTGAATGCTCCCTTACAAAGAGGATCGACACTGGGCGCCATGGTGATTTCACATGGCAACCGTCGTCATGCGCGGTCTAGGTGTAGTCCTGTGGCGCACCATCGGCGAAAACTTCTCCCCTTTGCCGACCTGCCTCACAACACAGCGTAGCTCGCCCCATCAGGCCGAACGCCCCGGCGCTGCATGTCCTTCTCTTGCCTGCCCAGCGAAATGCAGCCACCCGAGCTCATAGGGCAGCACTTCGATCTGCCGTTCGTCGAGCACCATGCCCTCAGGCAGGCGTTCCAGCAGGCGCAGCACCAGAGCGCTGTCGCCCAGGCGCAAGCGAACCGCCACGCGCCTGACCTCCACGGGACGCGCGAGCAGTCGTGTCAGCAGCGCAGCGCTGGCGGCATGACCGACGGCCGAGACCACCTCCTGCCCATGAAGGCGCTTGCGCGCCGTCTGCAGACTCAGCGGCCCGGAAAAACGCCAGTCGCCATAGCCGGTCAGCACGGGAGAATTGAACAGGTAGATCATGGCTTGCAGGAAAGTAGAAATTAGGAGAGAAACGAAATCTGATGCCGGGGCGAATCGCCTACGTGTATCGGCAGTCAGACAGCCAGACCGACGACGCAGCAACGGCGCAAACCGTGACCTACTTCGCCTCCTTCAGAAGCCAAAGCCGTTTGTCGGTGAAGGTGCAGACGACACCGGCCTTGTTGAACTGCACCGGACGATTGGTGTCGCAATAGGTGGCGATGACGATCAAGGGCAGTTGTTCATTGCCCCATCCATCGGGTGAAAAAAAGGCCAGTTCGCCCGACTTGCATTTTTTCGCTTGCGCATCGGTGCTGAAAACGCACATCCTGGATTGATCAGTTCCGGCTTGCGCGCCGCCGCAGGCGCTGAGCAGCAGCGGGGCGAGCAAGGCCAGAGACAAGGTGACACGCCGCCAAACTGGCGATGCGATTCGGGTCATGGCATTTCCTCAAAAAAAGAACAAGGGATAGGCGAGTTGGACGCTGGCGATCAAAAAGCCTTCGACTGGCTCTGCGCCTGCTGCTTCTGGCGCGCGGCCTCGTCGGCTCTCATCTGCGCGTGCATCTTGCGATCGTTGGCGACATCCGTAAGGTCGAGGTAGGTGGTGGTGTCTGGCCAGCCGCGGGTGACGAGCACCTGCATGCCCTGCGGTTGGCGCCACTTGGCCGTCACGCCGCCAAGTCCGTAATTGCCTGACAGCGAGGTGGGGCGCCCGTACTTGACCTGCACCATGTCGATGACGCGCTTGACCAGCCCCGTGTCCATGAACGCCGGGAAGGTGTACTCGGCGGATGCGAAGGTGTTGTCGTCTTCGGTGTAGCACACGGTGAGCTGGGTCGCACCCTTGAGCTTGCCGCTGACGTCGTACTGGTCGCAGAAGTAGTTGTTGTCCACGCGGGTCGGGGTAAGCCCCGCCTTGAGCAAGGCCGCGCGCAAGGTGTCGCGGCTCGCTCCTTTGAGCGGCGCGCCAAACAGGCTCAGCGGCGCCTGGGCGCGAGCGCTGTGCACCGCAAAGGCGGTGACGATGGCCAGCACGGCGGCGATGACGAAAGGACGGAAGGCGAAAGAGGTTTTCATATAAAGCTCCCTGAGTTATCAAAGTGATATGGAGTGAATTGTCTGGGCGTAAAAGTCGTTTTATTCCGTTCGCAATCTTGCAGGCCAGCGGCGCCGTAATTACCCAACGTCTCGGTGTTTGCTGCGCCCCATGCGTTGATCGCGCAGGCGGTTGCGATGCGGCTGGGTGCATCGGCGCTTGCCGTACAGATGCGGCGGCAGGCCCACAAGGCGCACCCAGGCGCTGCGCTTGTTCTGAACCGCTTGTTCTTTGGTATATCGAGTGGGCTGGGTCATGGCGTGCTTGTCGAAAAAAAGAAAAACAAGCCTGAATTCTTAGCCGCGCACTGGGCAGCGCAGACTCATGCAAACTTGCACTGCGTCGCCAGCGCGGTTCAACCGTTTTTGAACACCGTGTTGACCCCTTTGGGCTTGTCCACACACCAGAACACCCGACGCATGCCGCGCGTCACGCCCACATAGGCCAGCCGCGCCGCCTCGTCCTGGCAGGCCTGGTCATAGCTCTGCGAAAAAATCCCGGCCCGGGCATAGACGGCATTGCGCAAATCATGCTGCGCCTCATACACGCAGTCGCCGCACAGCACGGCCACCTCGCCCTGCAGTCCTTTGGCGCCATGAAAGGTGTGAAACGTGTCCCGGCCCCGATTTTTCTGGACACGAATTTGGGGTTCAATCGTGTCTGAAGAAGGAGTCGTGAAATGCTGAATGAGTCGAAGGTGGGAGGGGTTGCGCCGGGCTCGCTGGAAGGAGCGCGTAGC